>Ga0326728_10001685_pt1 | contig 76856 bp, 62 predicted proteins | sample MB3enrmetagenome_FD_207602 | JGI IMG/M metagenome (GOLD analysis project Ga0326728, IMG submission 207602) | Lab enriched peat soil microbial communities from McLean, Ithaca, NY, United States - MB31MN | ecosystem: Environmental > Terrestrial > Soil > Wetlands > Peat | place: USA: New York...
GTAATGCTTTCTAAAGTGGTTCGCTCTTCGACAGTTAGCTCAATCTGGGGTGCTCGACGTGACATAATCGAGCACTATAAGTCACTGGCTCTTATAAGTCAACTTATTTGTGTTACGCAACACTAGCACCGACTGCCCGTTGATGTCCCTCAAAACCCGCTGCTCCGCAGTTACTACAATGGGGTGAGAAATTAAGGCTGCCCTAACAACGTACTTGTCTTCCGGCGGGACTTTGACATCAGGAGGCAATTCGGGTGCTGGGGATGCTTCGAGGACGAACTTTGAAGAGTTAAAAATCACCTCCGATAGAAACTCAGCGGTCTTATAAAGCAGCGAAGGGATTGAAAGCAGCTTTTTGAGGTGTCGCGAATACCTCTCGGCGAGTTCGTTGTCGGCAACTACGGTATGGCAGTTGTCGCCAATTAAACGCACGAGCTCGCTTGAAGTCTGGTCGGGATTCTCGGCTTCATCCACGCCCTTTATGGCGTGGTAGATAACCATAACATCCAGCAGGAATCTGTGTTTCACGCGTTACGTCTTCTTGAGGGCGTCGAGGAATTCAGTTAGTTCAGCCAGGCTCTGGTCGAAAAATCCGGGCAGGCCGCCGTCAACCTGACCGTGCTCATTGATGCCAAGCCGCTTCACTTTTGCGGTCCCTTCGACGTTTTCAAAGTGGTAGAGCGCCACCTCGTCCTTCGCCCACTCACCTCTGCCAACTGCATTCAGAATCACGTGTAAAACGTGCTCGCTGTGCGTTTCGATAAAGAATTGAATGTCCTCTTTCTTAGCCACCGTGAGTAGCATCCGCGTAAGATCGCATTGCGCCTTGGGGTGTAGGTGCGCTTCGGACTCCGAGAGCAGGACAGTCTCGTTCCGTGGTGTGAGGGCAACAGGAATTAGGATGAATGGCAGTTGCTGTGCGCCAGTCCCTTCGTTTGCAAAAAGCCTTTGGCGATGCTCGCCATTCATTTCGGTCGCAAATACCTTCACCTTTTGTGAACCTACATATTCCACGTCTACTTCAATTCCCATCAACTTGGACAAGCGATCGGAAAGTTCTCTTTTGAGTTCCGAATTCGAGGCAATGGTGGTAACCAGGGCAACTGCTCTATCAGGCAAGGACAACCGCACCAAACTTTGTGCCCGTTCCAGGGGGAGGGGATAACCCCACTCTTCGAAGCCTCGGAGGGGGGAGATATGGTGCAGAGATTCAACCAAGCCGGCCGGTTTCAAGGGCAACGATCGAGGGGTGCCGACGGGCTTGAATAAGCGGAAGTCGTTTACCTTCACGAATGCTGCCGTTCCCTTATCCGTCTTGAGCAAGGCCGGCTTGTTCGCGTCCCACTCCACCGTGCCCGCACCAGGCACATACATCTTTCCCTTATGTCCCGTCAGCTTGTTGTCCTCGATAATTACTTCAAATTCGACTTCAGGGATGCTCTCTCCACCTGATTGCCGGGACTGGCCAAGGCCTCCACTCAGGCCAATTCGGATCTCATGTTGACCCTGGCGAAGAACGTCCTTGAACTCCCCGAGATCGATCATGTCGGTGGCGTCGAACAAAAATGGTTGCTCAGGCGAAGTCTCTAGCCTTTGGTATGTAACCAGGAAGACCTCGCTGGACCGCGCAGCTGCCTCCCGGAGCGCCAGCAGCGCCTGAAAAACACTCGACTTGCCGCTGTTATTGGGCCCGATGAAGACGGTAATCGGCGCGGCCTCAATCAGAGTGTCCTCGTGGAGTTTGAAGTTCTTGAGGTGGACGCTTTTCAGCATGGCCTAATTATAGCGCAGATTTCATCAGTGTTCAGATCACCACCGCGGATGAAGATAGTTCCCCTCCTTGGTTAAGGAGGGGGCAGGGGGTGGTTGTCTTGCGCACTGGTCTGACGCCCGCCACCTTGCGCCGCCTCCCATCTGATCCCTCCTCCTCGCTGTGGAACTGACCCCTCACCCGGCCCGCGACGGCTGGTGAAAGCGCCGTCGCGGTCCACCCTCTCCCCTCGGGAGAGGGCTGTAGTTCCGACGTCCGCCCCCCAAAGTTGAAAGCAATGTCTCTTTGACTTTCGACTCTCGACTTCTCGACTCTTGACTCCCCGACTCCCAAATGAAAAGCCCCTGGCCGTGCGCTGACCGCACGACCAGGGGCCCGGGATACTGATTGGGTTTGGCTTTTCCCCCTAACTCATTCCGAGGAGAGGCGCCGCACAGCGCCTTGCCACTAACCCTCTTTCGCTAGCGAAGGGTTCCCACAAGTGGGCACGTGCTTGACGCCTTAAGCCTCAGCACCCTCGCTAAGGTCACTTTCTATCGACATGGATCACCTCCTTTCTAGCGTTAAGGCGATAATAAAGTCCGCTTGAGTTCGAGTCAAGAAAAATTTCACAGAAAAATTTCACAGAGGGGCAGGAATTTACATCAGCCGCCCTTCCTTTTCGGGCCAACCGGCTTTCCCGATAAGTGGCACAAACTGGCAGGGGTCGAGGACGCGCGTCTTCACTTGTCCAGCCCGTTTGAGGCTGACCAGAAGATCCTGGTGCCGGAGGTTTCCCACAGGAATCACCAAGCGGCCATCTTCTGCCAGTTGCTCGAGCAGGGCGGGGGGGACAAGCGGTGCGCCAGCGGTAACGAGGATGATCGCATAAGGCGCCGCGCGGGAATACCCTTCGCTACCGTCACCCTCGATGACTTCCACTCCGTCGTAGCCGAGGCGTGCTAGCCGCTCGCGGGCCGAATTCGCGAGCACGGCATTGCGTTCGATGGTGTAAACTCTTGCGCCCAGACAAGCCAGGATGGCGGCCTGATACCCGCTCCCGGTTCCCACCTCCAACGCCTTGTCTCCGGGCTGCACATCGGCGGCTTCCGTCATGGCCGCAACAATATAGGGTTGGGAGATGGTTTGGGCTTCGCCGAGCGGCAAGGGTCGATCGTCGTACGCAGCCCTCACCAGTGCCGGCGGGACAAACTCGTGGCGCGGCACATGCAACATGGCATCCAGAACCCTTTCGTCGCGGATGCCGCGATGCCGCAGTTGAGTTTCAATCATCAATCGGCGTTCTTCCTCGAATGGCAAGGGCGCGGTCATTGTGCAAGACACTGGGCAGGCGGTCGGGCCGGGACATCGAACCCGGGCAGGATGCCTTGCCGCTGGACATTCCGGGCGCCTTAATCATCGCTCTACGGCTTGCGACTGTCAATTTAGTTGCAAGTCTGTTAAGCTGAAGGCATACGAACACAGCCAGGGCGAGGATCGTGTTAGGCGAAACCGTTTCTCATTACCGGATTGTCGAGAAGTTGGGTGGCGGTGGCATGGGCGTGGTGTATAAGGCCGAGGACACCAAGCTCGGCCGTTTCGTTGCACTCAAGTTTCTGCCCGATCGGGTAGCCCAGGATACGCAGGCCTACGAGCGCTTCCTGCGTGAGGCTCGCGCTGCTGCGGCACTGAACCATCCCAATATCTGCACCATTCACGAGATTGGCGAACATGAGGGTCGGCCCTTCATTGCCATGGAACTGTTGGAAGGGCGGACCCTCAAACACTGCATCGAAGGTAAGGCCCTCAAGACGGAACAGCTTCTGGACCAGGCCATTCAGATAGCGGATGGGCTGGATGCGGCGCACAGCAAGGGCATCATTCATCGCGACATCAAGCCGGCGAATATCTTCATCACCACGCGTGGGCAGACGAAGATCCTGGATTTCGGCCTCGCGAAGCTGTCTGGGAGCGCGGGCATCCTGCCCGCTCGCGGGCTGCAATCCCCAACTAGACAGCCAAGTTTGCCGGAGGAGAAGGCGGCGAGCCAGACGTCCGCGCTCCCAGGAGACGCACCGACGCTGTCGATTGATCCCGAGCACCTCACGAGCCCGGGCGTTGCCATGGGCACCGTGGCGTACATGTCGCCGGAGCAGGCGCGAGGCGAGGAACTCGACGCGCGCACCGACCTGTTCAGCTTCGGCGCCGTGCTCTACGAGATGGCGACCGGCCAGACGCCATTTCAGGGCAACACCTCGGCGGAGATCTTTGGTGGCATTCTCCACCAAGCTCCCTCGCCACCCTTGCAGCTAAACCCCAAACTCCCGCCCAAGCTCGAAGAGATCATCAGCCGCCTCTTGGAGAAGGACCGGGATTTGCGTTATCAGAGCGCCGCGGACCTGCGAAGCGAGCTGAAACGCCTCGAGCGGGACACCAATTCGGGCCGGTCCCCGGCCGGGTCGGGCTTCATGCCTGTCCTTCCACGGACGGATGCCGTGCCCGTGGCGGCAGGGCGCCCACCAGCGGTGCCCCTACGAGGTTGGCTCCTCGTTGCCGGGGGCGTCCTTGTTATCGCGGCTATAATCCTGGCCTATCTCTCAACGCGGCCCCTGCCCGTGCCGAAGGTCTCAAATTACGTCCAGCTTACCCACGACGGCCAGCCGAAGGGATTAGTGGGGAGTGACGGTTCGCGGCTTTACCTCGGAGTAGGAGGCTCCACGCTTTGGGGCATCGCCCAGGTGTCCGTCTCCGGCGGGGAGCCGGTGCGGATTCGGATGCCTTCGGGAACCATGAACCCGCTCAGCGTCTCGCCGGATGGCTCTGATCTGCTCATCGAGGACCAGCAAGGCACGAGTTTCACGGGGCCACTCTGGAGTCTCCCCATTCTCGGCGGTTCGCCGCGGCGATTGGGAAACATTGCGGGAAGCGGTGGCGACTGGTCGCCCGACGGCCAGACGCTTGCTTATACCAATGGAAGCGACCTCTTCCTGGCCAAGAGTGACGGGACGGAGTCCCACAAGCTAGTGTCCGTCGCGGGCTTGGCGTTTGCACCTGCGTGGTCGCCGGATGGAAGTGAGCTACGGTTGACCGTGAATGACCCCAAAACCGGCGCGGACTCGCTCTGGGAAGTCTCTGCCCGAGGGTCGAACCTCCACCCCTTGCTTCCCGGCTGGCATAATCCTCCCAACGAATGCTGTGGCAAGTGGACTGCGGATGGAAGATACTTCGTTTTCGAGTCGCAACGCCAGGTCTGGGCTCTTCCCGGAAAGGGCGGTTTTCTCCGCAAGCCCAGCGGCACGCCCGTGCAGTTGACTTCCAGCCCGCTCAGCTTGTCCTCGCCCCTCCCCGGCAAAGATGGCAAGAAACTATTCGTGGTAGGCCGGACCTTTCGCGGCGCGCTGGTGCGCTACGACTCGAAGGCCGGCCAATTCCTGCCCTTTCTCTCCGGCATCTCGGCGGAATACGTCGCCTTTTCCAAGGACGGCCAGTCTGTGGCCTACGTCACTTATCCCGAGGGCGACCTCTGGCGAAGCAAAGCGGACGGGAGCGAGCCTCTGCAACTTTCCTACCCGCCATTACATGCCTTCTTGCCGCGCTGGTCCCCCGACGGCAAGCAGATCGTTTTCTATAGCGCCACTCCGGGGAATCCCCAAAAGATTTATACGGTTGCGCCCGAGGGCGGAAGCGCCCAGCAACTGTTGCCGGACGATCCTAAGGCTCAAGTCGACCCGAACTGGTCGCCGGATGGTGGCAAGATCGTCTTCTCAGGCGACTCGAATAGTGTTGATTCAACCATCCGTGTGCTCGATTTGAGCAGCCACCAGGTATCCACACTGCCCGGATCCCAAGGCCTCTTCTCGCCTCGCTGGTCACCGGACGGACGATACATTCTCGCTATGCCTGGAAACTCGTTGGGCCTCGTCCTCTTCGACTTCCACACCGAGAAGTGGTCGGAACTGATGAAGGGAAGCATTGCCTTTCCAGATTTCTCAGTGGATGGGCGGTATATCTACTTTTTGCATTGGCCCGACAACCCGGCGGTGCTCCGGCTGCGAATCAGCGACCGCAAGGTGGAGCGCGTTGCCGATATGAAGAACCTTCCGTTGAGCGGATTCTACGGCCTTTGGGTCGGCCTCGCTCCCGATGATTCGCCCATGCTGCTCCGCGACACTGGAACTCAGGATATCTACGCCCTCGATTGGGAGGCGCCGTAGCTCGCTGCCGATCACATGAGCTTCTCCCATGGACGTTCTCAAAAGGCTTTTTGAACAGCATTTCCACTCGCCGGTCGACCGGGTGCAGCCGCTCCAGGGCCAGCTCGGCGGTTCGGGGCGCAATATCATCCGGCTGGCCAACGCCAACCTCAGTGCGATTGGCATTCTGTATGACGTGCGCGAAGAGAACGTCGCCTTCCTCGAGTTTTCCAGGCATTTTCGTCGGCACGGTCTGCCGGTGCCGGAAGTTTATGCGGAAGATTTGAGCCATGGCGCTTATCTCGAAGAAGACCTGGGCGACACGACCCTTTTTGAGTTTCTCTCGAACAATCGAGCCGGCCAGAACATTGCCCCCCAGGTGGTTGAGGCCTATCGCCAGGTGGTGGCTGTGTTGCCGCGCTTTCAGATCGAAGCCGGGCGCGGTTTGAATTACAAATTGTGCTATCCGCGCGCGAGCTTCGATCGCCAATCCATCGCTTGGGATTTGAATTATTTCAAGTATTACTTTCTCCGGCTCGCCGCCATCCCCTTCAACGAACAAGCCCTGGAGGACGATTTCGGACGCTTGACCAAATTCTTGTTGAGCGCCCCGCGCGATTACTTTCTCTATCGCGATTTCCAATCCCGCAACGTCATGTGGCGCCAGGGCCGTCCCTTTTTCTTGGATTACCAGGGCGGGCGCAAAGGCGCGCTGCAATACGATATCGCTTCTCTCTTGTACGATGCCAAGGCCGACCTGCCGCCCGAGCTGCGCCAGCAATTGCTCGAGCATTATCTCGACACGCTGGCCGGTTTCATCACCCTCCCGCGCGAAGCCTTCATGCAGTATTACTATGCCTACGTTTACGCCCGCATCATGCAGGCCCTGGGCGCATACGGCTTTCGCGGCTTTTACGAGCGCAAAACTCATTTCCTGCAAAGCGTGCCCTACGCCCTGAAAAACCTGCGCTGGCTGCTGCACCAGGTCAAGCTGCCCATCGCGCTGCCGGCGCTGCTGGAGGCGTTCACCAACATGCTGGGCTCGGAGAAACTTCAGAGCCTGGGTTCCGAAGGAGAGAATCTGGTCGTGCGGATTTTCAGTTTTTCATTTCATCGGGGCCTGCCGAAAGACGAGAGCGGGCATGGCGGCGGGTTCATTTTCGATGCCCGCAGCCTCCCCAATCCCGGACGCGAAGCGCGTTTCAGCGCTTTAACGGGCAAGGACGCGCCGGTGATCGATTATCTCAATCAGCAAGAGAGCGTGCACCAGTTTCTCGCCGGCGTCATGTCGCTGGTGGATGCCAGCGTGAGCAATTATCAGAGCCGCGGCTTCAAGAGCCTGATGGTGTCCTTCGGCTGCACCGGCGGCCAGCATCGCTCGGTCTATCTGGCGGAACAGTTGGCGAAACATCTGCGCGGCAGGGAGGGCGTGGAGGTGGTGGTGCGTCATCTCGAACTCGAGAAGCTGGGCCCATGAAAGCGATGGTTTTGGCCGCCGGCCTCGGCGCGCGCTTGCGCCCACTCACCGACCATCGCCCCAAGGCGCTGGTGGAAATCGCCGGCCGCACGCTGCTCGAGATCACACTCGAGCGCTTGCGCGCCATTGGGATTCGCGAGGTGATAATCAACGTCCATCACCTTGCCCCTATGATCATCGAGTATCTCGAAACAAACCATAATTTCGGCATGCGTATCGAGGTTTCGCGCGAGGATGTCCTGCTCGACACCGGCGGCGGGCTGAAGAAGGCCGCCTGGTTTTTCCTCGAGGATTCAAGCGACTTTGAAAAGCCGTTCCTTGTGCACAATGTTGATGTGCTCAGCACCATCGATCTCGCGCGCATGGTGCAATTTCATGCTGAGAATAAGGCGCTCGCCACACTGGCGGTGCAGAACCGGCAGACCTTTCGATACCTGCTCTTCGACGAGCGGCTGGGGCTTTGCGGCCGGCGATTCGGGCGCGACGGCAAGGACGAATGCGTTCGCTCTTCACCGAAGGCGCAAGCGCTGGCTTTTTCCGGCATCCACGTTGTTTCTCCCCGGCTTTTAGACATGATGACCGAAGAAGGCGCTTTCTCCATCATCACCTCCTATCTGCGTCTCGCCGCCCAGGGCGAAAGAATCCTCGCCTTTCGCGCCGATGAGTATTATTGGCGTGATCTGGGCAGGCCGGAGCATATGACGCAGGCTGAGCTGGATTCCAGTTGAATCACGGCGATTTCGGGCCGGTTGCCGGTCCGCATGGTGGGGCCCCAGGTGCCGGCGCCGCTCGACGCGTACAGGGTGTAATCCCCTTCCATATGCAGCCCGTGGTAATACCTTCCGTAGACTAACCTCGAAATGAACTGGATGGGAAAGAGCTGGCCGTGGTGGGCGTGCCCGGAAAGCTGAAGGCTGATTCCCGCTGCCTTGGCTTCCGCGATATGGGTGGGGCTATGGTAGAGCAGGAGCGAGGGCAAGGCAGGATCGAAGCCTGGAATTTGCGCGAGCGCCTGCGCGAAATCTCTCGAGTGCCCCCGCTCGGGGTAGCTGACTCCGATTACCTGTAGGCCGTCGATCACCACCATTTCGTCAGCCAGGATTCGCACCGGAGTGGTCCGCAGCGCGGCATAGGCGCGCTCCACGCCCAGGTAGGTTTCGTGGTTTCCGGTCACAAAGTAAATCCCCAGCGGCGCGGCCAGCTCCTCGAGCTTCCCATCGGCGCCGTCAAACAGATCGCCGGTGATGGCCACCAGGTCGGGGTTTTCCGCATTGACCCTTGCCACCAGCCGGGAGGCAAAACCCGCGCGCAGGATGCTCCCCAGATGCACGTCGGAAAGCTGCGCCACTTTTCTCCCTCGCCAAGCGGGCGGCAGGTCCTTGATGCGGACGGTAAGGTCCCGGACGCGAGGATGATAGGCGTTCCATACGCCGTAGGCGGAGTAAAGGCAGGCCAGCGCCACGGCGGCCCAGCCGAAAATGGCGGGTCTTGGTGAAGGCGTGAAAAGCCGGGCGGTTCCCCAGGCTCCCCAGGCCAGCGCGAGGGTGACAATAAGCGTCAGCCCGACACCCAGCCACAGTCCCGAGCAGAAGTAGACCGCGCGGCAGAAAAAGTTGTCGCTCCAATGCGCTAGGATGGACGAGGCGATGAAGCTCGCGGGGAGGAGAAAGAGAATCCCCGCCAGCATCGCCCGGCGCGCCGGCGCGGCGATGCCAAAGAAATGCGCGAGAGAAAAATAAACAAAGTAATGGCTGAAAAACAGGATCGAAAGAGCAATCAGGACGAACAACGGAATGACGATGTACCCTCGTGACATAAGGTGTCGCCGCACGGCGGTGTGAGCGTGCCATCCGCACGGCCCCGCCAGGACCCTCTCCTCCGTAAATCCTCAGTCGCCGCTCAGCACCGCAAGTGTGCCATTCTACACAGCCTAGCCGGGAATGCAAACAAGAGGAAACCACAAGTCCTGATGTCAGAAACGGAGCCCATCGTAAAGTGGCTCAGCCCTCTCTCAGCCGAATGGGTCTGCCCTCTCCCAAGAAGTGGGTCAGCCCTCTCCCCGCAGAGTGGGTCTGCCCTCTCCCAAGAAGTGGGTCAGCCCTCTCCCGAGGGGAGAGGGTGGACCGCGACGGCGCTTTCACCAGCCGTCGCGGGCCGGGTGAGGGGTCTCTTGCACGGTTTCGCCAACAAACCTCTTCCGTACCGCCTCGCTCGTCCACCGCCGTGCAGAGCCGCGCAGGCCGCCTTTTTAGGTCTGCGGCTCTTCCGCAACCCGGTTTTGCAGGGGAGACGGGTGGCGAACCTTTCCCTTCAGCCTCCGGTCGCGCCACGAGGACGATTTCGCGCTTTGAGCCTCGGTTGGGTTGCGCGGCAAGGGCAGAGGGAGACTATAGGTGATGCGAGGCTTAGATGGTCTGCGAACGGAAGGAACCCCTCACCCGTCCGGCGACGGCTGGAGAAAGCGCCGTCGCCGGACACCCTCTCCCCAAGGGAGAGGGTAGACGCACTCTGCAGGGAGAGGGCTATGTTTCCGACTTGGGCGCCCGCGGTGTCCAGCCAAAGATGTGGTACTCCTGTTCAAAGGAAAAGCCGCAGATTCTCTGGAAAGCGAGAGTCTGCACTACCTGCTTCTGCCGTATGGTAGGATATTCTTGGCTTGACTTACTGAGGCCCTACCGGTATGATTAGCTGGAAAAAGTAGGTGGGTCATGAAGGCTGAGACCAGTGTCGTCACCACCAAGGGACAACTCGTGATTCCGGCGCGGCTGCGCCGGCGGTTCGGAATCAAGAAGGGAACGACCATTTCCTTCCTCGAGGAGGGCGGGCGCATAGTTGTGCAGCCCGTGACCCGGCAATTCATCCGTGGACTGCGCGGATCCCTTAAGCGGGAGCCTTCTGCGCTCGACCTTCTGCTCAAGGAGCGCAAGCAGGAACGTACACTGTGATGAACTATGTCCTCGACGCCAGCGCGCTGATGGCCTTCTTCGAGGATCGCGCTGGCGGGGAAAAGGTGGAAAAGCTTCTTTCCAAGGCTGCCGAGGCCAAGCGCCCCCTGCTGATGTCCGTGGTCAACTGGGGCGAGGTTTATTACGCGATTTGGCGGGCGCACGGAGAAAAGGCGGCCAACACCAAGCTCCAGGAGACTGCCCAGCTTCCGGTTGAGCTGGTGGACGTCGACGCGGAACTTGCTCGCCTGGCCGCCAGCCTCAAAGCTCAGCATAATCTTCCCTACGCCGATTGCTTCGCCGCCGCCCTCGCCCAAACGAGGAAAGCCGCCCTGGTCACGAGTGACAAGGACTTTGAGTGTGTCGCCAGTGTTCTCAAGATACTCTGGCTCTGAGGTGTCCTTCGGCCTGCGCCCACAGGCGAAATCGGCGCTGCGCCTGGTCGAGCAACTCTCCGTAGTGGTGTCATTTGGAGCGCAGTCATTCCCGCGAAGGCGGGAATCCACTCCCCAAACCTTCGGAAATGCGTCGTCGTTGGACTGGATTCCCGTCCTACGGCAGGCTCAGGGCAACCCTCTCGCGGGAATGACACGCGGCTGGAGTGGATCCCGCCTCCAAATGACACCAGTACCGCCAGCGCGCGTTTGTGCCCTGCTTTATCGTGCGTGTGTTATCCTTTACTCTCCACTAAGTCGAGAAGTTGAGAAGTCGAGGAGTCAAGGAGTTAAGAACATCTCGACTCCTGAGTCTCGACTTTCAATTCGACTTAGTCAAAAGGTCGAGAAGTCCAGGGAGTAAGAACTTCTCAACTACTCGAATTCTCGACTCCTCGACTTTTAACACGATGGCTGTCACCGACAAAAAGCAGACTGAGAAAGCTCCGCTCGAGCGGGTCTTTGGTCCGGGCGGATGGCTGGCGCGGCGTCACCCGAACTACGAGTACCGGCCCGGCCAACTCGAGATGGCCGAGAGCGTCGAGGCCGCAAGCGAAAACCGCAGGCACCTGATCGTGGAGGCGGGCACTGGCACCGGCAAAACGCTGGCTTATCTTGTTCCCATGATGCGCAGCGGGCGGCGCGTGGTCATCTCCACCGGCACCAAGAACCTCCAGGAACAACTCTTCTTCAAGGACATTCCTTTCTTGAGAAAGCTGTTCCCTGAAGTCCGCGTGGCGCTGATGAAAGGGCGGCAGAATTATCTCTGCCGGCAGAAGCTCTACGACATTGAAAAGCAGCCGGTACTGAGCGGGCTGGAGGAAGTCGCGCAATATCCCCGGCTGCGGGAATGGGAAGCGAAGACGGAGGCGGGAGACCGCGCCGAACTCCCCTGGCTGCCGGATTCGAGCGAACTCTGGGCCAAGGTAGACGCCCGGCGCGAAACCTGCACCGGGCAGAAGTGCCCCCAATTCGAGCGCTGCTTCATCACCTTGATGCACCAACGCGCCGCCGCCGCCGACCTGATCATCGTGAACCACCACCTCTTCTTCGCCGACCTGGCCCTGCGGGGAACGGAGGTCGCGAGCCTGCTCCCCGATTATGAGGCCCTGGTCTTCGATGAAGCGCACGACATCGAAGACGTGGCCACTCAGTATTTCGGATTGCAGGTGAGCAATTATCGCGTCGAAGAATTGGCGCGCGACACGGAAGCGACACTGAAGTTGAAGGGACTGAACAGCGCGGAGGTGTTGCACGCCGTCGCCGAGTTGCGGCGCCGCGCGGACCTCTTCTTCGAGCTCTTCCCAAGCGCAGAAACCCGCTCCAACTTCGATCACCGTGAAGCCTTCCTGGAAGTGCATGGGGGTGCGTATAGCAGCATGCTCAATGCCCTGGTGCTCCTGGAGACCGAGCTGGGCCGCTTGAAAGACCGGCCGGAGGAAATCAACAACCTGATCAGGCGCGGGGTGGAGCTTCGGCAAGGGTTGCAAGCCGTAATGGAAGGCAAAGAACGGAACGTGGTCTACTGGTGGGAGCGGCGCGGTCGCGGCGTTTTCCTAGAGGCCACGCCCATCGATGTTGCGCCCATCCTGCGGCAGCGGTTATTCGAGAGTGTTGACACGGTGATCCTGACCTCCGCCACGCTGGCCGTGGGCGGCAACTTCGGTTTCCTCAAGAGGCGGTTGGGGATTGAGAATGCCAAGGAGCGAATCCTGGATTCTCACTTCGATTACCCCCGCCAGGCTTTGCTTTATACCCCCCTGCACTTGCCCGACCCCCGCGAGCCGAGCTTTGGGCGCCTGGCCGCTGAAGAGGTTGTGCAACTGTTGAAGGCCACCCACGGGCGGGCGTTCGTGCTTTTTACCTCCCACCAGCAGATGCGCGAGGTCTTCGAGCGCGTGCGCCCCCACTTGCGCTTTCCCATGATGATTCAAGGCTCCATGCCCCGCACAGAGATGCTCGAGCGCTTCCGTAAGACGCCCCACGCCGTGCTTTTTGGGGCGAGTTCCTTCTGGCAGGGCGTGGACGTGCAAGGTGAACAATTGAGCGCCGTGCTGATCGACCGGCTCCCCTTCGCCGTCCCCTCCGACCCGGTCATCGCCGCAAGAATCCGTCAGATCAATGAAGAGGGGGGCAATGCCTTCATGGATTACCAGGTTCCGCAGGCCGTCCTCGCGTTGAAGCAGGGGTTTGGGAGGCTGATCCGCAGTGAGACAGACCGCGGCGTCCTCGCCATTTTGGACCACCGCATGATGCGCAAACAATACGGGAAAACTTTCCTGGAAAGCCTGCCGCGTTACCGCATGACGAATCGGCTGGATGATGTGAAGGCTTTCATGCGAGACTAGGGGCTGGGGGCTGGGGACTGGGGGCTAGCAAACTTCCCGAAGGATCTTCGCAGCTCGGCTAGGGATTGGAACATTAAGGAACTACAGAGATCCTTCGTCGTCCGCCAATAAGAATGGCGGACTCTTCAGGATGACAGGCCGACGGGGTTTTCAGCAAGCTGCTAGTTCCCCAGCCCCTAGCCCCTAGCACCTAGCACCTAGCACCTGACCAAAGGATACTCTAATGTACGAAATCTCGGTTGACTGCACCTTCGCCGCGGGTCACGCCCTGCGCAATTACAAAGGGAAGTGTGAGAACATCCACGGACACAACTACAAGGTCCGGGTGACGCTTGCCGGGGATAAGCTCAATGCGGCGGGGCTGCTGATGGATTTTGTCGAATTGCGGGCCGATATTAACAGGCTGGTCGAGAAACTCGACCACCAATTCCTCAACCAAATTGCTCCCTTCGACCAATTGAACCCTTCGGCCGAGAATCTCGCCAAGTATATTTGCGACGGAATCGAGCCTCAGGCGAGGAATCAGGGATTACAAGTGCATGGGGTTACGGTTTGGGAAACAGATACGACTTCGGCCACCTACCGGCCTAAGAACAGTGACGAGTGACGAGCTACCAGGTCCAGAAGGCAACCGCAGGGTGCATCTCAGCTTGGTGCTGCTGGGAGCAGACGCCGTGCTTGCAAAAGTAGACGTCTTCGCACCAGCGGCAGCGGACTAAGCGCTCCCTTTCGCGGACGGCGCCGCAAATCGCGCAACCCTCCAACAAGTCCGCAACAACATGACGCGAGTATTTCCGCCACGTGTCCTCAGCTTCGTTCTGCTCGCGGATCTTTCCCAGGTCGTCGTGGGTCATCATAAACCGCTCCTCGCGCGCCTGCTGAATTAGATGCAATCCTCATGCCAATACGTACACTCATCCGATGATAATGACTCCGGCAGACTCAAACGACGCCCCATCAAGTGATTAGAAGAATGTTCGCCCTCAAATAGATTATGTAATGCTTCTCGCGAATTGTCACCTTGTCCGTTGTTGTGGGGAGGATTCCCGTTTTGGGACGACTAAGGATTTCAGCCGTGTCCGCAGGCCGGCAAGAAATCAGGTAAAATGGATTAGATTGGAGAGGCCTTTTCCAAGGGTGCTGGTGGGGGAGAGGATGGTAATCACCGAGATTTTCAAGTCGATCCAGGGCGAGTCCACTTACGCCGGCCTGCCTTGCCTCTTCGTGCGGCTTACGGGCTGCAATCTGCGCTGCCACTGGTGCGACACCGCTTATGCCTTCAACGGGGGGCAGAAGATGTTGGTGACGGAGGTGCTTAGCAGACTCCGCCAAATGGGCGGGAAATTAGTGGAGTTGACGGGCGGCGAGCCCCTTTTGCAGCAGGAAGTCTATCCCTTGACCCACCAGCTCCTTCGAGAGGGCTATCGCGTTTTGGTTGAAACCAGCGGTGAGCGCAACCTCGCTCAATTGCCGCCCCAAGTCGTTAAAGTGGTTGACGTGAAATGCCCCGGAAGCGGCGAGGAAGGCAAATTCTGTCTTGATAACCTGGCTTGGCTGGAGCGCAAGGACCAGATCAAGTTCGTGATTCTGAATGAGGATGACTACCACTACGCCCGAGGTTTCCTTGCCCGGCACAATCTGCCTCGACACGTCGATGAGGTGATATTCTCGCCCGTGTTCGGCCAGTTGGCGCCCCACAGCCTCGCGGCCTGGATCCTCCGTGACGGCTTGGAAGTGCGGCTGGGATTGCAGCTTCACAAATTCATCTGGGGGCCTGAGGCGCGGGGAGTCTGAGGGAAAGTAGGCAGTAGACAGTAGGCAGTCGGCAGTAAGCAATCGGCAGTGCGCAGATGGATGGGCGCTGACTGAGAGGTGGCACGTGGGGAGCACAAACCAGGAATGACAACGGGCTACGGACAACTGACAACGGACAACGGACAACGGACTACCGGCAAGCCACTCGCCGTCATTCTCGCCAGCGGCGGTATGGATAGCTGCGTCACTACGGCCATTGCCAACCTTGATTATCGCCTGGCGATGTTGCACGTTGCCTACGGCCAGCGGACCGAAACACGCGAGCTGCGGTCTTTCCACGCGCTGGCGGATTTCTACCATGCCGAACACCGCCTGGTGTGCCACCTGAGCCACCTCCGGCAGATTGGCGGGTCGTGTTTGACTGACCCTGCCCTGACCGTCGAGACCGCCAATCTGGACCGCAAGGAGATTCCTTCCAGCTACGTGCCTTTTCGTAATGCGCACTTTCTCTCTATTGCCGTTTCCTGGGGGGAAGTCCTGGGCGCCCGCAAAATCTTCATTGGCGCTGTTGAGGAAGACAGTTCCGGATATCCCGATTGCCGCCCTGCGTACTATGAGGCCTTCAACCGTGTGATTGCGGCGGGCACCAAGCCGGAGACACGGCTGGAAATCGTTGCGCCGGTCATCCGCATGCGCAAGTGCGAAATCGTCCGGCGGGGAATGGAGTTGGGCGCTCCGTTCGCGCACACTTGGTCATGTTACCAGGCTGAGGACGTGGCCTGCGGCGTATGTGACAGTTGTGCCTTGCGCCTGAGGGCCTTCGAAGAGGCGGGGATTGAAGATCCCATACCTTATGCCCAGCGCCCGCACTACGGCCGGAGAGACGTCCCCGCACCCTGACTTCCTACACCTTACACTTGATTTTCGGCTTTATGGGCTTATCATAGGGCCGTTCTTTTTTTGCGAATGGGGTTGAGTGGATTCCAAAGTGGCGCTAGAATGTGTTCGTTGAAAATGAATGAAGGAGGACTTATGTATAGCTCATTGACGCGGAGACTGGCCGGGTTGGCGGTTGTAGTGGCGGCTTTCGCGTTCACGGTTCCTACCTTTGCACAAACCGGGGGAGCGGCCGGCAGGTGCACAGGTGAGGATGGAAAACCACTGGCAGGCTATACCATCCAGGTGGATCGGACGGAAATGAAGTGGAGTCAACACACAAAAACCAATAAAAAAGGTGAGTTCACGTATATCGGTCTTGCCCCCGGGAACTACAAAATCACACTCATCGATCCCAGCGGCAAGCAGATCTATTTCCTGAATCGCCATATCGGATTGGGAGACCCCACGGTAGTTGACTTTGACATGGCCAAGGAGAGGGCAATAGCCAAAAAAGAGCAGATGGCCAACCCTGAGACGGTGAAGCAAATCGAAGCGAACGAGAAGGAGCAGAAGCAGTTTACCGGTCTGAAGGCGACCTTCGATCAGGCCACGCTCCTTTATAATCAGAAGCGTTATTCTGAGGCGGCAGCGATGTATGAGCAGGCCCTGCCGTTGGCGAAGGAGAAGAACGTGCCCGTTGTGCTGTCTCAATTGGCACAATCCTACTCGAACGCCTCCAAGCAGGAGCAGAACAGGGACGCAAGGATGCAGGAACAGCAAAAGGCCATCGACAGTTTTCAGAAGGCTATGCAGTTATCCCCCAATGATGCCTCGCTTCACAACAACCTGGGCAGCCTTTACGCCGACATGGGTAAGGTGCCCGAGGCACAGGCGGAGTTCCAGAAGGCGGCTGATATCAACCCCGCCGGAGCTTCCGGCTATTACTACAATCTGGGCGTCGTGTTGGTCAATCAGGGCAAGATGGACGAAGCGTCTGTGGCTCTCAAGAAGTCCTTGGAGCTCGACGCCAACAATGCCAACGCCTTCTACTGGTACGGCATGGCTCTGCTGGGCAAGGCGGTGACCAAGCCGGATGGCTCGGTTGAGGTGGTTCCCGGGACTATTGAAGCTTTTATGACTTATTTGAAGCTGCAGCCCAGTGGCGAATATGCGCAGGCCGCGCAGGCCAGCATAGACCAGCTCAAAGCCACAGTGCCCACGGAATATAAGAAGGCGAAGAAGAAGAGCTAGTCTCCAAATGACACCACCACCCGGCGGGGCCTCTTCGCTTGCGGGAGTGCCTGAGTGAGAATCACCCTGCTCTTGCTCTCTTTGCTGGTTAGCCTAGCCTCCCTCTCCTGGGCGGACACCATCTACCAGATGAATACCCAGGGAAGGCAGGTGGTGGTGCAGGCGGGCGCTATCGTGGTAAGTGAGGATTCCTCCTTCCTGGTTTACAAGCACTTCGAGCAGAGAGACCGGCGGGTGGAAATTGTGCGCCTGAACAAGGGAAGCCTCCCCTATAGCGTGGAAACGGCCAGCCCTGACCAGCGGCGGCAGATCGTGGAGATCTGGAAGCGTTTCGGCTTCAAGGCCACCGTGACGGACCTGGCAGGGAAAGCCACCCGCGTCTTTGACGCCTACCTGGATTTCTACCCGCCCGGCGGGCACGGCTCGTTGCTCGAGTCGGTGCCTCCCACCACCGGCTTCGCCATACTCATGGATAACGGGAACGCCGACGACGTCGATATCTCCAAGATCGCGCATGTCCAGATCCAGGGCGACCGCTTGAAGCTAACCCTGCGCAATGGCCAAGTTGAAGAGGGTAAGTTCCTTATGCCCACCAACCAGCCCGCGGAAGTCCGATTCTTGGGCATCACCGACCAGTACGATCCGGCCAGCCAACAAGTCTTCGATTTCGCCCTGCCCCTCGCCAAGATCAAGGAAATAAGTTTTGACTAGGCTGAATATAATCCACTCGCAAACTGCCGACAAGGGACGTGAGAAGCGGGTAGTGACTCGGTTTGGAGGATTAACTGAAGAAGAGACGGCATAGCGAGATTCTTGGGGCAAGGATTTGAAAATCACTAGACTCGTTGTCCTCGTATCTTGATTGAACTAAGCCTGCCAACATATCAGCGAATTGAACGCCTAGACTGTCCTTACTGTCACAGTTATAAGTGACCAGATTCGTAGTCGCCTTCTTTGTAAACCACAATTCGGTCTGCAAATAATCATGCAAGCTATTCCCACTGGCGACCTTGATAGACCTTGGATCGGGAACCATTGTCACGACATCATGACCCGCCATGCGGTCCAAAAGCGACAGTCGAATCATGTAGTTGTATAGCTTGTTGCTATCTTTTCGGATGTGCTCCATGACATTTACCTTTTGAACCACGATTCCGTGAAGAAAGATATCACGGTGCTTGTCGCACATACCTCTGGCGTTCTACGAGAATTCTTTTCTCGCCTCCGGCCTCATATCACTCCACTTAATCTCCTCCTTGCTGGACCATCCAAATCTCTTATACAACTTTTTAACAACCCGTTTTGGCAAGTGTTTCTTCTCCGGGGGAACACATACCGCTCCAATAGTCAAATACCTGCTTGACCCACCTGACCTGTACGGTGCATCAAACTTCCACCCCAAATCTCCGCTTTCGTCTAAATAGATGATGACTGACATTGATGAATCACCACTAAAAACAAAAGGCCCCCTTTCGGGAGCCTGATGTTAGTGGAATAGCCCCTGAGTCCGGCGTGCTAAAATCACGCTTACGATACCCGAAAGGCATCGCGGGTGCCTCAGGATTTACCCATCCCAGAACAAGTGTACCCCGGTGCTCTTCGGGTTGCAATACATTATTTTTTATGCAACGAAATCCATTATGATCCCTATACTGCCTTTCGCTTAGTGCATTTCCAAACCCGCCCTCACAGGTCGGGGTGCAGTGCTTGTTGCGGAACCTACCGCTGGCTGGAAACGTCCATAAATGGAGAGGGTTGCGAGGTAGAAGCATTTCGTGGAACTTTTTGTAGCTTCCAATGGAATATGCCTTGAAAGCAGCGGACGATGGCCGGACTCACTGAGATTCAGGATGAGCAGTTGCTGCGGATGATGCGGGCCGGGGACGAAGAGGCCTTCACCACGTTGTATCGGCGGCGTCAAGGCGGCATTTACCGCTTTGTGCTGGCGATAAGCGGCTCCGCCCCCCTCGCCGACGACGTCACCCAGGAAGTGTTCATGGCGCTGATTCGAGACAGCCGGGGCTACGACCCCTCGCGCGGTTCGTTGGCCGGCTATCTCCTCGGAATGGCCCGCCATCACGCCCTGCGCTTTCTCAAGCGCGACCGCACGTATGTCTCGATCCCGCAAGGGCGGGACGGGTCGGGGGATAGTGGAGCTCGCGCCTCCCTTTCTCCCGAGGACCCGCACCACGCGATGAGCCGCCGGGAAACGATTCATTCGGTGCAACAAGCGATCCTGAGCCTGCCCGGGCACTACCGCGAAGCCGTGGTTCTGTGCGAGTTGAATGAAATGAGTTACGAGGAAGCTGCGTCGGTCTTGGGATGTTCGGTGGGTACGGTGCGCTCGCGGTTGCACCGCGGGCGCGCCTTGCTCATTCAGAAACTCACGGGTGGATCAAGGATTGAAGCCGGCAATGAGGCCATTGATCCCAACAGGTGTCTGGCATGAACTGCAAAGATTTCGAAAGCATGATTCACGAGCTGGTAAGCGGGCGCGTGGCTGACAAGACAAAGCAGCTCGAGGCTTTGGAGCACGCCGGCCATTGTCTATGGTGCGCCCTGCGCCTCGACGAGGAGAGCAAGCTGACGCAAAGCCTCCAGGCGTTCGCGGGCACCCTTCATGCCCAGCGCGCGCCGCTCCGCGTGGAAGAAGAACTGCTCCAGGCTTTTCGCGAAAGAAACTCGCGGTCGAGCGCGCCACGTTTTGGACTCGCCTGGAAGCGGCTCTGGCGCGGGCTGAGCTGGGGATTGGCCTTTGCCGCAACCGTAGCCACGGCGTGGATGCTCATTTTGCAGTGGCCGCGCCTTCATCCACGCTCGAGCGCCTCCGCACCCCGGGCCGCGAATAGCCAGCCACTGGCCCCCTCTGAAGGCCAAGTTGCTCCCCGTGGGAGAGCGGAGAGCGCGGCGCTGGACCAATCTGCCAGCGAGGTGACAACGGATTTCATTTCCCTGGGGACTTGTGACGACTCCCAATGCATGGATGAGGCGACGCTGGTGCGTGTGACGCTCCCTGCCGAGGCGCTGCTGGCATTCGGGCTCCCGCTGGACAACGATTATCCTCCGGAAGGGCTTGTCCAGGCTGACGTCGCCTTGGGGAGCGATGGGGTTCCATTCGCCATACGGTTTGTGATTTAAACGGTAGGTGGTATGTGGTATGCGGTATGTGGGGGGAGGGCAGGCGCCAAGTGGTGGGGGACCGCGGGTGCAGGCAGGGCAGTGACGGGCCACCGGAAGAGTTTCCCCCGCCTACCACATACCACATACCACCTATCGAACGAATTATGGAGGAGATAATGAGAGGGAATCAGAAGAGGTCAAAAACTACGATGGTTTGGGTTGTGGGAGCGTGCCTGATATTCCTGGCTGCGGCTATCTTGCCGAACGCCGGGGCACAAACTCCGCCTGCCCCGGCGGGCAGGTTCGGAAGGGGGCACTTTGCAGATGCAGCGCGCTTCTCCGGAGGCAAAGTCGTGACCGGTGCGCCTTACTCCGCCCAAGCGGTCACCGAGCACACCCAGACCCTGCCCGACGGGAACGCCATTCATACCACGACCACAGTGAACGTCTACCGCGACAGCCAGGGGAGGAAGCGGCGCGAGGAGGAAATCGGCGCCATCGGCCCCTGGGCAGCGCAGGGGACTCCTCGCAAGGTAATTAACATTACTGATCCCGTGGGGGGATTCATCCACACGCTGTACCCCGATACGCAGGTAGCGCGCCAGATGCCCTTCCGAGCGCACGCGGGAGCATGGGGCGGTGCTGGAACTCCACGCGAAAGACCGCAGAACCCCGACATCAAAACCGAGTCTCTCGGCACGCAAGTGATCGGAGGAGTGACGGCGCAAGGAACACGCACCACGCGCACCACCCCCGCCGGGCGGGTCGGAAACCAGGCCCCCCTGGTGATCACCATCGAGCGATGGTACTCGCCGGAGCTGCAAACGGACGTGATGGTCAAGGAAGTGAATCCGCAGTTTGGCCAGACAACCTTCCAGTTGACCAATATCGTGCGCGCGGAGCCCGACGCGTCACTCTTCCAGGTGCCGCCCAATTATACGATCAAGAGCGGCAGACCTTCGGCCACGCCGGGTAACGAGCCGGTGGTGAGAACGCCCGAACAGTAGCTTCAATAGAGCAGCTTGAGGGAGACCTGGCCACATTACAACCTTTTCGCCTTCGCGGATTTCCAGGGGCTGGTCGCTTTTCGGAGCTTCATGCTGCCAACGCACCGAGACGTAATAACTGCCGGCTGATATGGCCTCAAAAGCAAAGGCGCCATTCGAGTCGGCGGTGCGTGATTCTATCACGACATCAAGCCAAAAGAGCCAAGCCGAGAAAAGGCCAAGGAAGTTGGACAGTGCGGCATAGCCGCAACCAAAAGCAGATTCTTCGCTTCGCTCAGAGTCTGTGACTTTTTTCCAATTTGGTGGGTGGCGCATACATTGCTTTTCATGTATGCGCCACGTAAGCGGAGGCATCCCATTGGGTTGGGGCGCATACATGAAGAACAATGTATGCGCCACCCGTGCAGCCTTACGAAAAAGTCACAAACTCTCAGAATGACATATCATCGTGAGTCCGCCGCAGCGGGACATGTCATTCTGAGCGAAGCGAAGAATCTGCTTTTCTTCGCGGCGGAACAACGTCCCACGATAAAAAACCGATCCGAGACCAGAAGACAAACCCAACAAACCACCCTCCTATTGCAAGGCGTGCTTGTTCTGTGGCGGGGACGTTGATCCAACCAGCCCGAAAGTTAACGGTCTGTGGCACTCACCCTCTCCCCAAGGGAGTCTGTATGAAAACCTCCGTTCGCGCGCTGTGGCGGCGCTCTATGAGCGCCGAACTCTTTTATTTTCAAAATCGGCGGTCGTAGACCGCCGCTACAAATTAGGTTTCCACACAGACTCCAAGGGAGAGGGCAGAGACCCAATTCCCTCCCTTTCTCCTCAGGAAAGGCAGCCCGAAGAAAACGCCCTCAACGGAGGCCGCTGGGTGTAGAATCGACGGTGCCCAGGACGGGGGAAAGGAAGTTCTTAATAATCGGTTGTGAAGGCCCTGCATCCGGTTCCGATCTACGATTCCAAGGAGGCTGCCCTTGAGCCACGCTGACGTGGCGCCTAATGCGCCGCACTGCGACAAGCTGAAACTGACTCTGCCCAACCAAATGCCATACCTGCCCTTGGCTCAGTCGTTCGTGCGGGAAGTTGCCGCCCACTTCGGCTTCGAGGGCGCCAGTCTAAGCCAGATCGAACTAGCGGTGGAAGAGGCCGTCGCCAACGTCATGCAGCACGGCTATGACGCCGAGGAAAGTCAGGCCTTCGACATCATCTGCGAACACCTTCCGGGCGGCATGCGCATCATCATTCATGAAATGGGCATGCCCTTCGATCCGAGCCGTATCCCCGAGTATCGGCCCGGCGAGACCGCCGGCATGGGCGTGTTCCTGATGAAGGCCATGATGGATGATTGCTCCTTCCACAACCTCGGCCCCTTGGGCAAGGAAACACACCTGATCAAGTATCTGCCCAGGCCTGCCGGCGAGACCGGCGCTCCCGCAGAGCGTCCCACGGCTGAACCCGCTGTCATCACGCAGAAGATCAATTACAGCGTGCGGCTCATGCGCGAGGAGGAAGCCATCGAGATCTCCCGCTGCGCTTACAAGTCCCATGGGTACAGCTTCTTCGACGACCACATTTATTATCCAGAGCGCCTGGTGGAGTTGAACCGGAGCGGGGAACTGATCTCCGCCGTGGCGGTCACCGAGGACAACGCGTTCATGGGTCACGCCGGCCTCCTCTATCAATACCCGGAAGACCGCATCGCCGAACTTACCTTCGTCTTTGTGAACGTCGAGTACCGCGGGCAGGGCGCCCTCAGCCGGCTCCAGGAGTTCCTCCTCGCCACACCGAAGTCACGCGAGTTGGCCGGGATCTATGCTTACGCGGTGGCGAACCATGTCTTTACCCAGAAGTCGCTGGTACGGGGCGGATTCAACGACTGTGGCATCCTTCTGGCCACCAGTCCGATGAGCTGGAAATTCAAAGGCATCCCGGGCGACGCATCGCAGCGCATCAGCGTAGTGCTGGCTTTCAAGTACATGGAAACGCCCCGCCGTCTGACGCTGTACGTGCCGGCTCACCATCGCGACATGGTGGCCAAACTCTATCGCAACCTGGGCGTCGAACATGACTTCGACACGCCATCGCCGGGGACGCCACCCCCGGGGACGCCGAAAATCCTGAGCAGCGTCAACCCGGCCGAAGGCTGCGCGGAGATCTTCGTGGCCCGTTACGGCGATGGGGTGGTCCGCGAGGTCCGCAAACTGTTGCGCAGCTTCTGCCTCCAGCAGGTAGCCGCCATCAACCTTTTTTTGAACCTGGAAGACCCGGCCACCTTCCTGCTGACCCAGGAATTCGAGAAGCTGGGCTTTTTCTTCGCCGGCATCCTGCCACGCGCCCGCGCGGGCGACACGCTCATCCTCCAGTATCTCAATAACGTCGATCTCGACTACACCAGGATTGCGGCGTATACGGAAGCGGCCAAGGAGATCCTGGCCTACATTCAGGCGCGCGATCCGGTGAGCACAATCTGATGTTCCCCGATTTGCAAGGCAGCAAATACTGTTACGTGAATCTGGAGGCCGAGGCCGTCCGGTGGAGCGGTGAGCATCCCGAGTTGTTCTCCGCCGGGGGCAACCCGCTTCTCGATCCCGCGGTCTGCCAGCGCATGATGGATGAGGTTCACCGCCGCTACGGCGTGGTCTGGTCACACGGTGGATATCTGGAGAATCGCAGCCACCTCTGGCGCGGAAGCTATCTCGAAGCGACTGGTAACTTTCTGCACCTGGGCGTGGATTGCACGGTGCCGCAGAGTACCCGCGTCGCCGTGGATTTTCCGGCCAAAGTCATGCTGGTGGACTACGACCTGGACCGCAACGGCGGCTGGGGAACGCGCGTCTTCCTGACTTCAGACGGGCCGGTGTTCGTGTATGCCCACTTGCAGAGCGTGGGAGTGGGACCCGGTCAGGCCCTGGAGCCTGGCACGGTCTTCGCCGAGGTGGGCGGCCCGCCAGAAAACGGCAACTGGCACCCCCACCTGCACGTCCAGGCCATCCGCGCCGGGCTGTTCCACGAAATCCTGCTGGAGCGCTTCCAGGAACTCGACGGTTACGGGCACCCGGATGCGATTGCCGAGTTGCAGCAGGACTTTCCCGATCCCCGGTCCTACCTCGGTTTGTTAGGCTCGAATGACTAGCTTCTAGTTTCTAATTCCTGATTTCTGATTTATCCTGCCACGGCTTTTTCAACCGAGTCGAAACACGGGAACAGCGAGTAGAATCTGGATTGCTCGAAGAGCTGGGCGACGGTGGGGGTGAGGTTGGCCAGCCGCAAGACGCCGCCCCTTTCCTGTAGTTCTTTACCGATGACGAGCAGGCTGCGAAGTCCCGTGCTGCTGATGTACTGGACGCCACTCATGTCAAGCACTACGACCTTATCCGCGCCGCGCACGACCTCCGCGCAGGCGTGCTGGAAGCCAGGCGCGGTTTCCACGTCGATGCGGCCGCTCACTTGCACTACGGTCGCCGAGCCCTCCCTCCGCGATGAGATACTAATCATAAGCCTCCATTCCTGCCCTCACCTCCACTTCAGGGCTGCGCCTCGAGATCGGTATCGGAACCGTGTACGAACTGCCAGCCGAAGCGCCCTTTAATGCAGAGGTTTCCCCTGGTAATGTCGTGGTCCAATGGTGAGGTGGCTTTGACGATCCTGTTATCTTGAACGTGAAGCCTAATGGTGCACCCCACCCCGCAATAGGTGCAAATCGTATCAACACTGGTCTGCCTCGATTCATTCCATGTTCCGGCTTGCCTCATTTCATATTCACTCGAAAACATGAGCGCCCCCGTGGGACACACTGCGATGCAGTTGCCGCAGTATACACAGGCGGACTCCGGTAACGGCACAGAATACTCAGTTGAAATGCGTGCGTCGAAGCCCCTGCCGGCTACCGCAATGGCAAACGTGTTCTGGGCTTCCGTGCCGCAGGCCTGTGCGCACTTACAGCAAAGAATGCACTTGCTGTAATCGCGCACATAAAGCTCGTTGTCGATCTTGACCGGCTGCCCCACGGTAGCGGCACGCGATCCATCGGTCGGGGTGTAGCGCCCGGGGGGCGCCGCATCCCGATCAGTGCGGGGCGCAGCACAAGGGCCGAATCTCTCCGGGTGAGCGCCGTACCGGACCATGTACTCCTGAATCTGCGGCGCCGTCGAGACGTCGACGGACGAGCCCAGGAACTCCAGAACCAAACGCCTGCTGAGCCGCACTCGCTCCGTGTCCGTTCTCACGACCATTCCCGGCTCCACTTTGCGTGAACACGCTGGGACAAGCGTCCGCGAGCCCTCGACCTCGACCACGCACATGCGGCACACATTAATTGGAGTGAGCGTCTCCAGAAAGCAGAGAGTCGGCGTGTCAATCCCAAGCTGCCGGGTCGCTTCCAGAAGTGTCGTTCCTTCAGGAACCGAAACTTGACGCCCGTCGATGGTAAGGTCCACCCTTTTTCGCCGCACAGCGGGTGGAATCACCGGTAGCGGGCCGGGCGGCGTTGGGAAAATGCCCGGCATGGGATGAGGCGGAAGGGTGGCTGGCATCGTGTCCTGGCGTTTTTGGTCGCTCATGAAGGTCACTCCTCGATTCCTTCGAAGTGGCTGTCCTGAAATAGCTGTTCCATCGTCCGCTTCTTGACCCCCTCACCCCCGGCCCCTCTTCCCCTTGGGGGAGAAGGGCCGGGGGTGAGGGGGTTCCTCGGTAGAACCCGGAACAGTTATTCCATAACCATGCTTATGGGGCCGGCGGCGGGAACAGTTCCCAACGGCTCAAAGCTGAGAAGATCGCGCTCGAAGCCGTCTGCCCTAACCCGCAAATCGAGCTGTCCCGCATCACCTCCCCTATCTCATCCAGGCGTAAGATATCATCCTGCACCGAGCCCAGCGGACGGCCGCGGATAAGGCGCTCCAGCGCCTCCACTTGCCTTACCGTGCCGATGCGGCAAGGAACACACCGGCCGCAAGATTCGTCGCGGAAGAAGGCGGCGATGCGCAGCAGGATTTTCCGCAGGTCGATGGTATCGTCAAACAGCACAACCACGCCGGAGCCCAACGCGGCCCCAATAGACCGTGTGCCCTCGAAGGTAAGCGGGGTGTCGAGTTCTTGCGGGGACACCACGGCCCCCGCAGCCCCGCCCAGCAGCACGGCCTGGAGTCGCCCGCTCCCGCCGACTCCGCCGGCGAGTTCGATGATTTGGCGCAGAGTGGTCCCAAAGTGGGCTTCGTACACGCCCGGTCGAACTACGTGGCCGGAGAGGCAAAAGAGCTTGGATCCCGTCGACTGGGGTGTGCCCACCGCCGCGAAGCCTTCACTGCCTTCGCGCACGATCTCGAGAACATTGATCAAGGTCTCGACGTTGTTCACCACGGTGGGTTTTCCGAACAATCCTGCCTGGGTCGGGAAGGGCGGCTTGCTGCGGGGTTCGCCTCGGTAGCCCTCGATGGAATTGAACAGCGCCGTCTCTTCGCCACAGATGTAAGCTCCGGCGCCCTTGTACATCTGAATGTCGAAACGCAGGCCCTGGCCGAGAATGTTGTTGCCCAGAAAGCCGCGCCGGTGGGCAATCTCAATGGCCTGTTCGAGCCGCTCGGCGGCAAGGGGATATTCGCCTCGGACGTAGAGGTAACTTTGTTCGCAGCCGGTGGCGAACCCTGCGATGGTCATCGCCTCGATAATCGCGAAGGGATCGCCCTCCATCACGATGCGGTCTTTAAACGTGCCCGGCTCAGACTCATCCGCATTGCACACCAGGTAGCGCGGACGATTGGCCGGATCCCACTTCTTCCCGGCGGGAAACGCCGCACCCCCGCGGCCCACGAGCTTGGAGGCAACCACTTCGCGCACCACCCAGTCACAGCCCATGGCCAACGCCGCACGTAGCGTCTCGTAACCACCATGAGTCCGATAATCATCCAGGCTTCCGGGATCGATGCGGCCGATGCGGCGCAATAGCCTGAGTCCTGGTTGCCCAGCCTGCGGCACGGAAACCTCCGCCCGAAAAGAGTCCGGCGTTATATCGACGGGTTCCTGTCCCTCACCACAAAGAACGTCGATGAGGGTCGTGGCTTCCGCCGGGGCAACTACCTTTTCCCAGGGCCGCTCTCCAGCAACCGACAACAAAGCGGCCGGCGCGCGCTCGCACAACCCCAGGCAGGACGTGCGCAACCAAATCGTCTTCCCATCCGGGCCGGGCGACCCCGCAGGACCCAGTGCGCGCTCCAAATTCTTGCACAGATGTTCAGCGCCTCGAGTCTGGCAGGCGATGTCATCACAAACGTGGAGCACCCTGGGCGGGCGTGGCGTGGTTGAGAACAAGCCGTAAAAGCTGGCGACACCGTAGGCCTCAGCCGGCGAGATGTCGAGCCTTTGGCTGACGTAGTTTAGCGCACCGGGACTGATCCAGCCGACTCGGCTCTGGATGGCATGCAGAACCGGCAGCAACAGGTGACGACGCGCCCGGTCTGTATGCCCTCCCACCGCAAATCGCCCCTCCAGCTCGATGTGCCGCTCGCCACCCGACCATCCTGACTCGGGCTTCCCCAAGACCGAATCAACGGCTTCGCGCTCTTCGCGCGTCGGCTCATCTGGGGTCAAGTGAATATCCACTTTGGTCACCCTCCTTGCGCCAGTCATTCCCGCGAAAGCGGGAATCCAGTCCGTCGTCGGTGCGTTTCCCAACGTTCGCAGAGTGGATTCCCGCTTTCGCGGGAATGACTGCGAGTTGCTCGCCCCTCAACCGGCAATCGACAATCGTCAATCGGCAATCGACAATCTATCAATCCGTATGGCCGCGGCCTTGTACTCCGCTGTACCTGACTTCGAATCCACAGCATCAAGGGTCAGGAAATTGGTGGGCACCTCGTCCGGGCGGTTGTAAGAGAGGAAGGCAAGGCCGGGCCGCAGCGAGGTGTCGTATCGAACGCAAGCGTCGACTGAGCCGCGGCGCGAGCTGATGCGCACGCGTTCTCCGTCGGCGACGCGGTATCTCGCCCCATCCTCGGGCGCAATCTCGAGTGCCTCCTGCCGCCATAGGGGCGACCGGTAACCCGCCGTCTGAACTCCGGTGTTGTAACTGTCCAGGCGACGTCCGGTAGTCAGCCGGATCGGATAGGTCTTATCAAGGACGTCCACCGGCGGGTCAAACTCGAGCACGCTGAATTGTGCCCTCGGCCCTACCAGCGGCTCCTGCCAAAGGCGGCTGTGAAGGAATATCTCACCAGGATGGGACTCGTCAAAACAAGGCCACTGGATTCCACCCGAGGCCTCCAAACGCTTGTAACTCATCCCGGCATGCATCGGGCTGAGCTTGCGGAGCTCATTCCAGACGTCTTCCGCGCTGGGTCGACCCCAATCGTGTCCCAGTCGCCGGGCAAGCTCGCAAACGATTTCCATATCGTCTCGGGCGCCCGCAGGCGGCTCGACCGCCTTGCGCACCCGCTGAACCCGCCGCTCGCTGTTAGTGACTGTCCCCTCTGATTCACACCAGCCTGCTGCGGCCGGTAACACTACATGCGCCAACTCGGCGGTCGCGGTCAGGAAGATGTCTTGCACGACGAAGAAATCCAATCCGCCCAGCAAGCGCTCACAATGGTGCTGATCGGCCTCCGACTGAACGGGATTCTCGCCCAGGCAATACACTGTTTTCAACTCGCCGCGCTCCATAGCCTTGAACATCCCGCTCAGATTCAGCCCTCGTTTTGGAGGTATCTTCACGTTCCAGGCGCGCTCGAACTTCGCTCGCAGCTCGTCGTTCTCCACATGTTGGAATCCGGGTAGTCGGTCGGGCAGGGCGCCCATGTCGCCCCCGCCTTGCACATTGTTCTGGCCCCGAAGAGGATTAATGCCGGAACCGTACCGGCCGACGTGTCCGGTGAGCAAGGCCAGATTGATCAACGAGAGGACATTATCAACGGCGTTATGGTGCTCGGTGATGCCCAGCGTCCAGCACAACTGCGCCCGATTGGCGCGCGCGTAGGCATGGGCGAGATCGCGAATCAGATTCGCCGGCACGCCGGTCACCTGTTCCGCGTACTCGAGAGTGAAGCGTTCGACGTGTGCCCCATAGGCGTCAAACCCGGCCGTGGCCCGTTTGATGAAGGTCCGGTTCTCGAGTCCCGAAGCGATGATTTCCCGGCCGACGGCGTTGGCCAGGACGATGTCCGAGCCCACGTCGAGCCCCAGCCACACATCCGCCCAGCGCGCCGAATCGCTCCGGCGTGGATCGATGACCCAGAGCCGGGCACCCTTGTGGACTGCCTTGAGTACGTGGTGAAAGAAGATGGGATGGGCCTCACGCGCGTTCGACCCCCAGAGCAGAATGAGGTCCGTATCCTCGATCTCGCGATAGGAACTAGTTGCGCCACCCGAACCGAAAACCGCCGCCAGACCGACGACGCTGGGGGCGTGTCAAGTACGGTTGCAACTGTCGATGTTGTTCGTGCCAATGACCACTCGAGCGAATTTCCCGGCCAGAAAATTCAGCTCGTCGGTGGTCTTCGAGCAACTGAATATGCCGAAAGCCTTCGGACCGTGTTTCTCCAGCGAGCCGCGAAAGCCCTCGGCGGTACGTTCAAGGGCTTCTTCCCAGCTTGCGGGCCGCAAATGCCCATGTTCACGAACCAGTGGAGTAGTAAGTCTGGGTTTGCCGGAACTTGACATCCAATGCCTCCTCCTTCTTGCTTTGTGCGCTTTGGAGTGCGGCAGCTTGCTGCCGCTTTCCTTCCGCGAGCTTGCTCGCGTTTCACCCTTCAAAGTACTGCTTCACTCGTAGAGCTGACCTTTAGGTCAGCATGATTGATGCCGAGCTGAAGGTCGGCGCTACAAACGCCCGGCCAGCAAGCTGGCCTGAACAAAAGCGGCAGCAAGCTGCCGCACTCCAAAGCGCGTCGCGCCTCCAATATCTGTCGTGTGTGGCGCAAACATAAAGCAGCATGCTTGCGCCACCTGCGGAAAGCCGGCGTTCTGCCGACTGCCTACTGCCTACTGCCCACTTCGATCGCATCCAGGATGCTCCCGACCGCCGCGAGGAGATCGGGGTCTTGCACCACCATCCCACGGCGGGAGGCTTGGCGCAGAGCAAGGCTCTCCGGAAGACAGGCCAGGACTTTCAGATCGCTCATGCCCTGTTCGATCAGCGCTCGCTCTTCGGCATCTCGAACCTTGTTGCCTACCACAAACAGGCGAGAGAGGCCGATGTCTGCGGCCAGTTGCTGAATTCGATGGGCTGTCTCGAGAGAAGATTGGCTGGGCTCGACCACAATCAAGAGAGCGTCTGCGCCTTTTGACGTCGCCCTCCCCAGATGTTCCAGCCCCGCCTCGCAATCCATGAATACCCAATCCGAGCGCTCCAGCATGACGTGCTGGAGCAGGCCACGAAGGAAGGCGCTTTGCGGGCACGCACAGCCTCCGCCCCCCTGGCCGATGCCGCCCATCACCAGGAGCCGAACGCCATGGTCTTCATAAGAGAACCGATCCGGAATATCGTCTACGCGAGGATTGAGCCGGAAGAATCCCTCCAGCGAGCCCAGCCGCTCCTCAATCAAATCCTTCATCCCGACCAAGGCCGGCGGGGCGGAAGGAAAACCGAGGGCCAGATGCAGGTTGGGATTGGGATCGGCGTCGATGACCAAAACCGGGTGTCCCCGTGCAGCCGCCTGCCGGGCCAACAAGGCCGTCAGGGTGGTTTTACCGACCCCGCCTTTGCCGCTGAGGGCGATTTTCATGATGATAGTCTAACTGCGCGGCCCAATGACCGCAACTGCGCCGCAGGCGCTCTGGAGTGCGGCAGCTTGCTGCCGCTTTGGTCCCGCGAGCTTGCTCGCGCTCCACCTCTCCAAGTAACGCGCTCCGGTGCACGGCCAGCAAGCTGGCCTGAGCGAAAGCGGCAGCAAGCTGCCGCACTCCAGAGCGCTGCGCCCGCCATACCCTTCAATGCTTCTCCCGCGCCTGCACAATTCGTTCGCACAACATGCCGCCAAGATGCGCCAGCATCTCCAGGTGGTGGTAATGGCTGGCGGACTTGTCGAACAAGACCTGCGCCGAGTCGGGGAACTCTCCTCCTCCTGACCAATAAACCACGGCCAGGGGTATTCGGGGCAACGCCCAGAAGCGAAAGGCAGCGTCCCCCATCTCGAGAGGCTCTCCTCCCAATCCTCGAGCGACGGCGCGGAAACCTTCCATGTCGCCGCGAAAGCTCCTCACCAACAGGTTCCCGCTGTAGGACTGAAATGCCTGCTCATAGAAAGCGCCATTCGGCAGGTTGCGCAACGAGACCCAGGTGTTTTCCAAAGGCGCGCCATCCGCGAGGAGGAGGTATTGAAGGATCATGCCCTGGAATGGCCCGGGGCAAGGCTGGCCTTCTTTGTCGCGAACCGTCACGTCGGGCCAAGTTATCAGGTAGGGACGACCCCATAAGCGGACCTCGAGGCGAGTCCCCCCCGCCACGGCTTCGCAGGTTGCGCCCGACCACAGGGCCACCTCCGCAGGGTCGCGTCCCCGGAGCGCCTCTTGCGTCTCCAGCAACTGCTTCTCGAGGCTGGCAGCCCAAGTGGGGTTCACACGCATTGGCTTGGTTCCAACGTCGCGGGCTATCAGCTCTCAGCTATCAGCCTTCAGCAAACTGGCGGCTTGCCGATAGCTGACGGCTGAGCGCTGATAGCTGCACCATCTGACGGCTGATAGCTGATAGCTCTATCAAGCCCCCACCGCTACACCCTGCCAGGTTTTATTGGCGGTGTACATGGGCGGCGCAAGCTTGAGGTCCGCACGCTTTCGGTCCAGGTGCTCGATGATCTGGGCAGCGGCCTTGAGGGGGTCGGGTTCGAAGAAGAATTTCCCGCCCGTCAGCTTTTCCACATCGTCGGTGAGGAACTTGTGTACGGCGCGGCTGCCCAGGACGGGGTGCGGGGTTCCGAAGTGAGTGAGCACGCCGGAGGCCACACAGTAGAACCCGATGGCGATAGCTTTCTCCGACATCCACTCGGGCGCGGAACCTGCCACCGGCAGTTGGGAGAAATCCTCTCCCAGGCCCCCCTCACCCACGATCTCAATAAGCGTAGTCAGGATGCGGGAATTGTCCACACAGGACCCGACGTGCAGGACGGGAGGGATTCCCACGGTTTCACAGATTTCTCTCAAGCCGGGGCCGGCGCTCTCGAAAGCCGCTTCGGGACGGAGCAAGCCAACCTTGGCATCCGCGATGGCGGCGCAGCCTGTGCTGACGATCAACACGTCGTTCTTGAGCAGTTCGCGGGTGAGAGTGATGTGCGCCCAGTCATGGAGTATGTTCGGGTTGTTGCACCCCACGATCCCCACCGCGCCTCGCAGCCTGCCGTCGATTATGGCGTCGTTCAGGGGACGGAAGGTGCCACGATAGCGGCCGCCCAGGAATTGAAAGACCGATTCGGTGGTGAACCCGGCGATCAGGTCCGAGCGGCTTTCGGGGATGTTCACCTTGCGCGGGTCACGCCGGGTATAACTCTCCACCGCCCGGCCCACGATCTCCTTCGCACACTCGAACGCCCGCACCTCATCGAAGTCGATTGATTCAACGCCGGGCATTTTGTTTTTGCGCGAGGTAGTGACCAGTTTCGTATGGAAGCAACTGGACAGGCTGGCCAGGGACGGCATGATGCACTGTACATCGACCACCATGAGATCGACCGCGCCAGTAATGACGGCCAGCTCCTGCTGTAGGAAGTTTCCTGCCACTGGTATACCGTGGCGCATCAGGATTTCGTTGGCCGTGCAGCATATACCTGCGATATTGATTCCCTTGGCGCCTTGGCTCTCGGCCATTTTCAGAAGTTCCGGATCACGGCTGGCGGCCACCATCATCTCTGAGAGGACGGGCTCATGACCGTGCACCACGATATTGATAGCGTCCTTCTTCAGGACACCCAGATTGACTGCAGAGCGCAGGGGTTTGGGAGGGCGAAAGAGGATGTCCTGAAGGTCGGTAGCGAGCATGGAGCCGCCCCAGCCGTCCGCCAGCGAAGCGCGCAATCCCTGCATGAGGATGTTGCGGTAATCCGTGTCAACTCCCATGGTGGTGCGGTGCATGATCTCGACGATCTCCCGGTCGATTCCGCGCGGGCTGATCTCGAGCTTGCGCCAGAGCTCCTGGCGCCGAGCAGGGGCACGAGAAATGTACTGGAGTTCGCCCTCCTGCTGGCCGAACATGGAGAGGGCGCGCTCGGCCAGGGCCTTGGCGACCTCGGCATCGCTGTGCCCATCGGAGGCAACACCGAATTCCGCCGCGACCCGGCGCAGCTTCGCGGCATCCTTGATGGCGTAGCCACCTTGCCCCTCCGCTGCCAGAAGAAGCGTATGGGCGACATCGCGGCCGTGATCGGAGTGGGCCGCCGCTCCACCCGCCACCATGCGCACCAGGTTCCGGGCCACAATCGTATCCGCATCCGCGCCGCAAGTGCCTCGACGCGGCTCGCCTCCAAACGGATCGATGCGGCAGGGGCCCATATTGCAGATTCGACAACAAACCCCGAGCTGGCCGAAGCCGCATTGCGGCTGCTGCTCGTCCCAACGGTCCCACGCCGTCTCGAGTTTCTCGTTCTGGGCATGCTGAAGCATTTCCTGTGAAGCACGATCAACGCTCTTTTGATTCATAGCCGCCTCGCTTTTTCTCGCTTATCCCTTCAGCGTCTCGAAGAAAACATTCACCACGCGCTCTGGAGTGCGGCAGCTTGCTGCCGCTTTTCTCCTGCGAGCTTGCTCGCGCCTCACCTGTGAGCTGCCGCTCCACTGGTAGCGCTGACCTTTAGGTCAGCCCGATGGGTGCCGACCTAAAGGTCGGCGCTACACGTGCACGGCCGGCAAGCTGGCCTGAGTGAAAGCGGCAGCAAGCTGCCGCACTCCAGAGCGGCCCACCCATTTTCGTGCCCTATGCTGCCGCCGCAGCGGTCGTGCCTGAGCCTGCTCTCTGGCGATAGGCTTTTAAGTAGCCATCGCTGTAAATCTCCATGCCGAGCAGGAGTTCAGCCGTAGCCACTGCCTGCCGCAGTTCCTCGTCGCAGACGTCCAGGATCGCCGCATCCACGCCCATCGCTATAGCCATAACCATGAAGGTGCGATTGATGAGTTTGCGCTCTTCCGCTTTAGAGGAAACGTTGCTCAGGCCGATGGAAATGTGGCAGGGCGGATCGGAAAGCGTGGTCAACTGCTGAATGGCATTGAGCACATTCTTGGGCTGGTCCTGCATGAACTTGACCGGCATGACGATCGGGTCGAGATAGATATCGGTGGGTGAGAGACCGGCCTCGACCGCCGCCGCGAAAATCTTGCCGCCCAGCTCCAGCCGCCGGTCTACGTCCTGCGGGCTTCCTCTCTCGTCCATCACCACGCCGATGATCCCCGCTTTGAATTCGACCGCCAACTCGAGAAGCGGGACGAGCTTGCTATCCTCAGCGGTTGTACTGTTGAGAATCACCGCCCTTTCCCCAACCGTATCCCGATAAGCTTTCAGCCCTACCCTGAACATGTCGGCGCGGGGGCAGTCAAGCGAGAGGGGCAAGGTGGTGGCTTCCGCCGTCGCTTGCACCAGCCAAGCGTAATCTTCCAGCTTGCGCGACGCTGCCCCCATATTCACATCCAGGTAATCAGCGCCACCGGCGACCTGGCGGGCCACACGGTCCTGGATCACCGTCTTGTCATGTTCCTGAATTGCCCGGCCTACATCCTTGAAGGAACCGTTGATACGCTCACCGATCAATGTGATGCTCATAGCTTCTCCTCCTGGAGATTACGTCTCCGCCCTCTCCCCCTCGTTGTAGGGCGGCCCTCGTGGCCGCCCTGGGGCAACCATCCGCCGGTTGGCGGATTGCCCCTACAGCAGCCTTTTACGCCGCGACGGCGCTAACGGCTTCGCCGGCCAGTCCGGCGATGGTTTTCTTGACAGCATGAACTGCCTCAGGATGACGCAGAATGAGAAGATCGCCTCCGGCCAGCAGACAGGCAATGGCCGTGCTGGCCTCCCAGAGTGGCGCCCGCTGGCTCTGTGGACCCCATTCGGGGATCTCCTCCTCCGAAACCCGAGCCTCTTTGACACCCCAAGCCTCGATCCCGATATCACAAAGGATGGGTTGAGCCAGCATCCTGTCGCCTTTCAAACCGGCCAGCCGCCCCCGCTCCATTACCGAATAGATGTACTCCAAACCGTATCCCAGGGCTGCACAGGTGGGGTAAATGACGATGTTTTCGACCGGGAACCCCATGTCCTGAGCGAGGATGTTGACCTGCTTGGCCATGTTGACGTCGCACGGTGATTCCGCGATGATCTTGTGTTTGTAAGCGGTGCACACCGCCACCAAAGTCTTGTAGTTGTCCTCGGTGATGCTTCCGATCAGGCAGTTTTCCCCCGCCGCGGCCTCCGCCACCACCGGGAATACCTCGTTGTCCTTGTCGGCATTCCCTGTACCCCAAATGATCAGCGGAGCCGGGACTCCTTGCAAAACCTGTTTTACGGTTTGGGCTGCTTCCACGGGAGACCGGTTGCCGTGCTCGGGGTGGCAGCCGTCCAGGCGCAGGCAAATCAGGTCGGCACCCAGTTCGAGACACTTCCGCGCCCAACGCACAGGATCTTCCAAAACATCGCCGAATGGCTCTCTCAGCAGGTCCGGCCACTCCTTCGGGTAGATGTCGCAAACCTCCATGGCCACAGCCGGCTGGCCGCACGGCCCTTCAAAATCCAGGAAAGGGAGTGTGGCGGATCCGCCGATGGTAACGGTAAAACCGCGTGTTCCCCCACCGGCTTGAGTCGCGCCGATGGTCACCGCATTGATTCGTCCACCCCAGGTCTTTTTCGCATCTGGAACCATTTGCTCTCCTCCTCAAAAGCAAGTCGAGAAGTCGAGAGTCGAGGAGTCGAATAGTCGAACTGCCCCGCTTCGTGCCATCCCGACGTATGTGTTGGGTGGCGCATACATTGTCTTTCATGTATGCGCCACTCGAGGTGCTGAGAATCAGCCTCCTAAAGCGCCGCAGCCGTGGGCGACAGAGCCGCCTCCAAGATTTCTCGAAGGGCTCTGCGAGCCGATGAATCCGGCGCCAGTTGATTCAACGGTTGTCCCTGCCGGCTGAATTCGCGCAAACGGTTGTCGGAGGGCACCACGCCGATCAATTCGAGGCCCGTTTGCTGCGCTTGGGCCTCGATGCGGCCCACCTCGGCAGGGTCCACATCATTGAGAACCAGATATTGCCCTCCAATGCGCAACGCCAACTTCTTGGTTAGTTCGCGGATCCTGGAAGCCGCCTGGAGCGAAACCGGCAGACCGTTGCTCACAATCAGAAGCACATCGACGTCCTGGGTTGTGCATCTGGACAGGTGCTCGAGGCCCGCCTCGTTATCCATCACCACGTAGCGATAGGCGCCCCGGAGGCGGTCAATACATCGCCGCAAAACGTTGTTGACCGCACAATAACACCGCGGCCCCTCGCCCGCGCCCATCACCAGCAGATCGACTCCGCGCCCCTCCCACAGGCATTCTTGGATTCCCATCTCCAGATAGTCATCTTTGGTTACGCCCGTGGGAAGTTTGCGGATGTGGTCCAAGAGCTCATCGCGCAGCTCGCTGATGGTTTTTTCCACCTGGCAGCCCAGCACGTAACCCAGGTTGGGATTGGGATCGGCATCCACGGCCAAGACAGGCCCCTCCCCGCGCTCGATCAGGGTTTGAATCAGCAATGCGGCCAGGGTGGTCTTGCCGGTGCCGCCTTTGCCGGCCACGGCCAGGGTGAATGCCATCTATGTCCAAGCCTCCACTTCTTGCGAATGCATCACAGACTTGAATCTGCTGAGGTCAGTGTGCGGAATGAAGCGCGCCGCCAGAAACTCGTCGTAATAATTAGGATAATTTATAAGGTCATAATACGTAACCGACTCTGCAAGCGTATGCAATTCCTGCCATGTGCTCTCAGACAGCAGCCCCAGGTCTGCGCCCAGAATCGATGTATTGCCCGCAAAACGGATCTTCTCCAGCGGCATGTCCGGTATCAGCCCAATGGCGATGGCCTTTTCCCGGTCGAGGTAATTTCCGAATCCGCCCGCGATGTAGATTCGCTCCACCTCGCCAAAGTCGAGGCCAATGGCCCGCGCCAGGACCTCCGTGGCGGCGTAAATGGCCGCCTTGGCGCTCAGCAGGTTGGAAAGGTCCGCCTGCGTGACCACGACATCCTTGCCGGATTCCCAACGGGAGGCGGGGACTAACACGAACTCCAACATGCCGTCCCGCTCGCGGATGCGCTCAGTTTTGCCGGCCATCAGATGTCCCGAGCGGTCAATGAACCCCGCCTGATACAACCCGGCGACCAAGTCGATCAGCCCGGACCCGCAGATGCCGCGGGGACGCCCGTTTCCAACCGTGCGGTAATGAACCGCTCCCTCGGGACTGATCTCCACCCGTTCGATGGCTCCGTGGATAGCCTTCATCCCATGCTTTACCCCCGAACCTTCAAAGGCCGGGCCGGCCGAGGCGGAACAAGCAATGGTCCAATCACAATTGCCCACCGCGATCTCGCCGTTGGTGCCGATGTCGATCAGCATCTGCACCGTTTCGGAACGGCGCAGCCCCACGGCGTGGATGCCCGCCGTCACATCGCCCCCGACCCATCCGCCGATACTGGGGATGGTGTAGAGCAGCCCCCGGGGATTGACCTGGATGCCGACTTCCACAGCTCGAATGGGTGGTGTGGCGGCGGAGGCAGGGATATAGGGCGTTTTGCGAATGGCGCTCGGATCCAGCCCCAGCAACAGGTGCGTCATGGTGGTGTTGCCGGCGCACATAACAGCCGTGATGTTGCTCAGGGCCACGTTATTGCGTTGCACCATCGCCGAAATCAGCCCGTTGATATCTCTTACCACTGCGCTCTGAAGTTCACCTAATCCGCCCGGAGTGCCGGCATGGATGATGCGTCGCGTCACCTCGTCTCCCCAGGCACGCTGGGAGTTGTACACCGCTTCGGCATCAATCCTCTCGGTCGTATCCAGATCGAGCAGGTGGGCTACGACTGTTGATGTTCCCACGTCCACCGCCACGCCCAGATTTCGGCCCAAAGCGTCACCCGGCTCCACCTGGAGCACTTCCAAAGTGCCTCCGCGCCAGCCCAGCGTGACGCTCACTTTCCAGTCTGCCTCGCGCAGCAGTTTGGGCAAAGCTCTCAGCACTTTGAGCCCCAGTTGCATGATGGGCGCGGGGCAGCGGCGGCGAATCTCACGAAACAACCTCGACTGATCGGAAAGGCTGTCGTCCAGGCTGGGATGTGGCAGCTTCAGGTAGAGTTTGCGAGTCAGCGGGGCGGGGTGCACCTCAATGGCCCCGGCAACCGGGTACAGGGCACGAAACCGCTGGGCGTCAACGTCGATGAGGATCTGGGCGGCCTCGGCGCGGGATTCGGGAGGGATTTCAACCTCCACGTTGCCCAACACCTTGGTTTGGCACGCCAGCACGTAGCCTTGCCGGATCTCCTCGCGGCTAAGCAGGCTGGTGGGCTGGGCGGTTACGTTCCCTTGCCGCACGATCACCCGGCATTTTCCGCACAGCCCGTCGCCTCCGCAGGAGCTCGTCAGATCTACGCCGGCAATCTGCGCCGCGTCCAGGAGGGTCGTCTCCAAAGGCACACGCACGTGCTCACCTTCCGGCCAGAAGGTGACCTGCACTCGACGCTCCTTTTGGATCCCGCTCGATCCTACACTCATCCGCTTACCCTACCATCTGATCGCGTTGTAGCGGCGGTCTATGACCGCCGCAACGTTGGCAACGAGGCATTCGGCGCTCATAGAGCGCCGCTACAAATGGCGCCGCCCCTGCGCCGACTACGGGCGCCACTCCGTCTTCAGGAAGTTGGGGAGTCCCGCTGCTTCCTCCGGGCCGACCACCACCTCGCAGCCGGCTTCATCCTCGAGTTCACCTTTCAGAACCGCCACCAGCCCCGGGATAATCACCTTCTTGTGCCGCATTTGGGTCAGTATTCCCGAGGCCTTGATCGCTTTGGCGATCGTCTCGCCTGTCAGCTTGTCATCGGCGTAGGAATTCAGGACTCCCAGCCCACCGGTTTCTACGGCGGTGATGTAAGCCGGAACCTTGCTGTTCTCCACCTCGCCCTCGACGGTGAAGTAGGTGAGAGCGAAGTTGGTGGTGACCAGCACCGGGGAATCCGGACCAGCCTCACCCACCTTGTACACCTTCGCCTCGACGGCGTTGGGCACCTGCGGATCGGTGAAGATGTTGAACCGGGCCGTGAGCACAGGCAGGATCTGCCAAGCCTGCTTGCCGCGCATGACCACGATGGAAGCGTATTTGCACTCATAAATAATGGCCTCGAGGGCTTCCTGAACCGCGTCTTGTGCGGTGGTAAGGAGCATCACGGGGTAGCCGAGCGGTCGGAAACTCTTTTCCAAAGCCAGGCGGCGCAACTGGGTCAGGCAGGTCAGCCCTTCTCCGATGCCTTGAGTAACGGGCGCTAAAACCAAGTCTCCCACACCGGCTTGCTTGATCTTATTGGTCAGGTCCGCCAGTTCCTCCAGCGTCTCCCCCTTTACGGCCAGCGGCGCCTTGAACTTGGCGCAGAGCTGGGCCACTTGCTGGTAGTTGTTCTTATCCGCGGCATAGATGAGCGGCTTGCGATCGGCCAGGACCTCGAGGGCGCCCGCCAGCGCCGTGAGGTCACTGCTCATCAGGACGACCGGCAGTTCCGTAGATTCGCGGAGCTGCTTCGCCGCAGCTACGAAAGACCCACTGTCACCCGCCTGCTCGAGGGCGATCAGATCGACGCTGACTGGCTTTCCGCTACGGACGAATTTCAAGTTGTGGATCGACTTGACCTCTGCCGCCACGTCGTCAGTATCCTTGATGCAAATGGCCAGGGCGGCAGGATGGTGAAACTTTTCTTCGTGGCGGAACAGAACCGTCTCGCCTCCGATCTGGACCGCTCGGGGACCTGCGCCCAGCGTCACCGTGCGCATGGGGGGCGCCGCCGATTCGGCCAGTTCCCGCTTGGCATCCTCGGACACATACGGGCAGGCCTCGAGGGCCACCTTCTTCGCCGCCACCTGCATGGCAAACGCCATGCAGGTCGGAAAATTACACTCGCCACAGTTGGTCTTCGGCAGAAGTTTGTAAATGCCAATTCCTGTGAGTTTCGCCATGTGCTCTGCTCCTTCCGAAATAGTTCCGGTAAACTACGAATCCTGGAAACCGCCTCCGTGTCCTCCGTGGCCGGAAAAGACTTAACACAGAGGTCACTGAGACCCTCCGTGATCTCAGTGTTAAGGCTTTGAAGCCCCGGGAGAACACGGAGAAGTTCGTTGGTCTTCAGCCCATGACAGAGGCCATCGCCAGGGCCGGGTGCTCCACCTTTTGCAGAAACTCCACTAATTCCTCAACCGAGACCGCATCCTTCTCGGTAGCAATTTTATCCCACAGCTCCGGTTGCCCCATTTCCTCGAGCCGTTTTTCCAGGCGCTCCCGCATTTCGTCCTTCAGTTCCTGGGGCATCCAAACCACACGTTGCAGCCCGCCTTCAGCGGAGACGAACTTCTCGCTGACCAGATACATCCTGCCCACGCCCAAGAAGCCTGGGGTTTGCACTCCACCACCCACCTCGCCGGCCATGGTCGAGAAGGTCATGCCGATGGGGGTCATCCCCTGAAATTCACGGTTGACCACCATGACGCCGTTGGTCTCCGGCAGGACGGCCACCAGGCACTCGAAACACCCGCAACTGGTCTGCGGATCTTCCATGATCGAGTACATCGTCACCCGCTGAAGGTGCCCATTCGAGGCTTTGGCCACGTATTGGTTGACTCCCGCCCAAACTCCCAGCGACGGCTCCAGGCAGCTTCCTTTCACGATCGGCTGGTTGGGCCCGTGCGAATCCATCTCGAAGGCCGCCCGGCAGTCCAGCCAAGTGTAAGCGCCGCACAAACCGAGCCGCTGCGGCGTTACTACGCAGACATGGTTGGGCGCGTAACTCTGGCAGAGAATGCAACTGTAGAAGCGGTCCACATCTTCGTCTTTCATCCCGGCCATCCGCTCGTCGCGCTTGCCATAGGCCAGGCGAGCTTCCCGCAGCGCTTCCTGCATGGCTTGCTCATCGGTAAATATGGTGACCTGCACTTTGTCCACTATGCCGGAGAACTCATCATGGTACTTGTGAATCAACAATTCGCCCAGGTGTTTCAACCGAAAACCCTTCTCATAGGCTTCCTTGCTGATGCGGATCCAGGGAATGTCGCGCTGGCCGATGTGCATGATGCCACTGGCGCAACTGGTGAACTTGTGGATGCGACGCTCGAGCACGCTCTCGAAATCCTCGTGGAAGCTGCGACCCGCCACTTCAACGACGGTTCCCAAGGGCATGGCCTTGCCCGGCTGGGCCTGATCGATGTCCGGACCGATCAACACCACTTTTCCATCCTCTACTTGGTCCATAGGCCGCTTGCGCAGGTATTCAAAGGCGGTCGAGTACTTGCCGCCGAATTCCACCTGGAGGTTCTCCTTGCGCACTCGCTCGCCCTCGAACGCGGCGCCATAGGCAATGGGGATGGGGATCTTGGAGACCTTGAGCTTGAGTCCTCGCACCTCGACCGCTTTGGGCACGATGCGCTCCAGAGGCACGCTGGATACCACGTGCTCGTAGGTGCAAATGCCCCGCGGCAGAATTTGCGGGATGGCAGAGTCGGCAATCACCGGGAAGCCGAAGTTGATGGCCCCCGCCGCTGTAGCGTATTTCTGATCCGTGAGCAACTGGTCCGGCGGCGCCTCCGGATCGGTGCCGAGCGCCAGCACGAAAGCAAAGACGCGCTCCTTGTTGTAAAGCAGGATCTGGCGCGCCCCCTCGATATCGCCCGCCTTGACCCCGCCGAAAGTCATGGCGGCGCGCGAAGCAAAGTTAAGGGCATATACGGCAGCACTCATCTCCTTGCCGTAGGGAACAAGGTAAGTGTCCCAGCCCATCTCGACGCCCTCTTCCGCCAACTGCTCCGCCATAGACTTGCCGTTACTGCTTCCGGCCATGAAAACCAGGATGCTCTTCTCCTGGAGTTCACGGGCCAGGGCCACGGCCTGCTGGTTTGTGGGCAAGGCGCCCACACAGGCAGCAAATCCCGGCATGCGGCCGTCCACCAGCTTGATGCCCTGGGTGCGCAATATCGAGTCATCGGTAAACCCAAGGAAGGGGGGCGTAGGCCGGTATTTGGGATCGAGATACTTGAGCGCCTCGATGACCTCTTCAGCTACCAGGGTGGCAATTCCCGCATCCAGCGCCGATCCCAGATAAGGAAGCCAGAGGCTTTCGCTGGGCACTTCGGGGAGCAGGATTTTCATCTCATCCAGCGCTTCCTGGCACTCTTTCAACTTCTCCACCTTTTTCCCCAGCATGGCCAGGATCAGCGGCAGGTGGTAGCCCGTGTTGGGATACGCTATGCGTGCTTCCGGACCGCGCTGTTCGATAGCCTGACTGAGTTGCTGCTGTGCCAATGTCATGTAATAGTGCGCGCCACGAATGGCGGCTGAGGCAATAATCTTGGACATGGTTTACACCCCCACCGTTTCAACCAACTCTTGCATTTCGGGTTCAGCAAAGCGCTCGCGGTTTTCTGCAATAAAGGGAAGGAGGAAACCGAGATCGAGTTTGCGGCCCAGCAGATCATCCCGGATGGCGGAAACGTTCACGCGCTTCTCCATCAGGATTTTGAGCAGCCCCGCTCGCTCGATGTCCCCCATCACCACAAATCCCACAATGGTGTCGTCTTTGAGGAACACCTTCCAATAGACATTCGGGGAAGGCCGATCTTCGAGGGTCGAGTCATGCTCGCCGGATCGACCGCCCAGTGGACCTGGGGTAAGCACCGCCAAGCCGGCGGAAATCACCGGCAGGCGGAAGAACTGAACCGAATTCATGCGTGTCGAGCCCCGATAGGCAACCTTCTCACCCAGCATGTTCAAGGCAGCAATGCGGCCTTGCTCGACCGCACAGGGCCACAGCGCGTTGATCCACGACTCCCCGCGAACCACATCCATGGCCTGAACGACATCGCCGGCCGCGTAGACATTCTCGACGCAGGTCGCGAGGTAGTTGTCGACCACCACTCCGTACTCCACCTTAATGGGCGTGCCCTCGGTGAGTTCGAGATTGGGGTCGACTCCTTTCCCCACCATCACCAGTTGGCAGGGAAAGACCTCGCCGGAAGCAGTTTCCACGCCTTCAATTCGATCTTTTCCGAGAATGGCGGTGGGCTTCACTCCGGTGATGGTGGGCACTCCATGCTGCTCGAAGAGCTCCTGGAAAAACTGTGCCGAACTCGCGTCCAGCATTTGCGAAAGCACTTGGCGGGAGCTGACCAACATGGTGACTTCCACTCCGCGCTCCCGCAGCCCGGAGGCAGCCTTCAGACCCACGAGTCCCGCGCCCAGCACCACCGCCTTCTTGACCTCGGACAGCCTGGGGAGGATTCCTTCCACATCAGAAATATGCCGGAGACCGAAAACTCCGTCCTTCTTTATCCCTTCCGCCCTCGGGAACCGCGCCGAAGCGCCCGTGGCCAGGAGCAGCTTGTCGTAAGGGACGGGCGGACCGTGCTCGACCTCCACCTGGCACTTCGCGAGATCAAGCGCCACCGCCCGGTCGAGCACCAGCGTAACGCCCATGCGTTCGAAGAAATCCCGCGGACGATAAAGCAGACCTTCCTCGGTCAGGTGACCCGCCAGGTAATAGGACAGCAGAGGGCGAGAGTATACAAGCCTCTCGTCGGAGATCACCACGATTTCCGCCGCAGGGTCGCGTTGTCGAAGGGTCTCGACGGCGCTTACCCCGGCTGCTGACGCGCCAACAATGACGTATCGCATTGCTCCTCCTAACGCTACGGGAGCGTTATTGTCACCTGCACGAAAGGACACTCGACGGGCTGAGCCAATACTTGCTGAAATTCCTCGAATGTCCCCGGCACCAGCGCTTCGGTCGGACAAGCCTCCACGCAGGCATAACGGTCTCGGCCTTGACGCTCGGCGCGATCGGGACAGAGATCACACTTGAGCGCCGTTACCAGAGGCGTGATGGCCCCATAGGGGCAGGCCATCACACACATCCAGCAGCCTACGCACCGGGAAACCGTGCAGATGGTCTCCCCCTCTTCTTTGTGCATCGCCCCACTGATACAGGCATCAACGCACGGCGCCGGATTACAGTGGTGGCACCCCAGCGAGACGGCCCGCCCACCTATGCCGGTACGAAACGGCTCCCTTCCAACCACCTGCACGGCGCGGCGTGGGCGGACGGACTCACCGTTCAAGATCACCGACCAAAGCTGTTTCGATTGGGAATGTTCGATAGCGCAGGCTAGCTCGCAGGCATGGCAACTTACACACTTTCGCGGATCACAAAACAAACGTTCCATCGCGCCCCCCCGGATAGACTTCGTGAAGAGCCATTTTCGCTCTCCTCGTCAAAGGCCCCGAACAAGCGCCTCTTGTCCAGAAACCAAGCGAGCCGCACACTGTACGCCCTTCCAAGCAGCGGGGTCAAGCAGCTTCTGGTGCGGGGGGCGCGCCCTGGGAGTGAGAGGCTGTGAAAAAATCCATGGCCTTGTCATCCTGAGCCCATTCGCTGTCATCCTGAGCGAAGCGAAGGATCTCCGCAGTTTGTCCGCTCAGGGTAAACTCCGCGAAGGATCTCCGCAGTTCCTTGGGGCCAACGACTTACGAGAAACTGCAGAGATGCTTCGCTCAGCATGACAGGTTTCAAATCTTTCACACCTTCTGAGGCCCGGCATTCTGTTCCCTCAGGGCCTCGTATCTTGCTGTACATGCTCTCCCGCAGCCTGTTCCAGAGCATGCCTGATGCCAAGCCGACCCCTGACCTGCGCCCCGGCTGAGCGACCGGACATTTTGGGAATGAATGCAGGCCCCTGGCGAGCAACCCGCGCGCCGACGCAGCGTCAACGCCGAGGATTTGGCGGCTCATGGAGGGCCGCGCAAACAGGGAAATGCCCCACAAGTGGTGGATTTTTCGCCGTTTACTCGGTTTCGATGGGGGGTTTTTGCTCCGAAAGTCGGGTTCGCCTTGACCTCCAAAAACGGCTAACTCCTTTTTTTAAATAAATCCTTTGGTTTGTTGCCTCTAGATAGCATCCCCCTTGCGTTTTCTGCCCTTTTCCCGTCCCCGGGGTGCCCATTCTGGAGTTCTCTCACCCGGTCTGTCGCGGCGCTCGTCATAGGTCAACAATGATAGGCTATCACAACTCCGAAGTTTGTAGCGCGGGCGTCTCGCCCGCTGTGGCGGGAGCGTCCCGCTCCGGCTGGTAAAAGCGCCGGGGCGGGATTTCTTCCCCTGAAACCCGAATCCCGAATCCTGAATCCTGAATCCTGATCCTGCAAGAGTGCTTGAGAAATGGCAGGAGAAGAGACTAGAATCCGAATGCTTTTTGCTCGACCAGGGCGGGATGGATGATTCTCTCGACACAACCCGCTTCCCGGATATTGGGCACTACTGTTGGGTACGAGGAGGAATAAATGGATTCAATTACCCGCCGATCGTTTCTCGAAAAAGCCGGTGTGGCAGCCGCGAGTGTAGGTGGGGTGGCCGAGGGGAAAGAGCCGAAAGGCGTGCCGGGCGGGAAAAGGGCCGCGCAAGGCCCGGCAGCAGTGGCTCCGGTCCACTATGCCGTGGCGCGCTGCGTCACGGAGTGGGCCTACTCGACGGGCAAGGCTTACGCCGACCCTTTCAACGAGGTCGAGCTCGACGTGGTGTTTACGGACCCACAAGGGCGCGAGCAACGCGTTCCGGCATTCTGGGCGGGAGAAGAGACTTGGCGCGTGCGCTACGCTCCCTCTCGGCCCGGGCGGTACACCTATCGCACCATCTCGAGCGATGCCACCAATCCCGACCTGCACGGGCAGAGCGGGGCGCTGGAGGTTTCGCCCTACAGCGGCGACAACCCGCTCCGCAAACACGGCCCGGTGCGCGTGGCGAGTGATCGCTTGCACTTCGAGCACGAAGATGGCACGCCTTTCTTCTGGCTGGGGGACACGTGGTGGATGGGCCTGTGCCGGCGTCTGCGCTGGCCTGAGGACGTTCAGACCCTGGCGGCAGACCGCCTCAAGAAGGGCTTCACCGTAATCCAGCTTGTCGCCGGGCTGTATCCGGACATGCCGGCCTTCGACCCCCGGGGAGCGAACGAGGCGGGGTTTCCCTGGGAGCCGGAGTATGCGCGCATCAATCCCCGCTACTTCGATGCCGCCGATTTGCGAATCGAGTACCTGGTTGACCAGGGCTTAACACCCTGCGTGGTTGGCTGCTGGGGCTATTACCTGCCGTGGATGGGCGTCCCCAAATTGAAGCAGCATTGGCGATACATAATCGCCCGCTGGGGAGCCTATCCGGTCATCTGGTGCCTGGCCGGCGAAGGCGCTATGCCCTATTACCTCACAAAGACCTGGGAAAAGGATGTTGCGGTCCAGAAGCGCGGCTGGACCGAGTTGGGCAGGTACGTGCGCAGCACCGATCCCTTCCATCGCCTCATCACCATTCATCCCACGGACAATGCTCGCGATCAAGTGGAAGATCCCGCGGTGCTCGACTTCGATATGATGCAAACCGGCCACCGGGGCCGGAAGAGCATTCCCGGCACCGTAAATCAGGTCACGGGCGCGCTGGCGAGAAGCCCGCGCATGCCGGTTCTGGTTGGGGAAGTCAGCTACGAATCACTTCTGGGCAGCATCTGGCAGGATGTCGAGAGGTTTATGTTCTGGACTTCCATCCTGAATGGCGCGGGGGGACACACCTACGGGGCCAACGGCATTTGGCAAGTCAACACTGCCGAGCATCCCTACGGACCCTCGCCCTATGGCGGCTGCTGGGGTGATACGCCTTGGGACGTTGCCTACCAACTGCCCGGTTCGCAGCAGCTCGGCCTCGCCAAGGCCCTGCTCGAGCGCTATGCGTGGTGGCGACTCGAGCCTCATCCGGAGTGGGTGTCTCCGCACTGGAGCAAGGAAGATTATGAGCTGCCTTACGCTGCGGGTATCCCCGGCGAGTTGCGGGTGATTTTCATTCCTCTGCTGTTTGACCCGCCTAAGGTGAAAAGCCTCGAGGCGGGTGTTGCCTACCGCGCCTTTTACTTCGATCCCTCCACCGCAAACCAGCGCGATCTGGGCAAGGTCGAGCCGGATGCCACAGGGACTTGGCAGGCGCCCCTGACGCCCACCTTCAAGGACTGGGTCCTGGTGTTGGAGAAGGTAACGTAGGAAGCGAGTCGTCTTCGTCCTCTCTTAATGTTCGCAACAATTCCGAATAACGGGAGTGTCGAAGATCACCAGATTATCTTCAGCCCTTTATAAAAGCTGAATTTCTCATCAGAAGTTACTACCGGAATCTTCTCGGCCAAAGCCTGAGCGATGATTTGGCGGTCGAACGGATCGCGATGATGAAGGGGGAGCTCAAACAGAAAGAATGCATGATCCGCAGCGTACGGCAGGATGTGGATGTCGAGATCCTCAAGGGCTTGGCGAACAGCGGCAACTGAAATTCTTAGTTTGCCCCGGGTTGTCTTGATGGCAATCTCGGAGAGAGAAACTGCGCTCATCTCCAGAACATTCTCGGTGTTCTCCAGAGCCGCGGCTGCACGAGCGGTCAGACGTTCTGGTGATTCAATTGCCCAGATAATGATCGCCGTGTCTAGAAGCAGCCGCACTTCAATACCGCCCCTCGATAAAAGCATCGACCTCGTCATCCGTCATGGGCTTCCACCAGTCCGGATCCAAGATTTCGATTCTGCCCTTCATTGTGCCAAACCTTCTCTTTTTGCGGGTTGGGTTTTTCGTCCGCACCATATCCACAACGGGCACGCCGCGGCGGCAGATAGTAACGGATTCGCCGTTTTCAACCACCCTAATGAGCTCTGGGAGCTCGTTCTTTGCCTTCGCTACGTTTACTTTCATGCGCTCATATTGTAGCCATGAGATATGGCCATGTCAAGGCACGACCTTTTCAGGCACGACCTTTTCGGCGCAGCCCCGAGGGGTCCCAGTCGAGCCTGCTTCCGCAGCGTGTTAGGGAGAACCATGCCAGGCGGTCAGGGCCGTGGTGCGAAATGAGTTCAGGTTCTCCAAACCTGAAGCGTCACCGCTCGAGAAAAAGTGAGCCCAACGCCACTGAAAAGCCGGGGAGCAACGTGGAGGTAAGTGCTTCCTCGACGCTGAAGATTCTGGTCAGCTCATACCCGTTTTGCGCCAGTCGGTAAACCTCGAGGGTGCAAGATTCGGGATCGACAATCCAGTACTCCGGAACTTGGTGACGGGCGTATGCCTTCAGTTTGGGGCCGCGGTCGTTGGCGGCTGTGGTCGGAGAGAGGATCTCGACTACCAGATCCGGCGCACCACGAACCCAATCGCGAAGGATAGGACGATGCTCGTTTAAGACAAAGAAAATGTCCGGTTCGAGAACGTCCAGTTCGCCCAGGATCACATCCAGAGGCGCGACGAAGACCTCTCCAATCGGGTTGGCTTCCAAGTATTTCATCAATGCGTAGGCCAAACTGCGCAAAACTCGCTGGTGGGTAAGGCTTGGTGAGGGGCTCACGACCATTTCTCCGTCCACAATTTCGCGCCGCTTCCCGTCATAGGGGATCGCCAGAAGATCGGCATGTGTGTACTTGGTGCTGATCAGCATGGTCGAATTGTAACACGTTCGGCGATGTAAAATCGCCGCTACACGTGGCGAGCCAGTTTAGTCGCAACGACTGGCGATGTAAAATCGCCCCTACACCGGAGGCAAATCAAACGCCCCGGAAGTTGAAACGTGCTTTAGCGATGGGAGTACCCAGCACCTCGATCTGGTTAAGGTCGCGCGGACCCACCCCCAGTTGTTCGGCCAGGCGCAGCGTGCTATCGCAAGTTTCAAAGGGAGGAGTGCCACGGTCCGCCATGGGGTCGAATCCCATGAGCGCCATGCCGACCGCGTCGGTGGCCACGCAGTTGGTTCCCGCGACCAGCAGGCCGGGTTGGACGTGGCGCCGTCCCTCGATCCAGGGACCTTCGCCGCCCGTCATGGTGTGGATTCCATCGATGATGGCCAGATGCACGGGCCGCGCCGCCACCAGGTCCGCCACCACTCGAGGCACGCTATAGCCCCCCCGGACTTCCGTGCCGTTGGAGGAAAAAGCATTGGGATTAACCGGCGGGGGTGCGCTCTTCGGAGGCAAGCGATTCATCGCATGGAAAGGCCCGCGTCCGCCGTGCGGAAACAGCCCCGGCTCGTCCTCGGGAGCGCCTTCCCCGTAGATAGTGCAGGGAGTGATGCCGAAGCAGTTCTTCATGGAAAGGGTGACGCCGGCGGTGGTGTGCTCTTTCAGTTTGGCCAGCGATACGAAGACGTCGCAGTCTTCATAGGAGTGGTTGAGATCGTAGCCCTTGAACATCAGGCCGCCGCCCGGAACCCAGAAGCGCGAATACTTCTTGCCATTTCCCAGGTAGTTTGTGTTCTCAAATTCCACCTGAGGGGCCGCGCTCAGGAAGTCGCGCGGTTCCCAATTGGCCTGGAGCATGAATTCTTCGAGTGGCTCGGTGGTCACCATAGGGCTCTCGAGCAGACGAATGCGATGCGCTCCCGCCTTGGCGAGAAGGTGAACGGTTGCCCCAATGACCTGAGGATGGACCCAATAGGTGATTTCCGGCGGCAAGTACCCCAGCCGGTCGGTGCCGACTCCGGTCAAGTTGAGTTTAATGGCGACGGTTTTTCCTCGGACCAGTCCCTCCAGTCCTCCTAACTGGTCGAACATTTTCCCAAGCGTGTCGACCACTTCCGGGCCATACTCGTGGCACATTCCCACCGCCACCCGGCTTGCCGGAGTAGCGCGAGCCAGGATCATCGCAGGCCGAGCCAGCCAGACGCCCGCCGCGGCGCCCATTGCGCCCATGAACTTCCTTCGGGAACAAGCTGTGGTCATCATAGGTTTGAACCCTCAAACTCGAGTGCGCAGTAGACAGAGAGGGGGGGAAGTCTGAAATCTGTCCCCGGCGACGCCGCGACGCCCCGGAGGATGCGAGCATCCCTCGTTCCAGGTCTCCAGAGCCGTGCCGACTCGACCCGAGCATTCACCCAGAGGGTGACGAAATCCGCGGGTTGCGAGGAGTAATTCAGCACCTGAACGAGCCGTTTTTTGTGGCCGGGATCAATACTCGAATGGCAATTCGTCAGTTCCGGGTTGTAAAGGCGCACGAGATCGTTCCGGCGACTCACCAGCAGATGAGTGTCCACCGCCACCTGATACGGATCCTGGAAGCCCACTTCTGTCACTGCAATTTGCCCCTTGCCGACATTATACATGTTATAGCGAAGGGAGGGGTCTTTTTTGGTTGGCTTCACCTCCAGAGGGCCCCAATAGGCTGGCGCAATCACCAATCCCCCTTGGCGGGCAAAGGCGAGCAACTGGGAATGTTGTTCCGCGTTGGGGGCTGGTGTGTCGACCCAGAGTATTGCCTTCAAGCCTTGGGCGGGCGCGGGCAGCGACCTCGATCTGTCGAAAATCTGGAACTGGACCTGTTGCCGGTTGAGAAGATTCAACACTTCACCGCTCAAGTACGCATTCTCCCCACGAAAGTCAGAAACGACCGCCAGAACGCCTTGCGGTTTGAATGCCTCCCATTCCCTGTGACTTTCGAAGAAAGCGACCGCTTCGCACATCTTTTCCCAAACACCTTTGGCTTGGAGATTTCCTTGCGCGAGTGCGGCCCGAAGCTTATCGTCCAAGGAGATGATCCATCGGCCCCCGTACGCCCGGCTGTCTACGATGGCCAAGACATAACTGGCAGGATGGGGGAGCTTCGAAGAATCCGGAGGATCGAAGTCCAGCCACAGGGTTTTCCCTCGAGTCAACTCGCCCGCCAGCAGCGAAAACCACCCGTTCGAATTCACCCACGGGTTACCCGTTGGGCCGGCGATGGCGGTATCTCCTTTCATGGTTTCGAGACCCACTCCAGGCCAAACGTTTTCCCTCGAGCTGAAGATGGTTGAAGCTGTTTCCCAGGCGGCCTTGTCACGTGGGAATTGCAGAATGGCCGGGAGGTCAAAGGCTTGGCTGGATGTATCTTCAAGCATAACCGCTGAAAGTCCGGCGGCGCGCGCCAAGGCAACCGCTGCCCCTGCGCCCTCCTTCAGCGCAACCTTCCCCACAAAGCTGATCCCCAGCCGGTGACCTGCTTCCAGGAGGGGCTTCAAGGCCTGCTGCTGAGCAGAATCCTCAGGGCCTCCATAAGCCCAGTCCACAATAAGGCAGTTGATGGGCGTTCCCTTGAGCTGTTCGAGGGCCGAGGGTTTCCTCCAAGCCTCGAGCATCTCCTTGGATTCAGCATTGATGCTCCCTGACTTGTTTCGGCGCGCGATCTCGAGCGGCCCGCACGGCCACTTCATCGGTAGCCAGTTCGGATCTACGTTCATTCGTGGGCTCCTAAAACGGTCCTTGCAACCTCGGTCGCAGTTTTCATAATAGCGGTCATGTATTCGATGGTACCTTCATCCAGCAGTAGCCCCCGCAAGCTTGTTGTCACGCGAGGGTTCTCCTTTGACTAGCAGCGCCTCCGTGGCCTCTGTGGCCGGAAAAGATTTAAACACAGAGACCACTGAGACCCTCCGTGTTCTCTGTCGTGAGCTTTTTGAGGCACGGAGAACACGGAGATACTGTGTTGGTTGCGGCTCCGCTTGGCTCTGGCGCCTGGCGGCATCGGGGCGAGGCTTTATGCCCACACAACAACGCTGCGGGGCGCCCACAAGGGGCGCCCCTACTCAAGCTACCGAAACGAGAGCCACAGGACCACCGTGCACAGAAAAAGCACAACGGCCCACTTGCGGTAATCGCCCAATCCCCTGCCAGGGGCCGTGAATTCCCCCAACACGTTACGCGTCGCTTTGCTGGGGTCCGCAGGCTGGGTGGCCAAGCTGACGATCATCATGACCGCGGCAGCAATGATCCACACCACCAGAGTGCGGTGCATGAAGGAGTGCAACAGGGGGTGGGAGAGCACGGGCAACTTCCATCCCAGCACCTGGTCAAGGAAGAAGAGCAGCCCCACGGAAAACCCCGCCACTACCCCTGCGATAGCGCCCTTGGTGTTGCCCCGCTTCCACATCAAACCGGTGAAAATCACCGCCGACATGGGCACGGAAAGGTAGGCCGAGATGAATTGAAGGTAGTACCAGATGGTCACCGAAAGGCCCACCAGCGGCGCGGCCAGAACGCCCAGAGCGGCCATGAGCACTGTCACCCAACGGCCAATCACTACTTGCCGGCGTTCCGGCGTGTCGGGCCGGAATCGCAGCACAAAATCCCGCACCACCAGCGTGGCGCTGGAATTGTAGCAGGCGCTCATGGATGACATCAGAATGGCAATCAGGCCTGCCAGCACCAGGCCACGCAGGCCCACGGGCAAGAGACCCTGCACCATCTTGGGATAAGCCCCGTCATAGCGCGGCAGCGCCGGGTAAAGAACTCGAGCGATCAAACCCGGAAGCACCAGAATGAAGGGAACCATGAGCTTCAGGAAGCCGGCAAAAATCGCCCCCCGCTGGCCGTCCTGAAGAGTGCGCGCGCCCAAGACACGTTGCGCGTTGGTCTGGTCCATGCACCAGTAGAACATCCCCGCCATTAAATTGGCGATGAGGAAACCGGTGATGGGGAAGTCGTTGTTGAGAGGCTTGACCATCTGAATCGCGGTGTGGGGCACATGACTCACCAGGCCCGACCACCCGCCCACCGCCTTCAGCCCAAGGATGGTTAGCAGCGCGCTGCTCAGGATGAGCCACGTCCCTTGCACCATGTCCGCGTAAACCACCGCGCGCAGGCCGCCTTTCATGGTGTACAGAGCCGTGAAGGCTGACATGATCACCATCACCAGGGTCTGGGGCCATCCGAACAGCACCACGAACAAGAGGGATCCCGCCCAGAGGTCAATGGCGTTTTTGGTGAGCACGTTGATCACTAGCAGATTGGCGGAAAGGAAAGCGCGCAGGCTCCAGCCGAATCGCCGCTCGAGAAATTCCGGGATGGTGAAGATCTTTTCACGGAGATAAAGGGGGGCGAAAATCATGGCGAGGATGATGAGGTCCCACGCGCCCACCCATTCATACCCTCCGGCGACCATGCCGATGCGATAACCGTCTCCAGCCAGCCCCAGGACATGCTCGGCTGAGATGTTAGAGGCAAAAAGCGACATGCCGATGAAGGGCCAGCGCAGGTCACGGCCCGCTAGAAAATATTCGCTGCCCGAGCTGCTCTTTCTCGCCGCCCGCGTCACCGCGTAGATAACCAGCGCCAGGCTGGCGAAAATCGTAATGGCGTCAAGGGAGGAAAGCACGCTGTTTAACTCCGCGCTGGGGTCCTGGGACTGTCATGACAGGTCTCTGCCTGGTGTATATAGAGCTGGTTTCAGAAGTCTGCGGCGCTCGTAAGCCAGGAAAATCGCTTGCATAAGGGTCAACAGGACAGCGAAAGCTGCCACCAGCCAAATGCCTGCCCTTACCGTGGCAACCTTCGCAACGTAGCCGATGGCAGGAGGGAGGATTACTCCGGCAGACAAGCCAACGGCCATGAGCATGCCGAAAACCGTCGCGAACAATTTGGGAAAGTAAGTGCTGGCGGTTCCAGCCGTGGTGGGGAAGACGGGCGCGTAGGTTAGTCCGCAGATGACGATGCCCATGCCGGCCACCACGATCGAGTGCGCCGTGGCCACTACTAGAAGCCCAGCCACCGCGCTCAGCGCAGCGCCCAGAAGCAAATGCGGCCCGCGCACCCACTTGACCACTTGGCTCGCGGCGAGTCGTCCCACCATCATGGCGATCCAGAACATCGTCAGAATGGATTTCGATGTCTGGGGCGCAGCATGGAGGTCTTGCTGGAGAAAGGTTCTAGTCCAGCCGGCGGTTGAGATTTCCACCCCTGAATAGAAAAACAAGACGCAAGCCAGAATGATCACCGCCGGATCGAGCGCCAATCTTCCCGCCTCGCGCCAATCAAACCCGCCACCCGCGCTGGCGGGCGGGAATCTCTGAATAAAGGCGACCACAGCCACCCCGAGGACCAGCAGGGTTATCAACCACAGGGTAAGAACGAGGCCTAGCCGTGCGGTCAACAGAGCGACCAGCCAGGGGAAAAAGATCGCGCCCACGCCAAAGAAAACGCCTCCCAGATTCAGAGCGGAGGAAGGGTTGTCAGGGTAAAGGTCGGGGATGAGCGTGTTGGAAGCGCTCATGGCCGAGCAGCCTCCCAGCCCCAGGGCGATGAGCAGGGCTGCCAAAACCGCGTAGCTTGGAGCATAAGCAATTCCCACCAGAGCGGCGGCGCAGAGAAGGAAACCTCCGGCCAGGATGGGCTTCTTACCAAAGCGGTCGATCAATGGGCCGGCCAGAAAAACCATGGGAATCTGGGGGAAGTAGAGGAAGCTGAAGAGCGCGCCGCCGCGCGCCAGGTCAAAGTTCAACCGGGCGCTCAGTTCGGGCAGCGTGGCGCCGAGGAAGGAGGTCATAACCCCGAACGTGAATAGCCCGGCGCACGCCGTCCCCATCAAGTAGTGCGTGGCTGTCCTGTTGGACATGGTCCACAGATTACGCAGATTTCGCAGAACAAGCAAGGGAGTCGAGAGTCAAAAGTCGAGAGTCGAGAGACAGAAGGCAGGAGTCAGAAGTCAGAAGGCAGAGGTCAGAAGTCGGAATACAAGCCACTTTCCTCCGCGCTGTCATTCTGAGCCAGTTTCATCCGGACTGTCATTCTGAGCGAAGCGAAGAATCTCCGTAGTTCCGGAACGAAGCAACTACAGAGATTCTTCGCTTCGCTCAGAATGACATGCAACTCAGAATGACATGCAACTCAGAATGACATGCAACGGCTGACTGCCCACTGTCCTCTGGCTACTTCGAACCGACGACTGACAACTGACTACTGACAACTGACTACTGACTACTGCCTTCGCTATAATTGGCGACTTGACACGCTCGTGAGAACTTCGTCCCCGTGAAAGGATTCCTCATGCATCCCCTTGACTCTCTCCTCAAGCCCCATTCCATCGCCGTAGTCGGCGCCTCACGCCGGCTCGGCTCGATTGGCCGCGAGATTCTGCACCAACTGATTGAATTCGAATACCGCGGCATGCTCTTTGCCGTGAATCCCAACGCGGAGTTCGTCCACTCGATGAAAGCTTATCCCTCGGTCAGTTCCATCCCTGACCCCGTGGACTTGGCGATCATTGTGGTGCCGCGCGAAGCCGTGCCGGCGGTGGTGGACGATTGCGGGAAGAAAGGTGTGAAAGGCCTGGTGGTCATCACGGCGGGTTTTTCCGAGACAGGTGACGAAGGGAGGAAGATGGAGGTGGAGCTGATTGAGCGAATTCGGCGTTACGGAATGCGCATGATCGGACCCAACTGCATGGGATTGATCAACACCGACCCGGCGGTCCACATGGACTCCACCTTCGCGCCCACTTTGCCGATGCCCGGGCGCATCGCGTTCATGTCGCAGAGCGGAGCGCTGGGGTTTGCCATCCTGAACATCGCCAAACAGCTCGACATTGGCTTCTCCTACTTTGTGAGCCTGGGCAACCGGACGGATGTCTCCAGCAACGATATGCTCCTCTACTGGGAAGACGACCCGAACACAGACCTGATCCTGATGTACCTCGAGTCCTTCGGCAATACGAAGCGGTTCATGCAGATTGCTCGCCGCATCTCCAAGCGCAAACCCATCCTGGCGGTGAAGTCAGGCCGGACCGAGGCGGGAGCGCGGGCGGCCTCGTCACATACGGGCGCACTCTCAGCGCGCCAGGGTCTGGACATCGCTGCGGACGCGCTCCTGGAGCAGTCCGGGGTAATCCGCGTGAGCACCGTGGAAGAACTTTTCGATCTGGCCTTGGGCTTTTCCAAGAACCCGCTGCCACGCGGGAACCGGCTGGGGATTCTGACCAACGCCGGCGGGCCCGCCATCATGGCCACGGACGCGGCGGTGAGTCTCGGCCTGCGGGTTGCCGAGCTTTCCGAAAATACACGCCGCGAGCTTCGCCGCCTGCTGCCCCCCGAGGCCACCGTCGGAAACCCTGTGGACATGACGGGCAAATCCGACCGCAGCAGGTACGATGCCTGCGGCAAGATACTCCTCGAGGATGAGAGTGTCGACTCTCTCCTGGTGGTGTTCGTTCCTCCCATGATGATCGACGCCATGGACATCGTGGAAGGTCTGGAGGCCTTGCGGCAGAAGTTCGACAAGCCGGTGTTTGGCGTGTTCATGTCCCCCGATGAGTTTTTCCAGGAGTTGAACGAGAAGCATCCCGGTCACATGGCCATCTACTTGTTTCCCGAGTCGGCCGTGCAGGCGCTGGCGGCGCTCGAGCGTTATCGACAGTGGCGCGAAAGGCCCATCGGTGAAGTGCGGACATTTGACGCGAATCGCGAGGCGGCGGTGGAGCTTCTGAACGAGGTCCGCCGCCAAGGCCGTTCTGATTTGAGTGCCCCGGAGACGCAACGGCTGCTCGAGTGCTATGGCTTTGCCGTCGCTCGCTCGGCGGTCGCCAAGGATGAGAAAGAGCTTGAGGAAGTTGCGCCAGGGGTGCGCTATCCGGTGGTCCTGAAAGCTGTTACCCCTGGGCTTATCCACAAGACGGAGGCGGGGGGAGTCAGGCTCGATATCCGCACGCCGGAGGACTTGATCGCAGCCGCCCGCAAGATGACGGAGGAGGTGAAGCGGCGTCACGGGCCTTCGGCTGCCGCGCAGGGTCCTATGGGCTTCCTGGTGCAGGAGTACGTGCGCGGCGGGCGCGAGGTCATTGTCGGTATGACTCACGACCCCAAGTTTGGACCTCTGGTCATGTTTGGCTTGGGTGGAATCTATGTGGAGACCTTCAACGATGTCGTCTTTCGCGTGCCGCCCCTCACCGATCTCGAGGCGCAGGAAATGATCCGCCAGATTCGTGGCTATCGGCTTCTGGAAGGGGTGCGCGGCGAGCCTGCGGTCGATCTTCGGGGCCTGGCAGAAATCCTGGAGCGCTTCTCTCAACTCGTCGAGGATTTACCCCAAATCGCCGAGATGGATATCAATCCCTTGATGGTTTTCCCGGAAGCCAAAGATTTTCGCGCCGTGGATTGCCGCGTGCGGTTGGCGGAGAAGTAGCGCCGACCTTTAGGTCGGCAGGCGCCGCCCACAAACGGCAATCCAACATTCAGAAGCACGGCATCGACTTCATGAGCGGCACCGGATGTCTCCTAGTCACATGCCTGATTAACGGCCTATGGGGGCAAGCCCCGGCCTACTCTATTTGGCGAATTTTCAGGTAGAGCCCGCCGATGGCAAGGACGATGGCGATAAGGGCGATTCCCAAGCCCTTGCGGCGATAATCACGCTCGCGCAGCGCTGCCACGCCGGCCTGGTATGACGTTGCTGCGATTTCCACTCCCGCGCCCGTGAGTTTTCGGACCGGCGTCTCGTCGAAGGTGTGAACGTTGACTCGCGCTTTCACCAGCGCGTCATTGGCGTCCGTCAGTTGCACCGTGGGGCTGGAGACTTCCATCCCGGCGCGTTCCGCGACACCGAGCACTTTCTCCGCGCGCCCTATGGAGTCGCCGAGTTTGGCGAGATCCCCCGACATGGCTTGGGCGGCGGTGTAGCCTTTGTCGCCCGGCGCGTGGCAGGTGATGCACACGGAGGGGGGCGCCGCTCCCAGCCAGGCGTCCGTGGGCCGGACGATCTCGTGGTTCGAATGGCACTGCACACACCCCGGCAAGCCCAGCTTGGCAAACGCCGCCTGGTGCGGGCTCTTCTCAAAAAGTTGCGCGAAGAAGACGTGGCAGGTGCCGCAGACGCTGGCCACGGAAGTTACTCCGGGCGGCGTAGCGCCGTGGTTTCCGTGGCAGGTGGTACAGGTTGGAGATGACAAGTCGCCCTGCGCGAGCATCTCGGCATGGACACTCTTCTGGTAGAGAGCGGCCTGGTCGGTGGGAATGGCGTAAGCTTTCATGTAAACAGGGTCGGAGTGGCAATGACCGCAGGTCGAAGCCACGTTGGCGGGATGGACCGGCGAACGCGTGTCCGAAGCGGGAAGAATGTTGTGCACGCCATGGCAGTCGACACAGGCCGCCACCTTGCTGTCGCCCTGCTTCAGGCGCTTCCCGTGCACGCTGGTCAGATACTGACTCAACTGATCCACCCGCATCTTGGGATCGAAGCGGTGCATGTAGGCGGCATCGGCGTGGCAGCGCGCGCAGAAATCCGGGATCTGGTTTTTCTTGGGAGCGCCGCGAAAGCCTTTGGCCCGGCTCATGGCGTCCATCGAGTCGTCGTGGGGATCGCCACAATGGCAATCGGCACAGCTCAGGCCGGCCTGATGGTGGACATCGGCCTCGAACTGCTTGGCAGGTTTGGCGAGATCTCCCTCGAGCGCCGAGTGGCAGGTGATGCAGGAGTCTTGGGGCGGAGCGGCAGAGGCAGCTTGGAGCGCGAGAAACATGATGGCGAGGAATGTTATGCGAATCTTCATAGCGTTCTACCGCAAGCCTAACACCGACAGCACTACCATGTATCCGATCACAAAAACCCCCAGGCCGGTGAAAAGGCGCGTCACGCGCCCCGAGCCGGCCCGGCGGTCCAGGAACGGCACCAAGACCCAAACCACTGCCGCCACACCGAAGCCCAGCAGGCCCACGAGTTCGCCTTCCAGGAAAAGGATCTTGGCAGGGAGATACTTCAGCGTTTGAAACGCAAAAAGAAAATACCACTCCGGCCGAATTCCCGCCGGAGCGGGAGCGAAGGCATCGGCCTTGGTGCCCAACTCCCACGGGAAGATTGCGGCCAGCCCTCCCAGCACTCCCAGCGCCGCGTACCAGCCGATCATGTCACGAAGCAGGAAGTTGGGGAAGAAAGGCATGGAACGCTCCGTGGCGCGTCCCTCAGCGATGGCGCGCTCCACGCTGAGTGGGACGCTCATGCCCAAGCGCTGCACGAGAAACAGATGCATAGCGAGCAGCAAGGTGGCGAGACCCGGCAGCACGGCCACATGGAATCCGAAGAATCGCGTCAAGGTGGCGCCGGTGACCTCCGGGCCGCCGCGCAGGAATACCAGAAGCCATTTGCCGATGCCCGGAATCGAACCTGCCATCTCGGTTCCCACTTTGGTGGCAAAAAAGGCCAGAGTGTTCCAGGGCAGGAGATAACCGCTGAATCCAAAGCCCAGCAGGATGAAAAGCAGCAACATGCCGCTGATCCAGGTGAGTTCTCGCGGCTTGCGATAAGCCTTGAGGAAATAAACGCTGAACATGTGCAGGAAAGCGGTGAAAATCATCAGGTTCGCCGACCAACTGTGTACGGAGCGGATGAGCCAGCCGAAGCGCACCTGAGTCATGATGTATTGCACGCTTTCGAAGGCGTCGTTGGGGGTGGGCCGGTAATAAAGCAGCAGCAGGATGCCGGTCAGAAGCTGGATCATGAAGAGAAACAGCGTCATGCCACCCAAGTAGTACCAAATAATGTGACGACTCACCGGAACGGTCTTGTGGCGCAAGAACTCCTCCACACTTCCGGTGCCGAACCTTTCGTCGAGCCAGTTCAGAGTTTTGCGGTAGAGAGTAGCCATAGTCAGGCGGTGCGGGTCACCACCACATCCTCACCCTGAATGTGAACCTCATAGGCCTCGAGCGGACGGGGCGGCGGGCCGCTGACATTGCGCCCCTCGAGATCGTAGAGCCCGTTGTGACACGCGCACCAGATTTCTCGCAGGTCGGAGCGATACTGTACCGTGCAGTTCAAGTGCGTGCACACGGCCGAAAAAGCCCGATAGCTGCCATCCGCGAGACGGACCAGCAGCGCGGGGCTGGAACCGAATTTGAAGACCTTTCCGCTGTTGTTCTTGAGTTCGCCCACTTTCCCCGCCACCACAAAACGGCTGGCCGATTCTGCCACGGGCGGGGGAATGATGTAGCGCAAGGCGGGATAGACGAAGGAAATGATCGAAGCTGCGATGCCGCTGCCTAAAAGGAGATTGACCCAGCGCCGGCCGGGTTGAACGCCTTCACGCGGAGTAAGGTTTGGGGTTTCCAACCAGGTGTTCTCCTCTCGAATCACAACCCCCTCACCCCCGGCCCCTCTGTCGCCGCGGCGACAGAGGGGCCGGGGGCATAGGCGCTGGATTAACGGTTTGACTGCTCAGTGCGAAGCCGGGTTCCTTCACAGGCCCGGAGGGCCGACAGGATTTAGCCCACGGCGTCAGCCGTGGGACCGAGAGACGGCCGGAGAATCCCCCCAGCCCCGGCAGGGGCGGCAGAACTGGTACCCCACACGGTAAAGCCCGGGCGCCGGTCTGTCGCCCCTACCGGGGCTGGGCATGTTTGATCGTACCCTTCCCCCACGGCTTACGCCGTGGGCTAAAATCTGCCGCCGCTCCGCGGCTCTCAGAATCCCGCGGCCGCTTAATCTAGCGCCTATAGGGGCCGGGGGTGAGGGGGTTGTTCAGCGACCCATGCGATGTTTGATTCCTGACGACTCGTGAGCGGCGCCGCGGCTCAGCGCTATTTCTTTTCCTCCGCCTTGTACCCCTTTAGAGAGTGGTCATGCTCCTTATAATATTTGCCGGCGTCATTCAAGTCTTTGGATCCCATCTTTACGTGGCAGAATGTGCAGGGCTTGCCTTCTTTCTTGGCGTACTCCGGCTTGGCCGTGGCCAGCGTGAGTAGGGAACCGCAAAGGATGGATGTCGCGATCAGAACCTTGAGAAGCCTCATGAATGTTCTCCTTCTGGAATTATCTTCGTTTCTTTCCCGCCTGCCCTCCGTTCGATCAGCGGGCCGTATGCAATGATGCCCGAATTCCGCCCTCGCTGGCAAGAGGGTTTACGGGCTTGGGTAGAGCTCGTGCAGGACCTTGGGGTCCGCCTCGTCCATGGCCAGGAGAGAATGGCAGGCATTGCAATCTTGCGTGATCTCATGTCCATCTTTTGATTTGTGATTGCCATCGTGGCAGCGGAAGCACCCGGGGAAGTCGGTATGACCCAGGTTGTTCGGATACGTCCCCCAGGTAATATTCATCTCCGGGAATATATTGCCATTGAAAATGTCCAGCACCGCGGCCGCTGCCTGTTCGATTTGCGCCTGCTGCGAATTGTAAAGCGCGGAATAATTCGCCTTGTAGTAGGCGCGGAAAGCTTCCGGCAATTGGGTCTGGGCTTCCAACCTGCCGGGATAGCTCCGCTTCAAAAGCTCAACGGAGAGCTTACGGACGAAGGGTAAAGCAGGACTGATGCGCCCCGCCGCCATCTCGCGGTTAACCGCTGATTCCGGCATGTCGAAGGTGTGTGTGGGGCGATTGTGACAGTCCATGCAATCCATGATGCGCGTGGCGTGGGGGGCGGAGCCTTTCTGAGGCGGCTCGGTGGAAACAAACTGTGTGAAAGACCCGTCGGGGTTCTGATAATTGACGGTGGGGATGACTTGGCGCTTATCGTCGGCCGCCTCGTAGGTTACCAGGCCCAGGTGCCTTCCGTGAATCCCTACCAGTTGACTCCCCGGACTGCGGCCCCCGATGTGCACCAACAAAACCGTCTTGGTGGCGGCGTTCTTTTCATCGGTGTCGAAGCTGGTTTTGACCACCAGCTTGTCACCCGAGAACTTCTGCGGCCAGTGGCAATCCTCGCAGGTCTCGCGCGCGGGGCGCAGGTTGTGGACCGGCGTGGGGATGGGGCGCGGGTAGAGGTGGAAGGTCACGGCCAGCAACTGGTAACTGCCGGAGATTTTCGAGCGCACAAACCACGGCGCCCCAGGCCCAATATGGCACTCGATGCAAGCGACGCGCGCGTGCGGGGAACGCTGGTAAGCCGTGTATTCGGGCTGCATCACCTGATGACAAGTCTGCCCGCAGAACTGCACCGAGTCCATGTAGAGTGTGCCGCGATAGGTAGCGACGGCGAAGAGAGGCACATTGAGGGCGGTCATAATCGCTACGAACCACGCCGTCCGCTTCAGGCGCGGGTCGCGAAAGTCGATGGTCGGGTAAGTGGCGGGTAGCGTGCCGAGTCGCCGGTATCTGCGGAGATTGCGGTAGATGCCGAGCGGGATCAAGAGCAGTCCGGCAACAAACAGCGCAGGCAGCAGAAGGAAAACCAAGATGCCGGCGTAAGGGTTGTAGACCACGCCAAAAAGCTGGAAAAAATAAGCCAGTACCATGGTCACGCCGGCACTGGTGGTCAGAACCACGCCCAGGCGGCTGATATGATTGTTGCTGAGATAGAATATCGGACGCAGCACGTTCGCCAGCCGCCCCGAAGGGCCGCGAGCCTGCGGCGGTTCCGCCTTTCCCGTTTCTTGGTTTTCGGGCATCTTTTTGCGTAAGCGATTTTCTGAGGCACGAGAGAAGGGGGCCTGCCGAAACAGGCCCGGCCCCCGCTCGAATAACTTCTACGACTACTTCTTCTCCGCTGCCTTATAGCCCTCGAGCGAGTGGTCATGCTCTTTGTAGTATTTCCCAGCTTCGGTAAGTTCCTTAAACTTTCCCGCTGGGTGGCAGAAGGTGCAAGGTTTGCCCTCCTTCTTGCTATACTCCGCCTTGCCCATCCCCATGGAGACAGCGATGAAGGCTGCAAGAGTCAAGAGTAAAAGTGACCGGATGATTTTCATAGATCAGACCCTCCTGAAAGCGCCGTAGTCTCATCGAGGCCGGGTTTCCGCCTTTGTTTTGGACACGGGCAAGTTTTTTAAAGCATTCCGAATGCCAAGCTTGCACGCCTGTTAATTTTTGCACAGGCCCGGTATGGCAAAAGTTAGCAGTTTCATGAATTTCGCTAGCTACTTGCATTCAAATAAGTTGCGCGAAATTTCAGTAGCTTTGTGGAAAATGACTCAATCCCATCGTTCTTGCTCCGGGTCATGACCATTTGTCGCTTGGCACGCTGCCCGGTGTATCGGCTTGATCTTAAAGGAAGAGATGGGCCATCTCAATGCCTATCTTTTACACGTCACAATGTTCAATTCCTGGCACGTCACGTGCCACTCTGTCGGCGCTGGGCAGTTTGCGAGCGTGTGGCACAGGCGCTCTTGCCTGTGTGCTGCCCTGGCGAGAGTTTTGAACCAGAGCAAGGAATCGACCATGAATCTTATCCTGGCCGGAGTTAGCCACAAGACCTCTCCGCTGGAAGTTCGGGAAAAGTTTGCGCTTTCCGAGCAAAGCATCCCAGGGGCGCTGCGAAGATTGCAAGCGGAGCCGGAGGTGGACGAGGCGGCGATCATTTGCACGTGCAACCGGGTGGAATTCATGGTGGAGTCCTACGAGGGCCAGGACGGTTTGGGGGCGCTCAGGCGATTCCTCGAATCCGTCTTGGGCATCCGTTACGATGATTACGCCCACTGTTTTTATGTGCATCGCGATTATGAGGCGGTCCGCCACCTTTTCCGAGTTGCTTCCGGACTGGACTCGATGGTGGTGGGAGAGCCCCAAATTCTAGGCCAGGTCAAGCGCGCCTATACACTGGCCCAGGAGGCCGGGACTTGCGGCAGCGTGCTGGGGTCGATTTTCAACCGCGTCTTCTACGTGGCCAAAAGGGTCCGAACGGAGACCCGCGTGGCGGAATCGCCTGTTTCCGTGAGTTCTACGGCAGTCGAGTTGGCTGAAAAGGCTTGTGGCGATTTGCACGACAAGAGCGTAATGATCATCGGCGCGGGGCAGATGGGTGAACTTGCCGCGCGCTCCCTGGTGGCGAAAGGCGCCTCGACCGTCCTGGTCAGCAATCGCACCCATGCGCAGGCGGTGGCGCTCGCCCAGGATTTGAATGGGCTTGCTATCCACTTCAGCCGCATCTGGGAGGGCATGCAGCGCGCCGATATCGTCATCTGCTCGACGGGCTGCCCGCACTTCATCATCACCCGCGATGACGCCCAACGGCTGATGTCGGAGCGCCAGGGCCGCCCCCTGTTCCTGATTGACATTGCGGTGCCGCGCGACATCGACCCCCGCGTTCAGGAAGTGCCGGGATGCGAACTGGTCAATGTGGACGGATTACAGCAGGCCGCCAGCGCCAACCTGCGTGAACGGCAGGAGGCGGTGGAGGCCGCAGACCGCATCATCAGCATGGAAACGGAGATGTTTCGCGAACGCCAGGCGCAGCTTCACGTGGTGCCCACGATTGTGTCGCTGCGGCGCCGAATCGAACAGATCCGCCGGGCGGAAGTGGCGCGCACCCGCGGCATGTTCGGAAGCCTGACCCCGGAGCAGGAAAAGGCGCTGGAGACCCTGACGCAGGGTTTGGTGAACAAGATTCTTCATACGCCTTTCACCGAGCTCAAGCACGCCGCCGCGCGCCCGGACCGCTCCGAATTCCTGGATGTCGTGCGCACCATTTTTCACCTGGAAGAAGACTCAGGAAGTGAAGTCTCCCTGGCGGTAAACTGACACGGATTGTTCGTCATTCTGGAGGAAGACGCCACCGCCTGTCATTCTGAGTCCTTCGCTGTCATTCTGAGTTCTTCGCTGTCATCCTGAGCGCAGCGAAGGATCTCGCTCTGCCCGCGAACTTGCTCAGAATGACAGATCCGAAAGTGGTCGTGGGTGGCGCATACATTGCTTTTCATGTATGCGCCACGCAAGCGGAGGCATCCCAATGGGTTGGGGCGCATACATGAAGAACAATGTATGCGCCACCCGTGCGGCCTTACGAAAAAGTCACAAACTCTCAGAATGAGAGACCCGAAAGTGGTCGGAGGAATCGCCTTGAAGCTGGAACGCATCCTTTGCCCGCTGGATTTCTCGGAGTTTTCCGCGAGGGCGTTCGAATACGCGCTGTCGCTGGCGCGGCGCTACAAGAGCAAATTGCTGATTGAGCACGTTCTCGACCTGGCATTCTCGGCTGATGCTTCCTACCTCAATGCGGAAGCGATCGACCAGCTTTCGCGCGGCCTTTCAACTTATGCCCACGAGCAACTCGAGGGTATTCAGCGGAAACACGCGCAGGAGGGAATTGAGATTGAGACCTTGGTGGATGAAGGTGATGTGACGGACACCATCCTTGCCTTCGCCCAGGCGCAAGCCGTGGACTTGATCGTGATGGGTACGCACGGCCGGCACGGCCTGGACCACATCCTCCTCGGCTCGGTCACGGAAAAAGTCCTCAGAAAAGCGCGCTGTCCCGTCCTGGCCGTGCGCAAACCCGCTCACGAATTTGTGGCCCCGGGGGACAGTGTCGAGCCGGTGCATTTGCGCAAGATTCTGTTCGGGGTGGATTTTTCGGCTTATTCAGAGCGGGCCTTGCTTTATGCGCTCTCCCTGGCTGAGGAATATAAAGCCGAACTGACCCTGCTGCACGTCATGGAGGATTTCCCGCTGCACAAGGAGCTCACTGCGGTAACGTCCGAGGTGGTGCAGCAACTCGAGCGCCTGCTGCCACCCTCCGCCCGGAGTTGCACTCTCCTCAAGCCCCGCCTGCGAGTCGGCAAGCCCTACGAGGAGATCATCCGCGCCGCCTGTGAAGCGGATACGGACCTCATTATCCTGGGAGTGCGCGGCCGCAATGCTCTCGACCTGGCCATGTTTGGTTCCACCACCCACCGCGTCATCCAAAAGGGCCCCTGCCCGGTCTTGACTGTTCCCCTCTGACGGCTCTTCTGGGCTGCTGTTGTAGGGGCGGCCCTTGCGGCCACCCCGGGGGAAACCATCCCGCGCCTGGAGGATCCGCGGTTCTTCCTTTGGAGTGCGGCAGCTTGCTGCCGCTTTCCTTGGCCGGAAGCTTGCTTCCGGCCCCACCCCGAGCAAGCTCGGGACGCAAAAGCGGCAGCAAGCTGCCGCACTCCAGAGCGCCTCGCGGCAGCAACTTTTTCCGAGCGAAGTCCCGGAAAAAGCACAGGCATTTTTAGGCTGGAATCGTGGCGTGCCATTACGGCTTTTGGGCGGCGCGCCGCCTCTGGAGTAGCGCCGATCCCGCGCCTGGAGGATTCGCGGTTCTTCCCAACGCAGACACACCTTCCCCAGCCCCGCTGTTGCCGCTCCCGCTTGCAACTTTCTGAGCGGTTTGACCAGCCGCCAGCAGCCCCTCTGGAACCCGCGCAGCCGCGCGGTGCATCAGCGTGGGCAAGAAAAACTGTGGTGCGTTACCTGCTGAAAAAACCGCTACGGGCTTACGGCGTGCGCAGGAAGCCGTGGGACACCTTGCTCTTGTCCGAGTACCATCCCGCGATCGACCCCGCCGGGTTGATGCCGAGGGCGGTAGTGCCCTGGTCAGCGCCTTTGCCAGCGTGTGGAGCGTCTAACGTCGTGATGGTGCCGTCGGGAGTGCGCAGGAAGCCGTGATGCATATTGTTCTTGTCCGTGTACCATCCTGCGATCGTCCCCGCCGCGTTGATGTTCTGGGGCATGGTGCCCTGGCCAGCGCCTGTGCCCGCGCCCGGAGCGTCGAACGTCGTGATGGTGCCGTCCGGAGCCCGCAGGAAGCCGTGATACACATTGCTCGCGTCCGCGTACATTCCCGCGATCGCCCCCGCCGAGTTGATGCTTAAGTTGTAGTCGGACTGCGTATCCTGGTCAGCGCCTGTGCTCGCGCCCGGAGCGTCGAACGTCGTGATGGTGCCGTCGGGAGCGCGCACGTAGTCGTGCCGCACATTCCTCCCGTCGATGTAGGATCCCGTGATCGCCCCCCCCGAGTCGATGTTTGAGACGCAGGCGTCCTTCGTGCCCTGGTTAGCGCCTGTGCCCGCGCCCGGAGCGTCGAACGTGGTGATGGTGCCGTCAGGAGCCCGCAGGAAGCCGTGCGACACATTGCTCGCGTCCGTCGAGGATCCCGTGATCGTCCCCGCCGGGTTGATGCACTTGGGATAGGTGGCCACGCCCGGAGCGTCGAACGTGGTGATGGTGCCGTCGGGAGCCCGCAGGAAGCCGTGAAACACACTGCTCGGGTCAATGTAGAATCCCGTGATCGCCCCCCCTGGGTTGAGGCCGAAGGGGAAGGTGCCATCGTCAGCGCCTGTGCCCACGCCCGGAGCGTCGAACGTGGTGATGGTGCCGTCGGGAGCCCGCAGGAAGCCGTGAAACACACTGCTCGGGTCAATGTAGAATCCCGTGATCGCCCCCGCGGTGTTGTTGCCGAGGCCTGCCGTGCCCTGGTTTATGCCTGTGCCCGCGCCCGGAGCGTCGAACGTAATGATGGTGGGCTTCTTAGGGCTCGCGGAAAGGCCCAGCCCCGGCATGCACAGGGCCAGGCAAAGGGCGAGCGCTCCTTTCTGGCGCGCTGCCGAACAGAATTGGGCGAAAGTAATATGGTTCGTCATCTTAACTTCGCACAATTGCTTGGCTAACGGAGCAAATTGTGCTCGTCTGGAAAGTGTCTGTCAACGGAGAAATAATGAGAAAGGTAACGAGTGTAGGGGGCGCCCACAAGGGGTGCCCCTACAGGACGCCCGCGCCGCCTATCAGGATTTCCTCGCGCTCTGGAAAGGCGCCGACCCCGATATTCCCATCCTGAAGCAAGCCAAGGCGGAGTACGCAAGGCTGCAGTAATTCCAGCGCCCAAGCCTTGAAATACGAGTCCGCCTGCTGTCGGTTGCTCGCCGGCCTTTGTCCGGTCTCGAGGTGCTTTGGTCGTCCAAGATGTGGAGCCGATCCCACGCCTCCGGGATCCGCGGTTCTTGCCAACGCAGACACACCTTTCCGTGCCCCGCTGTGCCACTCCCGCCTGCGACCTTCTGGCCGGTTTGGCTGGCCGCGGGCTGCGCGTCGGGAACCCGCGGAGCCGCGCGGTGCATCAGCGCGGGCCAAGAGATTCGTTCTACGTTACCCGATCAGAAAAACGGCCACGGCATTGCGGGCCGCAGGAAGCCGTGGTCCACACCGCTCGGGTCATTGTAACCTCCCGTGATCGCCCCCTCCCGGTTGATGTCCCAGGTGTAGGTGCCCTCCCAAGTGCCTGGGGTTGTGCCCTCGCCCGGAACGTCGAACCTCGTGAACTTGCCGTCGGGAGAACGGGAAAAACCGTGCGTCAGCCACTTCGTGTCCTGGAGATATCCCGCGACTGTCCCGTCCGCATTGATCGACACAGGAAAGGTACCTTCCCCGTCGCCTGGGTCCGCGCCCGCGCCCGGAGCATCAAACGTCGTGATCGTGCCGTCGCGAGTGCGCAGGAAGCCGTGCCCCACCCAGTTCGCGTCAAAGAAGTATCCCGTGATCGTCCCGTCCAGGTTGATGCTCTCGGGATAGGTGCCCATTTCGGCCTCTGTTGTGCCCACCCCAGGAGCGTCGAACGTCTTGAACCTGCCGTCCGGAGCGCGAACGAAGCCGTGGCGGACCCAGCCCGCGTCAATGTAGTATCCCGCGATCGCCCCCTCCGGGTTGAGGCCTGAGGGGCCGCTGGGAACTGTGCCCTGCCAGGGTTCTGTGCCAGGGGGAGGGTCTGGGAAAGTGGGCGTAACGTCGAACGGCGTGATGACGCCGTCCGGAGCGCGCACGAAGCCGTGGTACACATAGCTCGTGTCTTGGTAGCCGCCCGCGATCGTCCCCGCCGGGTTGATGTTCGCGGCGAAGGTCCATAACGCGCCCGGAGCCTCGAACGTCGTGAAGGTGCCGTCGGGGGCGCGCAGGAAGCCTTGACAACCATAGCTCGCGTCCCATTCCTGGTAGTACCAGTAGTATCCCGCGATTGCCCCCGCCGGGTTGATGCTATAGGGGACGGTGCCCGTGTTAGCGACAGGGCTCGTGCCCGGAGCGTCGAACGTCTTGATCCTGCCGTCGGGGGTGCGCACGAAGCCGTGCGACACCCAGCCCGCGTCATTGTACGCTCCCGTGATCGTCCCCTTCGTGTTGATGTCGTAGGGGTAAGTGCCCTGGCCAGCGGCTGAGCCAGCGCCCGGGGCATCGAACGTGATGATGGTGGGCTTCTGAGCGCTCGCGGAAAGGCCCAGCCCCAGTATGCACAGGGCCAGGCAAAGGGCGAGCGCGCCTTTCCGTCGGACTGCCGAACAGAATTGGTAAAAAGCAGTATGGTTCGTCATGATTGGTCAATCTCCTTTTGGCTTTTCTCTGCCAGAATTTCCGCCGGAGGTAGGGGTAGGGCTTGCCCTACCCTCGCTGGGGACGGCAAGCCGTCCCCCTACAGCCAAGCGGAATAACATCCAGCTAGAAATAGGATTCGGTGGATCGCTCTCAACATGAAGAGCCCTCCATCCGCGGGCACTTTCCGGCAGCCACGTGCTGATGTCAATACACAGTGGATAACAACTAGGTAAAATGTTTATATGTGGCTAACCCCCTGAGTGGAAGCGGCTTGTCCTCCAATATATTTTTGGTGGTTTGCCTTTCAAGGGAACTCGTGGAGTGGTACACTGGCCGTCAAAAGGGGGAAGCGACCCCAATGAATGACAGTAACGCCCGACCGCGCCTGTTACGTTTCAGTGTTTTCGAAGTTGACCTTCGCACCGGAGAGCTGCGCAAGCAGGGACTGAAGCTCAAGCTACAAGGTCAGCCTTTTCAAGTCCTTGCTATGCTGCTGGAGCGTCCGGGCGAAGTGGTGACCCGCGAAGAGATTCGAGAGAAGCTCTGGCCGGGGGACACCTTCATTGATTTCGAACACAGCGTCAACAACTCGATCAAGAGGGTGCGCGAGGCCTTAGGGGACGATGCGGCTGCGCCACGCTTTATCGAAACCTTGCCGCGCCACGGGTACCGGTTTATCGCGCCGGTGGATGGACATGCGCGCGACGATACGCCCGCTGTAGCGCCGGCGTCCCCACCGGCGATTCCCGTAGCGGCGATGCCCCCATCGCCGATTCCTGTAGCGGCGATGTCCCCATCGCCGATTCCTGTAGCGGCGGTCTATGACCGCCGAGCGGTTGCGCCGGTCCCTGATAGCCGAAAAGGAACGGCGCTCATAGAGCGCCGCTACAGCAGGCGGTGGAAGGTTCTGGTTCCTGCTGCCCTGATGCTTGTCGCTGCTGCCATCGGGGGAACGCTGTACTTCCGCTCGCGCCAAGCCACGACCCGCCTGACCGACAAGGACAACATCGTCCTTTCCGATTTCGACAACAAGACCGGTGACAGCGTATTCGACGACACACTGAAGCAGGGCCTCTCGGTACAGCTTGAGCAATCGCCTTTTCTCGACCTGGTTTCCGCGAGCAAGGTGAATGAGACATTGAAGCTGATGGGCCGTCCGGCCGGCGACCGGTTGACGCCGGAGGTCACCCGCGAGGTCTGCCAGCGCACGGGCAGCACGACGATGCTGACCGGCTCGATTGCGGGGCTGGGCAGCCAGTACGTGATTGGCCTGAAGGCAGTGAACTGCGACACGGGGGACGTGCTGGCGGAGGCGCAGGAACAGGCGGGGGCCAAGGAAGCGGTGCTCAAGGCTCTGGACGCCGCTGCGGTCAGCTTGCGCGGCAAGCTGGGCGAGTCGCTCAGCTCGGTGCAGAAATACGCCACGCCGTTGGAGGAAGCGACCACGCCATCCCTGGAGGCGCTGAAAGCCTACAGCCTGGGAGTAAAGACGGACTATGCGAAAGGGGAAACAGCCGCGTTGCCCTTCTACAAGCGGGCGGTGGACCTTGACCCAAATTTTGCCATGGCCTACGCCTCGATGTCGGTTGTCTACAGGGACCTAAGAGAAGTGGGGCGGGGGGCAGAAAATGCACGCAAGGCTTACGACCTGCGGGAGAAGGTGAGCGAACGGGAGCGGTTCTTCATCGAGGGGAGCTACTACTTGGACGCGACGGGAGAGCTGGAGAAGGCGGCGCAGGCCTACGAGCTGTGGCAGCAGACCTACCCAAGAGACGACCTGCCTTACAGAAGGCTGGGAAATATTTCCGCGAGGCTGGGAGACTGGGAAAAGGCATTGGAGGAACATCGAGCGGCGCTGCGCCTGGAGCCAAGTAGTGTGTTCAACTATCGCAACCTCGGCCGCGCCTACATGGCCCTCAACCGACTGGATGAAGCGGAGGCGGTGTTCAAGCAGGCGGAGGAGCGCAAGCTGTGGGGCGGGTATCCGCTCCACTACTGGTTGGCTTTTCTGAAGGGCGATGCGGCGCAGATGGCGCAATTGGTCTCAGCCGCCATCGGCAAGCCGGGCTATGAAGAGTGGTTGCTGGCCATGCAAGCGGACGCGGAAGGTTGGTACGGCAAGCTGAAGAACGCGCGCGAGCTGACCGCGCGGGCGATGGATTCAGCCCAGCAGGACGACGCCGAAGAGAGTGCGGCAGTCTATCAGGCAGAGGCAGCGCTGCGCGAGGTGGAAGCGGGAAACCGGGAGCAGGCGCGTGCCGAGGCCAAGGCGGCAGTGAAGCTGGCCCCGAACCGGGATGTGCGGGAAATGGCGGCGCTAGCTCTGGCGCGGGCAGGCGATACGGCAGGGGCGGAGAAGCTGGCGGCCGAGCTCGACAAGGCCTTCCCGCTGGACACGCTGGTGCAGAGGTATTGGCTACCCACCATCCGGGCGGGGGTCGCCCTGGAACGGAAAGACCCGAACCGGGCAATCGAACTGTTGAAGGTGGCGAGCACGGTCGAACTTGGCGAACCAACGAACCTCGCGACATTCCTGTGCCCAGTTTATTTGCGCGGCGAAGCCTATCTCATGCTCGACGACGGCAACCGAGCGGCAGCGGAGTTCCAGAAATTCATCGACCACCGAGGGGTGGTGCTGAACTTTCCCTGGGGCGCACTGGCTCGGCTGGGACTGGCGCGCGCTAACGCCCTCGAAGCCGGTGTAGGGGCACCCCCTTCACTGCGTTCAGGGCAGGCTCTTGTGGGTGCCCTCGTGCCCGGCCGAGAAGGGCACCCACAAGGGGCGCCCCTACAGGACGCCCGCGCCAAAGCCCGCGCCGCCTATCAGGATTTCCTCACGCTCTGGAAAGACGCCGACCCCGATATTCCCATCCTGAAGCAAGCCAAGGCGGAGTACGCAAAGCTGTAGTGATTCCAGCCCTTAAGCCTTCAAAGCAGCACGACCTCGTATTACGTCATTCAATGGTTTCGAATCCGCGTGACTACGCCGCAACCGTTGCCGGGGCTCGGGGTTTTATCTTGCCTGCGAGATTCTTGCCGAGCACTGCCGAAGCCGTGGTCACGCCGCCGAACAGCGCGCCGCCAACGCCGAGCATCGCCACGTCCTGCCCGGTAAGGTAGAGGCCCGGGACGGAAGTATGGGGCGTGAGCGACCGAGAACGGAAGCGCTCAGGTGTGGCGGCGAGGCCATAAGCTTCTCCGCGTTCGTAATTCATGAAGTGGCGCGTGGTGAGGGGGGTGGAAAGCTCAGTATGGTCGACCTTTCCGGCAACGGCGGGCACCAGCCGCTCGAGTTCGCTCTGCAAGCGAGTCGCTAATTCCTTCTTGAACGTCTCGTAATCCTCTCCGCGATGCTTCCAGCGGGAACCCTCCCAGCGCGCGAACCAATCATAGGGAGCAAGGGTGACAACTTCCAGCGTGGCCCGGCCGGGGTACTTGCGCTCAAAGTCCGGATCCTTCGCCGAGGGAAAAGAAATGAACAGCAGCCCGAAGGGCGCGGATGAGTCCTTCACGAATCGGGCGAAGTCCGCGTCATGGTCAGGCGTGGGATGAACCCACAGGTTCGTTCCATTCAAGCCGAGTTCTGCCGCGCTCTGCTTCACGCCGACGTAAAGGCTCAGGTGAGCCATGGAAGGTGGAATCCGCCGCAGTTCGCTACGCAGTGGCTGCTCTACTCGAACCAGTCGCTCGAAAGTATTTCGGGCGCCCGCGTCGCTGATTACGATACTGGAGCGGAATTCCCGGCCATCGGCCATTCGAACGCCCACGGCCTTCCCGCTTTTTATGATGATCTCGGCGACCTCCGCACTGACCACAACCTGGCCGCCGCCCTGCTCGATTACCGGCGCGATGGTTTGAGCGATGCGCCCCGCTCCTCCCATCGGGTAGCTGGCGCCATCGAAATAATGAGCCGCCACGACCGCGTGTATGCCGAAACTGCTCTGCGCAGGCGGAAGCCCGTAATTACCCCACTGGGCGGTGACGAGTCCGATCCAGTCCTGGTTGCTGGTGAACCCTCGCAGCACATCGAGCGTCGTCCGGCACGCCCCGCGCAGGAAACGCGCCCGCATCAAACTTCCGGCGAGCCTTGCCAGGGGCCGCGGAATCGCCTTCTCGGCAAAGTACAGATCGACGGCCTTCTGTGTGGAGATGGCTGCGTCGATATAGCGGTCCGTCGCCGATGCTTCCTTGGGGAAATACCGCTTCAACTGTTCGCGTAACCGCTCGCGGCCGCTGGGGAATTCGAACGTGTTCCCGCCCATGATCACGCGGTCGTAGACGTCCGGCATAGGTTGCCATTCGAGTTGTCCGTCGCTCAGGTGGTCGAAGAGGGCGCGAAGCTGCGACGCGGGGTTGTGTGCCTCGCCGACGTAATGCACACCCACGTCCCACTGGTATCCGGGCCGGCGGAAGGCGTGCGTGTAGCCGCCGGCCGTGTAGTGACGCTCCAGCACCAGAACTCTCCGGCCCCCGTGCTTGGAGAGCAGGGCGGCGGCGGCCAAGCCTCCGATGCCCGAACCGATGACGATCGCATCCCAGCTTTCCTCGAGTGCGTGTTGCTTGTAAGAAATCATGGTAACCCTCCAATGTTGACATTGACAACATCGAGCTTACATTCAGATGTTGCGCGTGTCAACATCTTTCTGCTAGAATCTCTCGGGGTGACCAACCATGGCCCGAAAACCGCCGTACCACCACGGCAACCTGAAGGAGGTCCTGCTTCGCTCGGCGCTCCGGCTCATGTCGGAGGTGGGACCGCAGGCCTTCACACTCCGCGAAGTAGCCCGGCGGGCGGGAGTGTCGCACAACGCCCCCTACCGGCATTTTCGCGACAAACAGGATCTGATGTGGGCGGTGGCTACGCAGGGTTTCGAGCTGTTGACCGCGTCGATGCAGGAGGCGATGTCAAAAGGGCGCACGCCCGAGGAGCGGCTGCGTCTGGCGGGGCGCGGCTACGTGCAGTTTGCGTTGCGCTGGCCGCAGCACATCCAGGTGATGTTCGATCTGCCCGCGGTGAAAGAACCCCCGGCAAGCGCCTCAGCGGCGGGCCGCCGGGCGTTCCAAACCCTTCTGGACGCGGTTGTAGCCGTGCAAGCGGCAGGAGGCTTGCCAGGGGGCGATCCGCTGCCCCTTGCCGTGGTTGCGTGGTCGGCCGTACACGGGCTCGCCAAATTGGCCATAAGCGGCCACCTGCCGTTTGACACAAAACAGACCGTTGAGTTCACGGGCTACCTCACCCGCGCCCTCTCCGCCGGGATGGCGAGCCTCCCCCACCCTTGCTTCTGAGCCCCACGGATTGTGGCCGAAGGTGTGAAAAAATCAACCGGGCGTGTCGTGCCGAGTCCCGAGTTGTCGAGACGAAGGATCTCGCAGTTGCCTTTTGGATTCAGCCGCCCACGATGAACTACAGAGATGCTCAGCGGCCATGAAAATCGTTGTGCCGAAGGCGCCTTGGAGTGCGGTATCCGTCAGCCGACGGACAGCTATCGCCTTGCCGTTTGGAATCAAGGCGGCAGCTCCGCTCCGCTCCGCTTCGCTGCCGCACTCCAAGGCGCTTCGCGCATCTTCGTGCACAGTGGTGAGCCGAAGGATCATGAAATCTGCGCTCAGCATGACAGGTTTCGAATCTCATCTGGCGGGAGTGGTCTTCGGGGCTGTCGCCGTGCTGGGTGTGTTCGCCGCGGACCTGCTGAGCGGCCAGGTCGTGGCCCGGATGGACAAGCGCGAGAGAAACAAGCTGGCGAAGGCTGCGTCGGGAACCGACGAGCACAACTACCGTCGGCGCTCAGTCCAGGGACTGGCAATCGTGGGGTGCGAACGAGTATTCCGGCATGCGTGCGGCGCAACCCATGCGCCGCTGCGCGTTGACTTGCCGGTACACGCGGCGTATGCTGGTCGCAATCAAAGTTCGCCTGCATGTTGCTGTGATGCGGCCGTCTCATGACTGGCAAGACCATTTCGCACTATCGCGTTTTGGAGAAGCTGGGTGGCGGGGGTATGGGTGTGGTGTACAAGGCCGCGGACACCCGCCTGAAACGCACCGTCGCCTTGAAATTCCTGCCTGAAGAACTCTCCAAGGACCGGCAAGCCCTGGCGCGGTTTCGACGTGAAGCGCAGGCAGCTTCCGCGCTCAACCATCCCAACATCTGCACCATTCACGACATCGATGAATACCAAGGGCAGCCCTTTATCGTGATGGAATTGCTCGAAGGGCAGACCCTGCGGGAGCAGATCGAGAACGCGAAACTCGAAGATCGAAACTCGAAACTGGGGTCGAAGGCGGGTTTCGAATTCCGAGTTTCGAATTTCCCCTCAGGCGTAAGAGCATCCTTGCCCGTTGATGAGGTGCTCGACCTTGCCATCCAGGTCGCCGATGCGTTGGACGCCGCGCACGCCAAGGGCATCGTCCATCGGGACATCAAGCCGGCGAACATTTTCGTGACCCAGCGTGGCCAGGCGAAAGTCTTGGATTTCGGGCTGGCCAAGCTGGCGCCGGAAAAACGGGGGCTGGAGGCTAGGGGCTGGGGGCTGGGGAAAGAAGCCCTGCAAGAGACGCCGACCGCGACTGCCGGAACTGCGGAAGAGCGGTTGACCAGCACCGGCGCGGTGATGGGCACAGTTGCCTACATGTCGCCGGAACAGGCGCGGGGTGAAGAACTCGACGCACGGACGGACCTGTTCAGCTTCGGCGCGGTGCTCTACGAGATGGCGACGGGCAGGCAGCCCTTCACGGGCAACACTTCCGCGATGATTTTCACGGCCATCCTCACCCAGGCCCCGACCCCACCAGTGCGGCTGAATCCCGAGTGCCCGGCTGAGCTGGAACGTATTATCAACAAGGCGCTGGAGAAAGACCGCGAGGTGCGTTACCAAGTCGCCTCGGAGCTTCGCGCCGACCTGAAGCGCCTAAAGCGCGAGACGGATTCCGGAAGACTTGTAGGGGCGGGGCTTGCCCCGCCCTCGGCTGGCGCTGGCCCGTCAGAGGGGCGAGCGGAACCGCGCCCGCTGGACGCAGCGAGGGCACCCCGAGGGGTGCCCCTACGAAAGGTCCTTGTTCCCGCTGTCCTGCTGCTTGTCGCCGCTGCCATTGGGGGAACGCTCTACTTCCGCTCGCGCCAAGCCATGGCCCGCCTGACCGACAAGGACACCATCGTCCTTTCCGATTTCGACAACAAGACCGGTGACAGCGTATTTGACGACACGCTGAAGCAGGGGCTCTCGGTGCAGCTTGAGCAATCGCCCTTTCTGGCCCTGCTTTCCGAACAAAGGGTAAATGAGACATTGAAGCTGATGGGCCGTCCCGCCGGTGACCGGCTGACGCCGGAGGTGACCCGCGAGGTCTGCCAGCGCACGGGCAGCAAGGCGATGCTGACAGGCTCGATTGCGGGGCTGGGCAGCCAGTACGTGATTGGCCTGAAGGCAGTGAACTGCAACACGGGCGATGTGTTGGCGGAGGCGCAGGAGCAGGCGGCGAGCAAGGAAGCGGTGCTCAGGGCTCTGGACGCTGCGGCAGTCAGTTTGCGCGGCAAGCTGGGCGAGTCGCTCAGCTCGGTCGAGAAATACGCCACGCCGGTGGAGGAAGCGACCACGCCATCCCTGGAGGCGCTGAAAGCCTACAGCCTGGGAGTAAAGACCTACTATGCGAAAGAGGAAACAGCCGGGCTGGCCTTCCTCAAACGGGCGGTGGATCTTGATCCGAATTTTGCCATGGCCTACGCCTGGA
>Ga0326728_10001686_pt1 | contig 76855 bp, 81 predicted proteins | sample MB3enrmetagenome_FD_207602 | JGI IMG/M metagenome (GOLD analysis project Ga0326728, IMG submission 207602) | Lab enriched peat soil microbial communities from McLean, Ithaca, NY, United States - MB31MN | ecosystem: Environmental > Terrestrial > Soil > Wetlands > Peat | place: USA: New York...
TTGCCCCGTTTTTGGCCGGGGTCGGGAAGATGCGGTACACGTGGTTTATCGGCTACAATGTCCTTGGCGGGATCCTCTGGGCGTCCCTGTTCCTGCTCGTCGGCTATTTCGTGGGCAACCTCCCGATTGTCCAGGCGAACTTTGCGCTCATCACGTACGCGATCATCGGGGTCTCGCTGCTGGCGCTGGTCTCGGTCTTTGTCAAAATCTTCCGTGGGACGAAGAAAGGAAAAGGGATCAAGGGAGCATAAGGGGCGCTCTTTTTGACGACTTTAAGGTTGACCGGGATTTTTCCGGGCGTCGTATCTGCATTTGCCGGCAAGCCGGTTGCCATTTAGCGTTTAGTGATGTTCCGGATCGATTCGATTACACCGGTGATCTCGCCGCGCCGGTTATACAGCGGCCCGGCCCTGACCATGAGCGTGACCATCTTTCCTTTAAGGCTGGGTTTGGTACTTCCCCTTGGGCTGCTTCGTCGTAGGTTGTACGGCAATCTTTTTTCCGGGGTATCAGGCCGTATGCGTTCTCTTCAAATCTCCCAAATAATGCCGGAATTTCAGAGTGTCAGTATTTTGGGGAAATACGTGAATGTCACCCGGTGCGGGCCGGGGTTCAGATATACCGCCCGAAATATCCCTTGGTAACGGACAATTTCTTTGGGCTCCGCATTGTCCCGTGCCGTCCAGCCAGGATAATACACTTCACTGAGTATGAGATATTCCGGGGCGCTCGTGGTGACATTAACGACAATTGTGTTGGGTGAATACTTTTCAATATCCGCTGGTTGCACAGAGATTGGTGTTTTATTTTCGAACTCCGATTCGGGAATCATATATGCACGGGGATACGTGAAGTTGAGCCGGTACACAAGAACCGAATCGTTATCATAAACGCACTGGAGACCCGTAATCCCGTAACTATCGTAGTGCCTGTTTGTAACGATATAACGGACATTCAGGAGGCGTAAAATGTCAAAATTTTCAATCAACGCACCTTGATTCCACGATTCTGGTCCGGCATTATAAAGCCCCGGTTGGGATTGAATAAAAAATGTCCGATACTCTTTCAGCCAGGTTGGGTCATAGCCATTGATCAGATATAGATTATTCCTGTATGCAATATCCTGGTTCAACAACCCCGTCTCATCGTAAATCCGGAAATAAGGATCCGTTTCATTTTTTATCACTGGTATGAAACCGGGATTTTTGTACACCTCTGCAGGAGATTTTGTCTCGATGAAACGTATCCCGAAAACAAAGAGATCCGCGATCAGAATGCCGATAAGTATGATCATGAGAAGTTTTCTCCTGAGCACCACCGCCTCGCTCTGTTTCAGGAATAAAGGAGCAAAGCAGAATACGGCGGTAAATGCAATCCAAACAAAAATGACCGGCTCGAGATACGGCGGACTGAGCAGGTTTTCTAGGAACAATACAGCAATGAGAATCCCCCCTGATGCTGCAATGCATACACTTGCCAGATGAACTCCCGGATTGCAGATAACCGCTTCACATCTTTTGTTACCGGACTCAGCAGGTTCAAAAATTGCATCAAATCCGAAGCCTGCGACAACAGCCAATGAAAATGTGAATACAAACAGCATTCGCGCAGGAATCTCGAACATAGAAAAGCCGGGGATAAAATCATAAAACATCCGGTAAAGCGGGAAATATGCTCCGAACGAAAATAACAGAGAAAAGAACGCAAGAAAGAAGAATAAAATTGCATGCCGGGTTCGATGAAAAATAAGCGCTATTACTACCAATAGTAAAGGAAGAATCCCGAGATAGAAACCGAATTCCCAATATCTCACGGAGGGATTTACGAAGTTGTGAGTTAACGGTCCCAACGGATTACCCGAGGCGTCCGGAATAATAAGGGTTTCCAGAGCAGAGGCCGGCAATGATAGTGCCGTTGAGAAATTATACCCCACACCTCCGTCCCGGTTTGAAAATTGCGAATATTCCCACGTGGGCAGAATCTGGATTGCAGATACTGCAATACAGAGGCATACGGATAAGAACAGGATAATCGCAAGATGTTTAATTTTGTCCTTAAGGGTGGGTATAGTAGTGAAAAAAAATGTACGAGCGATGAGGTACGCAAAACAAACGAACATGCCGTACAAAGCAATCTGGAGGGCGCCTCCAAGAACCATCAAGCCCATTGCAATCCCGGCACCCAATCCGTTGAGGATTCTGTTGTGCGTAAAGGATCGTTCGTAAAATAATAAGATCAGCGGGAACCACACAAGTGAATCCAGAATAGAAAGATGTCCTGCGTAGACCCGCAATACAACCGTTGCGCTGAACATGAAGGTTATAGCGGAAAAAAGAGCAGCATATTCACTCATCGCAAGCTTGCGGGCAAACAAAAACGTAAACACTCCAATCAAAAAAACTTCAAAAATAAATAACCAGCCAAAAAGCAAATCGGAATTAAAGATGAGGGATGCCCAGACAAAAGGACAGAATATTTCGGTTTGGGGATTCCCAACAAACGGAGTGCCGGAAAACACATAGGGATTCCAGAAGGGAACGCCCATACCGTTTTGGACACTGGTAGCAAAAAAAGATCTCCAGAAAGAATACTGCGCAGTTACATCATTGCCAACTACGTTACCCGGGGGATAAATCATCTGATCGGGGTGAATAATAACCGGGAAAAAGAAAATGCACGTCAGAATAAACAAAAAAATGATCTCTTTATGGCGCAAAAGTACTGGTGTAATCCGGTTGAACTGAGGGATCATCATACCCTTCCGATTCAGAAATTTTTTGTGGTCTTCTCGTAATATGGATTGTAGGTATATTAGAGGATCTCGGTTTTACTGAAGGATTATGCTGGATATTGATACCGCCACAAAGTTATCGGTTTGCCGAACCAATTATTATCCCAATGCCGGCATCGATTGAATCAGATACCACCGCATCCCTATCTTTATCCCCCCAGCAAAGGGCTCTTCTTTCTGAATTTGAATCTGCACGAGATCTTCTTTCCCGCCGGCTAGTGCACGATCATCATAGTGTCACCGATCCAGACCTGAATTACGTAATTCTTTCATCTATCCTCCAAGCGCTCTTTCTTAAAACAGGGCAGGAATTCGGGTTTGCGGAACCCGGAACGCTCGCTCTCCTCGCAGAGTGTGACGGTGTTGCGGAAAATATGGCACGGGCATGCTCGGATTCCGGTCTTATTCCGGAACTCTTCTTTGAAAAAGGGCCGGATGGTTCCCGCAGGTTTCCTGTTCTTCCTGATGAGTCGCTTCGTGAAATCCTCCACAGGGTGGATGAACCGGACTTTCCCGTTCCCATTTTAAAGATCCCGTTGGAAGAACTTGCTTCCATTCTCGAACATTTTCTTGGAACAAAGATGCAGATTGCCGAAGGTTATCGCGTGAAACATATCGGAAAATCTGCAATGCTCTACACCGGGACTGTTGACATTCCACCGCAGGACGTTATTGAATCTGTTGTGAATGAAACTATAAGTTGCATAACAGAGAGATCCGGGATAAATGAGGGGACGGTCAGCCGGGTTCTCGACCCCGCATGCGGCGCCGGGCTTTTCCTGCTTGCTTCCTACCGGTTCCTCGTTTGTAAAATATCCAAATCCCATAATCTTCGGGAACAAATACAGGATACCCTAGGGAATTTGATCTGCGAGTGTATTTTCGGCGCAGACATTGATCCCGAATCTGTAAGTACAGCACGTTTTGTCCTGTTACTAGGATTCATCGAAGAGAGCAGGCGGTTAGTTCCGGGATCCGTCTCCTCCGGTCAGCTACGTGGGGTCTGTACAGGATTAACAAAGACCATCCGGTGTGGCAACAGCCTAATTGCACCGGACTATTTCTCCGGAAAACCGGTATATCCGTTCAACGCAGACGAGCGCCGCAAAGTGAATCCCTTCGACTGGGATGAATCATTTTCCAAAATTGTGAAGTCGGGCGGGTTCGATATCGTGATTGGTGCACCCCCGCCGTACCGTCCGTTTGCAGTACAAGCCCGGGAAGAGTATTTTCAGACGCACTATAATGCCTATGCAATATCCGCAGGCATGTATGGGTACTTCATTGAGAAAGGGCTCTCACTGCTCCGGCCGAGTGGAATGCTTGCCGTTCTCGTACCAGGTTCTTTCCTTCGATCTCAACACTCCCGGCCGCTCCGGCGCCTCCTCCTCTCCCACCAGATAATGAAGATAACCAATACCGGTCGGACCCGTATTTTGCAGGGCGATGGCACGCAGATGTATGTCCTCTCTATCAGGAACCAGCCCCCTAGTCATCCTTTCATTGTGTCCCCGGAATGGTACTGTATCGGATCGTTGCGGAGTGTAGTTTCTGGTATGCGCGATTTCGCGCTGGATCAGCGCTCACTTGACGACGGAGGCTGGAAGCTTGAGGATAAACGTGAGGCAGAGATCCTTGCAAAAATACTTGCGACCGGAACTCCGCTCGATCATTACTTTATGGGGAAGATTGAGACAGGAGGACACCGGGTAAGGAATAATCCCATAGTAGTGGATCAGGAGACAAGAATCCGGTTGACGAACAAAGCCTGGTGGTGCCAGCGGCTTTTTATTCCACTGCTGCGCCCGGTTGACATCAAGCGATTTGCACCGGAGCAACCGTTAAAATTTGTAATTTCAATCGAGAGCCATCGGGATTCCAAAAAGTGCCGGATGCTTATCAAGTATCTTGAAAGAGCTGCGGGACAAAGTGGCACGAATTCCAATGATAATGACAGCAATGGAACCTCGGCTCCTACCGATGGATTTTTTGCAACAAATCCAAAAACCACAGAATATGTGCCGAAGATCATCTTCTCGCCGTACCAGCATTGCCCGGCATTCTGTTACGATCCAGAAGGTTCCTATGCAATAACCAATTCTCTTCTTGCTATTCCTTCGAATGATCCATTCCTCGTTGGAATTTTAAACTCGGCGCTTTGTAGATTTTTCATCACACTCACATGTCCACTTACTGATCGGGGATACCATATAAGCCCGACAAACTTTGGAAAATTTCCCATCTACGTCCCCGACTTCGACAACCCTGACGATAAGACCCGGCACGACCGGATGGTCGCGCTCGTGACTGGGATGCTGGATCTGCACAAACACATGAGCCATGCAAAGACCGATCAGGAAAAGCGGTTGATCCAGCAGGAGATCGAGTCAACTGACAAGCAGATCGACTCGCTCGTATATGGGATCTACGGGCTCACGGTCGATGAGATCGCCGTCGTGGAAGAATCCCTTACGACGATAAAATCTTCCTCGTAAAACAAATGCCCGAAATGGCCCTCCGGATGGCCATGTCCCCGGAAAACGACCTGAACACACCCCAAAAAACGGGGGCGCTGCAGGCCCGCTATTGTGCAGGTCTAAGTGGGCGTTAAAACTCCCGGTTTCAAAAAATACGGGCAATAATCGCGATTTTTCATCGGCGTGGACATTATTTCCCTTCCAGCCGGAAATTCAGATTGTCCAAATGGCAAACGGAGCCCGTATCGGGCTTTTCTGACTTCAGCTTTTCTCCTCTTCTTTTTTACGGAGGGGTATTACCCTCCTGAAAGGAGCTTTCTTCCAGTACGCCTCCCGGTAATGGGTGTTCCGGTACCCTTCCTTTGTATTCTCCTCAATTTCCGCGGTGGTCTTCGGCAGGACATAGAACCGCCGGAACGCCCGCTCGTTCTGTGTCCGGACCCAGAACTCACGGATGACGAAGGGCGGGAGAGGGAGCGCCCGGATGTTCGCGATCTCGTCCGGGAACCTGTTCTCGATAATACAGTTCTCATCGAGCCCGTACCGGACTTTTTTCGCGGTCACGGCAATTATGACATTCTTCTGGTACATCAGACCGGCAAACGGTATGTCCGGGTCGGTATTCTCCGCCCAGTGGTAGCCCATGCGCTCCGCGCAGGCTTTTATCTCGTCACTCAGGTTCGCTGGCGGTGATCCTCTCATTCCCGGTTCCCCGTTAATTCCCGCGGTAAAAGGTCACGGGATTTCTGTACCCTAAGAAAAGGACTGGGAAAGGATATGCTTTCCAGTCATGTGACGCGAAGCTGTGCCATCCGTTACAGGTCATCCGGCACACCCCGGCACAGCGGTTTTGCGAGGTGTCTCCTGGCGGTCGGTGGCACCTCGTACCACCCTGTATGGAGTGTCCGGGGGATTTCCAGAACTTCCGGATCTTTCTCGTGCGCCCCGCATTTACGGCACTTGTAGCCTTTGTCTTTGCCGGCGCTTGTCATACGTTTGTTGCACGCGGTGCACACCGGTGCCTTCGTATGGAGATCCTGTGCAGCCGAGTTAAGGCAGATTTTCTCTAAGTTGATGCTTTCTTTCTTGTAACTGCCCACTGCGATGATCTCATCGCCCGGTACGAGCCTCCTTACGATATCCCGGAAGTTCTTCGTGGGCTCGTATGCCATGCACCGGACTTCCGCACCGCCATCCCGGATCGAAAACGAGACATGGCCCCCGGCACCGGTCACCGGGCGGCTGCACACCCTGCCCCGCACCCGGTACGAGAGTCCCTCGTGCAGGGAACCGCAGGTGCCGGTGAGGAGATGGGCATCGGTCCCCTGGTTGGTCACCCAGATCTGTTCGAGGGCCGGCTTTTCTGACTGGATGAGGGACCGGGCCATCATCACCCAGGCAGGGCTCTCGCCCCGGATCCCAAAGAGGACCGGGTCCGGCGTGTGTGGCACACAGACCACGACCTGGTTTACACGATCCACCGTGTCCCACGTGTGCGGGAACGTTGCCTCCTCCGCGGCAAAGAGACTTTCTTTCTCCACCTCTCGCAGGGTACCCCATCTCGAAGGGTCGCGGTACGCGAGGATCTCGTAGGTTGCATCGGGAAAGACGCTTGAAACAGCCGCGGTTGCGCCGATAAGCCCGCGCTGGTTCTTCCAGCCCCGGTACCGGGCTCCTGATCTTTTGAGGAGATCCACGGCCTCTTCGATCTCGCAGAAATCAGTCACCGCCTTCCGGTAAAAGGCCGGGTCGGGGCGGGTTTCTGCCACCACGACCCCGGGATTGGTCTTCTCGCAGGAGAAATCTGCAAGCTCTTCAACGATGGCGCACGCAAGCGAAAACGCCCGGTCCGGGTCGCCGTTTACATCGAGCGCAATCGCTGCGTTCCCCCGGGTCTTGAAGGTTACGTTCGGGTTGAGCCGGACGAGGCGTGCCTCGCGGACCCGCATATGCTCATGGATCAGCCTCCGTACGAGCACCGCGCCGAGATAGGTGGTGCACATGCCCGCCGGGGAGTCCGTATCATCTACACCGATCAGCATGTCTATATTAATATATGGGCACGCTCCATCCATTTGTAACTGCATGTCTCAGGAACGCCAGCTCCAGCTGGTCACCAGCGTGATGATATCGGCGGGATTCGAGGTATCGGAGAAGTTTACCCTCCGTCCGCGGAGTTTCGACCTCATCGCACGCAATGACGGGACGCTGCTCGTGATCAAGGTCGTTACCCACATCGATTCGGTGAGCGAGGAAGCGGCGTTCGATCTTGGCGTGATCGCAGAGCACCTGGGCGGCGTGTCCCTGATCGTTGGCGAACGCGCCCGCGAAACCGAGCTGGAGAGAGGAGCGGTCTATGTCCGGTACGGCATCTACGCGATCAGCATCGCCACGCTGTACGATTATTTCGTGGAGAAGATCCCACCGCTTGTGTACGCCTCCCCTGGCGGGCTGTACGTGAATATCAACGGCGACGCCCTGCGGGAGCTCCGCGAACGGCGCAGCATGTCGCTTGGAGATCTCGGGCAGGTGCTCGGGGTCTCCCGGCGCACGATCAGCAAGTACGAGAGCGGCATGGGTACGACGCTCGATGTCGCGATCCGGATCGAGGAATACTTCAATACGGGCGTGGTCGAGTCTATCGATATTGTCCATCACGAACCCACAGAATCCGGGCCCGAAGAATCAAAGAAACGGCAGGGCCCGGGGATTCCTATCGATTTCCTCGAACAGCTCGGGATAGAGCTCCACACGCTCCGGGGCGCACCGTTCCAGGCCCTCCTCATGTTCGACAAGCATACGATCCTCACCGGCTACGGCCCGGCCGAGAAGGTGGTCAAGCGTGCTGCTCTTATCAGCAACCTCTCGAAGATTGCAAAGAAGCACGCGATGTGCGTCATCACCGATTACCATCATGAAAAAAAGATCGGGAGGACGCTCGTGATCGGTGAGGAGCGCCTCCACGACATCGAGGACGGGTTTGAACTTCTCGACATGCTTGGCGAGTGATTTTGCGCGGACAACCGCGATGCACCAGAGCCAAAAAAGCAAAAAATTACAACACCGACGTAATTAACCCAAATTTGTAAAGCAGGCATATGAAAACAACGAAGAGTAACCCTAAACAAATTATGACAATATTTTTGTTTCGTTCTGATGTAGAATCCATCCATTTGAAAAACCCGACCATAATTGTCCTCAAATGATAAATTCAAATTTTCAATTAAATATATCTTGTTCTACACTGTGCCACCACCAACCGCGATGCACCACCAACTAATGAGCTGGTTGATCAACCGCAGACGCAACAGAACCTTTTTAGAGAATCTTTATATAGAACCACAAACCAATTTTAGTGCTAAAAGTGGTGATAATTTATGTCGCAACAACTTGGAGGACAACCAATTCTCATTCTCAAGGAAGGCACCAACCGTACCCGCGGCCGTGACGCCCAAGGTATGAACATCACCGCTGCAATGGCTGTTGCCAGTGCAGTCAGGACCACGCTCGGTCCCAAGGGTATGGACAAGATGCTTGTCGATACTATCGGTGATGTCGTGATCACGAACGATGGTGTCACCATCTTAAAGGAAATGGACATCGAGCACCCGGCCGCAAAGATGATGGTCGAGGTTGCAAAGACCCAGGACGATGAGGTCGGCGACGGGACCACCACCGCTGTCGTCATCGGAGGGGAACTCTTAAAGAAAGCCGAGGGACTTCTCGAACAGGATGTCCACCCAACGGTTATCGCCCATGGCTACCGCATGGCAGCCGAGAAGGCGCAGGCGCTTCTCAAGGATATCGCGTTCGATGTCAAGGCAACCGACAAGGCGCTTTTAAAGAACATCGCTGGCACCGCGATGACCGGCAAGGGCGCTGAGGCGAGCAAGGACAAGCTCTGCGACCTCGTTGTCAGGGCCGTTACCATGGTTACCGATGCTGACGGAACCGTCGACATCGATAACATCAAGGTCGAAAAGAAGACCGGCGGCAGCATCGAGGACTCTGAGATTGTTGAGGGAGTTCTCGTCGACAAGGAACGCGTGCACCCGGCGATGCCAAAGAAGGTCACGAACGCCAAGCTGCTTCTTTTGAACGCAGCGGTCGAGTTCAAGAAGACCGAGGTTGACGCTGAGATCAACATCACCCACCCCGAGCAGTTACAGGCATTCCTCGATGAAGAGGAACGCATGGTCAAGAATATCGTCGAAAAGATTGTCGCAAGCGGTGCAAACGTCCTCTTCTGCCAGAAGGGTATCGACGACATCGCACAGCACTACCTTGCAAAGGCCGGTATCTTCGCCGTCCGCCGTGTCAAGAAGAGCGACATGGAGAAGCTTGCCCGGGCAACCGGTGGCAGCCTCGTCTCTTCCATCGACGCGATCAGCAAGGAAGAACTCGGCCATGCCGGCCTTGTCGAAGAGCGCAAAGTCTCCGGAGAGGAGATGACCTTTGTCGAGCAGTGCAAGAACCCGAAGGCGGTCTCCATCATTGTCAAGGGTGGCACTGAGCACGTCGTCGACGAGCTCGAGCGCGCCATCCACGACGCACTCCGTGTTGTCGGCGTCGTTGTCGAGGACAAGAAGGTCGTCGCCGGCGGCGGTGCACCCGAGACCGAGCTCTCTCTCCGGCTCCGCGAGTACGCGGCAACAGTTGGAGGCAAGGAACAGCTCGCTATCGAGGCATTTGCAGTTGCACTCGAGATTATTCCCCGGACCCTTGCAGAGAATGCCGGCCTTGACCCCATCGATATGCTGGTCGAGATCCGTGCAACCCATGAAAAGGGCAAGAAGAACTACGGTCTCAACGTGTTCGAAGGAAAAGCCGTCGATATGAAGGCAGCCGGCGTTGTCGAACCGCTCCGTGTCAAGACCCAGGCAATCTCATCCGCCGCAGAAGCCGCGATCATGATCCTCCGCATTGATGATGTGATTGCCTCTTCGAAGTCCCCCGGCCCGGCACCCGGTGCCGGCGGCATGCCGCCCGGTATGGGTGGCATGGGTGGAATGCCCGGCATGGGCGACTATTAAGTCACCCTTAACAATCTCCCCCTGTTTTTTTAACTAAATCCTTATGGTAACCATTGCAGGTACCGGAACTATTTTATCAGGTTTTTAGCAAACCGGGATTTTCCGTACGGGAACCGTAGTCTCCGCCAGGTCATTTTCCGGGGGGCACCCCATTTTCATGATGGAGGTGCCGGTAGTCGAACGGATTTTACGGGACAAACAGAACCCGGGCGTGGTGCTATCAGGACCGGATCCCGGGAGCCGTGCAGGTTTAATCCCTGAAATGCACGGTGTCCCACCCTCCCGGCAAAGCGCCCGGACAGGCCAGAGGGAATCCCGAATAAGATCCCAGAGTTTGTGAAAAATCCTAAAAAAGAGGAAAATAAGGGGCTGAAATTAATCACTGTGATTTGTGTTGGAGAACGCCTGGACGATGATGGTTCCCGTGACGGTCGTGTTATCCGCTAATGCGTAAACGAACGTACCTGAGTTTTCGCTGAAGGTATACGAGAACCCCCCATTTGGAACTATCGCACCGGAGTTGAACATGCCGGTGTTATTCCCGATCGTCATGATCGAGTGAGAGACATTGTCATTGTTCACAAAGTTGATTCCGGTGCCCGGGAGGACGACATCGGTCTGTGGGGTGAAACCGGCGCTCGTGATGTGGATGGTCGTGACCATGGATGCCGGTGTGAGCGTGGGTGCGACAGTTGCAGTTGCCGCTGTCGTAACATTCTCCGCTACGGCAGTTACATTTTCTGCCGGTGCTGTTACATTTCCTGCCGGTGCAGTCATATTTGCAACCATCGTCTCCGTTGTGTTCGGGGCCATGGTTGCAACGGTGGCAGCAGTGGTCGCTGCCGTTGTGACTTCAGTGACCGGGGCAGTTGTTGCTGTTGTGGTCTGTGCAGAAGGCGATGCGGTCTGAGTGCACCCGGTGACTGCCACCAGTGCGACAAGAAGGATAATAAATCCCATGAGCAGTTTCATATGGAGTACACATGAATTTTCCATAATTAAATAAATTTACATTTTCGCGGCTGAATCCTGTGCAAATCTCAAAATAAAACCTGAATTGTGGAATATACTGTACAACGGTCGCGCAAAACGATTGCGACAGGTTAATGACACCCCGGATGCACAACACTCCTCCATGAGCGACCGGTTCATCAGCACGAAGTACCTCACCGACTGTTATCACTGCCGGCAGCTGGCAGACCAGCATATCCAGGTCATGCCCAACCGTGCCGACGTTGCCTGTGTTGCCTGCGGGGCTACCCGGGTCTTTGTTCCCCTCATCGAGGATGTCGACGAAACCGGGATGTTTGCACATCCCGGGCCTTGGCCTGTCTGGTCCCTTGCGGTGCCTGCCGTGTGCCGGAACTGCGGTGTCGACGGGCTTCACGATCTGACGGTCAGCTGCCGCCACATCACAGTACAGTGCCGGAACTGCCGTTTTACCCATCTGTACCGGTTCAATCTCGAATATATGGCAGAGGACTCCTCCGATAGCAGGCCATCAGGTGTGGTCAATGGTCACGCAACCTGCCCGTGACCTCGCGGAAAAGCCCGGTGCTCCGTTACGCGCAGGTCACGCACTCAAGGGCCGGGTAGGTGTCTGCGTAGCATTCGATGACATTTTTTAAGCGGGTCGCAAGTTTCTGATTTTTGGAAAGGACGAAGAAGGCACCTCCTTTATCGGTGATGACTGCAGGGTTTAAACCGGTACATTGTTCCAGCCGGGCGGAGGTGTCCCGGATAAAGCCCTCATGTTTTCCCCGGGGTATATGCTGGTAGAGCATCAGGATCGAGCCGGTGTCCATCCGGTCATAGACCCCCCTTATCTCTGAATACAGCAGGTGTCTGCAGTCCGTGCTCTCGTCTTTGAGGCCGGTATCCGGGTCAATAAAGATCAGGGCATTTTTGGGGAATTTATTGAACACGGACCGGAAATAGGTGACCCGGCCCTGGTTTGTGAACCGCTGCCTTCCGGGGATGTCAATGAGGATCAGCTCTTTGTCAAAATATGTTCTGATCCCGGTGAAATACTCAAGGTCGTTGTTAATCTCCTGGAGCCGTTCCAGGTGATTCCGGAGTTCCTGGTTCTGGCTGCCGGCTTTCCCGGAGCGAATTGCCTGCTTCAGGTTTTTTCCAGCCGCATTTTTCCGGTGCCCTTCTGCCTCCATGCCGGTCAGCATCGGGATAAAGGTAAAACCGGTAAGATCGGGCAGCGATTTCATGATATGCCGTACCAGATCGAATTTAAAGAGATCCCGTGTATCTCCAAAACACCTGCCACTCACAGAACGTTCCCACTTGAAACGGTATATTAAGGCTGAGCATAAAAAAGGTTGCGGATTGCATCTCCCGTCGGAAGATCCGCGCGCTCCGCCGTGAAGGGGCCTCCCGCGTCTGGCAATTTTCACCCGGGATGAGTCCTGTCAGACATTCTCTTTAAAAAAGAAACTCTGTATGCGGGGTTTTTATTTTTCTTCCCGCACCATGGTTATGGCTTTTTTAGGGCATTCGTTCGCGCAGATGCCACAGCCCTTGCAGAACCTGAGGTCGACATTGAGATCATCATCAATTGCGCCATCAGGGCAGTACATTGAACAGAGGCCGCACCCGTTGCACTTTTCCTTGTCGACCACGGGCTTAAAGACCCGCCACGAGCCGGTCTGCCCGGCGGCACCCTCGGTGGGCCGGCTCACTGCAAGCCGTTCGCGTTTTACATCGCCGCTCATGCGCTCATCTCCGTGTAAGCCGCCTCGGCAGCCTTGACATTGCGCTCATCGGCAAACATCCCCCGGATTGCGGCCTTTGCCGAATCAACTGAGATGATTCCCATCTTTGCGAGCGCCCCGAGCACCGGTGTATTGAGGATCGGGCTTCCCGCGACCACGAGTTTTTCTTTAAGCGCGATCCCCGTTAGATCGACGTTGAAGGTCATGTACCCGGCAAATTCCGGCCGGTGGGTGCTGTTGATGAGCACCCGTCCGCCCTTCTTTAAGCCGTTCAGGACATTGACGGTTTCCATCACGCTCGCATCGAGCACCACGACCAGGTCCGGATCCCGGATCTGGCTGTATACCTTAATCGGGTGATCATCGATCCTTACAAACGAAACGACCGGTGCCCCCCGGCGCTCCGCCCCGTAGAACGGGCACGCGGTCGCGTACTTGCCATCATGGAGTGCTGCCATCGCCAAGAGCCGTGCGGCAGTCACGCCGCCCTGCCCGCCCCGGGAATGGATCCGGATCTCAAACATGGTTTGTCACCCCGAACCAGAACTCCGTACCCATGCGACGCATCCGGACAAACTCCGCCATGTCATCGTAGGTCACTTCCTGCCCGCCGAGACCGGCGATTACGCTGTAGACCTCGCAGTGGTTCTTCGCCATGATCTCGTGGGCAACAACGCCTCCATAACCAAACGAATAATCCCGGTCGATCACGACAACCTCTTTTCCGGCAAGATCGAGTTTCGGGAACGGCCGGAACCAGCGCAGGCGCATCGAACCGGCCTTGATGCCCTCCTTTCGCAGGATATCTATGGCGACCTCTGCCTCTTTCCCGAATGTTCCCATGGCAATGAGGATCACGTCAGCATCTTCGCACCGGTAATTTTCGGTCGGCCCGTAACTCCGCCCGAACCGGAGGGCAAAGTCCTTCTCAGTGGCTGCGATAACCTTGACCGAGTCGCGCATCGAGCGTTCGATCTCCCACCGGAACCGGAAGTGCTGGTCTGGCCCGGTAAGCCCTCCGTACCCGGTCGGGTTTTTGGTATCGATGGCATGGGGCAGGTGAATCGGCGGGATAAAGTCCCCGGGTTCCACGGTGTCCAGTGGCTGCATGATGTGGGAGAGGGAGAACCCGTCGAGGTTGACCATCACCGGCAGCAGGACATCGTTGTGCTCGGCTATCCTGAATGCCATCAGGGTGGTATCGTACGCTTCCTGTACGGTCGAGACGTACACCTGAAGCCAGCCGGTGTCGCGCTCCTGCATCGCGTCGGTGTGCTCGGCCCAGATGTTCCAGCCGGGCCCAAGCGAGCGGTTCACGTTTGCCATCACGATCGGCAGGCGTGCTCCCGCTGCCCAGTTGGTCATCTCGTGCATGTAGAGAAGGCCGTGGGCGCTTGTCGCGGTAAACGTCCGCACCCCCGTGATACTCGCGCCAATGCAGGCCGCCATTGCGGAGTGTTCGCTCTCGACCGGGATGTACCGGCTCTTCATCTGGCCGCTCGTCACAAAGTCAGCGATGGTTTCGACTATCTCGGTCTGGGGGGTGATCGGGTACGCCGCAACTACTGTTGGCAGTGCCTGTTTGACCGCCTCGGCGATTGCCTTGTTCCCTGTTGCGATCTTTTTCATGGCTCTGCCTCCTCTGCGGCCAGTTTTTTGAGGTTTGCATTGAGATGCTGCCGGAGGATCTCCAGCGATTTTTTATCGATACCGGAGAAACGGCCCTGCGGTGCGAGATAGTCTTCGAGTGGGATCGGTTTTTTCATCGCTGCTTTTGATGGGGCGTTTATCGTGAGCTTACCGTGCTCGCGCTCGTACAGTACCCACATGCCGGATTTGACCGCGAGTTTTCCCATCTCGATCGTCTTCTCGGTCGGGTATCGCCAGCCGGGCGGGCAGGGCGCAAGGATGTGGATGAAGGTCGGCCCCCGGAACGTAAGCGCCTTTGCGACTTTCTTGTAGATGTCCAGAGGGTACGCACTGCACGCGGTTGCCATATATTCGAGGTGGTGGGCGGCGGCAATCGCGTCGATGTCTTTCTTCTCCACAGTCTTTCCCGTCGGGGTGGTGGTGGTCTTTGCGCCAAGCGGCGTCGCGCCCGAGCGCTGCATCCCGGTGTTCCCGTAGGCCTCGTTATCGTAGCAGATATACAGGAAATCGGTGCCCCGCTCAAAGGCGCCAGACATGGACTGGATCCCGATATCGAGCGTCCCGCCGTCACCGGCGTACACGATCACGTGGGTCTTTTTGCCTTGTGCCTGAAACGCTTCGGACATGCCCGATGCGCACGCAGCAGCCGCGGCAAACGCGACGTTATATACGGGCACGTTCATCGCGGTGTTGGGGTAGACTCCCTGGATAACGCTCGTACAGCACGCGGGCACGACAAGCACGGTGTCATGCCCGGCAGCTTTCAGCACATAGCGCAGCGTCAGGGACGAACTGCACCCGGCACATGCGGACGTACATTTTTTTATGTACTCCTCTTTTGGGATTTCAGCGATGATCACCAACTCCTCACAAAACCTGTTGTCAGAATCAACGGATGAGCGCGAAAAACGATCGCGGATCTATCATTATTTATCATCACAGATAGACAAAAAATGATCTGTTTTGCCGGTTGCTGTTTGTTTCCCGGCAGACCCCTTGGAGATCACTTTCACCCCGCCCGGTCAGGGGTTTAAACCCCGGTTCTTTCAACATCTGGTATGGGGAGGACAAAACCCCTGTAAAAAACGTTTCCGCGCCCGGCACCAGTCCGGCACGAACACTGGTCCTCCCGGCCTCTCATACCAAAAACCCTTGAATGATATCTGAGTCTGATGCATGAGCGGGATCCTCTCACCCTTCCATGCACCCGCACCCTTTTCGTTTTATCGCATTCTTTTGGAATGTTCGCAAAACCGTGGGCGGGAATCCGCAGATATGATAATATATTTTAGGATCATTCCTCTAATCTCTCCTATGGCTCTTCGATCCCTCAACCTTCCCGGTGTCGGTACTAAATACGAATTTGAGACGGACAAGGGAGATACGGTCGCGATATTTTTCACCAAGACCGGAACCATCCAGATGTATACCCTCCAGAAAGGTTGCCACACGCCGAGTGCAGCTGAAATGACCCCGGTGGAAGCGCGGAGGCTGGGAAACATCCTTACTGGCGCGATTATCGAGGCCGATCAGGAGAGCGTGGAGATCGCGTTCTCGGCGCTTGCCGATCTCCGGGTCACCATCCACACGTACATCATCCCCCGGACCATTGCCGGGAAAACGATCGAAGACCTTGGGATCCGGGCAAAGACCGGGACGACCGTAATCGCGGTCTCCAGAAATGACAGGAATATCATCAACCCTCCGCCATCGTTTGTGTTCGAGACCGGCGATGCCGTACTGGTAATCGGTGAGTCAGACCAGCTCAGATTGTTCGAACGCGAGATCATGGTGGATTGATGGAAGGCATCATAATCGCCCTTGTTGTCTGCCTCGTGCTCGCTCTGGTCAGCAAGTACCTGACCATCCCGGCGATCCCGTTCTATATCATCGCCGGGGTCGTCCTCGGCCAGGCCGGCCTTGGGATCGTTGCCTCCGATCAGATCAGCAGTTTCTTCTCCGATATGGGGCTGATCTTTTTGCTCTTCTTTGTCGGCCTCGGCCTCAAGATCGACAAGATCTCTGACAACCAGTCAGTGGTGCTCACGAGCGGGATCATTGATCTCAATGTCAACATGCTCATCGGCTTTGTTGCTGCCTATCTCCTTGGCTTTTCGCTGGTCGAGGCTCTCATTGTCGCAGCAGCATTCTACAGCTCCAGCACCGCAATGACGGTCACTTCGCTCATCGAGAACAGGAAACTGATGATGAGGGAGTCAGAAACCATCATCTGGCTGATGGTCTTTGAAGACCTTGTGCTGATCGTCGTTCTTGCAATTCTTTCGGCCGGTAACGAGAACCTGCTCCTCTTTGCCGTGGAGATCCTCATCGGTCTTGGGCTCATCTACGCACTCGCCCATTATGGCAAGGAGTTCCTGGTCTCGATCCTCGACCGCGATGATGAGCTGCCGGTTCTTTTTACGTTCGTTGCGGTGGTTGCAACCGCGGGATTCGCCCTCTTCCTCGGTGTTCCCGACACCCTGATGGTGATTGCGCTTGGGGCTGCGTTTGCGACCACCGACCCGGATGCATTTGAGCAGCATGCCCGCCCGTTCAAGGACGTGTTCATGGTGATCTTCTTTGTCTTTTTCGGGATTACCATCAACCTGTCCGGCGGCATCAGCCTTGGCGTGATCGCGATCATCTGTATTCTTGCCGTTGCAAGCAAACTGATCTCCGGTGTGCTGACCGGCCTCGCGCTCTATGGATCCGCGAGATCCGGCTTTGAGATCTGGGCAAACACTATTGGCCGGGGCGAGTTCTCTATCGCGCTCGCCGCGCTGTACGGGTCTCCCCCGGTTGCTGCCACTATTGCCGTGATGGTGATCGTGACCTCCCTTGTGGGTTCTTTTGCAGCGAAGTACTCCGGTTCGCTTTCACGCGGGTTTGTGGGAAGGGTCCGCCGTCACGGGCCACCCCCTCACCGGATGCGTGCGGGTCACTGAGATCCACCGGGGGATGTCTGGGGATCGATACCCTTTTCCAGCAGGCCCCCCTCTCTTTTGACAGGAGAGACTTTGCATGGGGAACTACCGTACCGGGTGCATGGTCTGCGGAAAACCGCTCCGCTACCTCGAATCACCTGAACAGCACGAGTGTGCGTACTGCCACAGGGTCCAGACGACCAATGCCCTGTGCACGGACGGGCACTTTGTCTGCGACCGCTGCCATAGTCTTGGCGCTGATGATGCGATTGAGCAGTACTGTGCACAGACAAAAGAGGTCGATCCCGTCATGATGGCCATCACCCTGATGCAGAACCCTGCCGTGAACATGCACGGCCCCGAACACCACTTCCTTGTGCCTGCTGTGCTCCTTGCGGCGTACTGCAATGTCACGGGACAGCCTGACCGTAAGGCCAGACTGATCGCAACGGCACGGGAGCGTGCCGGGATGATCCGGGGCGGCGCATGCGGTTTTATGGGGGACTGCGGGGCGGCGGTGGGTACCGGGATCTTTGTCTCTCTCGTGACTGGTGCAACACCGCTTTCGCACCGCGAGTGGCAGCAGGCAAACCTTGCGGTGGCTCGAAGTCTTGAAACGATCGCCCTGCACGGCGGCCCGCGCTGCTGCAAGCGCAACACGTTTCTTGCAATACAGGGAGCAGTCGCCTTTGTAAAAGAACACCTGGGGGTGACGATCCCTCTCTCCCCGAGCGTCACCTGCCAGTTTTACGGCATGAACAAGGAATGCAGGACACTGGACTGCCCCTTCTATCCCAAAGGCTGATTTCCGCCGCCGCGTGCCTCGACGATCCGCTGGACGATCAGGCGCGAGCTTGCAAGATCGCCGTCCGCGTACTTCCCGATCCGGACGACTTCGGCACGAAGCCCCCTCTCCGCGAGCTCGCTTCGCAGTTTTACTTCATCGAAGTACTGGTTGAACCCGATCGTGATGATATCGGGGCGGATCTCTTCAATAGGGCGGAACATGTCTGTCCGGTCCCCGAGGATAGCGTGGTCCACGGGCTTGAGGGCGGCGATCATCGCAAGACGCTGTTCTTCCGGGAGGATCGGGTGTGGTTTGTGCTTCACGTTTGCATCCCGGGCCACGATCACGAAGAGCTCATCGCCCAGTTTCTTTGACTCGGAAAGATAGTAGAGGTGCCCCGGGTGGAGGATGTCGAAGGTGCCGGTGGCAACAACGCGCCGGGGGGTCATGGGATCACCGCAAGGTCGCAGGGTTCGCCGTCCGCGGTAAAGCATTTCCAGTCATTCTCGCGGTACGGGGCCCCGATGATCAGGTTGTACTTCCCGGCACGAGGAAAGAAATTCAGGTCCGCACCGGACGGCCGGAGCACGCCGCTGGGATGGGAATGGGCGCTCCCGGCACGGTGGGTGCCCAGCGGCATCATGTCAAAGAAAACCGAGGCAGACGCGCTGCCGGTAATGGTGCCGGGAAGGAGGTTGAGCTCGCTGATCACCCCGTCTTCCTCTTTAAGGAGTGCGGCGAACTCTTTGGGGTGGCTGTTTTTGCCCAGTTCGAGCAGCAGCCTGAGGAGGTCCTGTTTGATCCCGCGGATGGTCATGATGGTTCACGAAAAAAGCGTCCCGGCGCCTGTACCGATCCATTCGTTCTCGTATGAGAAAAAAGGCTCGCAATGCCTGGTGGGTGCTGAACCGGCAGGAGTCCGTCCGCCTCGCGTGGACGTGCTTTACCGTGTGAACCAGAATCAGGAACCCAAAAAGTGTTTCAGGAGGATGAGCCCTGCCCGCCCCTGAGCCATGCCAGGAATTCCTCGATCAGGGTGTTATCCTTCTGGTCCTGGCCCTGTGCCTGACTCATACTGCTCCCCTGCTGTTGCACTGAAGGAGTAGCTGTTCCTGCATTCTGGCCATTCTGGTTTTGGAGCCCATTCGCATTACCATTATTCGGAGGTGCCTGCGGGAGCGTCATGTTCCCGCCCATCGGATTGGGTGCGGTCAGGTTATCCTCAGGTCCAGTGAGGTTTCCCCCATTGGGGCCCCATCCCATAGGTACTGCATTTGGTGTTGTCCAGTTATTATCAGCGGTTACATTGCTGTCAAAATGCTGTGGCCCGAAGGTCATATTGTTCATTGCCATATTGCCCGGTCCGGACCATGTGCCGTTATTGGTATTCATGTTCACGTCAGGTCCTGGGCCGGTCATATTCCCCAAGGACTCTACGGGGGGGCCATGAGGTACAGCTGCATTTCCCTGATCCTGGTTATTTGTACCTTGGTTTGCTGTCTGCCCGTTGTCCGGCATCATCATGCCTCCCTGCCCACATTGACCCTGGTTCATGGAGCCACCCTGTGAGGGTCCCTGGCTGAAATCGCCCTGTCTCTGGCTGTTTCCCTGCGCGGCAACCATAGGTACCAGAGCGAAGGCTGCGCACAGTAGGATCACTGGTATGAGTCCGATTTTTCGTGTAGTTTTCATGATGTATTCCTTCATTGTGGGCAACTGCTTTTTCTCTCGCAGTTGTCATGTTCGGCCTTCTTTTAAACAGACTCATATAAATTCGAATCTCGCACCGGGTCAATTACTTGCAAAAACACGGCAATGATCATACCGGCGAGTTAACATTATCGCCGTTGTGGTTATCCTGTTTGCAGGCAAAAAATCTGGTGTTTATCGTTTTTTCATTGGAACCTGCAGGAACGGTCCAGACCGATTCAGACCCCTCCCGGAACCATATCCCCTCACGGGATCTGTACGGTAATGAACGATTGTGCGTGTTCCGCACGGCCCGCCGCTCCTGCTGGTGTAGTTATGAGCGGCCCTTAAGGAAGGATATGCGTTTACCCGGTATGGGCGGAGCGCGCAGGATTATCCCGTGTGGAGGATGCCCTTTGCGTGTGGGCCGCATCGACATCAGGATGGAAAAAATTCTTCATGATATGATCGAAAAGAGGAACGTCGGGACCGTTTTTGCAAAACTGATGCAGGGCTGATGCCCTGACAACAGCTATCGCTATCGCAAACGCCGGTGTCAGGAAAAGAGTTGGAATGTATTATTGTATCATCCACGTGATCGGGTTATTTCTTACCGGTCACCTTGATGACATGGTACCCGAACTGGCTCTTGACCGGCCCGATGACGGCACCCTGTTCTGCGGCAAATGCAGCTTGCTCGAACTCGGGGACCATCTGTCCCTTACCGAACCAGCCAAGATCACCGCCGTTCTTTTTCGACGGGCAGGAGGAGAAGCGCTTTGCGACTGCGGCAAAATCCTCGCCGTCGTTGATTCGTTTTAAGATCTTATTCGCATCATCCTCTTTGGTCACGAGGATGTGGGATGCGCGTACCTGTGTGGTCATGTATAGTAATGGGGAGGTTTTGGGATAAAAGGGTTAATGGGAGGTGCGCATCAGAGGGGCATCCCGTTATCCGGATGCCTTACCGGGCAGAGTGGGAGAGTGGGTGGGGCGGATCTCCGAAATTTCCCGGAAAAACCGGGTTGTTTTTTCCCCCGGTACAGGACCCCTCTTTATTTCAGGCTATAGACGCGTTTTGGGCCATCCCTGGGCCCGGCATGACCATTTGTTCTTCCCCATTTTCGCGATGCAAGGAACGCTTCTAAATTGCACGGTTTTTTCCTGTTTTAAATGGCCTGTTTCCAAAAATACGGATTTATATGAAGAATATTGTCGGGCGTTGGCACCATTTCCATTGGAACCGTTCGGGCCCGGATCCAGCCCGGGAACTCTTTCGTCGGAGAAGGGATCCCACAGGTCCATGAGTCCGGTAGCAGCCCCCTTTTTATGGAGCCGGATCCCGGTACTGGCCTGAATGTGAATAGGAAACGAGAGGAAGCGGTTACTGATCTATCAGAACTCCCCGTCCTGCTCGAAGCTCCTGCTATACCGGATTGCAAGTTCGGCCTTGTAGAGTTCCCGGCCAAGGTAGCCGGCATGGTCGAGAAGTGAGACATGGCCCCCTTCGATCAGCGTGTACAACACATCCTGCCACCGGCTCCCCTTCACGGCCTTCCCGTGGATCTCCGCCACGATCAGATCGCCTTCAATCCCGATCCGGAAATTGCCCTTCGGGTCGTACGTGATCTCATCGGGCATTCTTTTTGCCGCAACTGCCGTTTCATAATCGAGCGGCGGTTCGCGCCGGCGCCTTTTTTCCTTGAGTACCAGAAGATCGATCCCGAGATCCTTTGCGTACGGCCGGTCCCGGGCAAGCACCATCATCTCCGTCGCCCTGCGCATCTCCTTTACCGAGCCCCGGGTCTTGTCCGAATGCTCGCTCGTGAAGATGATTGAAGCGCCGGCCTCCTGCGCCATGCCGGCAAGCAGGGCGTTCACGCCTATCGAATCTGCGTCAAGGAGTTCGGCCACATTCCCCGCCCCAAAGAAGAGCGGGCAGCCAAACTCCTTAAACTGCGCAAGCGAGGTGACCAGCCCCGAACCGGCCGGCTGGAGGAGCGGATCGGCAACAATGCAGCTGATCCCGGTCCGCCGGGCTTGGGCGATGTTTGCCCGGAGCGTCTTCTCGCCCGGCACTACGACCGCCGCCGCCCCGGCCCGGGCCACCTCTTTTCCCACGACCGGGATATTTGTTTCCTGCAGCGAGAGCACGAGATCGGCCCGGAAGAGCGCCGCCCGGATCAGGGCAGGGTCCTGCGTGTCCACCGCGAGCGGGCGGTCGATATCCGCAAGTTCGCCAAAGACCTTCTTCACATCTTCCGGTGTCGCATCAAAACCGAAGCCGAGGTCAACGATATCCGCCCCTGCCGAGAAGTACCGCTCTGTAAGCGCCCGGATATCCTCCACCCTGTGGGCGTCCATGATCTCGGCGAGCACTTTCATCCGCGAACTCCCGCCGATCTTTGTGCCCCGGATCACAAATTCCGGCTCTGCCTCGTCCTCGGCTGCCGTCACCCGGGCCATCGCGTCCTCTGCATTTTGTGCAGCACGGAAATCATCGGCAGGCACCGTGCGCGAAAGCGGGACTTTTCCCACGAGCGGGAGAACCCACGCGAGGTCAGCCGCGTGCCGGGGGCCGCGGTATACGGGCACCCCGGTCTCGCGCTCCACCTGCTCGAACGAGACCGTGCACATCCCGGAGACAACCACCGCATCGTATGTGCTTTTCGCGATCAGTTCCCGGAGGGCATGCGGGGTCAGAAACGAAGCGACTTTTCCTGTCACCACCACGTCGGCGTCGAAACCGGTCGCTGCCCGGCGCACCGTATCAGCTGTCGCGGCCCCGGTGGGGAGGAGGATTCGCATACGTTTTCTTAATACCAGAGAGATAAAAACACTATGATCAGATGCTGACCTGCGATCTGCATGTGCACACGAATTTTTCCAAGGACGGCGAGAGCAGTGTCGAAGATATCCTCCGCCAGGCCGAGGCAGTCGGGCTCGATGTGATCGCCATCACCGACCATGACTGTGTAGACGGGGCAAAAAAGGCGCTCGCGTGCGGCAGCACGGTCCTTGTCATCCCGGGAATCGAGGTTTCGACCCTGCAGGGACACCTGCTGGTGCTGGGAGTGACTGAAGTCATCCCTTCGGGGCTCGATGTGCGCGAGACGGTCAGGATCGCCCGGCGCATGGGAGCGCTGGTAATCCTCCCCCACCCGTACCACGTGTGGCGGCACGGCGTTGCCAGGAGGGTCCGGGCCGCAATGAACATTGTGGACGCGGTCGAGGCCTTCAACAGCCGGTACATTGTGGGTTCGGCCAACCGGAAGGCCGGCCGGATCGCACAACGGCTGAACAAACCCTGCGTCGGGGGAAGCGATGCCCATAACGCACGGTTCGTGGGCTTTGGGAGAACGTTTGTTGAGGCCGAGCCGGACATGCAGGCTATCTTTGCCGCTATCCGGAAGGGGCAGGTCTCCTGCGGCGGGAGAAAGACGCCCCTGCGCACCTACACCCGCCAGTCGCTGAACAACACATGGAGACGGATAAAACGGCTGACCCGGCGGTTCCGCGTACGGTGAGGCTTGCATGCCGGGTCTCGTACCTGGGTACCCGGTTCTACGGCTCGCAGCAGCAGGAGTCCAGCCGCACGGTCGAAGGCGAGTTCATCGCGGCGTGCCGGCGTCTCGACCTTTTTTCTGACTGGCGGACTGCAGGGTTCTGCTTTGCCGGGAGGACCGATCGCGGGGTGCATGCCTGCGGGCAGGTCGTTGCGTTCTCCACACCCTGCCCGGATCGCGCCCGTCAGGCGCTCAACAGCCAGCTGCCCCCCGATATCTGGTGCACGGCAACCGCAATTGTACCCGAGAGTTTCCATCCCCGGTACGATGCCCGGTCGCGCACGTACCGGTACTATTATTCCGGGCAGGTGCGCGACCAGCCGGCAATGGAAGAAGCGGCCGCGGTGTTCCTTGGCGAGCACAACTTCTCTAACCTTGCCCGGGTGGGGGAGAAGAACCCGTGGCGGAAAATCCTTGAAGCCCGGATCGGGACCGAAGGCCGGTTCACGTATCTTGAAGTGAAAGCCGAAAGTTTCCTCTGGCACCAGGTGCGGTGCATGGCCGCTGCGCTTTTTTCCGTTGGTGCCGGTGAGCTGGATACAGACGGGATCCTGCTGCTGCTCACCGAGAGGAGCAGCCGGCCCGTCCCGCCGGCCCCTGCCGAAGGGCTCGTGCTCTGGGACACCGATTGCGGGATTGCGTGGGATCCGGTGGAAAAGAGCGATCGCAGCGGGATATACTGTACTGAGCTCTGGCGCCATCACGCACTCATGGAGCAGATGTGCCGGGTGCTCCGGCCCGAACTGCCGTAACGCCAGGCCGGCCTAAAATTCCCGGGCGCAGCCGCTTGCGATCGCCGCCTCGCTCACGGCTCCTGCCACGGCTTTGACCACGTCCCGGTTGAGGACCCGGGGCAGGATGCGATCCCGCCGGGGATGTTTGACATATCCGGCAAGGGCGTGTGCCGCTGCGACTTTCATCTCATCGGAGATCCGGGTCGCGCACACATCAAGGGCGCCGCGGAAGATGCCCGGGAAGGCGAGTGCGTAGTTGATCTGGTTGGGGTACTCGCTGCGCGCTGTGCCGACCACGCCCGCCCCGGCGAGAAGGGCGTCCTTTGGCAGGATCTCGGGCACAGGGCTTGCCAGCGCAAAGATGATCGGGTCAGTATCCATCGACCGGATCATGGCAGGTGTCACGATCCCCGGCACCGAGACGCCGATGCAGACATCCGCCCCTTCCATCGCATCGGCAAGCGTGCCCGTGCGCCCGCCCCTGTTTGTCTCCTCAGCGATGATGAACTTGTACTTGTTCTTGTAGAGCCCTTCGCGCTCCCGGTGAATGATTCCCTGCGTATCGCAGACGATGATATCGTTCACGCTCGGGAAAAGCCCGGGGTCGTAACCGATGTGCCGGAGCATGCGGGTGATAGCAAAGCCCGCCGCCCCGGCCCCGCAGATGACGATGTTTAAGTCCCCGAACGTTTTACCCGTCACCCGGCAGGAGTTCAGGAGTGCGGCGAGCACGACCACCGCTGTACCGTGCTGGTCGTCGTGCATCACCGGGATCCCGATCCCCTGCAACGCCTCTTCGAGCTCGAAGCACTTGGGGGCCGCGATGTCCTCAAGTGCGATCCCGCCAAAGACCGGCGCGATGTTTTTGATATCGTCGGCAAATTCCGTGTGGTAACTCTCAAAACAGATGGGAAAAGCGTCGATGCCGGCAAGTTTCTTGAAGAGGAGGGCTTTCCCCTCCATCACGGGTATGGCGGCGTATCCCCCGATGTTCCCGAGCGAGAGCACGCGGGAGCCATCCGATACGATCGCAATCGTGTTGGCCTTAAGTGTGTACTTCCAGGCGAGCTGTGGGTCTTTTGCGATCTCTTTTGAGACCGCACCGACACCCGGGGTATAGGCAAGGGAGAGATCCCGCCGGTTTTTCAGCCGGACTTTTGAGTGGACCTCGATCTTCCCGCGGTATTTTTCGTGGAAAGCGAGCGAGTCCGCATAGATGTTTGTCCGCTTTTTTTTCAGTCCGGTCATGGAAACCACGCGACGATAGTTCAATGGTGGCAGTGGGGCATGATGAACTTTTTTATGAAAACAGGGTGGTGGTTATTGGGGCAGACCATGTGCGAAGTTTGCATCGATCCACGCGCAGATCGCATCCCGCACTCTTCGGTACCCATCAAGGATCTCCGCATCGGTGCCTGGGGTCAGGTGGGGGTCGGAAAACCCGTGGTGGATCGTCCTTTTTGCCGAGGGAACGACCGGGCATACGGCATGGGCGTTGTCGCAGAGCGTGACCGCAATGTCGAGCGTGACGCCGGCAAACGTTTCGAGCGGTTTTGGCTGGTGACCCGAGATATCGATCCCGATCTCCTGCATTACCTGGATTGCCCGGGAACTCACTCGTCCTGCAGGGCGGAATCCGGCCGAGAAGACCTCGTAGCGGTCGCCGTACTTTGCCCGGAGGTAGCCCTCCGCCATCTGGGAGCGGGCGGCGTTCGCGGTGCAGACAAAGAGGATGCGTGGCCTGCCGGTCATATTTATCAGTATACGGATAGTGGAATGCTGATCGTATACTTCTTTTCCCGTCAAAATTCGGACGGGGGTTTTTGTCCAATCTCCTCTTTGGTGTTATTGTCTCGAAAACGTCGCTGCTGCCGCAACGAAACGCCGGCAGAACGCATCGGTAAAATATGCATGGGTGTACGCGCCGATGGCTGAATATTCCGTAAGACCGTCATTACCACCTGCGATACCGGTTCCCTCTCCGAGCCGGATTGCAAATCGTGCCTTCGGATCGCACTCGACCCGGGAGTAATGGAACTCGTGGCCCCGGATTGCCGCAGTTCCTGTCCAGAAGCCGGGCCGGCCCCTGAACGCGCCATGAACGTATCCCAGTGCCTGGAGTTTTTTTGTCATGATTGCCCGGGCCGGCAGCACGTCCGCCATCGCGTATTCCCTGTCCGTTTCAATGGATCTGCACAGGTACATGAGTCCGCCGCACTCCCCGTACACAGGCATGCCCTCCATGACCCGTTTGCGGAGATAGTTCCTGCATCGCGAGCGTTCGAGCGCTGCTGCATGGAGCTCGGGGTATCCTCCCCCGAGATAGACTGCATCCATCTCCGGCTCCGCGTCCAGGAGGGGCGAGAAATACCGGAGCTCCGCCCCGGCCCGGCTGAGCCGGTCGAGGTTGTCCTGGTAATAGAAGCAGAACGCATCGTCTCGAGCGATCCCGACAACTGCCTTGGGATGGGTTAAAGGCTGTTTCTGTGCTGCGCTCTGCGTAGCTACAATTGGGGGGGCAGCTGTTGCCGCATCAACTATCCTGTCAAGATCGCACGACTCTTGTATCACGCGGCCAAACGTTTTCATTGCTGAAGACTCATGCGCCATCACGAGGCCAAGGTGCCTGCTTTTTACTTCGCTCTCCGGTTGGCGGCATACCCAGCCGAGTGCCGGGACGACCTCCTCTTGTGCGATCATCGCCCGGTGCCGGTCACTTCCGATCCTGTTGTAGATGATGCCGGCAATCTTCACCCTGGGATCAAAATCCCTGAACCCCCGGATCACTGCATGTATGCTGCGCGAGACTGCGTGCGCATCGACAACGAGGATGACCGGTGCTTTCAGGATCCGGGCTACATGTGCGGCACTTGCGGTATCCGTGCCCCCGGCCCCGTCAAACATCCCCATGGCCCCTTCGATGACGGCAATATCGGCGCCCGTTGTCGCATCCGCAAAGGTCCGGAGCACCCCGGCCTCTCCCATCATGCAGGGGTCGAGGTTTCTCGACGCCCTGCCGCAGATAAGCGTATGGTGGGAGGGATCGATAAAGTCCGGCCCGGTCTTGAACGGTTGGACCTCAAGACCGCGGGCCACGAGAGCCGCCATCAGGCCACTTGCGATCGTGGTCTTGCCGCAGCCGCTGTGCGTGCCGGCGATTACGATCCGGGGGATGTCTGCCTGCATGATAATGTCGTTTGCCGGCTTTGCGGGTATAATTTATCGTGTGGCCCGGGATCCCGCAGGGTGTACGGGTAGTTCCGGCATTAATCTGTAAAAAAGGGAGGTCGTTCTCTGACTTACGCAGTGACGTTTGCGGCCTGGCATCCTTCACCACGGAAGAGTGCCCATTCCTCGCAGCTGGTGCCATTCGGGAACGTACACATGCCGTACTGGCCGGCAGCGCTGTCTTTAATCTCAAGGGTTCCGCCGACATTGACGCAGTTGACTGAAGCAGGGTTTGCCATCCCGGTCTGGCCTGTCGTGGTACTGTTGCCGGTCTGGTTTACTTCGGCACCGGCCTGACACCCCTCGCCGCGGAAGAGTGCCCATTCCTCGCAGCTGGTACCGTTCGGGAACGAGCACATGCCGTACTGGCTGCCGTCAGGATTCGTCATGATCTCGGTGGTGCCGCCAACGTTGCCGCAGTTGACCGAGGCGGGATTGGGCATGCCGGACGTTCCGGTCGGGGCAGCCTGAGCAGTTGGGGTCGTGGCCGGCATAGGGGCCGTTGTCGGTACAGATGAGGACTGCTGGGTGCAGCCGGCTGTGATGATACAGGCAGCAACACAGAGTCCAAGGACAAGAACTATTGCGTATCTCGATTTCATGATCCAGATCGGTTAGCGTTTCCCTGCATGAATTAAAAAAAGATCGAATTGATCCCGGAGGGTGTCACCTCCGTTCTCCGGACCCCGTCAGCAAGTGGGGAGGGTTAGTTCGCTGTCGTTTTTTTCATACCGGCAACGTACTGCCTGAGTGCCGTCTCCATCGCATCGGGATCACCGAGGTGCCGTTCGACAATTTCCACAATGGCGCTCCCGACGATAACCCCATCAGCTCCAGCCCGCCGGCAGGTTGCCACATGATCCGGCGTCGAGATCCCAAACCCGAGGGCCAGCGGGAGTTCCGTGTGCTTCCTGACGCGGTGGAGAAGGTCAAGGGCCTTGGGAGAGACCTCCTTTCGTGCGCCCGTGACCCCAAGCACCGAGACGAGGTAAAGATAGCCCTTTGCCCGGTGCACGATTGTATCCATGCGCTCATCAGAGGTCGTCTGCGTGACAAGGAAGATCGGGTCGATCCCGTATTTCTGCGCCATCTCCATGACCTCACCGGATTCTTCAACCGGCATGTCGGCCACAAGAATGCCATCAACGCCGGCCTCGTGAGCCTCGCGGTAGAACCGGTCGATGCCCCGCCGGTAGATCGTGTTGAAGTACGTGAGAAAGACGATCGGGATGTCGGAATATGCCCTGACATCCCGGACGATCGCAAAGATCGTATCGGGCGTGGTGCCTGAAGCGAGCGCCCGGTCGTCCGCCCGCTGGATGGTCGGGCCGTCCGCCACCGGGTCCGAGAAGGGCACGCCGAGTTCGAGGATATCGGCTCCGCCATCGATGAGCGCCTTTGCGATCCGGACCGAGGTCTCCTTGTCCGGGTCCCCGGCCACGGCAAAACCGATAAAAGCAGTTGCGCCTTTCTTCTGGAAGACCGCATCGATGCGTCCCATCACGCCACCTCTGGTGCAATTCCTGCAACATCCTTGTCGCCCCGGCCTGACAGGTTGATGATCACTACGTCACCCTTGTCAAACCGGTCCCGGTTTTGCAGGACATACGCGATCGCGTGGGAGGATTCGAGCGCCGGGATGATCCCCTCGGTCCGCGAGAGGTACCGGAATGCACAAAGCACGTCCGGGTCCCGGACCGCGTGGTAGGAAACCCGGTGCGAATCCTTGAGCATCGCATGCTCGGGGCCGACGCCAGGATAATCGAGGCCAGCCGCAATGCTGTGCGTGGGAAGCACCTGCCCGTCTTTATCCTGCAGCAGGTACGAGAGCGTCCCGTGAAGCACGCCGGGATCCCCGGCGCAGAGGGTTGCGGAATGCTCCGGCGTATCGAGTCCTTTACCGGCCGCTTCGATGCCGATGAGCTCCACGTCATCGTTAAGGAACGGGTGGAAGATGCCAATCGCGTTCGAGCCCCCGCCGACACAGGCAACGATGGCGTCCGGCATTCTTCCCTCTTTTCGCATGACCTGCTCCCGGGCCTCGCGCCCGATCACCGACTGGAAATCCCGCACGATGGTCGGGAACGGGTGCGGGCCGACGACCGATCCGATCAGGTAGTGCGTGTCATTCACGTTTGCCACCCAGTTGCGGAGAGCCTCGTTCGTGGCGTCCTTGAGCGTTTTTGTTCCGGAGTTTACCGGGTGGACTGTTGCGCCCATAAGTTCCATCCGGAAGACGTTGAGGGCCTGGCGTTTCGTGTCAACCTCGCCCATGAAGACCTCGACTTTAAAGCCAAGCGCTGCCCCGGCAATCGCGGTCGCTACTCCATGCTGGCCGGCGCCGGTCTCTGCGATCAGCCTTTTTTTGCCCATGCGTTTTGCAAGGAGCGCCTGACCGAGCGTGTTGTTGAGCTTGTGCGAGCCGCCATGGACAAGATCCTCGCGCTTCAGGTACACCCTGAAACCGAGGTCCCGGGACATGTTTTCGCAGAACGTGAGCGGTGTCGGGCGCCCTGCGTATTCCGACTGGTACGCGGCGAGTTCCTTTTCAAATGCCGGGTCGTGCGCTGCACTCCGGTAGGCTTCTTCGAGTTCAATGAGTGCGTTCATGAGGGTTTCAGGAACGTACTGCCCGCCGTACTTCCCGAACCGTCCTTTTCCTCCCATCTTATGCCTCCCGTGCTGCGGTGATAAACGCCGTGATTTTGTTGTGATCCTTTATTCCCGGTCTCTCTTCGACACCGCTTGCGACATCGACAGCGTAGGGCCGGATCTCCCGGATCGCGTCCCCGACATTTTCCGGGGTGAGCCCCCCGGCTAGGATGACCGGCACCGCAGATCTCTGTACAACCTCCTTTGCAAACACCCGGTCGAAGTGCCGGCCAGCACCCATACTTTCGTCCACGATCACCGCATCGCAGTCTGCGGGCACAGCATCCCCGCGCCCTATCACCCGGAGCACCCGTGCACCCGGCGCTTCAGCAAAGACAAACGGGTGCGAGATCTGGATCGCATCCGGCCGGAGCGCAAGAATCCGCTTGAGATCATCATCAGATCGCGTGTGAGTAACAATCACCCGGGTCACAAACGGCCCGAGCGCGCCAAAGATTTCCCGGGCCTTTGCTTCCGGCACTGAACGGGGCGAGGAGGGGGAGAACATGACAACGCCAATCGCGTCGGCCCCTGTCACCTCTGCGAACCGTGCGTCTTCCACTCTTGTGATCCCGCAGATCTTTACGCGCATACGAACTCCTCCAGTTTTTTCCCCGGCTCTTTGTGAGCCATGATCGATGAGCCGATTAAAAATGCATCGCAGTACGGCCGCATCTCCCGCACGTCGTCCGCGGATCGCATCCCGCTCTCCGAGACGATGAGCCGGCCGGTTCCCCTCACCTTCTCTGAGAGTTTTCGTGTTGTCGAGCGGTCTATGGTCATGGTCGACAGGTCCCGGTTGTTGATCCCGATCAGCTGTGCATTAGTGGCAAGGGCGCAGTCGATCTCTGTTGCGGTGTGGACCTCTACGAGCGGTTCGAGGCCGGCAGTGTACACGGCGTCGACAAACTCAGGAAGCCGGCCCTTGAGGACTGCGGCAATGAGGAGCACCGCATCGGCCCCGAGCACCTTTGTCTCAGGGATCTGGCGCAGGTCGATCACAAAATCCTTCCGCAGGACCGGCACCCGGACCGCTTTTTTGACCCGGGCGATGTCGGCTCCCGCACCGCCGAAAAAGTACGGCTCGGTGAGGACCGAGATCCCGACACAGCCGCTGTCCGCGAGGACTCCGGCCATCATCTCCATATCCACGTTCCTGCGGATGATCCCGCCGGAGGGCGAGGCGCACTTGATCTCGGCGATCACCGGGTTTTTCTGTTCTGCAGAACGGATGGCTGCTTCAAGGCTTATGTGGCTTAACCCATTCATCTCCGGGAAGGCATCCGGCAGCCGCTCCACCCGTTTTTTTGTGCGGCTGACAATCTCGTCAAGGATCATGATGCACCCCGCGTTGCACGGATAAGCGCATCCAGTTTTCCTTTCGCTTTCCCGGAATCGATGGATTCGGCAGCACTTCGGACACCTTCTGCAAGTGTTGCAGCCCGGCCGCCCACGTAGATGGCAGCTCCCGCGTTCAGGAGCACGATGTCGCGTGCAGGACCCTTTTCCCCGGCGAGAACCGCACGGATGATGTGTGCGTTCTCCTCCGGGCTGCCGCCCCGTATATCGGCAGGTACAGCCCGGGCAAACCCGAACATCTCCGGCGACAGGGTGTAATCCTGTATCAGGCCGCCGTCAAGCTCTGTCACAGCAGTCTCTCCCGTCACCGTGATCTCGTCAAGACCGCTGCCATGCACTACCATCGCCCGTGAGATGCCGAGAATGCGCAGCACCTCCGCGACCGGCCTGGTGAGGTCTTTTGTGTACACGCCCAGGACCTGTGCATCTGCACCTGCCGGGTTTGCGAGAGGGCCAAGGAGGTTAAAGACCGTCCGGCAGCCAAGGTCCTGCCGTGCAGTCATCACGTATTTCATGGCCGGGTGGTGGCTGGGCGCAAAGAGGAAGACGATCCCGGTCTCCCGCATGATATCTGCCTGCCGGACCGGGTCCACCCCGATGGCGACACCCAGGGCAGCAAGTACGTCTGCCGATCCGCACCGGCTGCTCACGCCCCGGTTGCCGTGCTTGACTACCATGATGCCGGCTCCCGCGGCAACAAAAGCGGCAGCGGTGCTGATGTTGAAAGTCTGCGCCCCGTCGCCCCCGGTGCCGCAGGTATCGACCAGCGTCCCGGGAACCTGCGGCGTTACGCTGACTGCATGGTCCCGCATGACGCGGGCAAACGCCGCGATTTCTTCCGGTGTCTCACCTTTCACGCGGAGTGCAGTCAGGAATCCCCCGATCTGGGCCGGTGTTGCCTGTCCATCCATGATATCATTCATGACTGCAGCCGCTTCAGAGGGTGCAAGGTTCCGCCCCTCCACCACCGCTGCGATGGCCTCCTTCATAGTCATGCGCTCATACCCCACGACCCAAACAGGAAATTTTTCATGAGCGCATCCCCGTCATGTGAGAGGATGCTCTCCGGATGGAACTGTACGCCCTCTATCGGGTACTTCGCGTGCCGCACGCCCATTACCAAACCGTCATCGAGGCTTTCTGCCACGACCTCAAGTTCGGGAGGGAGTGTCTCCCGCTCTGCGACGAGCGAGTGGTAGCGGGTGGCGGTAAACGGGGTTGGAAGGCCAGTATACACGCCCCGACCGTCGTTTTTGATCTCCGAGGTTTTGCCATGCATCAGGTGCCCCGACCGGACAACCCGGCCGCCAAACGCGGTGCAGATGGCCTGGTGGCCGAGACAGACCCCGAGAGTCGGGATCGATTTACTCATCGTATCAATGACTTCAAGGCAGACCCCGGACTCTTCCGGTGTGCCGGGTCCGGGCGAGAGGATGATCCGGTCGCAGGCAGTTTTTTCGAGTTTCGCAAGCGGTGTGTCGCAGGTGAAGACTACGGGCCTTGCCCCGAGTTTTCCGACCTGTTGGTACAGGTTGAACGTGAAACTGTCATAGCAGTCCACGATGAGGACGGTCGGGACGTTCATGGCAAGACCCCCGCCTGTTCGATCGCCCTCATCATCGCCGCGGCCTTGTTCTCGGTTTCGGTCCACTCGTTCTCCGGCACCGAGTCGGCAACGATCCCGGCGCCGGCCTGGATGGAGGCCCGGCCGTTTTTCACGGTCACGGTCCGGATCGCGATGGCAAATTCAAGGTTCCGGTCAAACCCGATGTAGCCCACGGCGCCCGCGTAGATCCCGCGTGCGCCCGGCTCGGTCTCTCCGATGATCTGCATCGCACGGATCTTCGGGGCGCCCGAAACGGTCCCGGCCGGGAAGCAGGACTTGAGCGCCTCGCAGCAGTCAAGGTGATCCATGAGCGTGCCCTGCACAGTCGAGACCATGTGCTGGACATGAGAGAATTTTTCTATGCCCATAAACTCGGTGACATCGACCGACCCGAACTTACAGACCCTGCCGACATCATTTCGTGCGAGGTCGACCAGCATCGTGTGCTCGGCCCGCTCTTTTTTGTCGAGCAGCAGTTCCTGCGCGAGCCTTTTGTCCTCACTCCTGTCAACGCCCCGGGGCCGGGTGCCGGCTATCGGGACCGTTGTCACGCGCCGTTTCTCCACCCGCACGAGCATCTCGGGACTTGCGCCTATCACCTGCTCGTCTCCGAAATCAAGGTAGTACATGTACGGGCTCGGGTTGATAGTCCGCAGCGCCGCGTAGATGGGGAACGGGTCTGATGTGACCGCACATTCCATCCTCCGCGAGAGTACAGCCTGGAAGATATCCCCGGCCACGATGTGCTCTTTAATTCCGTTGACCGCATGCGTGAATGCTTCGCGCCCGGTGTTATCGGTGACATCGGGGATTTTTCCAGGCTTTGTGGCCCCGGCCTGCACGGTGGAATCCGGCTTTTTTTGCGTTTCCGCGATCGACGCGATCCTACCTGCGAGATCCGCGATGTGTGCGACACAGCGCTGGTATTCTGCCGCCGGGTCAGTATCGTAGGTTAAAAACGGGCTGGAGAAGACAAACATCCTGCGGTCTAGGTGGTCGAAGACAATGCAGTCCTTGGTGAGCATGAACCGGGCGTCCGGGCACTCCTGCGCCGAACGGTTCCGGTGATCCGGCACCTGGTCGAAGAGTGCATGCACGATATCGTAGGAGAAGTACCCGACCATTCCCCCGAAGAACCGCGGGGCCCTGAGGTTGACGTAATGGAACCGCGAGAGGATCGACCGGATCCGGTCTACCGGGTTTGTGCCTTCCGGTTCGCGGGCAATGGCGACAAACGCGTCACTGCCGGTAACGGATATGTCCCGGCCCAGCGTGATCACGCATGCGGGATCGATCCCAACGTACGAGTACCGGGCGATCTTCTCGCTGCCTTCCATGGATTCAAGCAGGAAGCCAGTTCCCGTCCGGGTTTTCAGGAACACGTCCAACGGCGAGCACTGCGGGAGCGGAATCTCGGCGCAGAGCGGGATCACCAGCGGTTTTGGCTGGTCGGCCACCGCGGTCAGATATTCATCGGGTCCAAGGTTCAGGGTAAGCGCGGTATGAATTGTATCAGTCTCCATCCCAAGAGCATCACCACCAGCCGGATTTCGTGAAGGTATCCGGGCAGGAAACGTTTGCGTGAATGTTCCACCCGCCCTCACAACTATCGGCTACAATGCTTAGTTTTGGTTGTTATTGTACATATTTATACATTGTTGTTAGTTTGTGCAAATAGTGCCGCGAATTGCAACACTCCCTGAACGTTAGCAAAAAAGAACGGTACCTCCGGGGAACCGGGTCCGGGGTATTAGGCCGCTCCGGTTACTCTGTCTTTATCCCCTTGCTCCGGAGCGCCTCAGCTTTCTTCTTCGAGCACTCCTCGCACCGGAACTCGGGGACTGGATCATTACTTTTGTCATAGTCCCCGGACCGGACCAGCCGGTACCCCCGTGCGACCCTGCCGCAGTCCACGCAGTTGATACTCTCCCGTACATCCCACTGCGTTGCAAGCGACTGGGAGGTGAAGATGAACTGATCCACCCAGAAGAAGATGAGACCGCCGATCAGGTTTGCGATGATTGCGGCTACGATATACCCCATGCCCGCAAGAAGGATGCCGACGCCGGCAAGGATCGGGGTGCTCGCCTGCCACCGGAGCAAGTAGAGCGCATACCGCCTGAAATTGATTCGCATACAGGAATCTTTGGGCCGGCCCGATAAAGCGATTGTGCCGTTCCCCGAACACTGCACGAGGACTATATACCCCGCCGACAAATACTATGAAATACGCTTTGGGTGAGTATCCATGTGGCCGAACAAGCAACACTCGCTCGGGTGGGTTTTTGTCTCGCGGATGATCGGGATCATCTGTTTCCTGATCGTTGTCGTGCTCGCAAACATCCTGACCTTTTACGTGTCAAACCCCCTGTACCACGCGGGCGTCGATTTCCTGAACCTGAACTTCTGGCTGCTGATTCTCATCGGCATCATCATCTTTATCGCTGACATCTTCGGGGCACTCCCCTTCCCGATGAACCTGCCGGCCCCGATTATCAAGGCTATTGGCAGCGTCTTCATCATCGCGTTCGTGCTCCGGGTCTTCGAATGGGTCGATTCGGCCACTGGTAACAACATCTACCATTACTTCTGGCTGCTCTCCTTTGTGATCGTCCCGGTAGTCTTTATCATCGTGCTCCTGGTCGGGTACTATGAGATCATCTGCGATCTCTGGGCAAAGGCGAAGATCCGGGACGAGTCCGATACTGTTGTCCATGCATCTGCATCCAATCCCGCGGCACCAGTGTCATCCCCGAAATCATGGGACGATGTCGGTGCCGAACTGCGAATGATGTTGTACGATATTATCCACCGGTTCCGCGACGAGATCAAAAGGCGGTAAACCTATCTTTCAGCGAAAAAGTGTGGTAAAATGGTTTTATTTTTGAAATTCCAGTTTACCAGTCCGGATTCTCCGCCCGGAATTTTCGTTCTTTCTCCGCGAGTTCTTCCGCTGATAAATGTGCCGGCATACAGATGCAGCGGTGTTCGCTAAAGACGCCATTCTTGAAACTGCCCTGCGGCTCACCCGTGCGGCAGGCACCGTAGGTGTCTGTGTCGCAGTCATGGTAGACCTGCGGGAGGTTTTTTTCCCGGGCTGATGCTCGTGCTTCATGCCATGATGCAGCCATGATTGTCCGTATTTGCAGGAACTGGTATAATAACCGGCGTGTAGGGAAACTTGCCGTGAAGAAAACCAAAAAAAAGAGTAAAAGTTATGTAATCAGAACCGGGGTTTCCGGTGCTTGGGCAGGCAGTCCCTGCAGTAAACCGGCCTTCCCTCAGTTGGCTTGAAGGGGACTTCGCACTCTTTTCCACAGTCTGAACAGACTGTCTTTGTCATTTCTCTGGGACCGAAGTTTCTCGGGCCGCCAAATCCTTTTCTTTCCATTGTATTACTCATGCAGTTTATATCTGCATATATTAATTTCACCATCGGGTATAAATACATCTGCATCGGATCAGGCTCTCCTGCTTATCAACTGCACGGTGGTCAGGGAATGATCTCGCACCCATTGAATTTCTCGTGGGCAAAATCCGGAAAACTGATACGGCCGGACGCTATAAGGGCCTGCACGCGGGGGAGTGCATCCGTGAGTGCTTTGCGCAGGTTTTCCACGGTCCCGCATACCAGATCCCGGCCCGCCGGGTTCCAGGGCTGCACGATGGCAGAGTAGAGGCACCGCCCGCCACAGAATGTCTTTATCCTGCAGTCCCCGCACTCACCCCCGACTGGGATAAGGCGGAGGTGCTGCGGGTCCGCGTCCCGGATATGGCCGACATAGTACTGTTTCATGCCAATCATGATCGGACAGGGGGCGATGTGGCCGTCAGTCATGATCGTATAGTTTGCGTGCCCTGCCCCGCACCGCAGGAGGCTCTCCCTGCCATACAGGAGATCTTCCATGGGATCGATGAAGGGATACCAGCGCATCACCCGGCCGATCCGTTCCATCTCGTCGACCCACGCGGTAACGAGCGCCCGGATCCCGGGGTTGTAACTCTCTTCTGCCCATGTTCCAAATGTCCGGCGGCCAAAATCCCCCGTGAAGTTCGCGTCCATCTGCCAGTGGATGGAGGAGAAGCAATGGTACGGATTATTGGCAAGATACCGGACTGCGTCAAAGATGTCAGTGCGCTCGGTGACGGTCATACGTGCAATCAGTTCGCCACGATAGCCATTTGACTGGATCTTTTTTATGTTCTCCATTGCCCGGAAAAAGACGCCTTCTCCCCTGTTCTCATCGGTGAGGGCTTCGCGCCCGTCAAGCGAGACAAGGATCGTGGAAAACCGGTTGACAATCTCCGGGGCAAGCCGGTCGAGCAGGAGGCCGTTTGTCTGGATCATGAACCGTTGAACCGGTGCCTCGCGGACAATCCGCTCTACAAGTGCCGGCCTAAGGAGCGGTTCGCCGCCGTAAAAGGTGAGGGTGGGTGCGGGATCCCGGGAAAGGAACCGGTAGAGCAGTCCGGGATCGTAATTAAGATCCGGTGAGAGATCAGCATCGATCTCGATATCACCGGTTTCCGGTCCATCCTCCTCATCAAACGCCTTTGCCCGGCAGTACCGGCAGCAGAGGTTACAGTCATCAGTGAGGATGAGATGGAAGTACATAGGCAAAATTCCTGTTGTTATGGGAAGCAGCACCCCATAAATGTGCAGGCTCATGTCGCAAGATATAAACAATCTCGCCAGTAATTTTCTCGTGTTGCCGGCTGCACCCGTAGCGGCGCAGCGGTGCGACAAGGATCTGATCTGATGGGGATGCGGGATGCAACCGAAGAAGCACTCACCGGTTTTGGTGTTATCGTCCTCCTCCTTGGGATTATCCTGATCATATATATTGCGCTGTTTTCCCGCATTCCTGACACCGTCTCAGGAGGGGGTGTGCTGCACGTGTACATGGATACCACCGGAAATATCCTTCGCAGCGTTGGGCCGGTGACCGCATTTTCTGCAGTGAATGGTACATCTCAGGATATTGATGCCCGGTATGTAAATCCGGATCCTGACCGCATGGGCGCGGTTGAACTGAATGTCGCCCTTTTTATCGGGAGCATGGGGGGTGTTGATTTTGACCGGGTCCGTGTCGTCTGGACAAGCAGTGGGATTGCCGAGACGATCCCGCGAAAGGATATGCGTCCTCTTATCTGCCCGGGCTGGACGATCGTAAGAAAGTATAATGTAATCCCGTTAAAGAATGCGAACGGGAATAACATCCTCGATCCCAACGAACAGTTCGCAATCTTTGCCTGCCCGACAAACACCACCGCGCCCTACCAGCAGTTCTCGCTGGTGATCGTCCCGCCGGGCACGATTGCCCCCCCTCTGATAAGCACCTCTGCCCCAGCTATGGTTCAGCCGGTGATGCGGCTGATGTGAACCCCGTAAGATCTGGTTCCGATCAGTATTGTACAGAGAATCCATCATTGCGGTTTCCCCCCTCATGCCGGGGTTTCGAGCCAGGCGTCTCCCTGTACTCTCCGGGTGCCGCCGTCGCGGCAGGGTCATGCGCTGGCGGCGTTTTTCGTACATCGGAATCTCCGATGGAATAATGCATATTTGGGCAATATCCGGGCCTATTTCGGCAAACGGGGTTATATTTTAGCCTTTTTAATCGGGGTTAATTGTGCGCCACAATACCGAAAATACCAGTAAAAATATGGCCAAATTTGATAGTTCGACGTGCTTTCGACGGAAACCTTTTATATTATCAGGCGGTAACTTTCATTATCAAAACCCAAATGTGGTTTTGAGGTGTTTAAATGGGACAGAAAATTGGAAAGGAAAAGATCCAGCGTGAAAAGGGATTCCTGTACTTCATTGGGAAGGACGGGTATGTCTGGGCAGCCCCGATGAAGCACAACAAGACCGGCAAGAAGAAGAAAGTCGGTACTGAAAAGATTGCCAAGGAAAAGGGCTTCATGTATTACATTGGCAAGGACGGATTCGTCGCAAAAGCCAAGATGAAGAACGCATAAGCAGTAACCTTTTTGTTTGTTAGCAGCCGGGCAGACCGGGAGAATCCGGTCCCGCCCGGCTCCCCATAGTATTCCCGGGACGGGAGCGTCTCTTTTGCAACCTCTCCGGTAATCGCAGGGATGTGCAACCACTTCACTCAATGGTTGCGGTGAAGTGAGCAACGGATCGCTCAGCACCGAGTTCTAGGATCACGTTTTGGATTTTAACAAATCGCATAAGGATCTGAGAGAGTGGCATGTGCAATGCACGTGCAAACTATTGTGGAATCATATGTCCATATTTATACCCCTTTGTTTCCACTGGAAATCCGATAAATCCAAGGTATTTTGCGCCAATTCTCCTAATTTATTCATATCTGCAAGTGGCCATCCGGGAAACCGGGCCCTGAAAGGCAAATCTGTGATAAATCAAGGAACCTTCTGTTTTCTCTAATGATCACAGTATATTATTGCCATGAATGTGCTACATGGAATTCGACCAGAGTACCGGATCGATCAGAACCGGTAACGATTTGGGTGCGATGGCTGCTCTGACACTCGTCGACCGCCTTCTGTTACATCGAATTACAGGAATAGGCGTTGAAAAGGGATGCGGCTTGTCTCACCCGGTGACAGGAACGCATTCAAACTGCATGGGCCCGTCGTGATTCGAACACGAGATCTTCGCCGTGTGAAGGCGACGTCATAGCCAACTAGACCACGAGCCCGCATGCATCGACCGGGAATCGAACCCGGGCTATAGGCTTGGAAGGCCTAAGTCATACCTCTAGACCATCGATGCACTGCGCTCTACAATTTTGGCGGGGTGGTGTATTAAGGCTTGCTTCTCCCGCAAAAATCCGGCCTCCTTACCGTATTGGTTGTCGTAGAGGGATCTCATGCGTTCATCAGGAAAACGGGTGCGAAAAAAGAAAGAGGGATCAGTTTACGCGAAGCTCGACCGCGATCTTTTCAAGGGCGGCAATCCGCTTCTCCATGGGTGGATGGGTGGAGAATAACTCCATAAGTGTATTCCCTGAGAGTGCCGGGATAATAAAAAACGCATTTGCGCTTTCAACCTTGGCTTTTGCCTGAGGTGGGACAACCTCCATTCTGCCGCTGATCTTGCTCAAAGCCGAAATAAGCGCCTGGGGATTTCTGGTAATGAGCGCGCTTCCTCGATCTGCAGCAAATTCACGGTACCGGGAGAGCGCGAGGATTAACAGGGTACTCAGCGCGTAGACAATGATCGAGGCGATCCAGACTATGATCCATCCTGCGCCATTGTTACGACTATTGCCTCCGAAGAGCGCAGAAAAGAAGAAACTCTGCATGATTATCGAAGCGATCATTGCAACGAAGCTTGCCATCGTCATCGTGAGAATGTCGCGGTTTTTCACGTGGGAGAGCTCATGGGCAAGCACGGCTTCCAGCTCGTCCTTGGTCAGAAGACGCATGATTGAATCGGTGCAGCAAACCACCGCATGTTTTGGGCTGCGCCCAGTAGCAAAAGCGTTGGGTACCGGGCTCTGCATGATAGCGATCTTCGGCATCGGCAGGTCGACCTCATGGCATAGTTTCTCGACCGTGTGGTGCAGGTCCGGGTATTCGTCATCAGTTATAATGCGCGCATGCGTGGTCCAGAGAACCAGTTTGTCTGAAAAGAAATACTGGATAAGGCCCATTACCACAGCTAAACCGACAATCAGCCAGATAGTGACACCGGGGAAGAATACCACCAGCACCGTCATAAACACGAGGTAGAGGATGAACAGCAAAAATCCTGTCAGCAACACTCTGGTTGTCAGACCCCAGTCCCTTTTCCATTCCATAATTAGTACATTTCTGCTGCATCCACTCTTAAATCATTCGAAGATCGCAGTGCCAGTACCTGCTCTATGGAGATCTCATAGCCCGGGCGATCCCGGCTAAGTACCGTACTGGTGCAGGAAATGGTAGAATATCTTCACACCAAAGCAGAAACTATTTTTCAGCAGAACGTCCGATGGGTACACCATGGACGAAGTCGACTCCGAGGCTCTGGCTGATGTGGCATACGGTATCTTCGATCACCTTCTCACCCGGAGACTCCAGACACAGGGAAAGTGCCTCTACGCGCTTGTTGAAGGAGGTGTTGACTTCACAAAAGACCTTACCGAAACGGTTGCACAATTCACCGATGAATACCCGCAGCTTGCCGAAGCGCTCCTTGCACGGGTCGGCCCGGTGGAGACGATCTACCGGATGCTCTGCGAAGGGGAAGGTGTTCTCCCCTCCAAGACAACGCAGATGTATTGGATCGTGCAGGACGCTCCCGGCAGTGCACCCGAAGCAATCGAGGACGAACATGCCGGCAAATGGCTGATCTTTCAGGAGCCCGAGGCAGCTGACGCTGCATGGAAGAAAGTCCGTGACGCAACGATGGTCCATGAGCTGGGTATCTCTGCAAAGGTCAGCACCGCAAAACCCAACCCTGATTCCCGGGACAGCCGGAGGGTGATTTATGTCTACACCCAGGATTGGGCGGACGAGCCGGATGTGATGCGGGTGCGAGAGAATCTGCGCAGGCTCGGGTTTGTCGACCGGATCGGGTACAAGCGCAATCTTGAGACGTTTGCCGGAGAGTATGCCCACAAAGGCAAACGGGTCACGTATTACTCAGCATAATTTTTTGGCTTTTACGTAAAAACACAAAAAAAGAACGATGGTATTCGAGAAAAAAAATTCAATTACGCTTTCCGCTCCTTGTTCTTCGGGCGCAGGTTCTTGTACCCGCACTTGCGGCACGTTGTCGCGCGGATCGCATTACGTGCATTGCAATGCATACAAATTTTCACATTGAGCAACCGGGCTTCGGCTTCAGGGAATTTTGCCATAGGGATATACACTCCTGTCTGCCCTTATAACAATGCTCTTTGATCTTTTAACGGTTTGTATCTACCCGGCATCTGTATCAGGTCGGTTCATGAACCAGTCACGGAAGTCCGCGAGTGCGCGTGCACGGTGGGAGATGGCGCTCTTCTCTTCAAGCGGGATCTCGGCAAGAGTCTTCCCATCCAGCTCAAAGATCGGATCGTACCCGAACCCTCCGCCGCCCCGGGGCTCATAAATGAGCCTGCCGTTGATTGTTCCTGAAAAAACTGTGATGCCGATCTTATCCGCAAAAGCGATGGCCGTGGTAAATCGGGCGTTGCGATCCAAGACCCCTTCCATGAGCCTGAGAATTCCTGTGTTGCCGATAGTGGAAAGAACATAGGCCGCGTACGGCCCGGGAAACCCGTTGAGCGCATCGATGGAAAAGGCTGTGTCATCCACGATAAGCGGCTGGTGGATGTGATCGTACGCGTACCGCGCTTTCTCACGGGCGATCACCCGGACATCGTCTGAACGGAGTTCCGGGATTTCGAGCGCCATGTGGCTGACTTCAACGGCTCCGCCAAAAAACGCCGCAACTTCCCGGGCCTTGTGGACGTTGCTTGTGACCATGGTCAGTGCCCGGCTCAAAGGTACCTCCCCCTGAGTTCGATCTCCTGCTCCCGTACAAGAACTTCTTCTGCGCCTGAAAATGTTGCAGTGTATCCCCGGGCAAAAGCGGCCTGGAAACGGCCGGCCACCTCAGGATTTGTACTTTTAAGCGTCTGGAACATCACATGGACGTCGACACCTCTCTGTTCAATTTCCGAGGTTACCTGCGCGAGGCCGAAATCGATAAGCACACACCTGCCATCCGTTTCGCGCAGGATCATGTTGCTGGTAGTGAGATCACCGTGCATGATGCCGGCCGCGTGCAGCCGCCCCACAATCTCTCCCGCTTTCTCGCAGTTTGCCTCCGTGAGGGCATAGGTGAGAAGCGTGCCGGAGATCTCCTCCATGACAATGGAATCGTGGGTGATATCGTTCATGATAGGCGTGGGGACGCCTCCTTTCCGGGCCATATGGATGAGCCGGGCTTCAGCCCGGGTCCGCTCAGCAATCAGCCTCCTGTCCAGCATTGGCTCCCGGTACGGCTTGGAGAGCCGCTGCTTGATCGCGCTCCCGTTCCTGAAGCTGACGATAGCCTCTGCACCGCGTTTCTGGCCGGCACTACCGCGTGGCCCGTGGTCCGGTGCATGGATGACTTCGTGCCTCCAGGTCACGTCAACCTCGTCCGATCGGAAGGACGGGTTGACCTGCGACTCTTCGATGGTAAGTGTCTGGCCGCTCTCGAGCATCAGCTTTCCCGTATAGGCGATCATCGCGCCATTGTCCCCGAGATATTTCCGTTCGGGCACAAAAAACCGTGCGCCTCGTTCTTCGCACATGATCTGAAGCATCTCCTGCAGGCGTCCGTTAGCACCTACGCCACCAACAAGCAGTACCTCATCCTTTTCGGTGAGCGAGAGCGCCCGTTCGGTCACCTCCACGCACATCGCAAACGCGGTCTCCTGCAGGCTGCAGCAGACATCGGGAAGCGGCTGTCGGGAATCCTTTGCGGCCGAGACCAGTCCCGAGAATGCGAGGTCCATCCCCTTAACGGTATAGGGAAGTTCGAAATATGTTCCGGATTTTGCCTGCGCCTCGATCAGCGGCCCGCCGGGATGAGGGAGATCTTTTGCCCGGGCGAACTTGTCGAGCGCGTTCCCGATACCGATATCAAGTGTCTCCCCGAAGATCCGGTACCTCCCGTTGAGATACCCGATCACCTGGGTGTTTGCCCCGCTCGCGTACAGCACGATCGGGTCCCGGCACCCGGTTGCCCAGCTCCCGATCTCCACGTGGGCAACACAGTGGTTGACGCCTATAAGCGGGACGTCGAGTGCAAGGGCAAGCGAGCGTGCGGCGGTGGCGACTGTTCTCAGGCAGGGGCCAAGGCCGGGCCCCTGTGAAAATGCCACTCCCGTGACCTTCTCCGGTTCTTGAAGGACAGAACCGATCACGTCCCGCATGGCCGAGGCATGGTGCTGTGCTGCCTCCCGCGGATGAATGCCCCCGTGTTCGGGTGAATAGGGGCGGGAGCACAGGGCAAGAAGATCACGATCAAAAAGAGCAGCACTGAGGTTCCATGCTGTCCCCTCAATGCCCAGTATCTGCCCAAACTCAGGCATCAGTGTTTATTTTTTGAATTCGGTGTATCCGCATTTTCCGCAGGAAACCCGGTCCTTGTGGTCAGCCATCATGACACCGGGACCACAGCGGGGACAGTATTTTTTTGTGGTGGTGACCTTGTCCCCCTCAACTTTGAAAAACGCGCTGCGCGTCGGGCCTTTTGCCGCTGCTTTCTTTGCTGCAGCCATGCTTATGCCGCTCCTTCCTCTTTGGGCTTGGGCATGCCACGGGCCGAAAGGTACGGGTGCTCGGTCTTCTTCTTTGCATCCTCGGTATCGTACACGCGCGCTTTGCCGGTGATCACCATCTTGCCAAAGTTGCTTTTCAGGCTGTCAAGGACAACCTGCGGCTCTTTTGCATTAAGCAGGGCGCACAGCTTACCGATAATCTGCATGCGGGAGGGCGTAGCACCATCGTATGTGAGAGTAAACTGAATCTCTCTCCGTGATAAAAGCTCATTCCTTTTATCGCTCTCGATCTTAAAGTCCATCGATATCCTGTAATTATTGGAAACCGTGTTATTTAAAACCCGACCCTTTCCTGAAAAACAGAAGAATTCTCCTGAAACCAAAAAAAGAAAATATCCTGATTTTATGAGTGTCAGGCGCCGGTTCTGGCAAACTGCCCGAGAAGTTCGTGTGCTGCGGCTTTTGCGCGGGCATCGATCACGCGAAGCACAACCCCTTCGTTTGGCTGGCCGTAGAGCACGACAGATGCCAGCGGTGCAGCGATGACAAGTGGGATAACGGCAAGATCTTCCTCGCCTTCCACCATGACAGTAATGGGGGGATGATCGACTGCGTAGGTGAGCGCATCAACCAGCTCATCGGTAATAGTACCAGGGGGATTTTTCACGTGGATGCATGTCCCGGAGAGATCGGGCATTTTTGTGCAGGGTGAACGCATGGTCTGGCCGTCCACCACCGCAATCGCGGGGGTGATCCCATTCTGTTGCAGGGAGTGCGTCACCACATCGCCTACGGAATAGACCGTACGGCCGGCAAGTTCCGGGAGCACTGCACGTATATCCTGGTGGAGCGTCCCGAAGGGATCCTTGAAGAGCTGGCGTGACTTTTCTGGGAGAACAAACATTCAGCGGACCTTCAGCGCATAGCGCCCGGGCAGCTTGATGTTCATCCGTTTTGCCACATCAGAATTTTCCGGGTCGATAATGACCAGATATCCCGACCAGTCATCGCTCAGGTTTGTCGTCCCGCAGATCACGCAATTCTCGCCTTCAACTACCCGGTGGCAGTCCCGGCAGACCTTCCCCTGTTTTTTCTTATTCATCGGCGGCATGGTCTTTCCTCTTGCTCTTTGCCTTTTCAGGCTTCTCTTTCGGGGTGCTTGTAGTACCCGCTGCCGCCTTCTCTTTCTCCTTTTCGATCTCCTCTTCGAGCCAGAGCGAGGTGCCAAGGCCTGCCTGCCGCATCGTGAGGCCGATCTTGCTGTCCCTGGGCTCGCGCTCATTTAAGGAGAGTGTCACGACCCTGACCCTGACGGTATCGCCAACTCCGATGAACCTTTTAGAGTCCTGGCAGATGAGCCGGGCATTTTTCTCGTCGAAGTTGATATATTCGTCCGAGATCTGGCTTACGTGAAGCATGGCATCGATCGGCCCGAGGCTCACAAATGCCCCGAAGCTCGTGGTCTCTACGACAAGGCCCTCGATGACCTCCTGCAGGGCGAGCCGCAGGACGAGTCCCTCAAACTTCACATCGTAATACACACCGCCGTCTCCGGGCACGATCTCGCCTTCGCCGACATGGTCGACCTTGGTCACGGCGATGAAGACGCCCAGTTCCTTGTCGATGCTTCCCTCAAGCTGCTCCTGAAGGACCTCGAGTATGACCTTGTCCAGTTTTTCACCCAGCCGGTTGGGGGGTACCCTGACTTTGTCTTCCAGTGTCATCTTGTAATACATAAAGCCGCCTCCTACCTTCGCAATATTTCGAGTTTTTTCTGTTTTCTCATGGATATAACCCCGATACCTTGTGCGAGCAGTGCATCCCTGACCCGTCGGTCGTTGGTCACCACCATGCCGTGGTTCACTGTGGCCCAGGCAATCACCTGATCGTCCACCGGGAGGGGGGTGCTGTTGCCCTCTGCAAGCGTGCACTGCCCGGCGAGCGCCAGACCAAAGCGTGCAGCGGCGCCCTCGTTGCCTTGTGCCCGGGACAACCCGGTAAGTTCCTGTACTACTCCGGGCAGCACCACCGGCTCAAAACTGCCGAGCAGTTCGCGGATCTCACCGAAGAGATCTATCCTGAACTGCGCCGGCATCATGAGCGCGTTGGCGTCCAGCAGGACTTTTACTCGCTGAGGACACCCATCCCGATTAACCGCCAGCGTGCTCCCACCTGCCGGCTGATGGCGATCCGGGCTCCCTGCTCTGCGCAGACCGGACGCTTCAGCTGCACTTCGACTGCTTCTTTCTTGGTGCTTGTAACTACTCCTACGGTGACCGCTGTACCGACGGAGAGCATGAGCGGCTCGTTGTATTTTAAGGGTTCGATGACCAGTTCGCTCGTTGCTCCCACGACCCGCTCCATCAGGGTTACGTGGCACTTGATCTTGTCCCATACCGGCGGCAGTTTGCCGACATGGCCGACAACTTGGCCGGCAAGGGCATCGCTTTTGGTGAGCGCCGGGTCAAGTTTGGTCCCGACACCAAGAAGCCCGCCCGGTGTCGCTTCTTTTACCGTTTTTGTACCGGCATTGATGGATGTAACTTCCGTGATGATCGGGATCCACTTGATCTTGTTCTCGATCTGTGTCTGCCGGCCCGGCCGGATCTCAATGGGGTCGCCGTCGTGGAGGATGCCCCGGATAAGAGACCCTCCAACGACACCTCCTTTTACTTCCTTCCAGTTGCAGCCGGGTTTGTTGATGTCAAAGGATCGCGCTACAAGCATCATCGGTTCTGCTGCGGGGTCGCGGACCGGCTCGGGAATGGTCTGATCCAGTGCCTGCACCAGCGCACCCATGTTGATCCCTTTCTGCGCTGAGACGGGGATAATGGGTGCGTTCTCGGCGACGGTTCCTTTCACGAACGCCTTGATCTGCTGGTAATTGTCAAGAGCCTCTTTCTGGGAGACCACATCGATCTTGTTCTGGACAATTACGATCTTTTTGATGCCTACAAGCCCCAGCGCCATGAGGTGCTCTTTTGTCTGGGGCTGTGGGCATTTTTCCGTGGTAGAGATGACCAGCATCGCCCCGTCCATCAGCGCCGAACCCGACAGCATCGTCGCCATCAGGGTTTCGTGCCCGGGTGCATCTACAAAAGAGATGGACCGGAACGGTTTGCCTTCACTGCCGCAGACCGGGCAGACAGGCGTTGTCGAATAGGCATCCGGGCCTTCGCAGTGCCCGCACCTGTAAAATGTTGCATCTGCATATCCCAACCGGATAGAAATTCCGCGCCGCACCTCTTCGCTGTGCCGGTCGGTCCAGGTGCCGGTGAGCGCATTCACGAGTGTGGTCTTCCCGTGGTCCACATGGCCCACCACCCCGATATTCACACTGGGGATTGTAACATCATGCAAATGAAATCGAACCTCCTTATTCTATAAACACTCAAGAACACCAACACACTTATTTTTGAATTAAATCCTTCCTTGATACATGCACCCGGGTATCAAACGAGACATAGACCAGAAGGTACGTGATGGTTTGCTATCTACTAAGGACTCCCGATTATTATTAAAGTATCTTGCAGAACGGCAGAGCACCCGGGGATTATCCCCCACCTTCGCAGCTCTGGTCGATATTCTTCAAGGCTTCCTGGAGTCCGCTTCCGGCGGCGAATTCCCGCTCTCTCCGGATAATCTCTTTTGCGTCTTCTTCCTTCAGGGTAGTGGCAGTATGTTTTGCCTGTTCTGCAGGGATTAACAGGTCGGTACGGTAGAGTAGATGCGTGCTGTCCAGTTCGGCAAACCGGTTTCCCCCAACCTGCTCGAGCCGGACCACGGCTCCGGTGGTTCCGGTACGGGGATACCTCACCCGCATTCCAAGTGCGATCTCATCTGCAAGCATACAAGAGAATGAGTCCATGGCACTATAGAAATATTATGCCAGTACCAGCCCGGAGAAACGATCCTCGTCCCGGATAGTATTTGTTTTCCTAAGTTTTCCAGAGCGAAGGCCCTTGGGCGAAAAGATTAATTGATGGTCAGGCCTTGCATGACCGCCGATTCGGGCACATCAAAGGTCATGCCGGTTCCCTCTATCTGGTATTTCCCTGTTGCTTTCACATCATAGGGGTTGCCAGTTGTAGAATAGGGAACAATAAATTCCCCGTTGACGCTCTGCTGCCGGTAGGTAAAGTTCCTGCCGGTGTTTGTGACCAGCGGGATATCGATAATACCGGATCCCTTTATGTGGGCCCCCTTGACGTATTCGAAGATCTTCACGTACTTCACATCGGTCGTATTGGTCGTAATCTCGCTTGTTGGCGATTCATGAACAAGCCGGTAGTGCTGCAGCGCAGGGATATCGGTGATCGGAAGGACCGGGGAGGAGCTCAGGACTGTGGCATGGTAGCCGGCCTGGGGGTTCTGGTTGTACTGCGCTGCCCGGGCTGTTGCGGCGGATACGTTCATTGCCTCAGCATCGGTCAAGACCGGGTACGAGACATGCGTGACGCTCTGGTCCGCATACTCCACATAGTACGCTGCAGTAGCCGTTGTCATGGACCCGTCGAAGTTATGGAGCCGCGAGATCATCGTATCGTAGTACGGAGCCTCGTTGAGCATTGCAGACTGGTACCCGCTGGAGGAGGTCTGGCCCGGAATGAGGACGGTCATCTGGTACGGTGTTGCTGCCACCGTTGTGTTATACCATGTTGCCATTGCCCAGAATTTTCCCGTATCCATTTCGATATCGGTGACCACGTACCGGGTACCGTCGTGATCGAGGATCGTATCAGCAGTTGCTTCATCGGTTGCCATGAAATAGGCGGCAGAGCCGTCAGGGCCGCTGACCCCTGCCTGGAACGGGTTAGCGTTGGGAATCCGCTGTGCAATATACGTGATCATATGGCCGTAATCCCACCAGGACATGACCCCGTAGGATGAATTTGGATAGACAAAACTGTTCCTGTCGTAGATCGTGTAATAATCGACCCCGGGTGCCGGTGTATTGTTCGCCATCCAGAGGAGGGACTCCTTCCAGTCCTGGTTCATCATGAGGGGATTACCGGATGCATTGACGTAACTGTACGTGGCAGACGTATAGGCAAAGAGAATGCCCAGACCTGCTGCTACTACTACCAGTACGAGAATAAAATACCGGGGTGAAGTCGATCCCGACACCCGTCTCTGTGTTTTTTTCTGTTTCTTCCGTTTTACTGTCGGCTCATCAGCGGCACCGGGTCTTTCATCCTGGCCGACAAAACCAGTCGCTCTTCCCCCCAGAAGAAGTGCAATGTCCTCTCTGCCCCACGTATAGACAGAGCTTACACAGATGGCCGAGAGCAGCGCGACATTGACGGCAAGGTAGTATTCATACCTGATGTGCTGGCAGGTTGAGTAGAATATGATTGCCGACCATACCAGCGTGAAGATCTCGTGGGGGCGGTCCTCGCGGTAGACACTGTACAGGATAACCAGTATCCCCCCAACCATGAGAATGAGCCCATAATTGAAGGTCGTCCACGCGGCAGCGAGGGACCATCCCCGGGCTTCCTGGACAGTATTGGTCACCGGTGCTTGTCCGAAGAACTGGACAGCCGCGTTGATGAGCTGGTTGAAGAACTGTGGGCCTATTATATAGAGGACTGCCGCACCGATAATCGTCAGACCGATGAGTGACAACGGATAATAGTATTTTGGCTTGCCCTTGAGATACCGGGCCAGCAGGTACAGGACAGTGGTTCCCGCGATGATGGCAAGGTATGCGTAAACATGCCCGACAGAGTAAGAAGCGAGGTCAAGACCGGCACTTTTGAATCCGAAGAGAATGAGCCCGATGATTGCTACAGCAAAAATAATGGTATTTGCCACAAGCAGGTATTCCATTGGTTTTTCGCGGTAAATGCTGATGACAAACTGGATGACTGTAAAGAGCACGACCATGAGAGCGAACACGATCATCGTTGGCATCAAAAACAGTCCGAGGAGATAGGCGAAGCCTGCCAAGACCGCCAACAGTGCTGTTCGTTTCCATGTTGTTACGTTTTTCAGATCTATCTTCGTGTCCTTCTCTGATATGAGAATGTACAGGTACACCAGACAGAACAGGGTTGAGAAGAGCACTTCCCCGATGTGGTGATCGAAGTACCCATACAGGGACCGGTAGAAGAACTGCCCTGACACAACCGCGGTAAATCCTGCAGCAAGGAGCCCGGTCTTCCAGTCGCCGCAGATCTTCCCGACAAAATACATCAGGACAACCGTCACTCCCGCCATTGCGACCGGGACAAGCAGGCAGACGCTGATAATCTCCGGGCGCGTTGTGGCACCGGCAATCCAGCAGGCAAAACCCGAAATATAGATGAACAACGGGCCCCAGTAGACCGTGCTCCCGACCGGGTACTGGGTCATCGGATCAAACCAGGTATATGTGAAATGATTGGCGAGCAGCTGCTCTACCTGGCGGAGGTTATAGAGCGGGTCATCACTGCCCACCATAGAGAGGACATCGGTATGGCCCATGGACAGCATGGGCAGAAGCCGGAGCCAGACCGCAAAGATCACAAAAAAAGCGACGAGTCCTGCGATAATCCAGTTCCGGCGGTTATGAAAATCAAGCTGTACCACAGTATCACCTTTCAGAATAAAAGGTCGTCTTTTGGGCATTAATCATTTGGATAATCTTATGGACTCAATCCAGAAAAAATGGCTTCAAACTGTCTTGCTTTCTCTTTCCAACTGTAGTTTTCAAGATTGATCTGAAATGTTGCCGGGTGTTCCATCAGGTTTTTGACCAGGGCAACAAACTCATCCCGCGTTCTGTACACAAAAAGGTTCGGGCCCCCGATGCGGGTGACATCCGGGATCGGGCGCATAACTATCGGTTTTCCGCAGGCCGAGTATTCAAAGAACTTGTTGGGCAGGGCGATGTCCATCCACTGCGGCGGCGAGAGGGGTATCGTGCAGACGTCCATGCAGGCAATAAACCGGGGAAGATCCGCATAAGGTTTTATCCCGGTAAAGATCACGTGTCCGGAAACCCCGAGGGATTCGGCAAGCTGCCGGAGCTCTTTTTCGTAATCGGTAAAGAGTGATCCCCCGACGATGAGGAGGCGTGTTTTTTCATGGTACCGGATCAACTCGGGCAGTGCCCGGATCATCTCATCGATCGCGTACCAGCGCTCGATGCTTCCCGAAAAGCCTATGACGAAATCATCGGGGCCAATGCCCAACTCCCTTCGTGTCTCTGCACCGTCACGCGGTACGAAGAGGTCCGTGTCGACGCCGTTTGTGATGAGCTCGGCGGAGAACCCCAGCCCTTTGAGTTTATCCACAAGCGATGGGGACACTGTAGTGATCCGGTCGCTCCGGGAAAGGTTTCTCCGGGTGATCTCCCAGACTCCTTTCCTGACACACCCTGCAACAAACCGGTTTTTGAAATAGGCGGCGGCAGAATCCGGGAACCAGTCCTTGAGATCGAATACTACCGGCACGTGGTGTTTCTTTGCCGCCGAGATGACAGCAGCCCCGGCAAGGACGTGGGCAGCAACGACGATATCGATTTGATTGTCCCTTATAATTTTGTTGAAGATATGGTAATGGTACGGGGTGTTGAGAGTATAGTGCAGGAGCGGGCTTTTCACCGGGAACTGTGTGGCCTCCTCAACGATGAGCCGGGTGGGCCGGGGATTTCCCCGGCTGACATGGAAATGCGCCACGTGTATTTCGTGGCGCTGGGCGAGTTCCTCGAAGATATAGTGGTGCCGCGAAGGGATGGGGTGGTGGATATAGTCTTGGGTGGAGACAAGAAGAATCTTCATGGGTACCTCGTTTGTGCCGGGCTCTCTCTGGGAAAAACCGGCTAGCGGTGATCTGTGTTTTTTGTATTTTTTTGAACGAGAGCTGATGGCAGATCCTGTATCTTTGCCGGTGCCCCTACGGCAAGCATGTGCGCCGGCACATCCCGGGTCACCACGGCAGCTGCCGCAACGAGAGCCCCCTCACCAATGCGGACGCCCGGGAGAATGGTCGCGTTGGCACCGATGGCAGCCTCGCGTTCTATCACGGGCCCCACCAGCCCGCCAATACCCGAGGGAGGGTACCGGTCGTTGGTCAGCACCGCATTGGGTCCGATGAACACCCGGTCCCCTAAAGTGGTATTGGTAGGGATGTATACCATGCTCTGGAGGTTGACGTTATTGCCGATCCGGGTGTTCCCTTCAATGATGACCCCGGTGCCGACAGAAACGTGGTTCCCGATCCGGGTCTTCTCGCGGATCATGACATTGTGCCCGGTCTGGAACCGGTCCCCGATGGTGACATCGCAGTAGATAATGGTGCCCGACCTGAGGATCGCATCCTTTCCTATCATGGTACCGGCAAATCCGGTCTTTCCGATATATTCCCTCGAGGGGAACCCTAGTGTTACCGGCTCAAACACCTGCAGGCCGGCTCCTGTTCTGTTGATCCCGTATTCAATCATTCCACGGTCACGCTCTTTGCGAGGTTTCTTGGCTTGTCGATATCCCTTCCTAGTGCCACGGCAGTCCGATAAGCGAGGATCTGGAGCACCACAAGACTGGTGAGAACCTGGACAAAGGAATGCGTCTTTGGCAGGGGGACAAAGACATCGGCGATATCAGGAAGCTCCGCGTCGCCTTCGCTGCCAAGAGCGATGACCGGCGCCCCCCGGGCCTTACATTCCTTGATGTTGGAGACCATGACACCATAAGTCTCCCCGGGCATGCAGATGGCAATGACCGGTGTCTCCGGTGACAGGAGGGCAAAGGGCCCATGTTTCAATTCCCCTGCTGCATACCCTTCGGCATGGATATAGGAGATCTCCTTCATCTTAAGGGCGCCTTCCAGCGCGACCGGATAGAATGGTCCGCGCCCGATATAAAAAATGCTATCGGCGCTCTTGCAGAGGTCAACTGCCGATGAGAGATCCATCAGGAGCACGTCCTCAATCGCTTGGTGCGCATGAAGGAGAATCTCCTCGTACCTGCCGTCAGCACGTGCATCGATGATCTGCATGAGGACTGCCAGCTGGGCAACAAACGATTTGGTGGCTGCAACGCTGATCTCAGGCCCGGCACGCATAAAGAGCGTCGCATCGGCAACCCTGCTTGCGGAACTGCCAAGGACATTGGTGATGGCAAGGGTACGGCAGTTATGGATCCGCGCCTGTTTGAGAGCGGTCAGTGTATCCGCGGTCTCTCCGGACTGGGTAATCCCGATCACTAATTCCTCCTTGGGGGGGTGGAAATACCTAAACTCCGATGCGAAATCCACGCGTGCGGGAATCCCGCAGAACTCTTCGAGCAGGTATTTGAATATCAGCCCGGCATGGTACGACGAACCGCATGCAACAAGAGAGATCGACGGGGACCGGCAGACAAATGACGGGAGGGAGCGTTTATCTACTGCCCGCAGGGTGTTAAAGAAAGCTTGCGGCTGCTCGTAGATCTCCTTTTGCATATAATGGTCAAATCCCCCCTTCCTGACCTCTTCAGGTGACCAGTCGATCAGTTCCACCGGCCGGCTCACTGGCCGGGCCCCCTGGTAAATCTCAACGCCGCCCCGTGTCAGGCATGCGATATCGCCGTCTTCGAGAAAGACGGCACGTTCCGTATAGTCCAGGACCGGCGTCATGTCCGATGCCGCGAAGTATTCATTGTCGCCGATCCCCAGCACCAGCGGGCTGCCGTTCCGGGCCGCAACGATGCAGTCTGCCCCAGTTGCAATGACTAAAAGCGCATAGGTCCCCTTGAGGATCGGGAGTGCATCCCGGACTGCAGACAGCAGGTCTGCGGTTTTTGCAAACTGCTCCTCGACGAGGTGAACGATTACCTCTGTATCTGTCTCCGACCGGAACGTGTGCCCTCGTGCCACAAGCCCTTTTTTTAACTCTACAAAATTTTCGATGATCCCGTTGTGGACAAGGGCGATCCGGCCGGTGCAGTCTGTGTGCGGGTGAGCGTTGATATCATTGGGAACCCCGTGCGTTGCCCACCGGGTGTGGCCGATACCCGTGGTGCCGCGCAACAGGATCGCTCCGGAATATTCTGAGATCCGGCCTTTGTGCTTTTCGATCTCAAGGTGACTTTCCCGTGTGGCAATCCCGAATGAGTCGTACCCCCGGTATTCGAGTTTTTTCAGGCCCTCGAGGATCAGGGGGGCTGCCTGCCTTCTCCCGATGTACCCGACAATCCCACACACGTTATATCACCAGGGAGCCATCCGGGATGATACGTGAGCTAACATCCCGGTTTCCTTCAAGGGTGACATTGTTCCCGATAATGCAGTTCCGGAGCCGGGCGAACGGACCACAGGTGACATTATCGCCGAGAATGGCGCCGAACTGCGAGCGGATCGGAACTCCCTCAATCTCCAGAATGCCTCCTGCAGTGCCCGTGGAGGTATGATCGGCCAGCATGCAACGCTCGCCAATAACGGAGTCCATGATCCGGGAATGCGAGGCGACGGTCGTATCATCCAGCACGATCGCGTTCCCGATCAGGCTCAAAGGTTCTACCGATACCCGGGACCCGATGCTTGTGTTGGGAAGGATACAGCAGTTCGGCCCGATCGTGCAGTCATTCCCGATGATGACCGGGCCTGAGATCACCGTATTCGGACCGATGGTCGTGCCTTTCCCGATATGGACCGGCCCGTGGATCGTGGCATGGCGGCTCGATGTCCCTTCCCGTGCGGCTGGCAGGTGTTTGAGGAGGCGCTGGTTGAGCCGGATTACGTCCCACGGGTAGATCGCGTCCTGCCAGTCGTCCGCGGTGACAGCGCCCAGGTCAACTCCCCCCTCGATCATGCCGGCGACAGCCTCCGTTATGTCATTGCCCCGGATGTACTGGAAAAAGTCTTCCGAGAGTGAATAGATCCCGGTACTGACAAGAAAACTCTGGGCATGCTCCGGCTTTTCCACGATACTATCTACCCGGCCCTCCCGGAGCGTGACCACGCCGAAGTTGGAGGGACTGGGATGTTCTTTTACCAGGACTGCATTTTTGACGTCCTTGATCCGTGCCACCGATTGCGTATCTATGTAATTGTCTCCGGGCAGGAGCAGGAAATCCCCTCTAATCCGGGATTCTGCCTGCCGGAGTGCATGGGCGGTCCCGAGCTGTTTTTCCTGGACAACCACTTCGATGGGGAGGTCGAGCTGGTTCAAGAATCGTGTTACCTGCTCCTTGCGGTACCCGACAACAACAATGATATCACGGATGCCGTTTGCTACAAGCGCATCGATCACATACGCGATGATGGGGCGGTTTGCCACCGGGATCATCGCCTTTGGCCTGCTCCACGTGAGCGGGCGAACCCGCCTTCCCTCTCCTGCCGCAAGAATGACTGCCTGCATACCTTCACCTACCGGATCGCTGAGTCCTCTCCAAAACTTCCTTCGATATATGCGTTGGGTGCAAAATGTGCATGGCTGCCGATCACCGATCCGACGTTAACCGAACAGTTAATCCCAAAGCTCACGTTATCCCCGACAATGGCACCAAACTTGGTGTGCCGGGTGTCCTTCCCGCCGGCCCTGACCGGGGCATGGTCATGACGGAGGTTTGCGATCTTTGTCCCTGCACCGAAGTTACACCCGCTACCGATGACCGAATCCCCGACATAATTGAAGTGAGGGATCTTTGTCTTTGCCATCACGACGGAATTTTTCAGTTCGGTGCAATGCCCGATGTGGCATTCGTCACCGATGCTCGTAGCCCCCCGGATGTACGCATGAGGTCCAATCCGGCAGTTGCTCCCGATGATGCAGGCCCCCTCGATGTACGTCCCGGATTTGACCACCGTGCCTTTTCCGATGACGACAGGACCTGAAAGGTGCACGTCTTCCTCGATCGTTCCCTGGTTTGCCGAAGAAATCCCGGAGAGGAGGGCTGCATTTGCATCGAGCAAATCCCAGGGATACCCAATATCCATCCATGTTGAAAGAGCTACGCCTCCCAGCCCCTGCCCGTCGATCAGGACACCGAGGGCATCGGTGAGTTCGAGCTCGCCGCGTGACGAGAGCCCGACCCCGGAAAGCAGATCAAAAATCTCCGGGGTAAAATGGTATGCGCCGGCGTTTATGATATTTGATTTAGGGTACTTTGATTTCTCTTCGAGGGAGGTAACCCGGTCGTTCTCCACGAGGACGACTCCGAAATCCCCGGGATGGTCGGTGGTACTCGTGCCCATGCAGGGCGCCGGTGCCCGGATCATCCTGGAAATATCAGCGCACGAGAGGATCATATCTCCGTTCATCGCAAGGAACGGGCCGGTGACGAGATCCTGTGCGGAATGGAGGGCGTCGGCCGTCCCCGCCTGCTGCCGCTGCGGGGCATACTCCACGTGTATCCCAAAGCGTTCTCCGTCACCAAAATGGCTCCGGACTTCCCGCTCCCCGTACCCGACCACGAAAACAAACTCGGTGATACCGGCATCCCGGGCCGCGAGCACGAGATGTTCCATCATCGGGCGGTTTGCCAACGGGAGCATCACTTTCGGGCGCCGGGCCGTGAGGGGACGCATGCGTTTTCCCTCACCGGCTGCCAGCACAACGCATTGCATAGGTACAGCTCTCCTACAACAGTTAAGCAGTTTTCCCCTGCCGGACACGGGTTCTCGCCTGTTCCAGCATCGCCTTTGCAGCCGAAAGCGTGGTACCTTCAGCGGTAATCCTGATCTTGGGCTCGGTTCCGCTGGCCCGTATGAGATACCACCCGTTTTCCCGTGCAACGCGGATGCCGTCTGTTGGGTTTGCTGCGCCGAGACCGGTGACTATCTTGCGTGCCTCATCGTTTTGGATCGATTCCCGGAGGATCGGGTAAGCTGGCATGGCATTCAATGTTTCAGCGACATCGCAGCCTGACGCGATCTCGCAGAACAGGGCTGCGGCAAAGGGGCCGTCAGGGCAGTATGAGTGGTGCGGGAATATCCAGGCGCCGCTCGGCTCTCCTCCGAAATCTCCCCACGAAAGCAGTTCTTCAGATACAAATGCATCTCCTACAGGAGTGCGATGAACCTCTGCAATCTCCTCGATTATCATAGAGGCGTCACTGGTTGTGACCACCTTTTTTGCGCCAAGATGTTCGGAAAAGAGCATGAGCAGGTGATCGCCATCGATGTACCTGCCCCGGTTATCAAATGCCATCATGCGATCGGCATCGCCGTCATGTACAACCGCGCAGTCAGCTCCGGTCTTTCTGACCATCTCCCCCACGTATCCCAGATATTCCTTTAACGGTTCCGAGGGCCGGCTAAATCGCCCGGCAGTGTTGCAGGATAGGCAGGTGGTTGTTACGCCAGCTTCTGCAAGGAGACCCGGGGTCAGGACAGAACCGGCACCGTTCCCGCAGTCAACAATCACGGAGAGACCGGGATCGATGGAGACCGCATCGAGGATTGCCCGTTTGTGAGGAGTCAGGGCATCGAAGGGAGATTCTGTGCCCTGGTGCTGCCAGTCTGTCCAGTGCGGCTTATCAAGGATTGCCTCCACCTCTTTCTGCTGGGCCTGCGTGAACGAGGAGCCATCCGGGTTGAACAGCTTGATCCCATTGTACTCCTCGGGATTGTGGGATGCGGTGATCATGCACCCGGCTGAGGCGATGCGGGCGCTGTACGCCACAGTAGGGGTGGGAACGATCCCGGCGAAGCGTGCATGACCCCCTGCGCCGGTGATGCCCGCATTGACGGTCCGGGCAAGCAGCGGGCTTGTGGTCCGGGTGTCGGTACCCACCACGCAGTCGGGGAACCGTTCCCCCAGGATCGCCCCGACCGCGAGCGTGGTCTCCACCAGCTGAGCTGCGAACCGCTGACGGATCCCCGAAGATCCAAAAAGCATGCATGAGGGTGGGCGTTTTATATAAAAAGAGTTTTAGCCACTCGATCTCGAGGGATCGGGGACGAACTCCGGCATCGGCAGCCCGTACGGGCACCAGTGCTCCCCCTGCTGGAGCCGGCTGACTCCTGCCGTAGACGGCCCAAGATAGATAACTCGTTTTCCCGCACACTGTGCCGTGAGCAGGTTCCCGAGGTCCGGGGCTATTATCCCTTCGTTATTGACAAGGATGGTATCCGCTTCGCCTATATCGGCAGTCATCCTCATCCCTTCTACCCGCGCCAGTGCCGGGACTGGTCCGATACAGAATACGCGCTGCCCGGCGAGTTCTGCGTTCAGCTCCCGAAGGCAGGCTGCGTGCGATGCCACCGGGCAGGCCCGCCGCACCCGCGAAAGGCAGAAGAATGCGGTAGCGACATTGATGATGGCGCAAGCAGCCCCGCGAACGCCGGGATTGTCGAGCGGCGCCCCGAACATGAACGAGATCCTGGTCATTGCCCTGATCGGATCATCCGTGACAAACTCCGCTGTTCTCCCCCCGAACGATGCCGTCATACAGGCACCCTGCTCGAACTGGCAGGTGTGTGCATCAGGATCGACATCGAGACGGACACCGCTCTCCTCGCACCCGCTGTGTTCGAGAATCTCTTCGAGCCGGTTGACCGAGTCGGAGACGATATCCATTATCCGACCTCCTCGTGGTGCAGAAGCACGACCCGGGCCGGCGCCCCGTCAAGGCCGGCGAGCCGCAGGGGCAGGGCGGCCATCTTATATCCCCCTTCGTCTACTCCTGAAAGGTCAAGGAGTTCTACGATAATGCAGCCGTGGCCGAGCAGTTCCCGGTGAACCGACCCGTCGCAGATAAAAGCCTCGATAGAGAAGGAATCGATCCCGACACAGAGGACACCCTGATCTATAAGCAGTTTTGCCGCGTCCAATGTGAGGTGCGGGTAATCCTCCCGGAACCGGACTTCCCTTGAAAACATCGTTTTTAAGAGGATACGCTTCGAGGTGCCGAGCCTTCCTTTCAGGTCTGCTGCCGTAATGGCACTGCCGGCACGGCTCACGTCCACTACCTGGCACGGGCCGATCAGGTGATCGAGAGGGACGGTGTCGATGGTATCTCCGGTTTTTAAGTAATGGACCGGGGCATCAATGTGGGTACCCGAATGGCTGTTCATATGCAGATCGCTGATCAGGTACAGCCCTGCATCCCGCTGGGAAAACTGCGGGGGTGGATCCCCGGGAAACGAGACCGTGGAGCCGGAAAGCGTGCGTGTGATGTCAATAATTTTCATGGTATGATCAGTCCTCCCAACCGTGTCTGCCTATAAGCGGAACAAACCGGACGCCGCCATGGTGCTCCTCATGGTACTGGCTGCCATGCCGTTCGAGCACGACCAGTTCCTGGAGGATGCGATCTCCTACCGGGGCGACCAGCCTGCCCCTTTCCGCGAGTTGCTCCTTGAGTGGGCCGGGTATTTCCGGTGTTGCGGCAGTGATAATGATACCATTGTACGGTGCGCCCGGATGATGCCCGAGTGTCCCGTCCCCGAGAACGATCTCCACGTTATCCGCATGGACTGCCGCAAGATTTGCACGTGCAAGCGCGGCCACCGCCTCAACGCGTTCCATAGTGATGACCTTCTCCACAAGCATCGACAGGATTGCGGCCTGGTACCCGCTCCCTGCCCCGATTTCGAGTACATGGTCATCAGGCTTTAGGTGGAGCAGTTCGGTCATGAGTGCCACGATATAGGGTTGGGAAATGGTCTGGTCGTTTCCGATGGGAAGCGGTGCGTCCGCATATGCATCCCTGTCATACGGTGGGGGGACGAACAGGTGTCGGGGCACCTCCCTCATCGCTGCAAGGACGCGCGAGTCCCGGATGCCCCGTGCAGCTACCTGGAGATCCACCATCCTGCGGCGTTCGTCCGATCGCGGGTATGGGACTGTCATAGTCCTGTCAAGAGACCTTAAAATCCTGCTTTCTCAGCCACGTCAATGGTGGCATCGATCTGTTTCTGGAGCGCATCGGGAAGGCCGGCGATCTTGACATCGAGGAAACCCCGGATGATCGTCGCGGTTGCTTCATCCTCGGAGAGCCCCCGGGCCATCAGGTACTCGATCTCCTCCTGCGCAAGCTTCCCGACGGCCGCTTCGTGGGAGAGCTCGGTGCCGACTACCCTTCCGTCAATTTCGGGGATCGCGTAGATGATTCCGTCCTTGAGGATCAGCCCTTTACATTCGAGATGTCCCCGCGTCCCAGCGGTTTTCCCGATGATTTGGCCCCGCGAGATGATGGTTCCACCTTTTGTGATCGCACGGGTGATAAGTTCCGCACTTGAGCCTTTCCCCTCAAGGATTGCCCGCGACCCGGTATCGATGAATGACGTGGGGGACGCGATAGTGATCGTGGAGAACCGTGCGACTGAGTTCTCGCCTTTTAATGTCGCCGTCGGATACATCTGGACCTTTTTGACCGGCTGCATGCAGACGTAATTTGACAGGAACACTCCGTTTTCTTCGACAATGGACGCACTACGCGGGAAGACCTCAATGTTCTCTGTCCACGTGTGGATCATGGTGAAACTGATCTTCGCGTTCTTCTTGATGTAAAACTCTGAAACACCGTAATGTGCTGCACCCTGCCCGACGTGTCCGCCGCTCGTGCACCCCGAAATAATATGGAGCTCTGCGCCCTCCTCGGCGATGATAATGTTGTGGACGTGCTGGATCGTCTCGCGCCCGAGATAGAGGCAGGCCTGGATGGGGAGGATATTGTTCGAGCCCTTGTGGGCAATAATCACATAACCTTTGGGATCGTTTTGGGCCGCCACGTACTTCGTAATTTCATCTTTATCCTTGTCGACGGCCTTCCAGTTGTATTCCTTGAGCCAGTCATACTTTTCCATCGCTCTCTTGTATGACAGGACCTCGATGCCCTCCTGATGGCACTCGGCATGGACGACATCCTGGTTCATCTGGAGGTAACTGCCGCAGCGATCCTCCATGGAGAGGTTGATCCCTGACTGGACGAGTCGTTCCTGGTCCTCCTTTGATATGCCCGGCGTACTCAGCTCTGGCGACATTCCAGACACTCCTTATACCCGCGCTGCTTGATGTCTTTTAAGATTTCGCGGGGATTCCCGTGGCACCTGATCATCCCGTCGCACATCACGTGCCCTTTGTCCGCGTCGATGTAATCAAGGATGAACCCCGTGTGGGTGATCACAAGGCCACTTTTTGATCTCTTTCCGATCCGTTTCTCCTTTTCGAGCAGTGATCCGATGGCGGTTCCGATGAGCGAGATGTTCTCGAGATCGACTCCGCTCTCCGGTTCGTCAAGCATCACAAAGTCCGGGTTCTGGATCATCAGCTGAAGTACTTCGCTTCTCTTGATCTCCCCGCCCGAGAACCCTTTGTTGATATCCCGTTCAAGAAATGTGCCCATGTGCACTGATTTGGCAAGGCCCGGGATATCCACGGTTTTGTCATGCGATATAGCAGTAAGGAGCTTTCCCAGCTTGAGCCCTGATATGGTGGGCGGTCGCTGGAAGAGCATCCCCATTCCGCGTTTGGACCGTTCATCGGCATGCATCGCGGTCACGTCCTCTCCATTGAATGTGATCTTCCCTTTGGTGATCGTGTAGTTTGAAAATCCCATCAGCGTCATTAAGAGCGTGGTCTTCCCGGAGCCGTTGGGGCCCATGAGCACGTGGGTTTCCCCGGCATCGATATGGAGGTTGATATCGTGCAACACCTCCTTATCACCGATATTCACATGAAGGTCTTCGATGTCCAGCATACGACTAACCGCATCAGTGTATGTCGATGTCTGCATTAAACGCTTTTTACTGTGCTAAGGATGAGGGACGCGCCTCCCGGGAACGCGGCAACCCTGACCGGTTTTGAGATTGATCGGACCGACCAGTTTTTCTGCGGGGTGCAAGGTAGGGGGCGGGGGGCTCCCTCAGATCCGCGTGGATCTCAGGTCGCCCCGACCAATGTTTGTGATCGGTCGGTCCGGCCTCTCATCAAGTACTGTCGGAGCGACCACCCTGTTCCGTCTGAATCTTCAGTGGAAGAGAAGGCTACGGTACTGGAAAAAAAGAAGTCACCCCGACCGATTTTGAGATCGATCGGTCCGACCAATTTTTTTGCGGAGTGCAAGGTAGGGGGGAGGGGGGTCACCGATTTTTTTGGAGGGGAGGGGTGGGGACCCCCCTAGCTGTGATGTAAAGTGACATCGTGTTCTTTTCCCACACTTTCACGCGGCACGGCAGACTTTCAATTAAACAATAGATCTAATGGGATCATTGTAATTTTTTTATAATAATAACTCGACCATCATTTATGACGCTTCAGAAAACAACTGGGGTCGTAGTGTTTTTAGATGCGCTTGGTGTTTCAAACTATACCCAAATAGATCAATTTCTTCGTTTTGCTGAAGATTTAGAAGTATTAAAAACAGAAACTGATCAAGTCTGGAAGAAATGGAAAAAGATTTTGAAAAAGATGGAGTAATATTACCTGACCCAGAACTAGCCTTTTTCCAAGATAGTCTTATTATTTGTTTTCCAGAATCAGAGAAAAATGCAAACAGTACCCTTCATAATTTTTTTGCAGCACAAAATTGGGTAATGCAGATGATAGTGCAAGCTATTGGTAAAAAAATCTATTTTAGAGGTGCAATGGCTCATGGAGAATATATTTTTAATGAATCTAAACGGAGTATTGCTGTTCTGGGCACACCAGTTGTTGAAGCATGTAAATTTGAAAAATATGGGAATTGGATCGGTGTAATTCAAACTCCGGCATTTCAGGATAAATATCTTGAAGTACTTGCCAAACATGCAAAAAATATTGGCCAATCTGTTGAAGAAACAACTCGATCATTTAATCGATTCTATATTAAATATGACGTCCCATTAAAAGAAGAGGGTAAAACTTTCAATTGTTTTGTTGTAAATTGGCCAACAATAGTTACGACAAAATCCAAAGATGCTGTTTTGACTGCGTTAGCGTCGGGAATGAAAGATTGCTATTCACAAGACCTATTCAAATATCTCCACACTTTCAATTTTTTTAGGTATTGCGAAGAAAATCAGTTTTCTTTGGATTAGATTTTTCTTAAGAAAATACATCTGCATAGAAAAAATGGACATGTTGGAGGCACAAATTGGGGCAAATTGAATAGCTTCGTCTACATAAACTGGAGTCCTCCTTCTTTCATACCCCCGCGCCCTCCCATTCAGCTAACCCGCAGGTTATACCCATCCGGCCCCAGATTCCACAAATAACTGCCAAATTTTTCGAATCTAACGGGAAGCATTTATCCCGGCATATCATTTTTAGAATAATCAACTATGCCCCTGACGTTCTGCACGAAGGTAACGAGGAAGATCACGAAGATCGGGTATCCGAAGAAGGCCGCCCGCGGCTTCGCGAAGACCTGCTTTGTCCTCATGACTCTCACCTGTGGCCTCTTCGGGCTCTTTGAGAAGGAAAAAGCACCGATCTACTTGATTGCTGGTGCCGGGGTACGTTCTGCGGGTGCCCGGGCCGGGACCCTTCTGTCCGCCATCTCTTCTATACGTCGTTGACCGCCGGTCCTGACGTCATTGGTAGCTGATCACCTGGCAGCTTATGCCACAGCAGATTTTCAGGCTCATTCCGCTTTTGCAGAGCGGAGTGATCTTGCACCGGGCCGGCGTTGTTTTCCCTTCGGGCGAGTAGATGCGGCCGCCCATCTGCCGCTTTCAAAGAACACCCGGGCCCGGGGTCATGGGTCATCACATAAAGGAGGAATACCATGATCGAGACAACAACAGAACAGGACGTGATTGCGCCGGGTGCGATTGCATCCGGTGCCTCGTACAGCAACCGGATTAACCCCTGCGGGAATGTCGCAGGTGAGACAACCCTTATCATCCGGACCGAAAAAGGAGGTGAACTGACTCTTGGCCCGGAGAACTACACCCGCTGCAACGCGATCATCATTGATTCGATGCGCATCCTGGAATGCCTCGGGTACCTGCCGGTGCTTGTACGCAAGTCAAGGATTCCCCTCGACCTTATCGGGCTCCGGGTAGACGGGGCACTCATCATTGAGGTGGTCCGCTCCCGCACACCCCTGCCGGATGCACCCACGGTTGTCCGTGAGTGCAGGAAGGAGATCGATTACCTATGGGAGATGCAGTCCTCTTCACAGATTAGGAAGATGCTCTGGGTATATTCCCCGCAGTGCCGGTGGAGGTTCTACGATGTGTTCCCCGGCGGTATCTGGCTGGCGAAGGATATGATGGAGGGAGATGGGAAGTAAAACCCCTTAATTTTTATTTTTTTAGAATGTTTATAGCAAACGAGTTCTGATATTATCCGATTCGTTCCGAAACCAGCGATGAACCAATATTTTTCATGACTGTGTACAGATCTTTTCTTTCATGCGCCGGTTCATTTCGCATACCGGCAACAACAACTACCTCGTTAACATCAAATTCCAGCATCTGAAAGATTTTTTTCGTATAGTCAAAATACACCTGGAACATGCCGGGATCAGGATTACCCTGGGTAAACACAAGAATCATCTTCTGTTTCGCGACTTTTTCTTTGTAATGCGGTGAGAACCGCGGAGAGATTTGCGCAAACAACCTGTCGGTGACTATCTTCGCCTGAGCACTCATCTGCCCCATGTAAACCGGCGAGCCGAGGACAAGGGCATCGGCATGCTCAATCGCCCCATACAGTTCCTGCATGTCGTCCTTGATAATACAACCTCGATCGCCCCCGTCATGGCAGCAAAGACAACCCCGGCACGGTTGTATATCAAGATCGCTGAAATACCAGGATTGAGTTTCGGCGCCCTGTTCTTTGGCACCTTCGAGTATTTTGTTTACTGTCCAGGCGGTATTGCCTTCTTTCCGCGGACTTGCAATAATTCCGATGATCTTCATTTTTCTTCTTTGTATGCCTGATTGGAGGATATAACTTTTCTGTCATGTATCCGGGCTCACAGGATAAAGAATACTGTTCTTCTTGCCCTCCTTTCTCTCTTTTTGCACGCCAATCTCCCCGGATCTCAAAACAGGCCACGCATCACCCCCGGATTGCTACCCCCTGCTTACGCGTAATACCCTATATGGTCCACAGGTATGTGTCAAAGGGCGCCCCGCGACAGAAAAGAAAAAAACGAAGGAAGTGAGAAAAATGGCAGACTTCGCACCAAAGAGTGCAGTAAAAAGCTCGGTCCGCAAGCTTGCGGCACCGTTCGAGGACGTGGACACGCTCAACGCGCTTGTCCAGTCCGTCATCCTGAACAATCCGTTCGGGTGTGTATCGTATATGACCGCGGGCGCCAACCACCCGCCCGTAGAGAAGTCCCGGGAGAACTACACGACAAAATTCGTGTACCAGGACAATGAGGCAAAAATCGTCGGTCGTACCTCAGAGAGTTACGGCACGGTCGCCGGCTACAAGGCCGGCATCGCCGCAGTCCTCGCAAACACAGCGAACGTCACGGCGCACGCGGGCGTCCCGGCCCATGACTCCGACAGTGACACGTTCTCCGTGACCATCAGGTGCCACGCGGCAAACGGGGAGCTCTTCCTCCTGACGTTTGCCCGGCGGCAGGTATCGCTCTCGTCCTTCGAGGACGATTCCATCCAGACCGTAGTCGAGACCTGGGCGGACGGCGTTCCCGCCCTCGCGTAAGGTGAGCATCATGGAAACTGAGCTCATCCTCACCGGTGCCTTCCTCGGCACCGGCCTCCTCGCCTATGTGATCGTCCCCGGTCTCCTCGTGATGTGGGACCGGGTCCTCGACCACATGGAAACAAACGGAGAAAAAAAGTAAGAACAACGGCCAAGCGGGGGAGGATCCCCCCGCCATGACCGGTTTTTTTGATCTTTCTTGTGAATGGGCCGCGATTGTATTTTTGTAAAGAATACAATTCACAATATTTATTATATTTTGCCTTTCAAATTTCAGGTATTGTTTACCAGAATGCCGTACTCCAGTTACATGTTTTGTTGTATCGGGAATCCTGTTCTCCTTGAATTTCCATGATACTCTGTTTGCAATGAGGTCGTTCTATGAATATTTCCACACCCCTGTCAGCATGTACAGTATTTGCACTTATCCTTCTCCCGCTCGTTGTCGGAATCTCTGATGCCCTTCCCCCATCATCAGTTGTCGATATCACTCCCGACACCGATGTAAACACGACCCGTTTTTTTATCGCAAACATCTCCGGCTCGAACTTCGAGGCCGGTGTGCATGTCCTGCTGGTACCGGTCAATGCCCAACCGGTCCATATGGGTAGCATTACAGATGGGGGGATCGCCGCTCCTTTCCTGAATGTCCCGCAATCTGTTTTCGTGTCCGGCGATGCTTATATCGTAAGTCAGGGAAGCAATGCGCTCGAAATCGTAGACGTTTCGAATCCGTCCCGGCCTATCCACAAAGGCGGTATAACCAATGGTACCGGTGGATCGCTTCTGAATGCCCCAAAATCCGTTTATATCTCCGGTAATTATGCCTACATAGCAAGTTTTGGGAACAACGCACTTGAGATAGTCGATGTATCGAATCCGTCCCACCCTGCCCATAAGGGCAGCATAACCAACGGTACTGGAGGAGCCCTCCTGAATAACCCAAAATCGGTCTATGTGTCTGGTAATTATGCATATGTGGCAAGTCAGGGAACCAGCAATGCCCTAGAGATAGTGAATATATCCGATCCGGCAAACCCGGCTCATACCGGTAGCATGAAAGATGATGCTCTTATGAAGACTCCAACCAGTGTGTTTGTATCCGGCAATTATGCCTATGTAACAAGTTCCGGGAGCAATACGCTTGTGGTCGTCGATGTCTCAAACCCGGCCAGCCCGGTTCGTGCAGGTTATATTAAAGATGGCGGCGATCGCGCTCCTTTTCTGAGTTCTCCATCAAGTGTGTACGTGGCCGGCACATATGCGTATGTGGCCAGTTCCAAGAATAATGCACTGGAAATTGTGGACATCTCGAATCCCGTGAATCCGGTACATAAAGCTAGTATAAAGAGCGGAATCGGCGACGCATGGCTTGGTGGCCCATCGGGTGTGTTTGTAGTCGGCACATATGCGTATGTGGCCAGTTCTGAGAGTAATGCATTGGAAATCGTGGACATCTCAAATCCTGCCGTCCCGGTTCACCTTGCCAGAATAATCAACGAAATCGACGGAACACTCCTGAATTTCCCGTCCGGGGTTTATGTCTCCGGTAATTACGCCTATGTAACAAGCAAGAGTGGCAATGGGCTGGAGATTGTGGACATCGGGGGCGTGACCTCCATCCCGGCAACCGGCGTAAAAGTGCCTTCCACCTCGATGATCACCTGCGCGTTCAATCTGACAAACGCCAGGACCGGCCTGTACAATGTGGTGGTTACAAACCCGGGAGGTTCACCGGCCACACTGGCAAATGGTTTTACTATCACTGCCCCGCCACCTCCGCCGGCAGTTACCGGGATCAACCCTTCAAATGGTTGTAACACGACACTTATCAGTGTCGCTAACCTTACGGGGTGCAACTTCAGCATAACTATGGCGCCATCTGTGAGACTGAACCGTACCGGATATGCGGATATTGCGGCTGCCAATGTAACCGTCATCTCGTCAACTCAACTCTCATGTACATTTGACATCACCGGGCAGGTGGCAGGAAATTGGAACGTCGTGGCAACCAACCCTGATGGGCAGGAAGGGATGCTCGTCAACGGATTTTCTGTTACTCCTGTGGTACCGACACCCATGCCAACCACAGTACCCCCAACAGAACAAACCACAGTACCGACAACAGAACCAACCATGGTACCTCTGACGGGACAAACTACAGTGCCCCCCATAGCTCCTCCCACTATACCTACTATCAGCAGCGAGAGCAGCAGTGCCGACACTTCCGGTTTATCCGGTCGGGGCACCTCATCTGTGACCGCCTCGGCGGGAGCTCCCGCCGGGGGAACCATGACCTTCGCCATAAAGGAACCGCTCATAGCGGGAGGCGTGTCATATCCCTATGCGATCATCTCCGTCTCTTTCATGCCTTCACAGGCTCTCGGCTCCACCGATCTTACCGTGACCGACGTCGACGGGACTTCGTACTCGCCCGGCGACGGCCGGACCACTGCCGGCATCGTTGCCATAGAACCGGTGGCGGTAAACCCGTCAGAGATCAGCTCGGGCACGATCACCTTTGCTGTATTGGAGGAGTGGCTCACGGAGCATGATTTTGTGCCCTCCGATATCACCCTTATGCGGTCCTATGAAGGTACCTGGTCGGAGCTGCCTACGATCTACGAGTACCATTATGAGGATGCATATTACTTCACGGCAACGACCCCGGGTTTCTCGTACTTTGCTATCACAACTCTCAACAGTACGACATCCGTCAATGCAACGGCAACGGTGACAGCACCAGAGACCGCAGCGGTCAGCAGTGCGCTGGTGAATGGAGCAGCAACCACGGTTCCGGGGCGGTCATTGCCCACAACCACCGCTTCCGATGCGTCAGCCCCGGTGATACCCGGAACCACTATCATGCCGGCCGTAGCCTCGGGTACCAGCAGATCAACGGTCATCCCGGTCCTTTCTGTCTTCGCCGGGATCGGTGGGATCGTGATCGTTGTGGTGGGAGGCATACTGATCCGCCTCTGGTGGATCCGGCGCCAGAACCCGGCTCTGTTCCGGAAATACGATTAACTTTTTCACTTATTGCAGTCCCGGGAGTGGGCATATTTGCGGGGTAGGATTACGTACAACCCTATCTTCTTTAAAGATCTGAATCAGGCTGTTCACCGACAGGATTCCCCGGCCGCCCCGGATATTCGTGTGGTTTTTTGGCCAGCCCGGCAACATGTGCACGAGGGGGCATCCCTGCACACATGACGTGCGTTCTTTATCTTCTCCGGTATACCAGTACCCTAAGGGCAGCGTGATCTGTGCGGCAGGAAAAAGTCAGGGATAAAGCGGGCAAGGCTAAAATCCGTAAGGGCTCAAAGGATCAAAAAGAGTCGTTGCATGCACGCGAAATCCCGGAGATTGAACCGTACATCAACCGGATCCTCTGTGGCGATGCGCTCAACCTTCTTGCCGGCATGCCCTCGGAAAGCGTCGATCTTGTCATCACCTCTCCGCCTTATAATTTCGGGCACGTATACGCGCAGGACCCTCATGATGATACTCATGAATGGAACGAATATTTCGCCACGCTCAATGCCATCTGGAAGGAATGTGCCCGGGTGTTACGCCCAGGGGGTAGGATGGCAGTCAATGTCCAGCCACTCTTCTCGGATTATGTCCCCACCCACCATATCATCTCAAACCAGCTCTTGGGGCTCGGGCTGCTCTGGAAGGCGGAGTTTCTCTGGGAAAAGAACAACTACAACGCCAAGTACACCGCATGGGGGAGCTGGAAATCGCCATCGATGCCCTACATCAAGTACACGTGGGAGTTTGTCGAGGTTTTTGATAAGGGAACCCACAAAAAAACCGGCCGACGCGAGGATATTGATATCACCGCCGACGAATTCAAGGAATGGGTGATCGGACGCTGGAAGATCACGCCAGAACACCGGATGAAAGAGTTCGATCATCCCGCGATGTTTCCCGAGGAATTGCCCCGTCGGATCATGAAACTCTTCTCGTACAGAAACGATATCGTGCTCGACCCGTTTAACGGCGCGGGAACGACCACGCTTGCCGCAGCAAAGTCCGGGCGCCGGTTCATCGGGATCGACATCTCCCGGCAGTACTGCGAAACGGCGATACGGCGCCTGCAGGTGGCAACGGATTATCTCCTGCCGCGGTCCGGTGTGTGAAATGCGGGCCGGGAAAGCTGCCGCAGACAGGTGAACCTTTTACTGTGGCATGTTTGCTTTTACCCAGGCATAGGTACCTTTCCGGTCATATACATGTGTGATAATGTAGTTGTAGACATCGGCATAGGCATTGCCCTGCGCCACCTCTCCCTGGTAGGTGGAGAGTTCTGCGTTGTAGGCTGATACCTCTGCGTTTTGGGATGAGACCAGCGCATTGTATCCCCCGATATTTCCTGAGCTCCGCAGTGACTCCATCCGGGATTCGATCTGGGAAATCTGGTCCTGTTTTGCCGTGAGATCGGAAGCGATCGGTGCTAGCTGAGCGTTTAATGTGGTCACTTTCTGCTCTGAAATGCTGGACATATCGTGGATGTATGCAGTCTCCGCGCCACTGGTGTACAGCGTGGTTCCGTTCCCGACCGGGATGACCATCGGCTCGGACGTGAGGCTCACTCCCCCTTCAAGTTCGTCCGGCGGTACGCCCACGTAGGAAAGGTTGGTCGTCTCAAGGTAGGCATATCCGGTGTCCTTATACAGCGAATCCGTGGAGCCGACCCCGACTGCCATATGCACTTCAGGTGTAAAGAGAAGGAGCGATACCTTGTACCCCTCGCGGGAGAGGAGACCGGCAAGAAGCACGCTCTTGTCACCACAGTTGCCTGCCCCGTCCACCACAGTTTCAACCGGGTACTTGGTCGGAGTCTCCGGGTTGTTTTCGTACGTGAGGGACTGAATGTAGGTGGCCATCAGTTCAAGGTACTCGTCGCTCGTAAGCCCCTCTTCGTCCCGGATTTTGCGGAACTGCGCGATGAGATCGGTATACATCTGCTCTTGGGCGGGGTCGTTGACCAGCTCCAGATAACTGTCCGTTACCCAGACGCTCTCGGTCACGTTGCCATAAACCGAGACGGTTTTATCCGTGGATTTTGCCGCAGAATAGACCGCTGCATCGACCGGTACCGTAATAGTAACCTGGTTATTTTCAAAGGGGAAAGTATGGGTCGCCGTTATTGGAGGGGAATCATCGGCGCCGACGACAATGTGGGAAACAACGACCCGCTCCCGGGTGGCGTACAGGTACCCTCCTGCAACAGCAATAGCGAGCAGTACGATAACGCCGGCAATGAGGAATCGATCGGTGCGGGTCATGATAGTGTTACAGGAGTGTTCCGATATCGCGGACGGAATTTATGGTTGCCGCCGGAAGTATAGTACTTTTTTCGCATACATTCTTTCTGAATTTACCAGTCCTGACAAGGACACCCCGCATCCCTGCGGCCTGTGCACCGTCAATATCGGTGAAGATATCGTCTCCGATCATGACGACCTCTCCTGCTGCAAGGCCCATGTCCCGCAGCGCGAGATCGAAGAATGCCTTTAAGGGCTTTCCCACCACTGTTGCGGTCTTGCCGGTGGCCATTTCAAGGGCAGCGACCACCGGCCCGGCCGAGAGCGCAAGGCCGTCCGGTGCCATCCAGTACCGGTCGCGTTCGAGCGCGAGGAGTTCTGCTCCCTCCATCAGGCAGCGGAAGGCGTGGTTGAGATTTGCGTAGGTCACCATGTCCCCCGCATCGCCGACAATCACATAGTCAGTGTACACCGAGCCGTCATCGGTGCAGGCACCTGCAAAGTCCCGGTTCACGTCACCAGTCGTGAGGAGGTACGCCCGGTGTTTTCCGGTTTCCTCCATGTACTTTACCGCTGCAAGCGGCGGGGTGAATATCGCGCGTTCGGGGATACTGAACCCCAACCTGTCCAGCCGGGCTGCAATGGATGCCCGGCACCTCCGCGTCGAGTTGGAGACGCACCGGAACGGGTAGCCATGAGATTCGAACAGCTCTATTGCTTCCCGTGCGCCTGGGATTGCGGTTTCCCCCGTCGTGAGCACGCCATCAATATCGATGAGGAATCCTTTCACGTTTTCAAGGGTCATTGCTCGCCTGCCATGGTTATCCGTTCCAGCCGGTACAGAAGGCATCCATGATCGTGCTGCACATTTGCCGGTTGGCCTCAATCTTTTTTTCTGATTCTTCGATCATCGGTCCCTGCTCATCAGTCCCAAGCTCGTGTGCCCAGCACGCGATAACGGGAAGTGTTACCTCAGGGTGGAACTGGATGCCGAGCGCGTGGCCGAGCAGGAATGCCTGGTTGGGTACCCCCTTTCCCGTTGCAAGGAGTTTTGCACCGTCCGGAAGATCGAAGGTTTCCCGGTGCCATTGAAAAACCCCAAACGACGCCGGAAAGAGCCGGTCCCAAGGAGCGCCGCACCCTTTGCACCCCTCAATGCTTCGCCATCCCAGTTCCGCCATCCCCTTGTGCACGCTTTTCCCGCAGGCAGCAGCGATCAGCTGGGCTCCAAGGCAGATCCCGAGCACCGTACAATCCCGCATGATCGCTTCCCGCACCAGATTTTTTTCAGGAGAAAGAAAAGGGTACTCTCGGCCGTCATTGACACTCATCTGGCCTCCAAGGACAACAAGCCTGCCGGGCGGGTCGTCCGGGACAGCATCGCCTTCGTAGAGCCGGAGAGTTTGGTAAGGTTCGTTATGGGAATCCAGATAATCCACGATGGTGCCCGCAGGTTCGTACTCGCCGTGTTGGAGGATTGTGATCATTAAAAAAAGTGTGCGTGGCTTGATGATGAGGATTCGCTTCACTTTCACTCCCCACGGCCGGCCTTTAACTGTCCGGTTCCCGGACTTTCCTGTACAGGTAGCCGCCATGCAGGCAGAAAGCAGGATTGCATCGCTCTGGCATCAGCGGATGGACGCCATCAGGGAATATGAGATCGTCCGCGATGGGAATGTTTTCCGTGCCGGCCTTGCCGGCAGCTGTGTCTTTTCCTCGGAATACGACAAAGCCCGTGCTCTTCTCGGCCGGCTTATGGCCAGGCACGAGGGTGTCGGGTTCGATGCTCTCTTTCCCGGACAAGAGATCTCAAACGAGGGTGGCAGCTGCACGGTGCTTGAGAGCCGCCACGCCTTGCCCTCGGTTGCTGTCGATACCGAGCGTCTGGAACAGGAGATGCTTGGAGATCTTACACTCGTGCACGGTGTGGGTGAGGTGTCAGAACGGCGCCTGAAGGCGCGGGGTTACAAGACCATTGCGGATCTTGCAGGGCACCCGAAGTTCCGGCCCGCGGCCCGGGAAGTCCTTGACCGGCTTACCCGTTCGGATCCGGCCGATGTGATGGATCTTGTCGGCAGCAGGCACGCAAAGTCCCACCGGTTCGCGCTCGGTACTGCCGGTTCGTTTGCACCGGAAGATTATGTCTTTCTTGATATCGAGACCCTTGGGCTCTTCTCCCGGCCGATCATCCTCTTTGGCATCGGCACCATCGAACAGGGGTCACTCACCGTTCGCCAGTACCTCCTGCGCGATATCTGCGAAGAGGCTGCAGCCCTGACTGAGACCGCTGTCCGGTGTGGATCAGGCAGGTCTGCCCTTGTGACCTTCAACGGCAAGGCATTCGATCTCCCGTATGTCCAGGACCGGCTCACCTATTACGGTCTTGGCCCAATCACGCGCATTCCGCATTTTGACATGCTGCACTTCTCGCGGCGCAGGTGGAAAGATCAGTTTACCTCCTGTCGGCTTTCTGTGCTTGAGTCTTCAATCCTCGGGGTCAACCGGGCAGATGATGTGCCCGGTCAAATGGTACCCGAGTTCTATGAGACTTACCTGCGAACACAGAATTGCGGCCCTCTTGTTCCCATCGTCGACCACAACCGGCAGGACGTGGTCTCGCTCGCCCGTCTCTTCCTGTACCTGCTGGGGGAGAGCTGTGGCTGTTGCTGATGTCGTCCGGCTCCTTGGGACCAACCCGGTATACCGCAGCAGGGTCACCTGCCGGCAGATCCTGGATCCTGAGCCGGCCCGGTACGGTACGTTGGACGCACCTCTCCCCGGGGTGCTTGATGCATATCTTGCACAGAACAACATCCAGCTGTACTCACACCAGTGCGAGGCGATCAATGCTCTCCGCGCGGAAAAAAACGTGATTATCACCACACCTACTGCAAGCGGGAAGACCCTTGCGTTCAACATCCCCGTCTTCTCCTGTCTTTCAGCAGACCCGGAGGCACGTGCGCTGTACCTGTACCCCACAAAAGCCCTCTCAAACGACCAGCACGCCACGCTCGCGGCAATGGAAAAGTTCACCGGTATATCGGTAAAACCGGCGATCTATGACGGTGACACGTCGCAGTCGAAACGGGCGGCGATTAGGGAGAATGCCCGGATCGTCATCTCCAATCCCCACGAGCTCCACCAGGTACTGTCATGGCATGCGAAGTGGAGCCCTTTTTTCTCGCACCTGAAATTTGTTGTGATCGACGAAGCGCACCGCTACCGGGGGGTCTTCGGCTCGCAGATCGCATTTTTGATCCGGCGGCTTCTGCGTGTGGCCAAGTTCTATGGATCCGACCCGCAGTTTATCCTCTCGACAGCGACCCTTGCAAACCCTGAGGAATTTGCAGGTCTGCTCGTGGGCCGGCCTTTTACACCGGTCGATACCGATGGCTCTCCGCACGGGACCCGGCATTTTGTACTCTACAACCCCTTTTTTGACGGGATCGGGGAGCGCTCCGCCCACCAGGAGACCAAGGATCTCCTCATTTCCTGTGTCAAAGGGGATCTCCAGACCCTCTGCTTCACCGGTTCAAGGAAGATGGCGGAGCTGGTCACCGTCTGGGCCCGGGAGGATGCCCGGCGCTCATCCGCACGCCTGGCCCAGGCCATCTCTGCGTACCGGGCCGGCTACCTTCCTGAGGAGCGGCGCACGATCGAGCGGCAGCTCAAGAGCGGGGAGATACGGGGCGTAGTCTCGACCAACGCACTTGAACTCGGCATCGATATCGGGTCGCTCGATGCGGTGATCATCGACGGGTACCCGGGCACCATGATGTCGGTCCGGCAACAGTCTGGCCGTGCCGGCCGGAAAGGAGGTGAGTCGCTTGCGGTTCTCGTAGCGCAGGCAAACCCTCTTGACCAGTACTTCATGCACCACCCGGAAACGTTCTTCTCCCGCTCGCATGAAAATGCGATCCTTGACACGCACAATCCCTATATCGTCTCGGGGCACCTCCTCTGCGCCGCAGCAGAGCTGCCTCTGCGTGAAGAGGTGGATGCGGGGTTATTCGGGGACTCTTTTGCGTCCATTCTTATCGAGCTTGCGGAGAGCGGCCTCGTGAAAAAGACGCCCCGAGGATGGGTATATGCCGGCCGTGGCCGGGCTGCCGATGCGGTACGGCTCGATGGTATGGCGGGAGAAAGTTTCCGCATCCTGTGCAACGGCAGGATACTTGAAACCATGGACCGGGCGCAGGCCTACCGCGAGGCGCACAAAGGAGCGATTATGCTCCACCAGGGCGAGACCTATGTGGTCAACGAGATGGATCTTGAGACGCACACGATCCGGGTGAGCGAAACAGATGTGGATTATTACACGCAGCCGCTAAAAGAAATCGATCTTTGCGTGATAAAAACACAGGAGACCCGGGACGTGAACGGCGTGAAATGTGCGTTTGGCGATGTTGAAGTGACTGAGCAGTATACCGGTTACAAGATCAAGAAGGGTGATACAATCCTTGGCGTCGAACCGCTTAACCTCCCGCCTCTCACGTTCCGGACAAAGGCGTTCTGGCTCGTCCTGCCAGACCCTGTTGCAGCCGCCGTATCCGCCTCCAGTCTCGATCTTGCGGGCGGGCTGCACGGCGCTGAACACGCGATCATCGCGCTCATGCCCCTCCATGTCATGTGCGATCGCTGGGATATCGGAGGCCTTTCCACTCCCGCGTTTGGCGAAAACGGCGACCCGACGATTTTTGTTTACGATGGGTATGAAGGTGGTATCGGCCTTGCGGAGAAAGCGTTTACCCTCCTTCCCGCACTCTTTTTGAGCGCACACGAACTGGTCCGCGACTGCCCATGCAAAAAAGGCTGCCCCTCCTGTATCTATTCCCCCAAGTGCGGCAACGACAATGTGCCGCTCGACAAGGAAGCAACCGTAACGATCCTCGCCGGCATCGGCACCGACACAACAATGAGTAAGACCTTTGGATGCATGGCCGGGCCGGAACCTGCGGCTCCCTGATACCATACCGGTTCAGTCCACGAGAACGACCCGCCTCTCCGGCTCCGGCTCATCGTTATCGAAAATGAAGAGGTCGTCGATTTTTGTATGCAGTGTCTTTGCAATATCGTGAGCGAGCCGGAGTGAGGGATTGTACTTTCCCTGTTCGAGAAAGACGATCGTCTCGCGCCGCACGCCAACTTTTTTTGCAAGATCCTCCTGGGTGAGCTCGTACATGGCCCGGTACTCCCTGATTCTTGTCTGCATGGGCGTTCACGTTCCAATTGTTGTATAATTCTAACATTTATCCTTTTTAATGTTATTTATTTCTAACACTTTGTAGATATGATCTCCCAAATCCGCGGAATTAAGACAGATCGCATCGCAGGTACCGGTACGCATGCCCCGCATCCCCAATTTCAAGGAAATCATCGCCCGGTCGCCGCAGGTCTTTGTCATCGGAGTAGCGGGCGACAGCGGGTCGGGGAAGACGACGTTCACGAATGCCATCCGCCAGATCTTCGGCCCGGATCTCGTCGCTACCATCACTCTCGACGACTACCACAAGTTCGACCGGGAAGAGCGCCGCCGCCTCGACATCACCCCGCTCCACCCGGATGCGAACAACCTTGCGCGGCTTGAAGCAGATGTGGCCCGGCTCAGGGAG
>Ga0326728_10001689_pt1 | contig 76807 bp, 61 predicted proteins | sample MB3enrmetagenome_FD_207602 | JGI IMG/M metagenome (GOLD analysis project Ga0326728, IMG submission 207602) | Lab enriched peat soil microbial communities from McLean, Ithaca, NY, United States - MB31MN | ecosystem: Environmental > Terrestrial > Soil > Wetlands > Peat | place: USA: New York...
CTTCCGTACCTACCGTGTACTCGAACTCGCCCTCTATCACTCACTTGGCAAGCTGCCGGAACCGGAGTTGACCCACGATTTCTTCTGACGAGCCAAAAAAAACGCGCCCTCACCTTTTTAGGGTGCGGGCGCGTCCTCCGAGTGGTCCGGCGGCTGGCCGTCTACTAGTGCTTTGCTTTGTATATCTTCTTGCTCGCCGTGTTCAACTGCTGGTTCACTTGCTTCTTTTCGGCGGGCGTCAGCTTGCCGCCGTTCAGCGAGCGATCCGTGTGAACTTCCTGGTTGATGGCGGCTTCGCCTTTCTCGACCCGGGAAGCTTGCGCGGCGTTCATCTTGCCCGACGCGATGCCATTGGCGATGCGGTCCTGCTGATTCTCGCGGCGCGCATCCACCTCGTTGTTGCCGTAATGCTGGGTGGCGGCGTTGTGCTTGTCGCCGTGGATCTGGCCGCTGACTTTGTTCTGCTGCCGGTTGACCTGCTGCTTCTCGGCGGTCGTCAGCTTGCCGCCGTTCAACGCGCGGTCCGCCTTGACTTCCTGGTTGACGGCGGATTCTTTCTTCTCCAGGTTGGCGGTTTCACCGGCCGTCAGTTCTCCGGATCTCACGCCCTGTGCGATCCGGTCCTGTTGATTCTCCTCGCGCTTGCCAACTTCGCTCGATTGCGCGAACACCGCAGCCGCAAAAAAAGAAGCGGCCGCCACTCCAAGTAATCTGCTCTTCATCGGTCTGTCCTCCGCCAGCGGCCTTCATTGCGCCGCTCTCGTTACAAGTGATTAAATGCGAAACCGCGGAAGAAGTTGCGGTGGGAGGCGTTAAAGCGGCTTCATCCCCGAAAGGAGAAGTACCGGGGGCCGGCGGCCGGTTCAGCGCGCGGCGCCGGCCATTTGCTGGAAGACTGCCTCCCAGCGGCGTCCGCGCCCGGGTTGTCCACCGCGCGTGAAGAGAACTCCGAGATAGTGCGCGCAATTCGGTTCACCGGGGATGCGCGCCATGTGCGCGGAGCACTCCGCTTCCAGGCCGGCCGGCACGCCGGAGGAATCGAGCGGCGTCACATCCGGCGGCGGGTGGCGCAGGAAGACCATCGCCTGCTCGTCCTGGTAGACCAGCTTCCAGCCGGTCTCGCGCGGGCTGGAGAGCGCCACGGGCAGCAGGTAGATGGCGCCGGAGCCGTACTCGAAGCCGTTGACCACGATGGTCCGGATGCCGTATCGGTCGAGCAACTCGAGGCCGCTCGCGCCGCCGTCGGCGGGCAGGGCATACAGTATGCGCTGGTAGTCGTGGAAGAGCGAGTCGCTGAGCGCGCGGCCGTCGATGAAGACCTTCTGCCCCGGCCACAGACGCCACATGAGGTAGCCGCCGTGTTCGTAAGTATTGAACATCGGCCCGGAGATGCGGTGGGCCAGAAGGAAGTCGGCTGCGCCCTGGGGGTAGAGCCACTCCTCGGCGCGCAGTTGGAAGGCGTTGCCGGAGACGATTTCGGCGGCGGCGGCGGCCAGCGCCAGCGCGCCCGCGGCGTACTCCACCCACCGCGGCGGCGCGGCCGCCAGCGGCACGTAAGCGGCGATCAGCGCCGGACCCAGCCAGGCGATCAGGATGGTGTTGCGGATGGCCAGGAGCGACGCCGCGGCGAAGGCGGCAAACAGGATCCAGTCCGCGAGACGGACCTGGCGGAACCGCCACAGCAGCACCGCCGAGGCGGCCAACAGCACCGCCGCGAACAGATCGGGCGGCCACAACTGGGGACGATGCCACTCCCACAGCGAGCTTTGCAGGGTGCTGGAACGGTACGCCAGGGTCACCCACAGCGCGCGAAACCCGTTGGGGTTGGCGCCCGAGACCAGCACCGAGAGGGCGCTCGCGATCCACAGCGTGCGACACCCTGCCGGCCGCGGCTGGGCGCCGCGGGGAAGCGCCGCAGCCAGGCTGTACGCCCCCAGCGCCACCCAGCCCAGGAAATAGCCGCCGTGGCAATTGGCCCAGAACAGGAACACCGGCGGCAGCAACCACAGCGTCCGGCGCCCCGCGGTTTCCAGGATGCAGATGGTAACCGCCAGCAGCAGGTAGGTGAAGAGGAACGGCCGGTCGGCGGCGAAATTGCCGGCGATGGCCGCCGTCACCAGGGCGGCGGCCAGCGAGCGGTGGAAGCCCTTGGTCCGGCGGAACGCGACCAGGCCGGCGAGTCCGCAGAAGGCCGTGAGCATGGCGGCGCGCAGCAGAATCAGGGCAGGGAAGCCGCCCGCCGCCCACGCAAGATAGAAGATGGTTTGCGCCAGCCACTCGTGAGTGAGGTTGAAGCGGCGCACGGTTTCCTCGCCGGGGTAGGCCGGTTTGGCCGCCGCGGTGGTGAAGGCGAAGGGATCGGGCGATGGCAGGCGGTGGGTTTGCCAGATGTAGCGGCCGGCCTCCAGATGCCACCAGGTATCGGGATTGGCCACGGCGGTGGCGAACCATCCCATGAGCACCAGGGCGGCAATCGTCAGGACGGCCGGCCGCAGCAGCTTGGGAAGCGGCTGGCGCGGAGTCCGCGGAACGGGGATTGGACGGCTCGCGGCACGGGAACGCATGCGGGACGATCAATTTTAGCAGGGCGGGGCAGAGGGACGCGCGGCGTGCGGCCCTCCCAACGCGGCAACCTCGCCGGGTGTCAGGGGACGCCATTGGCCGCTGGCCAAACCCTCGATGCCTATGGGGCCGATGGCCGTGCGCACCAGCTTGCGCACTTTGCTCCCCACCGCCTCGATCATGCGCCGCACCTGGCGGTTGCGGCCTTCCGCGATGGTCATTTCCAGATAGGTGTACCCGGGACCGTCCCGCAAGCGGCTCACGCAAGCCGGACGCGTGGGCCCGTCGCGCAGCCCCACCCCCTGACGGAGGCGATCGATCTGCTCTTCGGTCAGGGTGTGCGCGGTCTTGACCCGGTAGGTTTTCGGAACCCGGTGGCGGGGGCTGGAGACGCGGTGGGCGAACGCCGTGTCGTTGCTGAGGATCGGCAGCCCGCTGGTCTCCGGATCGAGGCGGCCGGCCGGGGACAGCCAGGCGTCCACATCCCGAATCAGGCCGTAAACCGTGGGGCGGCCGTCAGGGTCGTTGCGGGTTGTGAGAAAACCTCTGGGTTTGTACAACAGTATATAGTCCTGGCGGTGGCACGGAGAGGTCTGCCATCCAGCGCGATGCGGTCGCGAGCGAGATCCACCCAGTGATCCGGGTTGAAGACGGTCTTTCCATTCACGCGAACTCTGCCGGCTTCAATCCAGCCGCGGGCCTGCGTTCGGGAGCCCCATCCGGCCTTGGAAAACGCCCGGTCCAGGGTAGCGGGCGATCCGGTTTCACGCGTGGAATCGCGGCGGCGCATGGCAATGGAAGCGGGGGTTCCCAATCCTGATGGTACGGTATGGTGGAGACAGGGCAACGGGGACTATCCTCATCCGCAGCGCGCGTCAACTACTGACGTTGCGCGGCCCTCGCGGCCCCCGGCGGGGGGGCGATCTCAAGGAGCTTGGAATCATTCACGATGGCGCGCTGCTGGTCCGCGACGGCGCGCTGCGGGAAGTGGGGCCCAGCCGCCGGGTGGAGAACCTGGCGGAAGCGCGCGGCGCAATGGAGATCAATGCCACGGGGCGGGTGGTGATGCCGGGCTTCGTGGACAGCCACACGCACCTGGCGTTCCCGCCCGCGGGCGTTGGACCGATGGACCAGGCCAGCGCGGTGCGCGCCATCCACACCTGTTCGGCCAAGTTGCTGGCGGCCAGGGCGACCGTCTATCTGGAATCCATGGTGCGGCACGGCACCACCACGGTGGAAGTCAAGACCGGTTGCGGCCCCGACGAGACCGCCGAGATGAAGATCCTGCGGGCGTTGGCCGAATTGCGAGGATTCCCGATCGAGGTGCTGCCGACCTTCCTGATGCGTCTGCCCGAGGCGGCCGCCGGCGACGAACTGGAACGGACCGCGGCCATCTGGAAGGCTTCGAACCTGCTTCCGAGAATCTGGCGCCGCGGCCTGGCGCTGCACGCCGACCTGGTATGGGACCCCGATCCCGCCCTGTATCCGCTGTTCCTTCACTACCTGGAGACGGCGCGGGTGCTGGGGTTCGCCCGCAAGATCCACTGCGGCCCGGGGGCCCCATCGGGCGAGGTTCTGACGGCGGTGGAGAACGGAGCGCTCAGCATCGATCATCTCGAGCGCGCGGAACCGGCCGAACTGGGTCTGCTGGCGCACTCTTCGACGGTGGCGACGCTGCTGCCCTGCGAGTCCTTCGGCGCGGGCACGCGCCCGGCGCCGGGACGCGCCCTGGTGGATGGCGGCGCGGCGGTGGCGCTGGCCACCAACTTCAATCCGCGGAACTCGCCCATACTGAGCATGCAGGCGGTGGTGGCGCTGGCCTGCCTGCAAATGGGCCTGACCGCGGGCGAAGCGATCTCGGCGGCCACCATCAACGGGGCGCACGCGCTGGGGCGCGCGGACCGGCTGGGGTCGCTCGAACGGGGCAAGCCGGCGGACCTGCTGCTGCTCAACGTCCCCGACTACCGGGACCTGGCGCAACAACTGGGGATGAACCTGGTGCACCTGACGATGAAGTGCGGGGATCTCATCTATCAGGAGGGGAAGGTGCGACGGCCGCTTGGCCCGGAGCGCGTGTAGACGTTCGGGCGGAGACATTTTCGGCTTTGCGGGCCACCGCGAGGCAACTGCTTCCGAAGCGTGAGGTGCGGAGGCGGCTGAGGCGGCGCAGTTCGCGGCTGGTCAGAATCCGCAGCACGCGGTTCGCGGTGGAACCGGCGGCTTGGTGATCGGCGCGGATTCGCTCGAGGGTGTGGGGGGCGCCGTCGAAACCGAGGCGATAGGGAAGGACTCGGAGCAACAGCTCGGGCAGGGGCAGGAATCCGAAGAAATGGGTGGCGAACTCGACCGCCAGACCGGCATTCTCCAGCACCCGTGACAGGTCCGCCAAACCATAGCGGCGGAAGTGGCCGGCATGCAGATCTTCCCGGGACCACAGCCATCCGGACGCGGGGACGGTGATGTAGAGGCGTCCGCCGGGGATGAGACAGCCTTCCAGCGAAGCCAGAAACTCATGCTGGTCCTCGATGTGCTCGAGCACATCGAAGAGGCCCATGGCGGGGATGGCGCAGGCCTTGAAGCCGGCGTCGCCGAACGCCGCGCGGACCACCTGGCGGACACCGCGACGGACGGCGTTGGCGGCGCCCATGGGGCCGGGTTCCACGAGCACGACGTCCCATCCGGCATCCTGCAGGGCGCGGGCCACGAAACCGTTGCCGCCTCCGATGTCGAAGACGGTTCCCGGCGGGGGGAACAGACGGGCGGCCTCCAGGATGCAGGCGTTGCGGTGACGAAACCAGAAAGAGGAGTCTTCGATGGCGAAATAGGTGTCGTTGCCGGATTCGGGATACGACACCGGGGACACGGAGCGGGCGGTCCACACGCCGCTGGGAGACAACTCGAGGTTGGTCGAAACTTCGGATAGTGGGCGCATCTGCGCGTTCCGGAGAATAGAAACGGCCGGACGGCTTGCGCCGTCCGGCCGTGAACCGCCGTACCGGGTCCGATTTACTGCACGGCCACGGAGATGCTGGCACTGACGGTTTGACCGCCAGGCCCGTAAGCCGTCAGGGTGTAGGTTTCGTCGAACTTCTGGTTGACGGTGATGCTGCCGTTGACGGGCAGATTGCTCTGCGCGGGCAGATTGCCGCCGACAATGACCACCGAGGTGGCGCCCTGCGTCGTCCAGGACAGCGTGATGGGAGATCCGGACTGCGGCGACCACGGCGGGGTGGCCGTGAACGACAGAATCTGGAGCTGGCCGACACTGACCGTGACGTTGCCCGAAACGGAGCCGCTGGCGTTAGTGGCGGTCAAGGTATAGGTAGTGGTCGCCGACGGGGAGACCGCCGAGCAGGTATTGGCATTCAGGTTGCTCCCGATGCCCGTGATCGAAATGGATGTGGCGTTGGTCACCTGCCAGCAAACCTGGGAAGACTGGCCGGCGGTGATCACCGCCGGGACCGCCGTAAAGGCGTTGATCTGCGGAACCGTCGCCGGAACCACGGCGATCACGATGGGCGAAGTGACCGAATGGCCGTCGGAACTGGTGGCCGTGAGGGTGTAGGTCGTGGTCACGGTGGGCGACACGGTAGTGCTGCCGTTGAGCGCCACGCTGCCGACACCGCTGATGGTGGCCGTAGACGCGCCGGTGGTGGTCCAGCTCAAGGAGGACTGTTGTCCGGGCTGGATCGTCATCGGGCTGGCGTTGAACATCAGGATCTGCGGGTTGCCCGGAGGCGTCACGGGCACCGGAGTCACGGTAACCGTGATGGGCGAAGTGACCGAATGGCCGTCGGAGCTGGCCGCCGTGAGGGTATAGGTCGTAGTGGTGGTGGGCGACACGGTGGTGCTCCCGTTGAGCGCCACGCTGCCGAGACCGCTAATGGTAACCGTGGAAGCGCCGCTGGTGGTCCAGCTCAAGGTGGACTGCTGTCCGACCTGGATGCTCGCCGGGTTGGCGGTCCACATCAGGATCTGCGGGTTGCCCGCGGGCGCCGTGCCCACGGTGACGACAACCGTCTGAGTCGTGCTGCCGCTGGGGCCGGTGGCCGTCAAGGTGTAGGTGGTTGTCGCGGTGGGCGACACGGCCACGGAGCCGGAGGCAGCCGCGTTCACTGCGCCGATTCCGGGAGCGATGCTCACCGAGGTCACGTTCTGCGTGATCCACTGCAGGGTGCTGCTCTGACCAGGCTGGATATACGCCGGGTTGGCGACGAACTGAACGATGGTGGGCGGAGTGAGCACCGCCGCCTGCGTGCTGACCATCGTGCTGGCCGTGCCCTTGAGACCGTCGGTATTGGTGACCGTCAGGCGGAAGCCGTACGAATTGCCCGCGCTGGCGGTGAAGGTAGCCCGGGCGGACGTGGCGTTGGTGACGGGGACGGTGGGCCCGTTGATCTGCTGCCACTGGTAGGTGAGCGTCTCACCCAATGGATCGTAAGATCCCGAGCCATCCAGGGTAACCACCTGCGCCGGGATGTTGATCTGGTTCGGGCCGGCATCGGCGATGGGAGCCGCGGTGCCGACGCGGCGCGTGCCGAGTTCGTAACGGATGCGCGGGACATCCATGGGCACGGGCGACTTGGTGGCCGCGTATTCCTTGGGCTTCATGTAGTTGCCCACCTGCACGCCGAAGGCCAGGGCGCCGGTGGTACTGGTGGCGACCAGTGCCTGATTGAAGTCGCCTTCCACGGTGAAGGCCACGTGCGGCGTGATGGGCTGCACCAGGCGGATCTCGCCGCCGGCGGTGTTGCCGCCGCCGATGTGACGCCGCAGGATGCCCAGGTTGCCCTGCAGATAGGCATCGCCCCAGACGCCCACCAAACCGCTGACGCCATACTGATTGACGATGCGGGCGTAGGTCTGGTTGTAGACGCCGGGGTACAGGAGCGCGTTGTTCAGGATAGCGTAGTTCTTGAAGCCCTGGGTGCCGAACACGCCGAAGCGGCCGCCCTTGAACACGTAATCCACCATGAAGGCGCCCTGGCCGAGCGTGCTGCCCTGCCGGTACTGGCTGAGGCTCAGGTACTTGAAGCTGCCAAAGAGGCCCGCCTGCACGGCGCCCATGCGGTGGACCAGACCGATATCGAACTGGCCCTCGGAACTGTAGTCGGAATTGAAGATGTACTCACCCTGCGCCTGCACGGCCGAACTGCCGGAGCCGCCGAAGGGAGAGAAGAACTGTCCGTGAGCGGTGACGTTGGCGTCGCCGCCCTTGGCCTTGCCGACGTTGGGCCCGACGTTGATGGCCACCGCCGTGAACTTCTGGTTGCGTTTGGCGGCCTGGTCGAGCACGTCCGCGACGGCGTCATTGGCCTCCTTGTGGGCGATATCGGTGGTCTGCTGATCGGTGAGCGGCTTGATCCCGTTGACCTGATCGCGGAGAGAGTTCTGCTGATTTCTCAGGTCGGCGATCTGGGTCTTCAGGTTGTCGTTCTCGCCCTTCAGGTTGTTCAACGCGGCCAGGATGTCATCCAGCTTGTCGAGGCGCTTGAGAATTTGCGCGCAGCAATCGGCGTTCTGCTTGACGGCTTCCTGCAGGCCGGTGAGCGCCGGCAGAACGTCGCTGATGCGGCCGTCGCCGACCACTCTTCCCTGCCCGTCGCGCACTTCCATCCTGACGCGCCGGTTCATGAACCGGCCTTCCTTGCTGGCGTTATCGGCCTCGGGTTCCCGCTTGCCATCGCCGGCGGTCGCGATCTGCTCGGCCAAGGCGCCGTACTTGACCAGAAAAGCCTTGACGGCCTCGGCGCGTTGCAACGCGAGCTTCTCGTTGTAGGCGGCCGAGCCCACGTAGTCGGTATTGCCGGTCACTTTGACCCGGTAATCCCTGTGCTGGCCGAGCAGGTCGGCCAGGCGCAGCAGGCTCGGGTAGCCGTCCGACAGGATCGAGGAATTGAACTCGAAGTTGATCTCTTCCCAGGATTCCTTGGTCTGGCCGTCGAAGTTGGTTCCCTGCGCAAACAGTCCGGACGCCAACATCCCGATCGCGCCCATCGCAACTAGTGTCTTCATTGTCTTGTCCATCTCCTCAGGTTGAACAATATGTACAAGTGACCTCCACATCCCCGATAGCGCAACGCGCGCCACCACTCCGGCGCATGTGGCGCTATCCCAGCTCGCCCTGAAACCCGAGCTCCCCCGTGCCGGGCCCGAGCGCGGCCCGCGCACAGAGTTCAAGAATAGCATACACCGAAATGGGCGGTTATCTGCAAGAGATCGATAGGTTTACTGCCCAATCCGGTATTTGTCAGTACACATGGGCGGGCGCCCGTGCGATACTGGTTGGGTGCTGGCTGCCGGACGGGTGGTCGCTCCCGGCGACGGGAGAGGAAAGTCCGGTCTCCACAGGGCGGCGTGCCGGCTAACGGCCGGGGTCCGGAAACGGATACGGAAAGTGCCACAGAAAATATACCGCCGGGTCCGCTGAGGGTCCGGTAAGGGTGAAATGGTGCGGTAAGAGCGCACCGCGGCGGGAGCAATTCCGCCGGCAGGGTAAACCCCACGTGGAGCAAGACCAAATAGGGGAGGAGGAGCGGCCCGCTCCGCCACACTCCCGGGTAGGTCGCTAGAGCCGCCCAGCAATGGACGGCCCAGACGAATGACCACCGCCCGCAAGGGTACGGAAACCGGCTTATAGTCCGGCAGCCAGCGCTCATGGACCCGAAATAGGGAGAATTCCCGAGGCGGAGTGGGCTTCGGGTCGCGGGGCCGGGCGTTGCCGTGGCCGGGACGGGGGAACTTGGGGTGCGGTACAATGAGCGTGAAGTTCCTTCCGGTGTGCGCCCGTAGCTCAGTTGGATAGAGCGTTTGCCTCCGGAGCAAAAGGTCGGTGGTTCGAATCCACTCGGGCGTACCATTCCAAGTCTTTCAGCCTCGACATTTCATCCTGTCCTGAGACGCAACCGAACTCCGCGGCCATTGCCCGATTCACCAGGGCGACCGCACGGACAGCTTCCATGCCAACAGCGAGAAGAACGCATCTCACTGTTTCTCACGTCAGGCCTGGCAGCCTGTGGTGGAAGGCCGGTTTTGGGTAAATCGCCCAAGAATAACCTCTAAGTCCTTTGTTTCCGTGCGGAATTTGGGTAAATTACCCAAATCGTAGGGTGCGCCACGGGCTGCTAGGGGAACCTGCTGGGCTTCGCCGCCATGGAAAAGTGCACCGTGCGCGCCGCCGCCCTGGAACTTCGGGGCTGGTTCCAGGTCGGCGGCGGCACGGGAGCCGCCGACTGGCTCAAGACCGGGTTGGGAAAAAGCAGGGGAGAGGGGAGAGCCAAACAAGCCGCTCGGATTTCGGCTCAAGGGCATCTGTTATCGTCACCCATACCTGGCCGAGCCCGGGATCGATCCGGAGACCGCCGAATACTTCGGGGTCGGGTTCTTCTCGGGCAAGGGCGGCATGAGCTGGAGAATTGTGATCCCGATTGAGAACGCGGCGGGGGAGCTGGTAGCCTACTCTGGCCGCTCCATCGACGGGAGCGAGCCGAAGTACAAGGTGTTGTACGACCTGGCTCGGGCGGTGGAAGAGGGCTCGAACGGCACTGTGGTTCTGGTCGAAGGCTTCTTCGACTGCATCAGAGTGGTTCAAGCCGAGCACGTTTGCGTGGCGCTCATGGGCTGCGCGCTGTCAGCGGATCAGGAAGAGCAACTCGCGGCTCGTTTCCGGCGAGGGGTCGTGATGTTGGACGGCGACGAAGCGGGCCGGAGAGCGGCTACCGAGATTGCGGGGCGCCTGGCGCACCGGGTCTGTGTGCGTGTTGTAGACGTGCCAGATGGAAAGCAGCCGGATCAACTGTCAATCCAAGTGGTTCAGGAACTCCTCGCGAAGGTGTAATGCGGGACGGAGTTGCATTGCGGGTGGCCTTTGGGCGGCCCGCTTCTTGCGTCCCAATCCACCTTTGTCCCGTTGCAGAAACCGGGCACAGAAGGCAGGAATTCTCCCGCAACGCTTAACACAAAGTCGGTGGCATGGGACTATCCCAACAGTGCCTTTGTAAGGGCGAGTGCTTCGGCTGGAGTCTGCGTAAACGGCAGCATCTTGGCCAGCACCATCTTGTCCTTGACTTTCTGATTGGCGCTGGAGATTCTGAACTCATCGATGACCGCGGTCATCAGAATCATGTAGGACTTCAGGACCACCGCGAAGGCCACTGCTGCCAATGCCCTGAACGACTCCTTTTCCAGATTGACGATTCCGGTCATGCCGGAATGGACGTACAGACTCAACTGGGGATAGTTGACCGCATGAAGCTCGTCGAACGGGGCCGGCAAGAGTTCCACGCGCTCGGCCAAGTTGAGGTGGGCCCAATGCCTAAGGTCGCTGCTCTTGACGCCTGGCCAGAGCGCAGCGCGCTCGGCATCAATCCTGGCGCCGTTGCTGTCAATGTACTCCTCGTAGATTGTGACATCGAGTTGAGCCGAAGGGTTCTTCTTCTTGAAAGCCACGATCCGCCGGGCTGACCGCAATTTCTCCACGTCGGTGAAGGTCAGCATCTTCTTCACGCTGCACTGCACAACATTGATTAAGCTGATGTCAACCGCGAATTCGAACAGGGCGCGGGCCAGCATGGCAATGGCTTGGAAATCACGGACGTTCTTGAGTGACAACAGCGTTTCCACGTTTGCGAAACACCTGTAGTAGTTGCCGGTGAAGCATATCTCGCGTTCGGTCGGGGAGATCAGAGTCCGGATGACCCCGTGAATTTCGGCCTTGTCGAACTCGCTTAGGCTCCTGACAACCGTGAAGAACCGTTCGGTGATTTCTACTGGATCGAAGGACGTGTTCGGCATTGTGCTGATCTTCATTGTGCCTGTTTGAGGATTCGAATCGATGCCCGATGCGATAGCAGCTCGCCGCGGTTGCACCTGGCCGTTCGGGTTGGACGGCTGCCGTGGGTATCCAGAGAACATCGCCCCTTACAGTAGACACTTGGTCGCGTCAGGCACAACCAGTCGAAGGGGAGCAAAGGACCCCAGAAGTCCCGTTGGGGAAGATGGCGACGCACCGTCGACACTTCCGACAGCCGCTCCGGAACTCGTCGCCGGGAACAGCACTTCGCGACTGCGGGCGGCAGAAGTCCCGTTAGGCCATTAAACCGCCACGTGGCTTTGACCGATGGTGGTTGTTGGCGGCAATCAGTCGCGGGACATCTGGGCCGGCTCTCCCTACTCATGGACGAATCCATGGCCAGAGGCCGAGTTGCACGTCCTGTTTTATGAGGAGCGCGTTCTTTGGACTTGTGGAACTTCGTCAAGGGAGATGAAGTCATAGCCGTTGTCCTCAAGCCAATTCACGACCAGAGTAGCCATCTCAAGGGGATACATTCCGGAACGTTTGGGCTCCTCATACAGGCCGTCATGCATCAGGACAATCCCATGACCCGCCGCCTCAATATCCGCGATGTAGGCCTCAGCGCACTTTTTGGCGCTGCCGGTGCTCCTTGCTTCCCAAAACCTCCAATCAGCGGTCTTGTCGTCGTTTTCGGGAGTTGGAATGGCCCAGAGTATCGGCCCGACGTACGATTTGGTCTCCTCAGTTGCATTTAGCTCGGTTGCCAGTGACGCGCTCAACTCGCCCTGCGGCGGCCGAAGGTACCTCCGGAACGTTGGGACGCCACGGAGCAATTGATCCGTCTGGGCGATCTGTCTTACCACGAAGTCTCGGCATTGCCCTCTGAGGTTGGTGTGGTCGTACGTGTGGTTTCCGATGAGTTGGCCCAACTTTGACACGTCATCCACTATGCCTCGATACTGCTCCACGAACACTCCGATCATGAAAAACGTGGCCGTGATACTTCGGTCGTGAAGAAACTGGGCCAATTGAAGAGTTCGAGGGCCAGGGTTTCCGGCCGCCATGGTCTCACCTGGCCCATCGTCGAACGTCAGGCACACCGTCTTGGCAGGTAAGTCGTAGCCTCTGATCCCTTCGTTTAGGAACATCTGCAACCCCTATCGCCTGGTATAGCATACATCTGCCAACGGTAGCGTTCGATCCAGAGTGTTCGGTCCCAAGTGCACGAGAACGCCCCTTTCGGACCACTTCCCGGGTCGGCGATCCGGTGGCACGCGACCGACGCCACCTCCGCGGCTAGGGGTGACATTGCCAACTGGCAGGATGGCGTCTGGCGATGAGCAGTGCGATAATCTCTGCTATGCGGCGGGTTCTGTACGTTGACGGGTTCAACTTCTACTACGGAGTAACGCGCTATTGGGATAAGGAGAAGCAGTTGGCCGGACTGGGGTGGTGCAACTTCCCCGCGCTCGTTGAGAGACATTTTCCTGGGACCGGACAGGTGCAGACCAAGTACTTCACAGCTTTTCCTGGCGTGGAATTACCACACCGCAGGCCTGGCGAGGGTGACCGCTACCAACTCTGGAGACGCGCACTTCGTACGATCTGCAACTTGCTCATCGTCGACGGCTTTTATAAGCGTGATGACGACGAGAGAAATCAAGACGCGAGGAGTAAGAGACGAACGGAGAAGCAAACCGACGTGAACCTCGCGGTGGAGGCAATGGCGGACGCGTTTGGGCCGCCACAGTTGTGCCCAGAGCACGTCTTCATCCTTAGTGGTGACTGCGACCAGATGCCCACGGTGTTTGCGCTACAAGAACGCGCGCCTGTACCAATCCGAGTAACGGTTCTTCTGCCCTCAGGGGCCAAGCAACAAGACTGGCAAGATAAGTATGAAGGGACGCGGCGGAGATTGCTCAGGAGTCATCCGAATATGCGGAGAAATGCGCCTGGCCGCCCTATCGAGGTCCAAGTACTCGACGAAAAGACTCTCGCCGCGAGTCTGCTCAGCTATACCTTGCAGGACTCGGAAGGAAGCTTTGAGTGCCCGGATTATTGGCGGCTCCCGACTGTCTATCTGGAACAGCAGTGCAAGAACCGCAAGTGGCGCCCTGATCTCCATTGCTGAGCAAGCTCGCTATGCGGATGACGATATTGCGGCGCCAAAATGGCTGGCTACCACCAGGTTTCATTTGGCTTCGTACTCGCCATCTCGTTGATCTGAGCCGCGCGCCACTCGGAAGGAGAGGGCGCGGAAGTGGCACTCGGACTCCCTCTGCCGCACGTGCGGACCGTCATCCCAGAGTCCGAAGAAAGTCGCTAGGCTGAACGATGCCAATACTCCGGAAGGCCTTCAGCTTTCGCAGGCGGCGGTCGCCGGAAACGATCAAGCCGGCTGCGCCGGCCGCGGCGCATTCCAGAATCCGGTCGTCTGTGGGGTCATCGGCAATCACCCGCAAGCTGATCGTCGGGGTGACAATCTCGGCGACTTTCGCCACGAGTTTCAGCCGCGCCAGGATGTCGGCTTCCTCGAAATCCAAAATGTCCCGGAGCACGTGCGCGAGTTCGCGTAGGATGGCGGGGGACACGAGCAAGATGAAGCTGCCCTTGACAGCCTGCTCCCAAATCCGAAAGGGCGGGCCTAGCGGATGGGTGAAGGCCGAGAAGTAGACGTTGGTATCGAAGACCACTCTAAGCGTGTTTGCGGGCGCGGTAGTCATGGACGATCTGGTCAATGTCCTTGGGCTGGATGCCGAGCTTCTTCGCCTGGCGGGCGCCGGAGCGGGAGAGGCGGGCGCTTCGCTTGACCATGTCTTCGGTGCTCATGGGGTTCTTCGCCTGCTCGGCTTTGGCTTCTTCGATTACGCCCGCGATCCAGCGGGTTTCGTCGCGCTCCCGCTGGTTGCAATAGCGTCGATAGACGCGCACCATTTCCCGGAACAGCTCGCTCTTGGTCCGGCGCTCCTGCCGAGCCAGCGTTTCGACTTCCTTGACGACGGCCGGCGGGACCGAGAAGCCCATGATCTTCGTTGTTCTGCTCATGTTCATGCACCAGTGAACGGATTAGTCTTAGTTAAACTTATTATAACCGACCCGTGGAGCCCGTCAACCTGGCCAAGACCGTACCAAAACCCCGTCCAAATGGCCCATTCCGGGTTGTTCGCTGAGCGAGAGCAGACTCCCCAAACTGTTGAAAAGCCAAGCACAGGATGGAGCGGTTGGAGGCGGTACGCTCCGCCAAGTCCTGCCGTAATCGGCGACTCCTTCGCCGCCGAACGCAAGGGCGCCATCCTGGTGCTCCCCTCGGCGCTGGTCCCGCCGGAGGCGGATTGGCTCGTCAACCCCCTCCACCCCGAGTTCGCGGTGATCCAGGTACACCCGCCGGAGCCATTCCTCTGCGACGCGCGGTCCTTCGCCTGGTACCCGACTTGCCAGGCGCCGCCCCGCCCGCCCCACGCTATACTCGCTCCAGCATGTCCCCCCGGCCAAGCACGGACAAAGCCGAGATCCGCCGGCTGCTGACTCGCGACCGCGATTGGTCGCTGTACGCCCTGGCCGATCTCGACGACGGCCTGTTCGAACACTGCGACTGGCTGGTGCTCGGCGGCAGCCTGGCGCTGGTGTTCCGCGCCATCGCCATCCGGCCGATCTTCGTGCTGGGCGATGCCGCCTCCGCGCGCTCGCTCCTGGCGGCGCTGCCGCACGAATCGGGCTACCTCAATCTGAAGCCCGATCAACTGGAGGCCGCGCGCGGCATCTTCGAGTACCGCGAGTGCCACGAGATGCACCGCATGATCCTCGAGGAGTTCGTGCCACGCCCCGGCCCCACCGAGCCGCTCGCCAGCGGCAACCTGCCGGAAATCCAGCGGCTCTACGGTTTCGGCGGCGGAGGCGGCATCGCCTTCGCTCCGTTTCAGCTCGCCAGCGGCATGTTCCGGGGCGTCCGCCGCGGCGGAGAACTGGTGGCCGTGGGCGGCGTGCAAGCGGTCTCGCGCCAGGAGAGCGTGGCCGCCTGCGGCAACATCTTCACGCGCCCGGACTGCCGCGGCCAGGGCCTGGCGCAGATCGTGACCTCGGCCGTGGTGCTGGCTCTGCGAAGTGCCGGCATCGCAACCATCGGCCTCAACGTGGCCAGCGCCAATGCCGCGGCCATCCGCGCCTACCGGCGCATCGGCTTCCGCACGCGCTGCCGTTACTACGAGGGACCCGCCATCCGCGTGCCGCGGCGTGAGTGACCGGCTGCTCTCGCGCCGCGGCGGGGCTTCCGGCCGACTCCTGGTAGCATGGAAGACATGCCGGTCGAGTTATGGATCCCCTGATTGCGCGCGGCATCCCGTGGGTTGCGGCCGGTGGGGCGGCCGGCTGCATGAGCTGGGCGGTGCGGGGAAGATCGTCGCAGGTGTTCGCTCCTTCCGTCTGGCGCGGGAATCCCGCCCGTAATGCGGTGGCGCTCACTTTCGACGACGGGCCCAGCGAAGGCACCGGACGGATTCTCGATATCCTGGCGCGCCACGGCGTGCCGGCGACGTTCTTCCAGGTGGGCGCCAACGTCGACCGGCTGCCGGAGGTGGCGCGCGCGGTGAGCCAGGCCGGGCACTCCATCGGCAACCACAGCTACAGCCATCCGGTGTTCTGTTTTCGGACGCCGGGATTCGTGCTCGGCGACCTCGAGCGGGCGCAGGCGGCCATCGAGCGGCACACCGGAGCGCGGCCGGAGTGGTTCCGCGCGCCCTATGGATGCCGCTGGTTCGGAATGCGGACGGCGCAGCGGCGGCTGGGCCTGGCGGGCGTGATGTGGACCGTAATCGGCTATGATTGGAGTCTGAAGGCAGACGCGGTGGTGGCGCGCTTCGCGTCCCGGGTCGCGAGGGGCGCTATTCTATGTCTTCACGACGGGCGGGAGCTTCGCGCCAGGCCGGACATCGGCGTGACCGTGGAGGCCGTCCGGCGGCTGGTCCCGCTCTTGCTGGACCGGGGTTATCAGTTCGAAACGGTAAGCCGACTGCTATGTCCGACGACTTAATTCAACGCGTTCTAAAAACCATGGCCAAGTCCAAGCGGATTCCCGTGGAGTCCGTCACCATCGACAGCGAGTTTCAGCAACTGGGGATCGATTCCATGGACGCGGTGGAGATTCTGTTCGCCCTCGAGAACGAATTCGACATCACCATCCCCGACGAGGACGCGCGCAGCGTGCGCAACGTGCGCCAGATGTGCGAAGGGGTGGCGAAACTGGTGGCGGCCAAAGACGCCGCGCAGGCCGGCCAGTAGAGGATGAGCCGGCGCGTCGTCATCACCGGGGTGGGCGCCATCTGCGCCCTGGGCCGCAACGCCGCGGAGTTCGGCGAATCGCTGCGCCAGGGCCGCTGCGGCATCGGCCCCATCGAATCCGCCGATACCGCCAAGTTGCGCTTCCGCAACGGAGCCGAGGTGCGGGGCTACAGCCACCAGCCGTATTTCGACGACCGGCGGGCCGACTTCATCGACCGCTTCGCGCAGTTCGCCGTGATCGCCGCGCGCGAGGCGGTGGAAAGCTCGGGGCTGGTCTGGACGCCGGAACTGCGCGAGAACGCCGCCATCGTCACGGGCGCGTGCGTGGGCGGGCAGAGCACCGAAGACATCGGGTTCCACGACGTCTACAAAATGGGTCTGAACCGGGTGCATCCGCTGACCATCCCCAAGACCATGGCCAACGCGGGGGCCAGCCACATCTCGATGGAGTTCGGGATCACCGGCCCCAGTTTCACCATCTCGACGGCATGCTCGTCGGCGGGCCACGCCATTGGGCAGGCGTACTGGATGGTGCGGTCGGGCGTCGCCGATCTGGCGATTACCGGCGGCAGCGAGGCGCCCTTCAGCTTCGGCATTTTGAAAGCCTGGGAAGCCATGCGGGTGGTATCGCCCGAGACCTGCCGGCCGTTCTCGCGGGACCGCCGCGGCATGGTGCTGGGCGAAGGCGCGGCCATGCTGGTGCTCGAGCCGCTCGAGGCGGCGCGGGCGCGCGGGGCGCGCATCCACGCGGAGATCGTGGGCGTGGGCATGTCGGCGGACGCGGGCCACATCACGCAGCCGTCGGTCGACGGGGCGGCGCGCGCCATGCGCAGCGCTCTGCGCGACGCCGGGCTCGCGCCCGAACAGATCGGTTACATCAACGCACACGGCACCGGCACCATCGCCAACGACGCCACCGAGACCGCCGCCATCAAGGCGGTCTTCGGCGGGTATGCGGCCAAGCTGCCGGTGAGTTCCACCAAGTCCATGCACGGCCACGCGCTGGGCGCGGCGGCCGCGCTGGAGTGCCTGGCCACGGTGCTGGCGCTGCGCGACGGCGTGCTGCCGCCGACCGCCAATTTCAACGTCCCCGATCCGGAGTGCGACCTGGATGTGATCCCCAACCAGGCGCGCGCGGCGCAGGTGGAGTACGCGCTCTCGAATTCCTTCGCGTTCGGCGGATTGAACGCAGTGCTGGCCCTGAGGCGCCGGTAGGGCGCGCGGCAGCCGCCCCTTTCACACCCCGTTGGGATGCCGCCGGGCGTTCTTCACCATCTGCAGGAAGCGGCGCGCCAACTCGTGGATGCGATCGGTCTGGCGGCGTTCGATGGCGTCGCGCGGAATCAACTCCGCGCCGATCCCCAGCGCCACCGCGCCGGCCTGGATGAAATCGCCGGCGGTGTGCTGGTTGACGCCGCCCGAGGCGATCAGCGGCACTTGCGGGAACGGGCGCCGCAGCGCCCGGATGTAGCTGGCGCCGCCCACCGGAGCGCAGGGGTAGATCTTCACGAAGTCCACGCCGGACTTCCAGGCCAGGGTCACTTCCGTGGGTGTCAGAGCACCGGGAATGACGGCGACGCTCCGCTGCGCGGCCAGGTCCACGAGTTCGCGGTCGAACCCAGGGCTGGACAGGAACAGCGCGCCGGCATCCAGGCACTGGAGGGCATCCTCGGCGGTCAGCACCGTGCCGGCGCCGGTGACGACGTCCGGCCGGGTCCGGCGCAGTTCGGCGATCAACTCGACGGCGCCGGGGATCGTGAGCGTGATCTCGACGATCGGTATGCCGCCGCGCGATACCGACTCCACGGCGTAAGCGGCATCTTCCCGGGAGGCGGCGCGGATGGCCGGCACGATGCCGATGTCTGCAATTCGAGCGCGAACCTCGTCCCTGTTCATGGCCCCGTAAGCCCCTATCTCGGATAGACGCGGAAATCGTCGAAGTAGGTGACGGAATCGGCCACGGTCCACAGGCCGACTTTGCCGGCGCCCCCGAAGGTCCCATCGAAGCCCTGGAGGATGCGGCGGTGGTCCACGTAGACCTGGAAGCGGTTGCCGCGCGCCGATACTTTCAGAATGCTCCAGGTATTGGCGGGGATCTCGTGCGGCGCGGCCACCGAAACCCGCGTGCGCACCCCGTCGCGGACCTTATAAACCACCACGTTGCGGGTCAACGAGTTCACCCGCGCCAGATAGTAGTTGCCCGGGTCGCGATAGCGCCACACCACGCCGCCGGCCTGGTCTTCCTTGCCGGAAACCGGTTTGATGCGCACGCTGACATCGCCATCCTTCATGGTGACTCTGTCCAGGATGGCCAGCGGGCAGCGGTCGGCCGGGCCGGTGGAAGTCTGGGCCAGCACGTATGGCTGTGTGGGCGCGCTGCTGTCCCGCAAAACCTGCCACTGCGGGGGAGAACCCTGGTTGGTGGTGGCAACCGTCCAGCCAGCCGGGGCGCGCCCGACAGAGTCCGAGTCGAAGGTGACCACGGTACCGGCCGGGACCATCCAGCCCAACGAGATCAGTAAGGCCAAAAACTTCATAAACCAAGCGGACGGGGCACGGCAGAATTGCCCTGTCACCCTATGACTCTATTTGTACCACGGCTCAGCGGCTGCGGCGTGTGTGTGTTCGCACTACATATCGGCCACAATCGGCGTTCATGCAGGGATTTCCGCACGGCGTTCCCAGGGCGAAACGTCCGTAGGCGAGTACACTGGATGCGAGGGCCGCGGCCGCGGCGGTGCGTCACGGAGCGTCTTCTCTTGACTGGATGGAGGATGCGAGCAGCCATGAACACACGGGAGATGCAGCTTGCCACGTTGGCCGGGGCGCTGGTCGCCGGCCTTGCGGGAGGGTACCTGTCCGGGCTGGTAGTTCAGCCGCGGCTGCCGGACCGGCTCGCAGGTCCGCCGCCGGCGGTGAGGGCGGGCGCTTTCGAGGCGGTGGACGAGCACGGCCGCGTGCGGGCACGCCTGGGGCAGCGCGGGCTCGACCTGTTGGACGGCAGCGGCAGGGTCAAGGCCACTCTACGGCTGCAGGGGAGCGGCGATCAGGGGACGCTGGGGTTCTCCGATGACAGGTATGAGGGCGTGGTCGTCCTTGGATTCCAGGGCGGCGATGTAGGGCCGGACAACGAGGGCGACTGGGCCCTGACGATCCACCATAGGGAGCGCCAGCGGCCGATGGTCATTCTTTCCGCGGACGGCTTGCATCGCTGGGATCGGTGACCGTTAGGGCCTTGCCGCCGCCGTCTGCCTCCAGGTGTTGAGCAGCGTCGCCGAGAGGATCAGCCCGCCGCCGCACAGCGCCCACACGCCGGGCTTTTCGCCGTGGACCAGCCAGACCCACACCGGGTTCAGGGCCGGCTCGATCAGCAGGATGGCGGTGGCCTCGAACACCGTGACATGCCGGATGGCGCGCGTCAGACAGAAGTACGCGAGACCGATCTGCGCCACGCCCAGGTACAGAATGACCGCGACATCGGCTGCGCTGGGGGCGGGCACGGCGGCGCGGGCACCCAACGCCATGGGCAGGGCCGCCAGGAATGCCAGGATGTTCCCCAGCGCCACCGTCGCCAGCCCCGAGTCGCTGCGCCGGCCGCGCCCCAGCCAGCGCAGCCCCAGCAGCATAAGGGCGTAGAAGACGCCGGACGCCAGCGCCAACAGGTTCCCTTCGTCCGGCGACGGCGCCGTGCGAACCGCCGGCTCGCGGCCCACGAAGAACAGCGCCAGCCCTCCCACAATCGCCACGATGTAGGGCGCGTCCGAGCGCCGCACCTTCTCCCCCAGCAGCCACGGTCCCAGCAACAGCACATACAGCGGCGCGGTGGATTGCAGAAAGATGGCGTTGGCGGCTGTGGTCAGCCGGGTGGCCAGCACAAACGCCACCACCCCGCCGGCATAGGCCGCGCTCACCGGGACCATTCGCCAGGCCCAGCCCCGGCGGGCTTCCGGCAGCCACAGCAGCAGCGCCGCGGCGGCCACCGCCGAGCGGAAACTGGCGATCTGCCACCCCGTGAGCGTAGCCGCCTTGATGGCCACCCCTCCGGTCGAGAACAGCACCGCGGTAGCGACCAGCAGCAGACGATTGCGAACGGGTGATGCGTCCATGACGGCCGTGGCTACGTCACCGCCTGCGCGGCGTGGTACGAGCTGCGCACCAGGGGGCCGCTTTCCACGTGGGAGAAACCCATTTCGTAACCCGCGCGGCGCAGTTCGTCGAACTCCTCCGGGGCCACGTAGCGCGCGATTGGCAGGTGCCGGGGCGAAGGGCTGAGGTACTGTCCCAGGGTCAGAATCCGGACGCCGGAGGCGCGCAGGTCGCGCATCACCGCGAGCACTTCGCCAGCGGTCTCGCCCAGCCCCAGCATCAGGCCGCTCTTGACGGGCGTCGAGGGGGCGATGGCGCCAGCCCACGCCAGCACCTCGAGCGAGCGCTCGTAGCGCGCGCCCGGGCGCGCCTCGCGGTACAGCCGCGGCACCGTCTCCGTGTTGTGGCTGAAGACCTCCGGCGCGGCTTCGAGCACCGTCTCCACCGCCCCGCGGCGGCCCTGAAAATCGGGCGTCAGAACTTCCACGCCGCAGCCGGGGACGCGGCCGCGGATGGCGCGCACCGTGAGCGCGAACAGCTCGGCGCCGCCGTCGGGGCGGTCGTCGCGGTCGACGCTGGTGACCACGGCGAAACGCAGTCCCATGGCCGCTACGGCTTCGGCCACGCGGTTCGGCTCGTCGTAATCCACCGGCAGGGGCGCGCCCTTCTCCACCGCGCAGAACCCGCAGCGGCGCGTGCACACGTTGCCCAGAATCATGAAGGTGGCGGTGCGGTGGTTCCAGCACTCGCCCACATTGGGACAAGCCGCGCTTTCGCAAACCGTGTGCAGACGCAGGCGGGCGACGAGGCCCTTCAGCTCGCGATAGTTCTCGCCCGCGGGCGCGGGGGCGCGCAGCCACTTCGGCCGTGGCGCGGGGGATGCGATGGAAACCGGCACTGGAACCTATTGTAGACGCTGGACGGGCGGCGGCTCGACGCCCACGCGCACGGCGCCCTTGCACAGCGCACTCCAGACCGCGTCCCCAATGGGAATGCCGTTCGCCCGGCGGTCGGCTTCGGCGCGCCACTCCGGGTCGCCGGCCACCAGGACCTCGTCGTACCCCGCCGCGGGCGGCGTCGATTTCATAAGGCTCACCAGCCGCTCCACCCGCGCCGTGAACTCGGAAACCGGCATGAACCGCGCGATGTCGATGGCCAGGAACGTCTGGCTGGTGCGAATCTTCTTGTCAAGGTAGCGGAGGGCGCCCACCTCGTCGGCCTGCGCGCCGCCGCTCAGGACCGAGCACAGAATCTCCACCATCATGGCCAGGCCGCTGCCTTTGTACCCGCCCAGCGGCATGAGCATGCCGCGGTAGGCCGCCTCGGTATCGGTGGTGGGCACGCCTTCGGAATCCAAGGCCCACCCCGCGGGGATCTCCGGCCGGCCCTCGATGAACGCCTTGTAAATGCGGCCGGCGGCCACGGTGGAGGTGGCCATGTCGAGAAGCCACGGGCCGGGGACGGACATGCAGATAGGGTTGGTGCCCAGCCGTCCCCGCTTGCCCTGCCACGGAGGCACGATGGAGGAGGCGTTGCAGATCGCGATGCCGATCTGCCCGGCGTCGCGCATCTTCTGCGCCCACCAGGCGGCCGCGCCGAAATGGTTGGATTCGCGCGCCGAAACCATGCCGATGCCGTGTCCCCGGGCGATGCGGATAGCGTGTTCGCAGCAGGTGTGGGCCACCCACTGTCCCAGCCCGTTCTGGCCGTCGAACGTGAGGCAGCACCCGCTCTCGGAGACGACCCGCCCGTCGGCGAGGGGATCCATCCCGCCGGCCAGCAACTGCTCGACGTAGTAGGGGACCAACTGGACGCCGTGGGAATCCACGCCGCGCAGGTTGGAGGCGACCAGGGACGTGGCGGCGATCGACGCCTTGTGGGCGGGCACGCCCGCCCCGCCCAGGATGCGCTCGGCGAAGGCCGTCAGCGCGTCCCCGGAAATGACGAATAAGTCCTTTGGTTTCATATGACAAAACAACTAGGCGCGAGCGTTCGTAGCATGAATTGTAACGCATCGCCCAGGGGGCCTGGAACTTTTTGCGGTCCCCGGGTGTCTACTCTTTTGCAAGACCGGAGTTTTCCTGATAGCTTGAAGTCAGGATGAATACGAGGCTCCCAGTGGCCACGTCAATCTTCTTGGATCTGAGCGGGGATCGGTCGGCGGATGGCACGGCGGATGGCGGAGACTTCCGCCTGGTGGAGGCGCTTCGTAGCGGCGAGGAACAGGCCTACGAAGAGTTGCTCACCCGCTTCCAGCAGCCCGTATATGCTCTGGCCTTGCGTCTCCTGGACGACCCGGCGGGAGCCTCCGACGTGGTCCAGGAAGTCTTTCTCAAAGTGTTCCGCGGCATCGCCCGCTTTCGCGGACAGAGCACTTTGAAGACGTGGATTTACCGTATCACCGTGAACGAGGCGCACAACGCCCGCCGGTGGTTTTTCCGGCATCGCCGCCGCGAGGTGGATCTGGACTCCCACCCGGATGACACGCGCGACTGGAAGGAGAACATTCCGGACGAGAGCCGTACGCCGTTCGAGCAGGCGTTCGGAAGCGAGCAGCGCCTCATGGTGGAGGCGGCGCTCGAGAAGATCAACCCGATTTTCCGCGAAGCCGTCGTGCTGCGGGACATTTCCGGCCTCAGCTATGAGGAAATCGCGGAGATTCTGGGTGTTTCCCTCGGGACGGTCAAGTCCCGGATACTGCGGGGCCGCGAAGCCCTGCGGTGTGAGCTCGCGGGCAGCCTGGAACCCAGGCCGGCGCTGCGACTGGTGCCCCAAAACGGCCGAGTGATGCTATGAGCTGCGAATACGTGCAAGAACGAATCTCTCCACTCCTGGACCAGAGGATCGCGCCCGGGGAGCGGGAGATGGTGTTGGCGCACATCGAGTCCTGCCGGACGTGTGGCGCGCATTACGAATCCATGCAGAATCTGCGGGCCGCCTTGCGCGGCGTGAACGCGCCGCCGCTGCCGGCGGACCTGTGCCGGAAACTGCGGGTGCTGGCGTCGCACGAGCATGCCCGCCGGGTGTCCCGGTTGACGATCGAGGCGCGCCTCGATCGTTGGACCGGCCGCATGCGCCTGCTGTTCGACAACATTATGCGCCCGTTCGGCCTTCCGGCCGCCAGCGGCCTGATTTCCGCCATGTTGCTGTTCGCCCTGCTGGCTCCCAGCCTGAGCTTCGCGCGCCGCACGGGCGCCGACGATCCCACCGGCCTGGTCACCCTGCCCCAGTTCTCCGTGGTGAGCCCGATGTTCGACGGTCTCGAGATCGAAGATCCGGCTCCGGCCGGGGCGCATTTCGAAACCGTGCTCGAGTTGCAGATTTCTCCCGAAGGCAGGGTTTGGAACTGGAGGGTGGTGAAGGGCAATCGCGAGCTGACTCCCGATCTGAAACAGATGATTCTGCTGCAGACGTTTAAGCCCGCGACCTTTTTCGGCCGGCCTACCTGGGGCACCTTCACGGTGGGCTGCCGGCACCAAGTCCACTACATCGTCCGGGGTTGACGCCTCAAGTGGCGCGGCCCAGGCTCGGACAACATTTTCTGATTCGGGAATCCGTGTCGAACCGTATCGCGGCCGCCCTCTGCCCGGAGCCGCGTCGCCTGGTGGTCGAGATCGGACCCGGCCGCGGCGCGCTCACCCGCAAGCTCCTGGAACGCGCCGCCCGCGTGGTGGCCATCGAAGTGGACCCGTACCTGGCCGAGCGCCTGCGCCGCGAATACGCCTCCGAACCGCGCCTCGAAGTGGTGGAGGCGGATGTTCTCGCGACCGGCCTGGCGCGCTGGGTTGGCGCCGCCATCGCCGGCAACCTGCCCTACTACATCGCCTCGCCCATCCTGGAGCGCGCCCTGGAGGCGCAACCGCCGCGCGCCGTTTTCCTGATTCAGAAGGAGGTTGCCGAGCGCCTGGTAGCCCGTCCCGGCAGCCGCGACTATGGGTACCTGACGGTTCGCACGGCCTTCTTCGCCCGCGCCCGCCTGTTGTTCGAGGTGGGTCCCGCGGCCTTCCATCCGCCGCCCAAGGTGGATTCCGCCGTGGTGCTGCTCGAGCCCCACCCCGCGCCCGCTGCCATCGCAAATGCCGAAGCGTTCCTGAGCTTCGTGGCCCTGTGTTTCAGCCACAAGCGCAAGACCCTGCGCAACAACCTGGCCGGGGCCTTCGGCAAGGAAGTGGTGGATGGGTGGCCCGAGGCCGGGCTGCGCGCCGAACAAGTGGGACTGGAGCGGTTCGTCGAGATGTTCGGACGCCTGGGCAAGCCTTAGTTCTCCGGCGGTCTTTCCGCGCCGTCGATAATCGAAACCTCGATGGGGAGTTTGCGCGCGTCCAACCTCAGACCCACCTCGCGCAAAGCCGTGAAGACGGACCCGGGGGTCCGCAGCGCCGCAACTCCGCTGCCGCTGTCCGGCTCGTCCTTCAGTTCCCGATCGCCTTCTTCAAACAGGAGCTTGAAATCGTAGTGTCCCTCGATCTTGGTCCGATCCAGCACCGGAAGCCCGAGTTCAAACTGCAATCCCATGGCCAGGCCCTCCATCGTGGCGCCGTACGCCCAAATCCCGCCAGCGCCCATCTGGATGACGCCGTGCTCCGGGGGCGCTTCGGTCATCGGCGCCGGGAGCCTGGGTCCGCCCCTGTCGACGGTCATAACGTAGCCGGCCATGGTTCTGGTTTCACGGTGCAGTCTCAACCGAAACCGGTCCGCCAGCAGCGTTTGAAGCATGGACCGGATCTGGCGCGGACTCGAGATGCTCCCGGCCTTGGCCTGAATGTCATAGGCCTCGGACTGAGCCCACGCCGGACCGCCCGCGACCTGGTAGTCCCGGACGTCATATGCCAACATGATGAGACCCTTCAGCGAGTCGCGCGTGGTAAGACTGTCCGGACCGATTCGCCGGGGCAGCCCCATCGCGTTCGGGTCGCTGAGCTTGATTGACGCCACTTCGAATGCGAGGGGGGCCGCCGAAGGAGTCTGCGGCTGGGCGTCGCCCCGGTGAACATCCGCGGCGGCGAAACACAGGATCGCCACCGGCACCGCAATTCGCACCACCCGCCACACAGGGCGACGTTTCATATTCTCCGAATTATGATGGCACTTTCGTGGGCCGCGTGCCTCAGTCCGTCTGCTCCGGGAACAGCCCCGGCATCCAGCGGGAAGCCAGTGCGGCGGGGAATGCGAGGCGCAGAGGCGCGCGCGGGCTCGCCGATATCAGCACTCGCTTTTCCACCAGCGCCGAGACGATTCGCCGGGCCTGGCGCGGGCCGGTGCCCACCACCGTGTCCGCTTCGGCGCGGGGCAATTCTCCGCGGTACAGCACGGCTTCGAGTATGCCCCCGGATCTGGGCGGCAGAGCGCCCAGCCGGACTTCCTCGGCGGCCCACTGCAAGATCCGCGCGCGCAGGCGGTCCGGCTGCACCAGGCTCTCCATGAAGTCCACCTGGTCGATGCAGACCGTAAGGAAGAAGCGGGTGAATGCCGCCAGAGCCTCCTCGCTCAAATTGCCGCGCCCGTCCAGGTCGTTGCGGCGCGTCAGGTCGCAGTTGGCCAGCAGCGCCTTGTACTCTTGCACTCTTCGCGCCAGGCCGCGCGCCGCGCTCCACACCGCGCCGGTATCGAGCGTCTCGAGCAGCGCGGCGTGCGACATCAGCCTGGCCACGCGGCCGTTGCCATCCAGGAACGGGTGAATCCACGTCAACCGGTGGTGGGCAGCCGCCGTGGCGAGGATCGACTCGGTCTTGCCCAGGCCCGCGTATACCTCTTCGAAACGCTGCAGGAAGCGCGGCACCGCGCCGGGACTGATGGCGACGTGCCGGCCCACCACCACATCGCGGCGCCGCAGTTCGCCGGGCGCCAGGCGGAGCCGTGCCTGGGTGGCTGGGTCTTCCACCCACATGAAGCCGTCGGGCAACGACTCGCAGAAGCGGCGATGGATTTCGCGGATGCCTTCGGCGGTGAGCGCGTGGCCGCCCTGGAGGCCGCCGCCATCGATCCACGCCTGGACGGCGATGTGCGCCCGCGCTTCCAGTTGCAGATCGCGCTTGCGGGTGTCGTGGCTGTAGTCGTCGCGGAGCGCCCGTTCGATATCGACGGGGTGGGTGTTGTGCCCCTCGATGAAGTTGGAGTAGTAGCAGTTCATGGCCCGCACCAGATCGGCGAGCGAGGCCAGCAGGCTGGAGGGCAGAGAGCGGTGGAGGCCGGCGGATTTCTGGGCGAGTTCCAGCGCCAGATCGGTCAGAGCGGCGCGGTGGCGCGAGTCCCCGCCGATCAGCAGTGGCTCCATCCGGGGGGGCATCTCGCCTCTGTCGGGGGCTTCCGTGTCCGCTTCCATGTCCGATTAATTGTGGCATTTTGGTTCAATAATGTCAATAGTTTGAGGCATGTTGTGGGGAGAGTGTGTCCTTGCAAATGTCCGCATTTGTGTCCGCCCGGCAGTGGCCCCTTCAGGCGCTTCCACCGCGCGCCAAGCTATCATGGATCTGGAATCCATGCAGCCCTCACCCGCACCGGCACGGCCGCGGCGAACGCCTTCCTGGGCGCCGCAGGCGCTGGGCTACAGCCTCTCGGCGGGGTGCCTGATCTGGGTGCTCCACGGGTATCCCCTCAGCGACCTTCTGCCGGCCATCCGCTCGCTGGATTGGAGATGGGTGGCGGTTGCGGTGCTGGCCGATCTGGGCGTCTACGTGTGCCACGCCTGGCGGTGGAACACGCTCCTCAGCCCGGTGGCCCGCCTGGGACTCTGGCGCACGGTGCAGTCCATCTACATCGGGCTGTTCGCCAACGAGGTGCTCCCTCTGAGAGCGGGCGAGTTGATCCGCTGTTACCTGCTGGCGCATTGGAACGGGCTGCGGCTGTCGCTGGGTTTCGCCTCGGCCGCCGTCGAGCGGGTGATCGACGGGTTCTGGATGCTGGGCGCGTTCCTCGTCACGGCCTCCTTCGTGAAGGGGATTCCCCGCGATATCACCATCCTGGTGCGAGTGATAGGTGCGCTGCTGGTGGTGTGCGCGGCGGCTCTGGCCTGGATCGTGCTCCGCAAGCAGCACGCCGTGGCGGCGATCCGCGAGAGCCGGTGGTCTTCCACGCTGCGGCACGTGGTGGAGGGGTTGCAGCTCATGGGCAACCCCAGGACCCTGGGCGCCACGGTTGCCATCAGCCTGCTGTACCTGGGGCTGAATGTCTTCTCGATCTTCGCGTTGATGAGGGCTTACGGTCTGGATCTGTCCTTCTGGGCGGCGGGCGGCGTGGTCGTCATGATACGGCTGGCCACTGTGGTTCCCAACGCTCCGGGCAACCTGGGGCTGGTCAACGTGGCCTGCGTCATGGCGATGCACCTGTTCGACGTCGAGGTGAACGACGCCAAGACGTTTTCCATCATCCTTTTCGTCGCCCTCACCGTGCCGCTGCTCATCGGCGGGGCGGTGGCGACCGCGCTCACCGGTCTCAACATCGGCGAACTGCGGGACCGCGCCAGGGCGGGGGTCAATCGCGGAAGCGGCGCCGCGGCGCGGTAGGGCGTTCCGGCTGGTCCCATCGCCCGGTGGCGCTCACACTCGCTATAATTATTGAATGCTGACGCCCACCGAGAAAATCTGGCACAATGGCCGCTTGATCCCCTGGGAGGACGCCACCATCCACGTCCTTTCGCACGTGGTGAGTTACGGCACTTCGGTGTTTGAAGGGATCCGCTGCTATTCCACTCCGGGCGGACCGGCGGTGTTCCGGTTGCGCGAGCACGTCCGGCGGATGGTGGATTCCGCTCGGATCTACCGCATGGAGGACGTCGGCTTCACCTCCGAGCAGTTGTGCGAGGCCATCCTGGAGGTGGTGCGGGTCAACCGGATGGACTCCTGCTACGTCCGCCCCATCATCCTGCGCGGATATGGCGAGATGGGCGTGAACCCCGTCAGGAACCCCATCGACGTGTACATCGCCTGCTGGGACTGGGGCGCATACCTGGGCGCCGAGGCCCTGGCCCAAGGCGTGGACGTGTGCGTTTCGAGCTGGACGCGCATCGCCCCCAACACCCTGCCGGCGCTCGCCAAGGCGGGCGCGAACTACATGAATTCGCAGCTCATCAAGATGGAAGCCCTGGCCAACGGCTATGCCGAAGGCATCGCGCTCGACAGCCACGGCCATGTGAGCGAAGGCTCGGGCGAGAACATCTTCGTGGTGCGCGACGGCCGCATCCACACGCCTCCACTGGGGGCGTCCGTGCTGCCCGGCATCACCCGCGACTCCGTGCTCGCCCTGGCGCGCGCCGCGGGCATCCCGGTGGTCGAGACCATCATTCCCCGCGAAATGCTGTATATCGCCGACGAAGTCTTCTTCTCCGGCACGGCGGCCGAAATCACGCCCATCCGCTCGGTGGACCGTGTCACGGTGGGCCAGGGACGCCGCGGACCGGTGGCCGAGCGGCTGCAGAAGGATTTCTTCGGAGTGATCGACGGCACGGCGCCGGATGTGCACGGCTGGCTCACACCCGTGCACGCCCCCGCGGCGGTGAAGTAGAAGCCATTCGTCCTCAGGGGGTCTGCGCAGTCAGCCGGCTACCTCCCCCGAGATTTGCCTACATGGCTGCGCAGCCGCCCGAATGGACTCTCCTTTTGTAACCCGGACGGGCGGCGAAACTCCAGTGCCATTTTCTTTTTGGAGGCCCTTTTCAACATCTTTCTGGGGTCCGGCTGCCAGGCATTTACGCGGGGGGCCGTGTGCCAAAACTGTGAATAAAACACGGGACGGCCGGATTGTTCCTGGAAGACCTGCGCCGGCCGGCGCGGTTCCGCCGCCGGGTAGGGGACTTGCAGCCGGGCGGGGGGTACGGCCGGGAAACTCACGGCGGCGATTGCCTCGCGATGGGTGGCGGCGGGATCCGGACCAGCCGGCCGGCCGCAGATCCGGGGAGCCGGGAAGGGGCGGCAAACCGCGTGCAGCGAAGGGGTGGTAGAATTACCCTTGCGGCCAGCATATCGCGGCTGGCCGTTTTCGCGTCGCGGCGATGAATCGCAGATCGGCTCTCTGGCGTGCCACGTGTGCGTCGGTGTGGCCTGAAAAGGACAGTCCGCGTCACCGGGGAGAATCGTGTTCCGCACTCGAAGAGATTTCCTTCTAGCCACGTCCGGAACCATGGTCCTGTATCCGCGCTTTGGTCACGCAAGTGCAACGTGGGAAGACCGGAATCCATGGGAATGGACGCCGCAGGATATTCAGACCGTCCTCAATCACTCGGCATGGGTCCGGGAGGTGAGCCTCGAAATCAACCCTCCCGTTGAGACGCCCGCCCGCCCAAGACCGAAGAGTTCCCGGCCGAACCATGGCGTGCAGTCCGAGTTCAAGGCTCTGGTTCGCTGGGAATCGGGGCTTCCCGTCCGCCTGGCGCGCAAGACCGCTACTCTCCCCGACAAGGGCGTGGGGCAGTACATGTTGAGCATTAGCCGGTTGCCGCTGGAGTTCATCGAGCAATCCTCCGGCAACGGAACGATTCATCACGACGAGGGGGCCGGGCTGGACAAGACGGCATTGGCCGAGCGGGTCGCCAAGAACAGCTCGCTCCAGCGGACTGGAAAGGACGCCATACCCGCGAACCATGCGGAATGGGTGGAATCCGATTTTTCGCCCAGGGTCGTCATCTTCTTCCCGCTGGGCGCGAATCCCATCCAGCCCGAGGATCGGGAGGTGGATCTGGTCAGCCAAATCGGCGCCCTGGTGGTCCGGGCCAAGTTCTCCCTCAAGGAAATGGTCTACCGCGACAGGCTGGAACTGTAGGGTGGGATTGCGGTGCGACAAGCCGGCCGGGAGATGCGTGAGATTCTGTTGCGTGGCGTGCCCGCCGCGGGCGGTGGGCCGTCCGCCGGCTTCGCGCGGAAAGAGCTTGGTGGGGTTCGCAGTTCCCGGGGCATTCCCGCCCCGGTGTTGCGCGGGCTCGCATATAGGGGGTTAAAGCTAGGTGTTGGTCAGACCGATCACGGCTGTATTGGTGTTATTTAGCGGCTTCGCCGCTCTGGCGCAAGACACGGCGACGCTGACCGTCACGGTCGTGGATCCCAGCTCCGCGGTCGTGCCGGGGGCCAAGGTGACGATCACCGATCTGGGCCGCGGAGTGACCAGGCAGGCGGAGACGAAAGACGGGGGGTTCGTGATCTTCGACTTCCTGCAACCGGGCACCTATTCCCTGGAAGCCGTGAAGGCGGGCTTCGACCCCTACCGCGTCGACAGCCTGACCTTGCAGGTCCGCGACCGCCAGACCCTCCGCGTGGAGTTCCGGGTGACGGCGGCGGCGGGAACCAAGGTGGTAGTGACGGCGGCGGCCGAGGCCCCTTCGAGCGACGTCGGGCAAGCCGTCTCGCTGGGCCAGCAGTACCTCCAGTATCTTCCAGCCAATGGACGGAACGCCGAATCGCTGATCCTGATGAGTCCGGGCATAACCACCGCGGCGGGCGGCAGAAGCGATGGCGGCTTCAACGCCAACGGGCTGCGCTCGAACACCAACTACTTCACCTTGGACGGAGTGAGCCTGAATCAAGCCACTTCCACCGATGTCGGCTTCGGCGGCGCCAGGGGAGGCTTCGGAGGCGGCGCGGGACCGGGTGCGGGTGCGGGCTCGACCGACATGATCCCCATCGACGCCATGCAGGAAATGAAGGTGCAGGCGTCGGCCTTCGCGGCGGAGTTCGGCCGCTCCCCCGGGGCGCAAGTGGTGATGATCAGCCGCAGCGGGGGCAACGACTTTCACGGTTCGCTGTACTACTACTCGCGCAACGAGCGTTTCGACGCCAACGATTGGTTCGCCAACGAGGGCGGCTACCCCCGGGGCAGTGAGCAGGAGAACCGGCCGGGCGGGACGTTGGGCGGGCCGATTTTCAAGAATCACACGTTCTTTTTCGTCTCCTACGAGAAGCTCAAGCTGGTGGCGCCCGAGTCGGTCATCTCCGACGTGCCCGACCTGCCCACGCGGCTGTCCGCTCCGCCGGATCTCCAGCCCTTTCTGAACGCGTTTCCGATCCCCACCGGTATAGACCTGGGAAGCGGTTCGGCGGAGTATCGCGCGGTTCTCTCGAATCCCTCCAGTACCAATTTCACCACCGTCCGCATCGATCAGATTCTCAATCCGAAGACCAACCTGTTCCTGCGCTTCAGCTTGACGCCATCCAGTTCCAACCAGCGCGGCTCCCAGGAGTCCACGCCCAACCTGATCACGGTGCGGTCGTCCCACGCCGAGCTCTTCACAGGGGGTATGACCAAGATCCTCTCCAGCGGCGCTCTCAACGATTTGCGGCTGAATTACTCGAGAACCTCGAACAGCGGGCAGACCGAGATGGATAACTACGGCGGCGCCGTGCCGCTGACGAATGCGCTGGTATTCCCGAAAGGCGTCACCACGGATAACGGTACCTTTAACTTGAGCATTCTGGGTTATGCCGGCTACTCCTACGGAGGGCACACGAGCAACGACCAGGGGCAGGTGAACGTGGTCGACAGCCTCACCCGGGTGTCCGGCAATCATAGTTTCAAGGCCGGCGCAGACTACCGCGAGCTGCTGCAAACCAGTTACCGGACGCCTTACAGCGTGGGCGCCTCCTTCGACGGCCTGGTTTACAGCGACTACGCTTTTCTGAGAGGCGTGGCGCTGAACGGCCAGATCACCTCCAATTTGCCAACCGTGTACCCCACGTACACCAACTTCTCGCTGTACGGCCAGGATAGCTGGAGGGCCACGGACCGCACCACCATAACGTACGGTTTGCGCTGGGACGTGAATCCCGCGCCGACCACGCGCGAGGGACCGAAGCCCTTCGCCTTGTCGAACTCCAACATCGCCGGCGTTACCCAGAACGCTCCGCTGTATCCCACGCGCTGGTTCGATGTGGCCCCGCGGCTGGGGATCGCCTACCTTTCCGACGACACTCCGGGACACGAGATGATGCTGCGGGCGGGAGTCGGGTTGTTCTACGACCTCGGCTATGGCGCCATCGACGGCGCTTTCAGCGCGGCGCCGTACTCCAACGTGGAGACCGTCTCGGAGGTGAACTTTCCGTTCACGGCGGCCGACCTGGTTCCTCCGGTTCTGCCGCCGGTGCGCCCGTATGGAGAAGTGACCACCGGCGATTCGGCGCTGAAGTCTCCCGTAGTTCTCCAGTGGAACGGCACTTGGGAAAAGAACTTCGGCTCGGGATACATAGTGAGCATCGGGATCGTCGGCACCAGGGGTTACCGGCTGATGCGCATGGCAACCGAGCCCTCGTACACCGCCGCCTACGACGTGTTGCGGCTGCTGAGCAACGGATCGTCGTCGTCCTACAACGGCGGGCAGGTCCAGTTCCGCAAGCGGCTCAGCGGCAGCCTCCAGATGCAACTCAGCTATACCTGGGCCCGCTCCGTCGACAGTGCATCCACGGATTCCGGGTTTGGGGGCGGTTTCGCCAGCCTGTATGGAGCCGGCGAACACGGTCCGAGCGATTACGACGTGCGCAACAGCTTGAGTTTGTCGGGTTCCTGGCGGCTGCCTGCCCCGCGCGGCACAGCCTTCTATCTTCTGCGGCACTGGTATATCGACTTCGTCGAATCCGCCCGCAGCGGCTTGCCCTTCGACATCCAGGGTGTCAGCGCCGCCACCAGCGGAAGCGCTGGCGCGGGCCTGTTCGCGGAAGTGCGGCCCAATCTCACCGGCTTGCCGATATGGATAGACGATCCCAAGGTGCCCGGAGGCAAGCGTCTGAATATCGCGGCCTTCAGCGCGCCCACCGGTTATGCCCAAGGAGACCTGGGACGGAACGCATTGCGCGGCTTCGGGTTCTCCCAATTGGACCTCTCGCTCCGGCGGATGATTCCCATCACCGAACGCTACCAGATCGGGATTGCCGCCGAGGGCTACAACATTCTCAATCACCCGAACTTCGCCAATCCGTCTCCTCTCGAAGGAGCCAATATGTCCAGCCCGAATTTCGGGATCGTGACGCAGATGATGAACCAAGCGTTCGGCGGTGGTGTGAACCCGCTCTTCCGCTCGGGCGGATCCAGATCCATGGAGCTTTCGGTGCGTCTGCAGTTCTGAACCGGGGAAGATTATCGATGACCTTCAGCGTTGTTTCGAGATTCGCTCTTTGCGCCTGCCTGCTGGCCGGGGTCTCTGTGTTCGCCCAGGACGACGACTCCAGCCCGGCGGTCAAGCGTCCATCCGTCGGCGTGCGCGCGGAATATTATGGATCGCGTTTCTTCACCACCGCGCCCGCGACCGAGCACACCACCTCGCCCATCGCGGATTACAACTTCAGCGGCTGGGCCGGCCGGGGCAAGTTCGCCATCGCACCCACCGTGGAATACCGGCTGACGAACCGGCTCTCCCTGGGAGCGGAGATGCAATTCCATTACGCGCAGTACTCGCAGACCACCCAGATCCGCACCGGCCTGGTGAATCCCAACTCGAGCGTGGACAACCGCAAGGTGTCCACCCTGGTCGATTCCACCAAGGCCGACTATTGGGACGTGCCGCTGCTGGCCCATTATTACGGCCTCCGCCCGAAGGGACTCCTCACCAAGTCCTATCTCTCCGCCGGCGTGGAGCTCCGCCATGTGGGCAGGGTTCGCACCGGAAACGAAATCACCAACGCGGATGGCACCACGGATTACAACGAAAACCCGGACTCGCCCAGGCACATGAACGATTTCGGATTCGTGCTGGGCGTGGGCCTGCGTTGGGTCGACGACTTCAAGGTCAAGGTGGCTCCCGAAATCCGGTTCGTCCGGTGGCAGGGATCCACGTTCGAGGGACCGGCTTTCCGCTCGCAGGTGAACGAGCTTCAAGGCGGCTTGGGCATCTCGTTCTAGGAGCGTATGGGTACACGGGATATGCGATCCGGGTTCTTGGCGATTTCGCTGGCGGTGTCGTTGGCGGCCTCCGTCGGCCGGACTCAGTCGGTTGTGAGCACCATTCTAGGCGCGGCGCCGGACGGCGTTCAGGCCGCCTCGGCGCTGCTGAACCTGCCCGACGCAGTCGTGACCGATAACAATGGCAACGTGTTTGTCGCGCTCAAAGGCGCTCGCCAAGTGGTCCGGATCGACTCCAACCAGATGGTATGGCTGGTCGCCGGCACCGGGGCACAGGGTTCGAGCGGCGACGGCGGTCCGGCCAAACTGGCCACCATGTCCGTGCCCTCGTCGCTGGCGGTGGATGCGGCCGGCAACCTGTACATCGCCGATTCGGGGCTCAATCGCGTGCGGGTGGTGGGCACCGACGGCGCGATCCGGAACTTCGCCGGCACCGGCCAGACCGGGAGTGGCGGCGATAACGGCCCGGCCACCGCGGCGCAGATGACCTCCCCGTCGGCGATCGCTTTCGACCCGAGCGGCAATCTGTACATCGCCGACACCGGGAATAACATCGTCCGCATGGTGACGCCGGGCGGAACGATTTCCACCTTCGCCGGCAATCGGGGCAAGGGCAACGGAGGAGACGGCGGACCAGCCACCCACGCCTCGCTCAACGCGCCGGCCGGCGTGATCGCGGACAACTCCGGAGACGTTTACATCGCCGACACGGGGAACGCCTGGATCCGCAAGGTGACGCCCGACGGAACGATCAACCTCTATGCCGGTTACGATCCCTCCACCTCGTCGCCGTTCGGTGGACAGAATCCCAACATCGCCAATCAAGCCACCTTGATCAGTCCCACCAGCATGGCGCTGGATTCCTCGGGCAATCTGTATTTCGTCGAATACGGCGCTGCCCGCGTGGAAGTGGTCACTCCCAACAATACAATTGCCTCCTTCGCCGGGACGGGCACCGGCGGCAGCGAGGGCGACTTGGGCCTGGCCGTTTCCGCCAACCTCAACGTGCTGGGCATCTGCATGGATCCCAACAACAGTTTGTTCATCGCCGACGGTGTCAGCTACCGCGTGCGCAGGGTCACCGCTGGTATCATTTACCCGTTCGCCGGCAGCGGCAACGCTCCCTATACTCCCCGCGGAGTAGCGGTTAATCAGGGCCTGCTCTATTTCGCCGACAATACCGCCAACTCCAACCGGATTTGGGCATTCAGTCCCACCAACGGACAGATCACCGGTGTCGCCGGCACCGGCCAGGCCGGTTTTTCGGGGGACACCGGCGCGGCCACCTCCGCGCTCCTGAGAGCCCCGCTGGGCATCGCGTTCGATGGCTCCGGCAACCTGTTTATCGCCGACACCGGGAACAACCGGGTGCGCGAGGTGTACGCATCCAACGGGACCATCAACACCATCGCGGGGAATGGCGCCGCCAGCACCACCGGGGATGGGGGCCTGGCGGTCAACGCCACCCTGAACCAGCCCGCCGCGGTCGCCGTGGACGCCTCCGGGAATATTTTCATCGCGGAGCGGTCCGGCCAGGTGGTGCGCGAGATAGCCACCAACGGGATTATCAATACGGTGGCCGGCAACGGGATCGCCGGCCCTCCCAGCTCCGAGACCGGCGTCGCCCTGCAGCAGAGTCTGAGTATCCCCCAGGGCTTGATGTTCGACGCGGGCGGAGGCCTCCTGATCGCCGACTCCGGCAATAACCGCGTTCGCCGCTGGACCAAGGACGGGAATATCGCCACCGTGGCCGGTTCCAACCTCGGCGGCAACACCGGCGACGGCGGGCCGGCAACTTCGGCCACCATGCGGGGACCCTCCGGCGTCGCGGTCGACTCCGCCGGCAACCTCTACATAGCCGATACGACCAATAACACCATCCGGCGCGTGGACACCAACGGCGTGATTTCGACGGTGGCGGGAAACGGGACCGCGGGTTACGACGGCGATGGGAGTCCGGCTACCGCCTACGAGTTTGGCGGGCCGACCGCGCTGGTCCCCGGCTCCGCTTGCAACCTGTTCATCGCCGACACCTCGAACCTGAGGATCCGCCAGTTGTGGCCTTCGTTCCCTTACACCGTGTCCTCGAATCCTCCGGGCTTGCAGGTGACCATCGACGGCCAAACGGCCATATCGCCGGCCGTGCTGGGACTGCTGCCGGGAACCAGCCACCAGGTGGGCGCTCCCAGCCCGCAAGCCGGGCCGGCCGGCGTGCGGTATCTGTATTCCGGGACGCAGCAGATCGGCGCCGTTTGCGGGCTGGCGAACCAGGGCGTGACGCTGAACTTCCAGACCCAGTACGCGCTGACGATTGCCAGCGATCACGGCGGCACGGTCGCGCCTTCGGCGGCCGGGTGGCAGAACGCCGGCGCCGGCGTGACGCTCACCGCCACGCCGCAAGCCGGATACGTTTTCTCCGGTTGGGAAGGCGATTGCACGGGCGCCGGATCGTGCCAGCTCGCGATGACCGGACCCAAGAGCGTGAAAGCCGATTTCGCACCCACCGCGGCTCTTAACCCGGCCGTCAATAGCGGCGGCGTGACAGGCGCGGGCGGAAGCGTCCCCGCGGTGAAGGCGCTTTCCCCGAACGGCCTGGCGACCGTCTACGGGACCGGATTCGCCCCCGCGGGAACCTCGAATGCCCAGTGGTCCGCCAATCTGGTGGACGGCAACGTCTCCACCGAGATGGACGGCGTGTGCGTGCTGGTGGGGTCCACGCGGGCGCCCATCACCTATCTGTCGCCGGGCCAGATCAACTTCCAGGCGCCGCAGGGGATTCTGCCGGGAACCGTTTCGGTGAGTGTGGCGACCGCCTGCGGAACGCCCAGCCAGGTGCAGAGCGCCGCGCAGACCGTGTCCTCGCAGACGGCGTCACCGGAGTTCTTCTACTTCCTGGGGAACGCCTCGGGCCAGAACCCCATCGCCGCCGAGAATGCCGTTACCGGTGTGTTTGTGGGAGCGCCCGGGTTGATTCCCGGCGCGACCTTCGTTCCCGCGAAACCCGGCGACATTGTCGCCCTGTACGCCACGGGATTGGGGCTCACCAATCCGCCCTTTGCGGCGGGCGTGTTGCCCGGCTCGGCGGTTTGGGCTGCCGGCAGTTTCCAGATCAGCCTCGGCGGCGTCCCGCTGCCCGCCGCCAACGTGCTGTACGCCGGCGTGGCGCCCGGCACTCCCGGCGAGTATCAGATCAACATTCAGTTGCCGGCATCCACTCCGGACGGTAACCTGCCCGTGGTGATGACGGTGAACGGATACTCGTCGCCCGCGGGTGCTTACATCACGGTGCAGCACTGAACCCGGCGCCTGGATCGCGGGCGCCGCGGGCTTGCGTTTTCCGCGGCTGCGTGCCTGGGCGCCACCTCCGCGCCGCCACCTCCGGGAATCCCGAACGGAAGGAGGCCCGCCGCATGAACCAGCGGAGAGCCGCCGTCTTGGGGCCGCCTCAGTAGTGCGTGTGGTTGGCGACCGAATTCCGCAGATACTCCGAATCCCGCTTCACAACCTTCGGCGTCACGTGCCGGTAGCCGTAGACGCGCAGTACATTGCGGTCCCACGTGATGACCTGCTCGGCGCCGTTGCCCAGGAAATCGAACATGTGGTAGACGGGCTCCTTGAAAAAAAGCGTGCCTTTGCCGTCGTCGCCCAGCTTGAAGCGGTGCCAGAAGAACTGCTTGGCGCCGTTGCCATACCAGTCGCCCCGCACGAAATTGGGATTGCCGGCGAGCGGATTCCGCGGCCACTTGAACAGCAGGTTGCCGCGGTTATCGAACCAATAGAGCTGCGCGGCCAGTCCGCCGCCCCGGCCGCTGCCATAGGTGCGTCCGTTGGCCACCACCTGGGGCGTCCGGCTGCCCTTCAGTATGTAACCGGCGGCGATCTGCTGGGTGTGGTCGGCCATGTTCTGCCAGAGCATTTCGCCGGTCAGCGCGCGATAAGCCAGCGCGCCCACGTCGCTCTGCCCGGTCACTAATTCCAGCTTGCCGTCGCCGAAGAGATCGAAGAACTCCAGCGCGTCCATGTGGTCGTGGTTGTCGTCGAACATGGCGTAGTTGTTCCAGATCTCGTTGCCCTTGGAATCCAGGCAGAGGTGGCTCACCACCACTTCGTCGATGCCGTCGCCGTCGAGGTCGATGGGGTAGATGTAGTGGCCGAAGAAGTCCTTCGCGCGGCGCTCGGTGTGCTGCCAGAGCCGATGCAACTCGCGGTCGTACGCCGTCACGCTGATGACGCCGCCCGAATCGGTGAAGACCACCAGGTCATCGGCGTAGCCGGGATGGAATCTGGCGATGGCCGTGCGGAAATTGTTGTAGACGTGCGGCAGGGGCGGCGTGGGCCAGGGGACCTGGTGTTTCACCGCGCCGGTGCGGCCGTCGGCCATCACCAGCCATTCCTTGCCGTCCACCATGCGCCAGTGGATCACTTCGGCGCGGCCGTCGTGGTCGAAATCCCAAATCGAGCCGGGCGCTTCGAATTGGCCGCGCAGACGGGCGCCGTCCGCGGGCGCGTCCCAGTGCCACAGCTCCTGGCCCGCGTTGTCGTACATGTAGGCCGAGTAATTCGGAGTAAGTACCAGGAAGTCGGGCTTGCCGTCGCCATCCACGTCGCCGAACTTGACGATGCTGGCCGGCGGGATCTTGTAGTCCTTGAGCAGTTCCACCTCCTCGGGAAGCTCCAGCGGACGCAGATCGGCCTCGCTGAAATCCGCGTTGCGCGAAAGCACCATGACGTTGAGCGTGGGGCGCGGGTCGATGGCAGTGAGGCGGATCTCCACCGTGCCCTGCTTGAGGTCGAAGGTGCCGCTGGGGCTCCACGCCATGGGGCCGCCACCGAAAGTTCCCTCGGCGAGTTTGCCGTCCACGGAAACGCGGAAGCCGCTCCCGCCCGATCCCTGCGCGCGCACGAACAGCTTGTACGCGCCGGCTTCGGGCACGGCGATCCTGGCCACGGCGTCTTCCTTCGATCCCAGGTTCAGAACGCTGTTGTTGAACAGCCATCCGGCGTCGGAGGCGCCGAAGCCGCCGCCCATATTGTCTCCGGCGGGGATCCGGTCGTAGAACTCCGAGGCGTCCACCACGATGGTGCCGGGCGGTTGATGCGCGGGGGATGGGCGCGTGGGCGACTGCGCCGTGGCCGCGGCCGCGAGCAATAGGGGAAGCAGCCGTTTCATTGGACACGCTCCGGAAACGAGAATATCGGGCGGATATCCACCGGGATATCCGCCGCCGCCGCGAGGGCGTCTTTCAGCCCGGCGGGCATGACGTCGTACTTCTCGAACCAGGCTTCGGCGCCCGAGCGGTCGCCGGTGGCCTCCATCCGCAGGAGTTCGCGGGCGAGCGCGGCGATGGCGCCGGGCATGCGCGCGTAGTCGATGCGGTAGCGCCCGGCGTCGAGCGAGAGCGCGCCGTTCTCCGCCAGGTAGTTGAACTCCATCGTCTCGGCGCGTCCGTGCGCTTCGCCGGCGCCGAAACGCAAGGTCCGCAGAAGCCCGCCCACGTAAGACGCGTAGACCTCTTCCAACCGCTCCCGGGGCACGGCATGGTGCTCCACCAGCCACGCGAATCCGAACATGCCCACGATATCCGCCTTGGCCTCCTCGAGACCCGAGTAGGCCGGCCCGATGGCCTCGTTGATTTCGATTTGCCGGCCATCGCGGTGGGCGAACGCCGGCCCCAGATCGTGCGAGATTTCGTGCATGAGCGAGCCGGTGAGGTAGCCATCGCCGGAGACCTTGGCGGCAGCCTCGGGCGCCATCAGTTTCCGCGCCACCGGCAGGATCACGTAATCCACGCGCGCGTCGCCGAAGTTCTTGAAGAAGATCTTCTTCGATCCCTTTTCCTGGTGCAGGCGCGGATCGTTGGGCAGATTGTCGGCCACGGCCTGGTAGCCGTGCAGCAGGTCGCCCGCGCGGAAGGGTGCGTCCATCACCTCCATGGGCGTGAGATGGCCGCGCTTGGAGGGGCGGTCCGCCGCATCCACTGGGAGGGCATCCTGAATGTCCGGCACGTACTTCTCGTACACCGCGAGTTTGCGCGATTCCGCGTCGTTGCGGATCAGGATGGACGCGCCGTACGAGGTTTTCACGCCGAGCAGCCCGTCCAGATAGGTTTCGTACGGCGCGAAGATCGCGTCGAACTTGGGCTGCTTCAGGTCGAGCCAGGCCAGGTCGCTCTTGTAGTAGTCGTCGGTGAGGAGCGCATCGGCTCGCAGCCGCAGAAAAGCCGCGAAGGCCGCGTCGTCGCTGAGCGCCGCCGCCTCGCGCAGCGCCTGCGCCATGGGCTGCAGGAGCGGGCGGTAGGCGTCGTGGTATTTGACGGCCACCAGCCGGCCGCCCTGCCGCTTCACCACCGTGTAAGGATCGTAGATCGCGGCCTTGTCCTCGGGGTGTTGCCGCAGGTATTCGTCCAGCCCGGCCCGCGTGAGGTCGTGCGGATAGAACTCGCGCCCCGGCGGCATCGGCATTTCGCCGAGGAAGAAATGGTTGGCGTCGAGCAGGTCCCAGCGTCCCCCCATCACGCCCAACAAGCTCTTCAAGGTGGCGTCGCGCGTGGTTCTGTAAACCTGGAGGCCGCCGTAATCGCTCTGCCGCCAGTACACGCTGTCCAGCAGTTGGCAAGCCTCGACCAGCTTTTCGACCATGCGGCGCTCGCGCGCGGAGAGCCCCTCGGCATGGAAGGGCATCTCGACGGGCTTCCAGCGGGCCAATCGCTCGGCCTCGTTGTGCAGCGGCCTGCCGCCGGCGTTCTGCGCCGGGAGCGCGGCCGCGCCCGCCAGCAGCACGGCGGCACAGCAAAGAAAGTCTCTCTTCATCGGTTCGGCCCCCCTTTGACCCGCGCGGCAACACTATATGGTACTTCGCTGGCCGGCCCGCCGCGCGCCGAAATTCACGGTTCCGAAACGGCAGCCGTTTTCTGGAATTCCGGAGCGGGTTTCGATACTATGGAGCGTGGCCATGAAACGCGTGGAATCCGTCCGTGCGCCGCGGGGCGCGCGGACCGGGACGGCGGAGCCGGATACCGGGAACCGCGGCAAGGACCGGTACTACTCGCGCGCGGTCGCCAAGGCGCTGGGCGCGCTCGAAGTCCTTCAGACCGGGCGCGGTCCCATGGCGCTGCATGAGGTGGCGCAGCGCATCAAGTTATCGAAAACATCCACCTTCCGGCTGCTGCGGACCCTGGAGGTGTGCGGCTGCCTGACGGCCAGCGAGGGGGGCAAGTACGCCCTGGCGCCCGGTATGACCTCGCTGGTGTCCACGCAAACCGTGGCGCGGTTGCTGCGCGTGGCCGTCCCCCGGCTGCGGCAACTGAGCCGGCAATTGCGGGAAACCACCAGCCTGGCGGCGTTGTTCGACAACCGGATTGAAGCGATCGCGGTGGTGGAAAGCCCGCAACCGCTCCGCCTGAGCAACATCGTGGGCCACATTCTGCCGCCGCACGCCAGTTCGCTCGGCAAGGCGATTACGGCGCACCAACCCGATGACCGGCGCGAGAAGCTGCTGCGGAGTTACGGGACCTACCGGTTCACCGCCCACACCATCGTGGACCGCACGGAGCTGGACCGGGAGTTCGCGCGCGTTAGGGAGCACGGCTTCGCCTGCGACCTGGAAGAATCCGTGTGCGACGGCCACTGCTTCGCCGTTCCCATCTTCGGCCCCGCGGGCGAGGTGGTGGCGGCCGTCAGCCTTTCCTTACCCAAGTCGCGGGAGCGGGACGCCGGTCATCGGAAAGCGATTCTGGCGGCACTGCGGGCTGCCGCCGGCCAGATCGCGGCCGATCTGCGCGGCGATTGAATCGTTATCGATGGGCGTATTTTCAGGATGAACACACCGATGAAAACACTGTTTCGAGGAAGAATCCGCTGGGTGCTGGTGGCATGGATGTTCGTCATTTGCGCCGTGGCTTACCTGGACCGCGTGAATATATCGGTCGCCGGCAGCCACATAGAACGCGATTTCCATTTGACCCCCGTGCAACTGGGCTGGGTGTTCGGTGCGTTCCTGCTGGGATACGCCGTCTTCCAGGCGCCCGGCGGCCGCATGTCGGACCGCTTCGGGCCGCGCCGGGTGATTGCCGTGGGGACCCTTTGGTGGGCCACGTTCACCGCCCTTACGTCGTTGGTTCCTTCGGGCGTTGCGGGCATGTTGGCCGTGCTGATAGGCGTGCGGTTCATGCTGGGGCTGGGCGAGGCGGTGATTCTTCCGGCTTTCAACCGGGTGGTGGCGTTCTGGATTCCTTCCCAGGAACGTGGGCGGGCGAACGGGTGGATTTTCGCGGGCATCGGCGCGGGATCGGGCTTCGCTCCTCCGCTGAGCACCTGGTTGCTGGTTCACTACGAATGGCGATGGGCCTTCCGCGTGTGCGCTCTGTTGGGGTTGGCGACCGCCGCGGTTTGGTTCGCGATCGCCCGCAACCGGCCGCAGGAGCATCCCTGGGTGGAGCCGACGGAGGCCGAGCACATCCGTTCGGGCCTGCCACAGAAGACGGCGGCGGCCGTTGCGGCTCCCTGGCGGAGCATTCTCGGCAGCCGCCACGTGTGGGCCATCACCGCCAGCTACTTCGCCTACGGGTACGCCGCCTACATCTATTTCACGTGGTTCTTCAAGTACCTGAACGAGGTTCGCGGACTGGACCTCAAACACACCGCCTACTATGGAATGCTCCCGTTCCTGGCCATGGCCGTGGGATCCACGGTGGGGGGCTGGATCAGCGACGGTCTCTCGAAACGCGTCAACAAGCGCGTGGGGCGCTGCCTGTTCGGGGCCGCGGCCATGACCCTTTCCGGGTGCTTCATCGCGCTGGCCATGCTGGCGAAGAACCCGTATCTCGCCGCCGTCGTTCTGGCGGGCGGCGCTGGAACCCTGTACCTGGCGCAGAGCGCGTTCTGGTCCATATCGGCCGACCTGGCGGGCTCCTCCGCGGGTTCGGTTTCCGGCGTCATGAACATGGGCGCGCAGATTGGCGGCGCGGCGACCGCCGTGCTCACGCCGCTGATTGCCGGGCATCTCGGGTGGCCGGCCTCGTTCCTGGCGACCACGGCCATGTGCCTGGTTGGGGCCGCCGCCTGGCTTCTGGTGGACCCATCGGCCAGCCTGAAGACGCGAACCGCGGCGGGCTAGACCCCCGGCCGGAGGATTGGGCTCCGCCGCCGGGCCGCCCGCTCACAAGCTCTGCCGGAGAATCCCGCCATCGCGGGCGGGGGCTCCGGCCGGATTCGGCGCCTGGCCGCCTCGGATGACCCGCCGGCGCTCCGTATCAGAACTGGAATCGCGCCACCACCTGGCCGGTTCGCGACCCGCCGGGCGAAGACGAATTCATGTACCCGAAGCCGGACGTGGGAACGCCCGCGGAATTCACCACCTGGGTGGCCAGGGCGTTGCTCGACGACGGGCCGGGGACCCCGATGCGGTTGAATATATTGAAGAACTCTCCCCGGATCTCGAGATTCATCTTTTCCCAAATGTGGAATATCCGGCCCAGACCCGCGGTTTCATTGGGGCTGCGCCGGCCGCGGTAATCGCTGTAGTAGGGGGCCGAAAAGCCCCACTGCCCAGCGGCCGGATCGGACCAGGCCGCCGGGTTCAGTAAGAACTGCTTGTTGGGATCGACGTGGCCGTTGGGGTCCGTCAGGAACAGCGGAACGCCCGGAACGCGGTTGGACAAGGTGCTGCGGAACAGCAACGTGCTCAGATTATTCTGCGCCGAGGGAACCGCAATCAGGCCGCCGTTCTGGTACTGCATCAAACCCGATAGGGTCCAGCCGCCCACCAGCGCCCGCACGATCCGGTTCGATCCCAGTTTGGGAAACACGTAGTTATACGAAAGCACGAAAACGTTCGGCAGGTCCTGAGACGAGAGAGCCTTCAGGTTGCGGCGGTTGAATTGATCGTTGACAACCCCGCCGCCATTGTAGTTTTCCGCTTCCACGTCGAGCGTCTTCGACCTCGTGTACGCCAGCGTGACAGAAAGACCGTGGGACGTCCGTTTGGTGGCTTTCAGTTGCAAGGCGTCGTACCAGGTGTCGCCCAATGGCGCCCAATCCTCCACCAAGCTGCCGAATTGCGGATACGGCCGCAGGCTCTGAGCCACGGTGAGGGTGGCGGGAAACCCCGTGTACGGCGGTGTGTTGAATCCCCGTGACGCGGCGGTTGACGAGTTCAACGGGGACGTGAGCAGCGTCCGGTCGGTCGCATTGGCGATATTGAGGCCGAATAAGGCGATCCGCTGGGGAGTCAGCGCGTTCAGGTCCCAGTAACTGCTCGACTGGAGCCACACGCCATGGTTGCCCACGTAGGCGCCTTCCACGGAAACGTTCTCGGTGATTTCCCGCTGCACCGCGATGTTCCACTGATTGATCCTCGGCGGCCGGCCGGCGTTCCGGTCCATGTAGGCCGGAGGGTTGTTGATCTGGCCCGCCTGCGGCCGGATGCCCGGGTTATAGTTCACCGCGAAAACGTCCGCAAGGTTGTACACCAGGCCCTTGCTAAGCGTGGTGGCGGGCTCCGCGAAGGATGTCGTGGTGAAGCTGAGGCTGTTCCAGCCCACGCCGACCGCCCCGGGCCCGGCGCCATCCGGCGTGTTGCCGTACGAGATGCCCCATCCGAGCCGCATGACCATCTTGGAAGCGAACTGATACGCGATGCCGATTCGCGGGCCGAACGCGAGGGGATACGTAGTCGTGAACCGGCAGTTGCAGCGTCCGGGCCCGTCCCCTTCGAAGATCGTCCCGCCGGGGAGTCCTCCGGCCGTCGGGTTCGGAATGGTCGGTCCGAACATGCTGCTGCGGGCAAACACCTCCTCGGGCGCCTGCTGGTAGTCCCAGCGGATGCCATAGTCGAGTGTCAGTTTGCGGGTGATCTTCCAGGTGTCCTGGATGTACAACGCCATGGAGGTCTTGGTATAGTCGGGATCCTGCGTGGGGGGGATGCTGGCGCTATCCACCAGGCCCAGCAGAAAACTGGCGTAGGGAAGTCCGATGTTCGCGCCGCTTATATTCGTGGTCTGGAGATAGGGAAGAGCCGTCTCGTTGCCGCTGAAAGAGAGAGTCGGAGCGGCGACGGAGTTCTTATTGATCGCCGGGTCCTTTCTCCACTGGACACCGGCCTTGTAGGTATGGTCGCCGCGGACGTTGGTGGCGCTCAGGACGACGGTGGGCTTGTCGGCATAGTTGACGACGGGGGCGCCCACGCCCATGCCGTAACTCGTACTGAATCCGCCCTGGGTCGTATTTCCTATGCTGCTTATGGTCGGAAAGCCCGGCGTATAGCTGCCGTTAAAGCCGATGCTGGATGGCTGAAAAGCGAGGGAATCCGGCATGTAGTTGTCGTCGTGGATGCCGCGAACGAAGCCCAATCCCGCGTGCAAAACCAGCGTGGGAGTGGCCGTGTAATCGTAGTGAAGCTCGTAAGTGTCGGCGAAGATCTTGCGGTTGCGCTCCGAGGTGATGGGCGTCGGCAGGCCGTCCATGCGGGCGTACGCGAAGTACAGATAGTTCGACGCATAGAAACTGAGCTTCGATTTGCTGCCGAAATACTGATCGATCTTGATGCTGGGGATGTGCCGCTTCTCCGGAGACACGTACTTCTGCTCCCAGTTGTTGGCTATTCCGGATCTGGTGGGATCGGGAAGCCACGCCTGGATCTTCAGCGCCACCGGGTCGAAGCGGTTGGTTGGGATGACGTTGTTCGGGAACGGCGTGCGGGTCAACTGGCCATTCACCGTCTGCTCCGTGAGCGGATCGAAAATCATGTTCTCGTTGATGGCTCCGCCCGCCGGGTTGGTGCTCAGCGCCCGTCCGGTCAGCGCCTGGCTGAAATCGCCGCCCTTCATCTGAACCGTCGGCATGGTTACGTAGGTATCCGTGCCGGTGTAATTCCGGTACAGTTCCAGGTTGGCGTAGAAGAAAGTTTTATTGCGGCCGTTGTACACCTTGGGGATGACCACGGGGCCGCCGATGGCGCCGCCATAGTTCCTGGCACGCGACCTGGGCCTGAGGAGGTGCCCGCCGGGGCCCGAGCTGCTGTATGGCTTGCCGGCGTTCAGATCCTCGTTGCGAACGAACACGAACCCGACGCCGTGCAGTCCGTTGGTGCCGCTCTTGGTGGTGAAGTTATAGAGGCCGCCGGTGATCTGGCCGAATTCGGCGGAGAAGTTGCTGCTCTGCAGCGTGAATTCCTGGAGCGCCTCCACGGCCGGCTGCTGCTCCAGCGTGTGCGACGGATCCTCGTTCGCATTGGTAATGTCCTGGCCGTCGAGGAGAACCCTGTACGAGGTGGCTGGCGACCCGTTGACCTTGATATTGGCGGAACCGGCAGGAGCCGTCGTGCCGCCCACCACCCCCGGCATGATACTGGAGAAACCGAACGGGTCGCGCACGTTCGTCGTCGTGTTGGGCATCGCATCCACGCGGTCCGTGCTCAGGTTGTGGCTCACCTCGGCGTTCTCGGTCCTCAGCAACGCCGCGTCGGCGTTGACGGTGACGGAGTCCGTAGCCGCGCCCACCTTCAGGACGATATCGACGCGCAAGACCTGGACGACCTCGACCGTGATGCCGTGCTGGACGTACTTCTCGAATCCGGGTGCCGTGACGGTCACATCGTACGTGCCCGCGAGGAGTGAAACGAGCGCGTAGTTGCCGGTCGCGGTGGCGACCGTGTCGTACTCCGCTCCCGTGGCCAGATCCTTGGCGTGGAGAGCCGCACCGGGAACCACCGAGCCAGTCGGATCGGTGACCGTCCCCGTGATGGTCCCGCGGTCGGTCTGGGCCGCCGCGAGAATCGCAGTCATTAGAAACACGAACGTCAACCGCACGAAGGAATTACCGCGCGTCAGGTAGGAACGCATGCAAAGACCTCCTCGATCTACAGTTTTAGCGGATGAAAACTCACCCAATAGCTGGTCTCCCGGGCGGCTTCCCGTTGCGGGAAGACCTCGGAGTACAGCGAGACCAATATCGGCAGAATTATAATGCCGGTGTTGAAACCTGTCAAGACAAATTGAAACGGCAAATCGAAAATCGGGCGGTGCGCCTTGATTTCGCATCCGCGCCGCGATTGCAATGGCACACCCCGATAGGGAGGATTTCGTAATGGAGCCAATCACCAGACGCGCCATGCTTGCGGCCGCCGGTTGCACCGCCGCCGCCCGGCAGGCAGTTGCCCAAGCCGGGAAGTATCCGCGGGATCTCATCAAGGAAGACGTGGACCGGTGGGCCGCCCTCCGGCATGGGCGGCTGTCCACGGGGCGGCGGCACGGCGAACCCAGTCGCCGCGATCCGGAATCAAAAGTTGATCGCAAATAATTGACAATACAAGACTTCCTTGAATCAGTGTCAGGAAACTTGTCATTCTCGTGCGCGGTTTCAGTAGCGTGCCCGGCGGCAGCCCCTGCCGCTGGGCGACAGGCGTGAACAGGTCGTCGCCCGCGAAGTAATCGAGGGTGGGCTTGCTTGTCCGCGAAGAACGCCTCGTCCAGGTCCCATCCCTGGTGGGACGCCAGGAAGCGCGCGATCCAGCGCGGGTCCACGGCGGTTGCGGGGGCCGCGCCGCCTTAATGAGGCCGGGCTTGTGTGGGGCAGGGTGGCATCCTGCGGCGGGTTGGCAACCCGCCTTCCGGAGTTGGCGCAAAAGCCGGGGCAGGCCGGTTACAAACCGGCCGCAGGATGAAATCCTGCCCCACAAAGGCGCTTACAATCTGCGCAGCACCACCAGCACCACGTCGTTCTCGCGCAGGGGGACATCCTTGACGAACGTTCCGCCGGGGTGTTTCAGCACCTCCTGCTGAACCGGCGCCCCACTCGCGCCTTGGCGCAGTGCCTCCTCCTGTGCGAGCGTCAGTTGATTCGGCGCGCCCATGTCGAGATACATGGTGTAAGGGTCGTTCACGCGGTAGCCCGTCTGGTAAACCTGCAACCAGTAAGTCCCGGCGGGCAGGTTGCCGACGCGCAGAGAAGCGGCGCCGGCGGGCTTGGCCGGTTGTTCGCGCTTGTAGAAAACCTGGTCGTTCACGCCCTCCGGCGGCGTCACCGGGGTGAAGTTCCATAGCAGCGCCTGGACTCCTCCGGCCGGGTCGCGGCAGACCCACGACGAATCGTCGGCATTCGCCAGTTCCTCCGGCCCAAGGCGGCTCATGAACTGAAACGCGTAGTAAGCCGGTTTGCGGATGCCCTGGTAGTTCAGCAGGCCGAAGCCGCCGTGAAAGGGCGTCATGCGCGGGCCGTTCTCCTCGAAGATGTCGGTGAAGACCCAGTAGGACATGGAATCCACCGACTCCTGCGCGCCCTTGATCTTGTCGAGTATGAACGCCGCCTGGTGATACTGATCGTGTATATAGTCGGTCGGGGTGTAAGACGAGCTCCATTCGGTGAAGTGCAGCGGGAGATCCGGCATGGGCGATTCGCGGATCAGCTCGCGGGAATGCACCATGCGCGCGCGCACCGCCGTGCGGTCGGGGTCGAGCACGGTGCCCCGCGCGCCGGTTTCGTCGAAGAAGCCTTCCTTGACGCCGTAGGCATGGGTGGAGATGAAGTCCAGCGGCACATGCTCGCGCGCGCAGTATTTCGGCAACTCCTCCTCGAAGCGGTACGGGCTGGCCGAGGCGGGTCCGCCCACGCGATACTCCTTCGACACGCTCTTCACGGCTTCGGCGGCGGACTTATAGAGCTTGAGATACTCCGCCAGATCGGCGGTCCAGAACGGCGCGATGTCGGGCTCGTTCCAGACCTCGAAGTACCAGGTCTTGACTTCGGCGTCGCCGTAGCGTTCGCGGAAGTGGCGCACCAGGTTGGCAACCAGCGCGCCCCACTCATCGTAGGACTTAGGCGGCGTGATGTTGCCGCGCCACCAGAAGACGGTCTTATCGCCGCTGGCCAGGTCGCGCGGCATGAAGGCCAGCTCGACGAACGGCTTTAACCCGATCCGCAGCAGGTAGTCGTACAGCTTGTCCACATACTGCCAGTTATAGACGGGAGCGCCGCCGGGCCGCTCCCGATAGACGCCCATGTCGTCGTGCAGCAGGCCGTGCATGCGGATGTAGCGGAAGCCGATCTCTTTCCGGACGAGCGCGAGTTGCTCCTGCCAGTCGGCGCGCAAGCCTTCGTTGGCGCGGCCCGCGCCGATGCACTCCTTCCACACCGTGCTGTGCGGCCCGCGCACCCTGGTGAAGTCCACCGCGACGGCGCGCGCGGGCTGCGCGGGCAAGGCGCCGGCCAAGCCGGCGAGAAACGCCGGAACGAAGAGAGACGCAAGCTTCATACGAGACACCCGCTTTCGAAAGATTCGGCGACCTCTCAGAATACCAGGGCCGGGGGCGCAGCGTCGTATACTGGAACTCGATGACACTGGTGTGGCTGTTCCTGATTCTGCTGGTCGCGTTCTGCCTGCTTGTGGTCGGGGATGTGGTTCGATCCGGCGGTGTGCTCCGCGCCAACCTTGCGGCGTACCGGCGTGGCGACTACCACGGCCAGTTGACGATCATCGAGGGCTTCAGAACCAGGCAATTCGAGCCGGCCCGCTACCTGTTTTTTCGCGGCGTAGCCTGCTACCAGCTCGGGCTCCTCGAAGAGGCCGAGCGGGTCCTTGGCCGGAGCCTGTCCCTGGAAACCAAGCCTGTGCTGAAGACGATCTGCCGGGACCAACTGGGGCTGGTGCTCCTGGAGCAGGGGCGGTGGGACGAGGCGGCGGCGTGCTTTCGCGAGTGCATTGCGGAAGAGCCAACCCGCGGGGGCGGCCATCGCGGGATGGCGGAGGTACTGTTGCGGCAAGGTGGGATGGATGCGGCGGCCCTGGAGGCGGCGCGGCTCGCCGTGGGCGCCGATCGCGCGCAGAACGTGGCTCTGGGCAAGGAGGCACACAACCTCAACCTGAGCGAGTCGCTGGCCTTCCTCGCCTGGGCACTCGCCAGGAATTCGGCCGATTCCGGCGAAGTGGAGAGCGCATTGAACGAAGCGTTTGCTCTCTGCGGGGAGACCACGAAACCCATCCTCGCCAGGCTCCACTTCTGCGCGGGCCACGCCTACGCGGCCCTCGGGAACGCGGCCGAGAGCGTTCGCCATTTCCAACTCGCCACCGGGATCGATCCCATCGGCAACTACGGCCGGCGCGCCCGGGCCGCGGTGGCGGCGGTCAGTCCGTCGGAGTAACTCCGCCGCCCCACGCTCGCAGCGAACAACCAGCCTTACCCGCGAAGGTAGGGCTTCATGAACTGGTCCCAGTAATCGCGGATAACTCTCTTGCCGGCTTCGTCGAGCGGGACCGCCGGGCCGCGGTTTCCGCCGCCGCCGCCGCGGCCCATGGCGGCATCGCTCATGGGGATGCGGCGCGTCTTGGTGCTTTCCTTGAAGATGCCGCGCATGACCATCAGATAGCTCGATCCGTTGACGATAGTGCCCCACGCCTGGATGCGGGCGAACATGTCGTAGGCTTCCCGGTGCTTGCCGGCGTGCCACAAGTCGTACGCGGCGGCGAAGAAGTCGCTGAGATCCACCGTGGGACAGTGGCCCGAAAACCCCAACCGCATCTCGTCGATCATCGTGCGGACGCCGTTTCCGGAAAACACCGCCAGTTTGTCCTGGGTGCGCTGGCGGAGCTCGGTGACGCGGAGCAGGGGATTGCCGCTCTCGTCCTTGATGCAGCGCATGGTGGGCGTCTGCTTGAATATCTCGACGATCAGATCCACGCTCATTTCGCCGCGCGTCTGCACGATGAGCGGCAGGTCCGTCGCCTTGCCGATGGTCTTGTAGTACTCGATCATGGCCTCGTCGCCGGTCCCGTGAGGCAGCGAGATGATGCCGTCGGCGCCGTTCTTCTCCGCGTGTTTGGCATAGGCGATCGACTTATCGACGTTGCTGTCCTTGTCCTGCACTCCGATAATCAGCGCCGTGGTGCCGCCCTTGCCCGCCGCCAGGATGGCCTCGGCGCCATCGAACCGCTCCTTCTCGGAGAGCGCGCTCCATCCGCTGGCCATCTGCGGCCAGGCGAAGCCGTGGACCTTGAAACGGTTGCAGAACTTGATCTCGTTCTGGAGACATTCCAGATCGAGCTTGTCGTCCGGGGTGGTGGGCGTAGTGCCGATAGGGAACAGGCCGCGGAGTGGTTTCGTCCCAGCGGAATAACCCCGGCGGGCCAGAGTTAGCGCCAGCGCGCCGCCGGCCAGGGTTTGCAGAAACTGCCGTCTGGCGGGTGCTTGTGAATAGTTCTCCATGGATCGATCTCCTTCCGACCTTAACGGTCGATTCTCTTCATGATCTTGTCGAGTTCGTTGCGATCGATGGGATAGCCGAGCCCGGGCTCCGTCGGCGCGAGCACGTACCCATCCTTATCGATGCGGAATTTCGGCTGGTAGGGCCGGTCCGCCGCCGTGACGGGATGCGGCATCTCGAACCAAAACGCGTTGGGCATGGCCAACTCGAGGTGAAAATGCACCGCCAGATCGGTGGGATTGCCCCAGTTGTGCGGCGTGCATTCCAGGTTGAAGGCATCGGCCAGCATGCCGACGCGCATGGAACCGCCGATGCCGCCCACGTTATCGGCGATCAGCCGCGCCACGGTGAGAGCGCCGCGGTGGATGTACTGGGCGAAATCCGAGATGGAGAACAGGAACTCGCCGATGTGGAGCGCCAGATCGAGCTTGCGGCCCAGTTCGATCAGGCCTTCGATATCGGTGGTGGGAATGGGGTCCTCGAACCACAGGTAATTCAGCTCGTCCAGCACGCGGCCCACTTTGAGGGCCTCGAAGAGGTTGTAGCGCTGCACCGGATCGTGCGCCAGAACGAACTCGTCGCCCACGGCTTTGCGGATGGCGCGGATCTCCTCGATGTGGCCGATGTAGGCGGGAATCGCCGGTCCTTCCTTGTGCTGCCCGCCGCCCGGATGGATCTTGTATCCCCGGTAGCCCTGCTCCTTGGCCGCCAGCGCGTCGGCAACGTAGTCTTCGATGCTGGCGAGGTGCTGCGAGCTGGCGTAAGCCATGATGCGGTCTTTGGTGCCGCCCAGAATTTTGTAAATGGGGCGGTTGACGGCCTTGCCCAAGGCGTCCCACATGCAGATTTCCGCCGCGGCGGTGTAGAAATTGGGCCACGTGCCGCTGCCGCGGGGACCCATGCCTCCGCCACCGGCCGCGGGGCGCCCGGCGGCGCCGCCGGCTGCGCCCCGGCCGCCAGGGGTGGATGGAGCCGCCGGAGGCGGCATCCGCATGGCGGTGCGGTTGCCGCTGAACCCAAAGGTCTCTTTCATACCCGAAGTGGCCGTGATGCTGGGAAGCAGATCGACGATGTTCTTTCCCAGCAGGGCGGGTTTGGCCCAGTCCAGCCAGTTCGCCGTCAACCCGCGGTTGCCGATGGTGTAGTTGCCTTCGTGGCCGCTCTCGGTCACCACCGAAAGGATCTCGCCGGTTTCGCTGGAGTTCAGGCGGCGGAAGCCGGAAACGTCCGCGACATACACCTTCACCTCTTTGATGGTCAGGTCGGGAAGATCCGCCTTCTTGACTCCGGCCGACTGCGCAGCGGCGTGCGGCGGGTCGGCGAGTACCGCGGCCGCGGCCGCGGTAACGCCCGCGGAAGCTCCGAAAAACTGCCGGCGGGATTGCTTTCGATCGGACATGGTTCGTTCTCCTTCTATCATTCGGGCACGGCACACGTTGCAGGCGAGGCGCCGGGCGGCCCGCTGGTCTCAACGTGGCACGGCGTTCGATCCTCGTCTGCGCGAGACCATTGTGCCAAACTGTATCGAATTGCAAGGGTGTAGTCAATCGCCCGTGCCGCGGACGCCAAAACTGAATTGGATCCGGCAAAAACGAAACGCGGGGACGGAACGTTTCGCGCGCGCCGGCAGGAGGTCAGCCGCGGGAACTAGGGCTTCGGCAAGAGCGACAGCACGCCTTTGCTGGGGCTGGGGATGACGTGCGCGGCCACCAGGCGGCCGAGCCCCTCGACCTTCGCCTTGCCCGCCTCGACGGCCGCGGTGACGGCCGCCACGTCGCCCTTGATCAACACCGTGATGTATCCGCCGCCCAGCTTCTCGCGGGCCAGCACCTCGACCGAGGCGGTTTTCAACGCGGTGTCGATGGCCTCGAAGACGGCGGTGAAACCCTGGGTTTCGATGAGACCCACGGCGAAACTGGATTGATCGTTCATAGCGTTCTCCGGTGTCCGGACGGTGGACTGTTCGATGAGGGGGCTGAACTCCGGCCCGGCTTGCCAGGCGGCGCCCGACAGCTCCGATGGGCCGGGGATGATGTGAGCGACGACCGGCATCCGCATGGCCCGGGCGGTTTCTTCGGCGGCGCGCGTGGCGCTCTCGATGTCGCCCAGCCGCCCGCACAGCTTCATGGTGACGCCCGGGCTGTCGTTCAGCTCGGTTTCGAGCACCCGCACGCCGGCGCACTTCTCCATGGCGTCGAGCACCACCATGGCGGGCGACCAGCCGCCGATCTCGATGAAGGAAAGGGCTTCCCTCAGAAGACACCCCGTTTTTCAAGCTCGCGCATGACTTCGAAGACCACCTGTCCCACCTTGTCGGCGCCAATCTGCTGAATGCGCGGCGCGCAGCCGGAGGCGGGGCGCTCCACCAGTTCGAAATCCGCCAGAATGCACTGCAGGACGGCGGTGAGAGCGGTGCGGTCGGAGCGCTGGGAGCTGGTTTGGGGCTGCCGCCCGCGGCCGAAACGGAAGCCGCGCAGTTCGGCGGCGGCGCGGAACCCGTCGGGAAACTCGAAGGGGTACAGCATGGCGTCGAACAGTTCGAGGATGCGGTACTGCCACTTCATGGCCTCGTCGAACTTGCCGGCCCGCGCCAGATCGTACATGCGGCGGGTCACTTCCGGCACCGCGTTGCTGGAGGCGTGGGTGCCCCCATCGCATCCGATCGCCAGCATGGGAACCAGCACGGCCTCCCACCCGGTGAGGAACGTGAAATCGGGACGCTGGGGGCGCACCGCCGAGATCATCCGCATCATGAAGGCCATGTCGCCGGAGGAGTCCTTGATGCCCACGACGCGGGGAAACTCGATCGCCAGCCGGCGGATGGTGGGGACTTCGATGGGGGTGGCGAACGCCGGAATGTTGTAGAGCGTCAGGTCGATGGGCGAGTGCCGTGCGATTTCGCCGAAGTAAGCGTACACCGATTCCTGAGTCAACCTGTAATAGAACGGCGCCACGATGGCGACGGCCCGCGCCCCCATCCGGGCATACGCCTCGCAAGCGCCCAGCGTCTCCTTGACGTTGGCCTCGGCGGCGCCGGCGAGAGTGGGGACGCGGCCGCCGGCTTCATCCACCACCACCTCGACAACCCGCCGCCGTTCCTCCGGCGTGAGACGCGTGAACTCTCCGGTCGAGCCATTGGGGTACAGACCGTGGACCCCGCGGTCGATCAGCCAGGAAACGAAGCGGCGCAGTTCCTGCTCGTCGATCTGGCCCCGATCGTCCAGCGGAACCAGTAGCGGCGTGAAGATTCCTTCCAGCTTGGTCAAGCTACAAGGATACACCTTGGGCGCCGCGCTTCGCATTACGGTCGCGCGTTTCAGATGCCGCTTCGCCGCATCGCGCCCCGCGGGTGCGGTCTTCCCGCCGGCGGAGAAAGGCCGGGCCGTTTCGGCCGGCCCGGTTGTCGCGCGGATTAGTCGCGGAGCGGCGAGTTACGGCTACCCGGACTCATGCCGGTTCCCGGTTTGCGCCGCGCCCCTGGCCGGGTGGTACAGTTGACAGGCATGAGCGAAATTCACCGAAGAACGTTCCTGAGTTCCGCCGCGGGCGCCGCCCTCGCCTGTGCGGCTCGGCCCGCCGAAGCGCAAGCGGCGCCGGTGCCCATCATCGACTGCCACATCCATCTGTTCGATCAAACGCGCCCGCAAGGCGCTCCCTACTCGGGCGGCCGGGGGAACAAGGAGCCCGCATTGCCCGCGCGCTATCGCAAGCTGGCTTCGCCCCTGGGAATCGTGGGAGCCATCGAGATCGAAGCCAGCCCGTGGATTGAAGACAATCTCTGGGTGCTCGAAGTCGAGGAAACGGACGCCATGATGGTCGGCGCCATCGGCGATCTTCAGCCCGACAAACCCGAGTTCAAGGAATACCTGGACCGTTACCGCAAGAACGCGCTTTTCCTGGGCATCCGCTATGGCAATCTCTGGGGTTACGACCTGGTGCGGCAGGCGGAGAACCCAACGTTCGTCGAAGGACTCAAGCTGTTGCAGCAGGCCGGCCTGGTTCTGGACACGGCCAATCCGCGGCCGGATCTGATCGAGGCGGTCATCCGTGTCAGCGATAAAGTGCCGGGGCTGCGGATCGTCATCGATCACCTCCCCTCGCTGATGGCGCGCCTGGATGCCAATGCGAGGAAGGTTGTCGAGGGGAACCTGAGCGAGTTGGCCATGCGGCCCTCCATTTACGTCAAGGTTTCCGAAGTCATGCGCCTGGTGGACGGCAAGCCCTCGACCGATCCGGCTCTCTACAAGCCTCTTCTCGATCCCCTCTTCGAGACCTTCGGCGAAGACAAACTGCTCTTCGGCAGCGACTGGCCCAATGGACCGGCGGTGGACAATCTGCCGGCGATCGTGCGGATCGCGAGCGACTATTTCTTTGCCAAGGGGCGGGCGGTGGCCGAGAAGTACTTCTGGAAGAACTCGCTGGCGGCATACCAATGGAAGCGGCGCGACCCCACCCAGCCGCAACCCGGCGGCCGCGCGTAGGGCCCCTTCCGATCTCGGGGAGTGGTTGCCGGCAAAGCCACGGAACCGCGGGGCCGGAAGGTGAATTTGCCGGCGCTATGTGGGGCAGGTTTTCAACCTGCGGCCGGTTTGCAACCGGCCTTCCGATCCGCCCGCAATCGCCGCGGGTGGGAAGATTCGTTTGCGGTTGTGCCGCTATGTTCAGCCTGCGGCGGGCTTGCAGCCCGCCTCCGGCGTTGGCAGACGCTCGCGAGAGGCGGACTGCGGGGTGCCCGCTGGGCGGCGCCGCAGGCCGGCGACCTGCCCCACAAAGGCGCGGCCGGCCTTGCGCGCACGTAAGCTCCGGCCCTTGCGGTTCTGCGGGCGAATCGTCTCCACGCCCGTCTCTCGGGCGCCCGCCCGCGGCCTTGCGCCGGGCGGCGGCAACGTGTGCTACGGTGTAACGCTGGAACCTTACTGATCGTCATCCCGTGGAGTGAAACCTATGCCAACTGAAACCAATCTGCGCAGAACCTTCTTGCGGTATGCCGGCGCGGGCCTGGCCGGCGCCCCCTTGGCCGTCAGTGCCGCCCAGGGAGCCGCGCGCCCCGCTCCCAGTACGCCGGCAGCCGGAATCCTCGATGTCAGGAAGTTCGGCGCCACGGGCGACGGCAAGACGCTCGACACCGCCGCCATCAACAAGACCATCGACGCCGCCGTAGCCGCCGGTGGCGGGACGGTGATCTTCCCGGCGGGCAATTATCTTTCGTATTCCATCCATCTGAAGAGCAACGTGACGCTGCACCTGGAACCGGGCGCGACCATCGTCGCGGCCGATCCTCCCGCCGCCGGCGCCCCCGGCTACGATCTCCCCGAGCCCAACGAGTGGGACATGTACCAGGATTTCGGCCACAGCCATTTTCGCAACAGCCTGATCTGGGGCGACGCCATCGAGAACATCGGCATCACGGGAACCGGCCGCATCTGGGGCAGAGGTTTGAGCAAGGGTTACGGCCCGGGCCCGGAGGCCCATGCCGCCGCGGTGGGCAACAAGAGTATCGGCCTGAAGAACTGCAAGAACGTGCTGCTGCGCGATTTTTCGATACTGCACGGCGGCCACTTCGGCATTCTGGCCACGGGAGTGGAGAACCTGACGATCGATAACCTCAAGATCGATACCAACCGCGACGGCATGGACGTGGATGCCTGCCGCAACGTGCGCATATCGAACTGCTACGTGAACTCGCCCTGGGACGACGGGATCTGTCTCAAGGCCGATTATGCGCTGGGCAGCGCCAAGCAGACCGAGCACGTCACCATCGCCAACTGCTACGTCAGCGGGTGCTGGGAGGAAGGCAGCATGCTGGACGGCACCTACAAGAAGTTCGCCGCGGACGTCCGCGTGCCGCGCACCGGCCGCATCAAGTTCGGCACGGAATCCAACGGCGGGTTCCGCAACATCGCCATCTCCAATTGCGTCTTCGAAGGCTGCCAGGGGCTGGCGCTGGAGACGGTGGACGGAGCGATTCTCGAAGACATCGCCATCACCAATATCTCGATGCGCGATATCATCAGCTCTCCCATCTTCCTGCGATTGGGCAACCGCATGCGCGGCCCCGACAACACGCCGGTGGGCACCCTGAAACGGGTGATCATCGGCAATTTGGTGTGTTCCAATTGCGTCTCCGGGCTGGGCTCCATCATCAGCGGCATTCCGGGCCACGCCATCGAAGACGTGAAGATCTGCAATATCCAGATCCTGCACCAGGGCGGCGGAACCAAGGAAGACGCCGCGTATCGGCCGCCGGAGTACGAGGACATGTATCCCGAGCCGACCATGTTCGTGGGTGGTCCGCGGCCCAGCGGACGCGGCCCGGACGGGCGCTGGATGCCCGAGGGCGCCCCCCGCGGACCGGCAGGGCAGGGAAGACCGCCGGGAGCGGCTGGCGCGCCGGGTGGTACGCCTGCAACACCGGGAGCCGCGGCCGCGGCGCCCGTCCCGCCACGCGGCCCGCGCGGCCCCATCCACCACATGCCGTCCCAGGGATTCTACGTGCGGCACGTAAAAGGCATTCAGTTCGACAACATCGAGATCCGCGCCGATAAGGAAGATCTGCGGCCGGCTTTCGTGCTGGAGGACGTGGATGGCGCGGACTTCTTCCGGATCAAGGCGCCGCAGACCGCCGGAGTGCCGGAGTTCGCGCTCCACAAGGTATCGAATTTCGCGGCCCACATGTGCGACGGCGTGCCGGATACGCAATTGAAAGCCGTCGAGAACGAGACCCTGTAGAGTAAGGGCTGGTCCACACGAAAGCGCCCGCCCCACCTGGCCGCCGAACGGCCGGAGGGGCGGGCGCTTTATCGTGCGGCCGCGGCGCTGGCTAGACCTCGGCGATCAGCTCGATGCCTTCCTTCGCGCCCAGATTGCGCGAGTACTTGCGGGCCGTCGGGTTGTTCCAGTGTTCGTGTACGCCAAGGCTGGCCAGCGTGCCGCCGCCGTCGGGGTTGTAGACCGTGCCGGAGGGAGGCTTGTCCGCCAGGGCCGCTTCGTGGAGGTAGTTGTCGGCGCTGCCGCGGACCTGCGTGGCGCGGGGCTCGCCCCTGAGGGCGTCCAGCCCCACGGAGTCGATCGCCACGGGGTCCTGGGAAACCAGCATGCTGGCAGCCCATTGATCGCCGAAGGAGGCCCATTTGAACACGCTGCCCTCGTTGTCGGTGGCGGTATACAGACCATCCAGGATGTATAGCATGGTCTTGCCGCCGAGCTGGCGGTGCCCAGTCAGGTCCACCAGGGCGTTGTAAGAACCCACCGGAAGAGTTCGCAGCACGCTGTTGTGCAGGACCCTCGGGGACCAGCCGCCATCCTTCGGGAAGTGGATGGAACCGAAGTGGTTCTTGGCGGCCAGGGTGACGCCGGCCATGCCGTGCGGGCGCAGCAGCGCCATGTTGATCATGTACTTCGCCTCGGTCACTTCGCGCGCGAAATAGCCGGTTGGCAGATCGCTCTTGGCGAAGTGAATGGGATTAGCCATATCCGGAGTGGGGGACATGCGGCCGCCCAGACCGTAGTCGTCTCCCACCAGAAATTTCACGGCCCGAAATTCGGGATTGGAATTCGCCCGGATCCTGGTGTAAATCGGCTGACCGATGTTCCGAATGCCGGTGACGTCGTAAATCATGATGTCCGCGCCCTTCACGCCGGCGCCTTCGATCAGTTCGGTGACCAGGGCCACCACGGCTTGAGGGCTGGGCAAGCCGTTCTGAGGCGGCCGGTTGAACCGTCCGCCAGGCCCCCCCGCGGGAGGTCCGCCGACGCCGGGAGCAGCCGCCACGCCCCACTCCGGAGACCGGTCCTGGTTGCCGTTGATCTTGATCGCGATCCTCTCGCCGGGACGATATCCGCTCCCTCCCAGCTTGTGCACGTCGTTGAAATTCCGGAACAGGGCGTCCCATGCCTGCTTGTCGTTCCTCTTTCCCGTCAAATTCCGGACCAGCCGGGAAGCCATGCCGTTGACGGCTTTCTGGTTGGTGTTGGCATCATCCCACCAATGTCCCGTGGTGCCGTCCCATGTGGTGGCATTGGCGTCGCGCACCCATACCACTCTGCCCGGGAAGATCCCCTTACCGGCGCCGATGGGGCTGTTGGCGTTGTCGGTGGGCTTGAAGGGTTCCGATGGAGGCATTCCCCCTCTGCGTTGGGCGATCGCCGCCCAAGGCAATGCCAGAGGGAGACGGGTGAGGCCGGCCACCGGGACCGCAGCCAGCGACCTTAAGAAGCACCTTCGATCCATGAGATTTCCCCTTTCGGATTCTTCATCGAGGACGTTGCCCGGCGGGAACGGCGCTCAGGCCGGGCGCCGCCGTTTCCGTTTGGCATTCCAGCGGAGCCCTGCCTGTATTGTAATCGCTTGCCGCACGCCCGTAAACCCGCTGGAGCGGCAGGGCGAGCAGCGTGGAATGGGCACGCAGCGCCCGGTGCACCGGGTTTCCTGCGCGTGGCGGCAGGTCTCATCAGCATCCGATAACGAATATTATGTAAACTTTGAGGGCGTTGCAAGGCCTGCCGTCCCTCCGGCCCCAATACTGCATCATCACACCATCCCGGCCGATGCGGAAGGTGCCGCTGGCATGCTGTCGGCTCGCCGCTGCCCCGCATACTGAAAAAACGGCCCGGCCGCCGCTGAACGGGACCGGGCCAATTGGGAAGAAACCGGCTGATGCTTGCCTCTTCGGAAACTCGTTACCTGCGATGACCGCCGCCGCCGGAGGAGTGACCGCCACCGCCTCCGCCGCCGGAGGAGTGGCCGCCACCGCCTCCGCCGCTGCCGGAACTTCGCGACGGAGCGCTGTAGCTGGGAGCGGAACTTCGCGACGGCGCGCCGTAGCTGGGAGCCGATCCTCGCGATGGCGCGCTATAACTCGGCTGGCTGGGCCGGGATTGCGGCGAACCGTACTGCGGCGAGCTGCCGGGACTGCCGAACCTCCGATAGCCGCTGGAAGGCGCCTGCGCCAAGGGTTGCGACGAAGGCCGCGTGTTCCCCATCGCCGGCCGCTGCGCAGCGTTCAGTCCGGCTGCGCCGCTCGACTGGGCGCCCGGAGCGCCGAAGCGGCGGAAGCCGCCGCCCGTGCCACTGGTCCCGGCCGCAGCGCCGGCTCCGTTAGGACGGCTCACGGACGCGGAGCCTCCGGCAGGCGACGGCCGGTCGATACCGGGGCCACTGAGACGGCCGGGCATGGCCGCGCCGGAAGGCCGGCTTCCCTGCTCCATGGCGCGCTGTTGCTGTGAGAACGGCACCCGCGCGATAGCGGCGGGCTGCTGATGGGTGAAGAACCGGGTGGAAGCCGAAGTCCGCGGCGTGAACGCCGCCGAGCGCGCCGCGTATTGCAGGTTGCTCCGGCTGGGAGCGATCCCCAGTTGTCCGTGGATCAACCCCGCACTGCGCAACTGCTCGCTGCCGGGATGGCTGACATTGCCGAACCGGCCGTTGCGGAAGTCCTCTGCCCCAAGCGACGAAACCGCATTTGCCACACGCGCATTTCTGTATACGTTGGCTATATTTACACTTGTAAAATTAATGTTACGGTTGAAGCCACCATAGTAGCCCCGGCCCCACCACGGGTGAAAGACCTCATAAGGCGCCAGGGGCACCCATCCCACGTTGCCGAACCCGAAGCCGAACCCCAGGTTGAATCCGCCCACGCCAAACCCGAAGAACGCCACCAAGCCGGGGGACCAGTAGTGCCGCACGCCCCTCATACCGGGATACCAGAGCCATCCGTAGTTGGCCTGATAGAACCAGCGTCCATAGTGATACGGCGCCCAGCCCCACGGGTCGTTGCTCACCCAGGTCCACCCATACCAATCCAGCCAAGTCCAACGGCCGTACTCGTAGGGTGCCCAATCCGGCGGCACGGTGGGCCGCCAAACCTCGCCATATCCATCCACGTCCGTCCAAGTCCCGTAGCCATCCAGATCCTCCGCTCCCGACACTCCCGGCCCCACGTACTGGGGGCTACTGGACTGCGTCAGAGCGCGATCCCGAGAGTCGTTCCAGCGGTCCCATTCGTCATAGCCCACGGCGGCGACGATCTGGTACTCGGGATCGGCGGGATCGCCCCGCGCAATCAAGGTCTGGCCGGCAGAGACCGTCTGCGACCCCCGCGGCGAGAACACCTCCACCGAGCCGGAGCGCGCCGTGACCTGGGTCTCGCCGGCATCGTTCACCGAGATGCGATACGTGCCCACACGGGACGGACGCACGGAAACGCTGGGCGTGTCGATCTCCACGGACGCATCCGTGGGCCGCAGCACGCGGTAGGTGAGGACGCCCTTGGCAAACTCGAATTGGTAGCGCGCGGCTTCCAGTTGGGTCAGGTGGACTTCGGCATTGGCGCCCATGCGAAACATGTTGGAGGAATCGAACTGTACTTCGGCGCGGGAGTTCTCCGCCGTAGCCACGCGGTCGCCCGCGATCAAGGGCGCGTTGACCACTCCGGCCACCCAATCGCCCGAGTCGCCGCGCTGGACGGACACCTGGCCATTCATCAAGCTGATGCGGCTCACTCCGCGCTTGAGATCGTCGGGATCCTGCGCCCGGGCCGGCAGGCACAATCCCGCCAGCACGAGCGCCGCGCTGGTCAACGCCGGAAACCTAAGCTGCAAGCCTTTCATGGCACAACCTCCCAACTTCACCGGCTCTGCTGCACGGTGTAGGCCAAATCACAATCCGTTTATTTTCAATGAGATGAGTGCAGACTCCGGGGCTGACCGGTGGCCGAAAACCACCACCCATGGCCGCGATCCATCAGGGCTCGCCGGGATGCACTGGCGGGAAACTGGCACCCGTCCTTCCGGAAATATATCGGTGAAACACCTGAGACTTGAGAACTAGTTACGGGCAAACTTCTATGGAATCCCTCTAGAATTCCGGTTCGGAACCGCCGATGAGTAAGTTGAATGCGGACCTTGGTTCACCCCTCCCATACGCTGTCGGTCAGTCTGGCGGAGGCGCTCCTGGGCGCCTGGATACTGGGCGATGCCCGGAAGGTCAGCGCGGAGTTGAAGCGCAGCGGATTCGCCGAACCCGAAATCGAGGAAGGCCACGAGGCCGAACGCATCCAACTCCTCAAGGCCATCGCCCAACGCATGCAGACGTGTCCCGACCTGTTCGCGCCGCCCAGCACGGACCCGGCTCTGGACCTGTGCGTGGACTTGCTGGCACACTTGGCGGGCGACACGGACCGCCCAGACTGAAGCCTGGCGACCGGTCTCGATCCGGCCGTCCGCGCCAGCGCTACCGGCGCTGGAACGGATGGTCCGGTACTAACTTCGGATATCGGGAAATCGCTTGTAATCCACGCGGTAAAATCCGTTGTACGCTACTGCCGTAAGTTGATGACGAACGCCAAGCCCAAGCTGTTGTGGATGGTCACGGACTCGAGCGGGATTCTCGAATCCGAATGGCGTGAGGCGCTTTCCGATTTCCGTGTGATCCCGGTTGCGGGAATGGGGGATGCCTGGCAGGCGATCAGGCTGGAATCCATGGATTGCGCGCTCTTCACGGGCGTGGACCCGGACATGGACGCGGCCGACGCTCTGGAATTGTTGCGCCAAGCCGATCCCCTGCTCCCCACGGTGGTTTGGCGCCCCGAGATGCGCGCCAGCGAAGCGGTCCGGCTGACTCGCGCCGGCGCTTATGGCTGCATGGAGTGCGGGGACGCCACCGGGATGCTGCGCGAGTCGCTGCTGAAGGCCGCCCAAGAGAAGCGCCGCCGCCTGGGTGCGCGGCAACCCGGCGCCTGCCCGGAGGTCTGGCGATCGTTCCTGGTAGGCGACAGCCCCGCCATGGAGCGGGTGGTGGAAACCATCCGGCTCATCGGTCCCCGCCGCTGCACTGTTCTGCTCACCGGCGAGACCGGAACCGGCAAGGAACTGGTGGCGCGCGCCCTGCATCAGGCCAGCCCGCGCGCCTGCCAGCCGCTGGTGACGGTGAACTGCAGCGCGCTGCCGGAGCAGCTTCTGGAAGCCGAACTGTTCGGCCACGTCAAGGGAGCGTTCACGGGCGCCATCAACGCCCGGGTGGGCCGCTTCGAACAAGCCAACCGCGGCACGCTCTTCCTGGACGAAATCGCCGACATGCCACTGGAGTTGCAGGTCAAGCTGTTGCGCGTCCTGCAGGACCGCGAGATTCAGCGCCTGGGCAGTGGGGAGAGCGTGGCGGTGGATGTCCGCGTAATCGCCGCCAGCAATGTGGATCTGCTGGAGCGGGTTCGTCACGGGAAGTTCCGCGAGGACCTCTACTATCGCCTCAACGTGGTCCCGGTGGCGGTGCCGCCGCTGCGGCAGCGGGAGAGCGACATTCCCCAGCTTGTCGAGCACTTCATCCGGAAGGTCTGCCAACTGGAAGGCATCCCCGAGAAGTCGCTGGGACCGGAGACTCTGGCCCGTCTGCGCGCCTTCGCGTGGCCCGGCAACGTCCGCCAACTCGAGAACGCCGTGGAGATGGCGGTGGTGATGAGCGGCGGCCGCCAGACCCTGTACGCCGCGGATTTTGGCCTGCCCAATCCCGCCACCGCCCGGGTGGAGCCTATCGAAGCGCCGCCCGAGCCGGTTGACGATCCCGGATGGGTGGATTTCGAGACGGCCGTGAGCCAGTTCGAACGCGGCATCCTGGAACGCGCGCTGGTGAGGACCAGCGGCAACAAGACCGCCGCGGCGCAGCTTCTGGGGATGAAGCGAACCACGCTGATCATGAAGTTGCGCAGTTTCCGGTCGAGCGGTCCCGCCCTGGTGAGTTAGGGCGGCGAGATCGGGCCATTCCAGCCGGAGAAACGTCGGTATATCACGCGCGGGGTGGGGTACAATATTGCCCGTAGCGCCGCGATGGATCGAATCGGCAGATACGAGATTCTGGGCGAGATTGGACGCGGCGGGATGGGAGTCGTCTATCGCGCCCACGACCCGGTGATGCGCCGGGACGTCGCCGTCAAAGTGCTCACCACGGTCAGCGATCCCGCCCTGTCAGCCCGCTTCCAAAGCGAGGCGGGCACTACCGGCAGTCTCCGGCACAAGAACATCATCATCGTCTACGACTACGGCGAACATGAAAACCGGCCGTTCCTGGTGATGGAGCTTCTGGATGGCAGGAGCCTCCATGACGCGATTCGAAACGGGGCTTCGCTACCGCTGTTCGAGAAGGTGAGCGTTCTGTTCCAGGTCGCCGAGGGGTTGCGGTACGCGCATGGGCAGGGAGTGGTGCACCGGGATGTGAAGCCTTCCAACGTGATGCTGCTCAACGATGGCAGCGCCAAGATTCTCGACTTCGGCATCGCGCGCTATCTGGATGCAGCCAAGACCCGCTACACAACCCCGGGCCTCCTCATCGGAACGATCGAATACATGGCGCCCGATCAACTGCAAGGGGTCGATGCCGATGAGTTGACCGACATCTTCTCGTTCGGCGTTACCTGTTACGAGTTTCTGTCGGGTCATCAGCCGTTTCGCGCGGACACAGCCAGCCGGGTCATGTACCTACTGGCCAACGCCGACCCAGCCCCTCTGTGCCAGGTGGCTCCGGGCTGCCCCGAGGCGCTGCAGAACATCGTGCGCACCGCCCTCGAAAAGCGACGTTCGCAGCGATACCAAAGCTTGCAGGATTTGCTCTTCGACCTGGCTCCGATCGAGGCCGCCCTGCGCAAGCAAGGGGCGGCGGAGTTGGCCGGGGAGGCCGGCAGGCTGATCGAGACCGGGGGCCTGGACGAAGCGCAATCGGCCTTGAACCGGGCGCTGGGACTCGATCCCGCCTGCGAGAAGGGTCAGGAACTGCGCCGGGTGATTCAGAAACACCGCGAACGCGGGGAGCTGCTGCGCCAGGCGGAGGCGCTGATCACGGCCGGCGAGGAGCGGATGGCGGCCAGATCCTTCGACGCAGCCGCCGAGGCGTTCGCGGGCGCGCTGCGGATTGTCCCTACCGACCTCGGCCAGATGCGCAGCGACGTGGAGCGGCGGCTTTTCGCGGCCAGCCAGTCGCGCGAAACGGCACGGCGTTTCGCGGCCCTGCTGGTGGAGGCTCGGGAAGTGGCGCAGAGGGGCGACCTTCCGGCGGCGCTTCGGCTGGCGACCGAGGCCTCGGCGCTGGACCCGTCGGACGCGGAGGCGGCCGGCCTGGAGCGGGAACTGGCAGCGGAAGTCCAACGCCTGGAGGCTGAAGCCGAGCGGCAACGCCAGGAGCGCCTTCGCCGCGAGAGGACGATATCCGGCGTCACCCAGGCCGTGCGTGGGCACGTGGGGGCCAGGCGCTTCACCGAAGCGCTGCGGCTGGTGGAAGGCGCGCTCGGCCAGTACCCGGGGGACGAGGTGCTGGAGACGGTCCGCGCCACGGTGGGACAGGCACGACTGCAATACGTGGCGCAACTGGAAGCGGAACGGCAGGAAGCCATCGACCGGCAGCGCCGGGCGGAGGAACAGTTGCGGCGGCTCGAGGCCGAGGGCGGCGAAGAGCGCCAACCGGGGCAGGAGCCTCGGGGGGAACCGGTTCCCGAGGCGACGGCCATCCCGGGGGCGCGGCCAGACGCCGCTCGGTCACGGCCTTCCCGGGCGGCGCCTGCGGCGCCGGTTGCGGGCGCAGGTTCCAGTTTTCAGACGCGGGAGTTTGCGGGCCCGGTATCCCGCCAGGCGTTTCTGTCGGAGTCGTCTTGGAAGCGGACACTGGTCTTCGCCGTTGCGGGCCTGGTTGTCATGGTCCTTGGCTTTTGGCTCATGCTGCGCTCGCCCGACGACCGCTCCTCCCAACTTGGGTCGCTGGTTCAGCAGGCGGTTCAGGGCCGCGACTGGGAGGAAGCCGAGCGACGGCTTGACGATTATGCCAGGACCAAACCGCTCTCCGATCCGGACGTCGCGGACCTACGGAAGCAGATCGGCGAGGGCAGGCAGTCGAAGTTAGCAGCGCTGCGGGACACCATCGCCAGGGCCATCGCGGCGAACCAGTGGCCGCAAGCGGAGGCGGACATCGGCCGATTCGAGCGGCTCGCGCCGGGAGATCCCGACATCGCGAAGTGGCGCAAACAGGTGGAGGCCAGCCGGAAGCTTGACGATCTGCGTCTCGCGATCCGGAACGCGATCCGGGGGAAGAACTGGGGCACGGCTGAAGCGTCTCTGGCGGCTTTGCTGGCGGCAGCGCCGCGCGATCCACAAGCCGCGGAGTGGCGGAACGAGGTAAATCAGGGCCGCAAGCAGGAGCTTTCGTCGAGGCAGCAACTGGATGCGGCCAAGAGGCTCCTGGATGCGGGTAGCTATGCGGCGGCGATTAACTTGTTCGAGCGAGTGCTGAAGGACGACCCGGGCAACGCGGAGGCGCAGAAGGGACTGAAGCAGGCGAAGGACGCGAAGGCGACCGAGGATAAGGTGCTTGGGAGAGACAGTTAGTCGAGTTCGAAGGTCCGCGAGACGCGCGGCCGCCGAACCGCCCTTCATCGGGGAGTAACACGCAGTGGGAGCGAAACTGGTTTCGGTAGCGATGTTCATGCTGCTTCCGGCGTTGGCCGGGGCGCAGCAGCCGGCGAAATGCCCAGGCGCTCTGTCGGAGGCCCAATTGGCCGACCTTGTCAGGGGATCGGTCCCCTCAACGCGGGTCGGACAACTGGTGAGGGATTGCGGCATCGATTTCGAACCGGATGAGCAGGCCATCGGGCGCCTGCGCTCCGCAGGAATACCGGGAGCTGTTCTCGATGCCGTGAAAGCCGCCCGCGATCCCAAGAGGAGCGAACTAAGGGAGGAACAAGCCCTGTGGGAGTCCATCAGGGACAGCCCCGACCCATTGGTGTTCGAGGACTACCTTCGCCGGTATCCGGACGCGGTGTTCGCCGCCGTGGCGCGGCAGAAATTATTGGAGGAGATCGCCAGACGCGCCGACGCCGCCTACGCGCGGCAGGATTACGCTGCCGCCGCGGTCCTCTACCAACAACTGGCTGACAGCGGGGGGGCTGCCGCCATGACTCGGCTGGGGCAAATGTACGACAAGGGGCTCGGCTTGGTTCAGAGCGATCCGCAAGCGGTCATGTGGTACCTCAGGGCCGCCGAGAACCGCAACCTACCGGGGATGGTCAACCTTGGGGAAATGTACGCGAAGGGGCGAGGGGTGGCGCAGGACGACACCCAAGCGGTCGCCTGGTACCGCAAGGCCGCCGAGAGTGGCGACGCCGGGGGGATGAAGAACCTTGGCTGGATGTATGAGGGCGGCCGAGGGGTGGCGAAGGACGACACCCAGGCGGTCGCCTGGTACCGCAAGGCCGCCGAGAGCGGCGACGCCGGAGGGATGAAGAACCTTGGCTGGATGTATGAGAGCGGCCGAGGGGTGGCGAAGGACGACACCCAAGCGGTCGCCTGGTACCGCAAGGCTGCGGATAACGGCGACGCCGCAGGGATGAACAATCTTGGCTCGATGTACGCAAACGGGCGAGGAGTGGCGCAGGACGATGCCCAAGCGGTCGTCTGGTACCGCAAGGCCGCGCAGAGCGGCAACCGCGCCGGGATGAACAACCTCGGCGTGAGCTATGCGAATGGGCGGGGGGTGGCGAAGGACGACACCCAAGCGGTCGCCTGGTACCGCAAGGCTGCGGATAACGGCAATCCGGTGGCGATGAACAATCTTGGCTCGATGTATTCAAACGGGCGAGGAGTGGCGCAGGACGATACCCAAGCGGTCGTCTGGTACCGCAAGGCCGCTGAGAGCGGCAACCCCGCCGGGATGAACAACCTTGGCGTGAGGTATGCGAATGGGCGAGGGGTGGCGAAAGACGACACCCAGGCGGTCGCCTGGTACCGCAAGGCTGCGGATAACGGCAATCCGGTGGCGATGGACAATCTTGGCTCGATGTACGCAAACGGGCGAGGAGTGGCGCAGGACGATGCCCAGGCGGTCGTCTGGTACCGCAAGGCCGCGGAGAGCGGCAACCCCGCCGGGATGAACAACCTCGGCGTGACGTATGCGAATGGGCGAGGAGTGCCGAAAGACGACACCCAGGCGGCCGCTTGGTACCGCAAGGCCGCGGACAGGGGTAACCCCTTGGGCATGAACGGCCTCGGCGGGATGTATGAGCAGGCGCACGACACGGCGGAGGCGCTGGTCTGGTATGGCAAGGCCGCGGCGCTGGGAAACGAACTGGCAAAGGCAAACCTGAAGCGACTGAGCGAGACCGCCCCGTCGCCAAGGTCGCCCGCCATCGGCCTGGACGACATCGCCAAGCGCGCCGACGCGGCGTACGACCGGCGGGATTATGCCACGGCAGCGCCTCTCTACCAGCGATTGGCTGAGGGGGGACAGGCCGGGGCAATGTATCGGCTGGGAAACATGTGCGAACACGGGCACGGCTTGCCTCAGAGCTATGCGCAGGCGCTCGCCTGGTACCGGAAGGCCGCTAAGAAGGGCAGCCCCGAGGCGATGTCCGGTCTGGGCTGGATGTACCAGAGAGGGCAAGGAGTGGCACTGGACAACGCGCAAGCGGCCGCCTGGTATCGCAAAGCTGCCGAGAAGGGCGACAGTATGGCGATGCTCAATCTTGGCACGATGTACAGGAGCGGTCTAGGGGTGAAGCGGGATCCTGGACAAGCGGTTGCGCGTTACCGCAAGGCCGCGGATTTGGGTAACAGCTTGGGAATGACCGAGCTTGGCGAGATGTACGCGGACGGGCTAGGAGTGGCACGGGATGACGCCCAGGCGATCACATGGTACAGCAAGGCCGCCGAGAACGGTAACCCAATCGCGATGGAAGATCTCGGCCTCATGTATGCGCAGGGGCGAGGAGTGCCTCAGGATGACGTTCAAGCGGTTGCCTGGCACCGCAAGGCCGCTGAAAAGGGTTACTTCGCGGCGATGATCAGTCTTGGCTTCATGTGTTCGCAAGGGCGAGGCGTGGCACAGGATGATGCCCAGGCGGTTGCCTGGTTCCGCAGGGCCGCCGAGGGGGGTGACGCCGCGGGAATGAGCAACCTCGGCACGATGTATCGGAACGGGACGGGGGTGGCACAGGACGACGCCCAGGCGGTTGATTGGTACCGCAAGGCCGCCGAGAAGGGTGACCCCGACGGGATGAACGGCCTCGGCACGATGTACGAGCAGGGGCGAGGAGCAGCAAAGGGCATGGCAGAAGCGCTGGCCTGGTATCGCAAGGCCGCGGCGCTGGGAAGCGAACAGGCCAAGGCAAACCTGAAGCGGCTGGGTCAGTAGCCTTCGCAGCCTCAAGGCAGGAGTGGGCGTCCGGTGAACTGCGGTCCGCAGGAATGTGACACACAGTGAGCGCAAGACTCGTTTTGATAGCGATGCTCTTTTTGCTGCCGGCGCTGACACGGGCGGCGTCGGAGGCGAGATGCCCTCAGTCCGAACCGCTGTCGGAGACCCAATTGAGCAAGCTGGTCAAAGGCTCGGTTCCCGGGGGGCGGATCGGACATCTGGTCGCGAGCTGCGGCATCGACTTCGAGCCCACCGAAGATGCCGTCGGCCGCCTGCGTCTGGCGGGCGCGCCGGAAAGCGTGCTAGCCGCGGTGCGAGCCGCGTGGAAGCCCGTCCTCGTGGCTGGGCCAAAGATGGTGAATCCGACTGATGGGCTGCCGTACGTTTGGGCTCCGCCGGGGAAGTTCATGATGGGCTGCTCCCCGGGAGACGCGGCATGTTTCAACGACGAGAAGCCGGCGCACGAGGTGACGATTACGAAAGGGTTTTGGATGGGACAGACGGAGGTGACCCAGGAAGCCTACGAGCGGGTGAGGGGAAACAACCCGAGCCGTTTCAAGGGGGCGAGGCTTCCGGTGGAAATGGTCAGTTGGTTTGATGCGCAAAGCCATTGCCAGGCGGTAGGGATGCGGTTGCCCACGGAAGCGGAGTGGGAGTATGCGGCGCGAGGCGGCAGCACCGGAGGCCGTTACGGCGATGTCTATCGGGTCGCCTGGTATTTGGATAATAGCGGGCGCGAGACACACGAGGTCGGAGGGAAACAGCCGAACGCGTGGGGATCGTATGACATGCTGGGGAACGTGTGGGAATGGGTGGCGGATTGGTATGCGGATACCTACCCTGCCGGGAGCCAGCGAGATCCGGGCGGCCCGGCGAGCGGTGCGCTACGTGTACTGCGGGGCGGTTCCGTCGACGAGACCCTGCCGTACGTGCGCGCGTCGTTCCGGGGCGCGGCCACGCCGGAGTCGTCTAGCTCCACCGTTGGGTTCCGCTGTGCCGGAGATTGATCGGCTGTGCCGGGGCTCGGCGCCAGACCGCTACCGCCGCTCGCCGGCTGCCAACGAGGCGGCCACCCGCGGCGCCGACTCGCGCCTCCGGTACGTCCGCAACAACTCGGCTCGCGCGGCCAGGCGACGGCTTTGCGCCGCGGCTGCATCTGCCAGGGATGCCGCCTCCGCCAGGCTCATGCTGGCGCGGGTCCCCTGCCCTTCCAGCGCGAGGTTCGAGATGGCTCTGGCATCCTCCGCAACTTCGCGGAACCGCTTCACGTCGCGCCGGCTCTTGAGGAACAGGGTCAGGATTATGGCATAGCCGATGGCCAGCGGGATGAAGTGCAAGACCTCTGCGACGGTGAATGGGAACCGCATGAAAGTGCCGCTCACCGGAGCCGTTCCCCGGCCCCGGCGCGTCGCCCGGCATCGGGTCAACCGGGCTTACACTTTCCTCTTCGGACGGGATAGCCAAACTCTCTCAAGATGGCAGCGCAGACGCAGGATCGCCTGGGCGCGCAGTTGCCCCACGCGCGAGAGGTGCATTCCCACCACACCGGCGATTTCGCGCAGGCTCAAGTCCTGGTAGTAGTACAGGCTCAAGACCGTGCGCTCCATCTTGGGCATGCGTTCGATGGCCAGGGCCAGAATCCGCGCCAACTCGCTGCGCTCCAGCACGCGCGAGGGCAACTGGTCCGGGTCGCCGGAGATCAGATTCATCAGGTCCGCGCCGGGACGGTCTGCGGTGGCGGACTCCAGCGGTTCCAATTCGACGGACTGCACCTCGGCTAGCCACTTCCGATACTCGTCCAGTTCGATGCCCAGTTCGGCCGCGATTTGCTCTTCGGACGGGTCCTGGCCGGCGCGCTGGCTGGCCCGATGGATGGCGGCTTCGATCCAGCGCGACCGCTTGCGGGTTTCGCGGGGCACCCAGTCCAACTCGCGCAGGCCGTCCAGAATGGCGCCGCGGATCTTGCGCTCGGCATAGGTGTTGAGTTGGACGTTGAGCGACGGGTTGAAGTTGTCGACGGCTGCCAGCAATCCCATCACGCCGCTGGAGACGAGGTCGTCGAGGCAGACGTGTCCGGGCAGCCGGTCGTGGATGCGGTTCGCGATCAGGCTGACTTGAGGGAGATGCCGCAGCACCAGGGCTTCCCGTTGGCGCGCCGCATCGGCGTCGACCGTGGGGCTGTAAGCGTATGATGTGGTGGCCATTAGCCGGTATTCGGCAATTGCCCTGCCAAGCGGTTGGTGATGCGGCGTACCGCCGGGGGATTGCCTCGCGGCCCGGAAGGAAAGCGGCAAAGCGTGGCTGAATAAGGGGTTACGGCAGTGGCGGGAACCTGGCGGATTCCACGGGCAAGCCTCGCCACACGGGCTGACCGGCTGCGGCGGAGCCTCCGGCCAGATGGAAGCCGTCAAGATCTATGTGCGTGTCAATCTTTTGACGCACGCTCGCAGACGGCCGCGAGATTCGCCGTAGCCGCGAAAGCACTCCGAAGATCTTCTCAACCGCGCCGATAAGCTATCTGTGAGCGCGTTCTTACGGCAGGCGGAGGACGTCCTGGACACGGCCATTGACGGCGGAAGCGATCAAGATGTGGTCATAGTGATCGGCCGCCAGGGTGGGATACGGTTGATGGACCCCGCCGGGTGGACTCTGTCTGCCCTACGCGCCGAATACGGCGCCACGGCGGTCTACCGGGTGGAGCATCGCCAGGACGCCACTCGCGTGGAAGGGCTGTGCGGTTCCGAGCGCTGCCTGTTGCAGCGCAAGAGCCCGCATTCGAAGCTCTGGGGCATGGGGATGCCGGGGATGCCCGACTGCCCCGCCCCGGCCCCTCAGACGATGCTGCCGCGCGCCCCGGCTTTGGCGGGGGCCTGATCGAGAGGCAGATCCGGGCAGGGGCGGAAGCCGTAATGGTGCATGCGCACCACCGTACCCCACGAACCCGTACGGAGCACCGCACCCCGAATCACCAGTTCCGGCGGCGAGGCCATCTGCCGATGGAAGGGCCAAGCCAGCCTGAGTTCCACCTCGGCGCCGCTGGGCGGCGGACTGTCGGTCCGAAAGCGGACGCCGCCGCGGCTCAGATCGGAAACCCGCCCCGTTCCCAGGTATGCCATGCCATCCCGGTGGTAGCCGAACCGCAATGGGATCTCGACGGTTTGGGACCGGGCCATCCCCCGGTCCCCGTGGATGATGTTCAATCCCGCCATGGCTTGTTACCACCAATGATCGGCGGTTTCCGCGGATTCCAGTAGAGCTTGCGGGGCGGGCCTTTCCCTACCGCGTGGCGGCCTGGGGATGCGCGCCGCCAGCGAACCGTGCCACGCTGCCGGCGTCCCCTGGCTCCTGGAAACCCCACCAGCGGCCCGGAAACGCACCTTTCTTTACACCATTGACCTCTGTAGAATCTCCCAGATGCATTCCACCCACGCCTCGTGCTCGGGCTTCATCAGGACACTGCGCAGACACGCCATGCGTTCCTGCTCGACCCGCAATTCGGGGTACTTCGCGGCGAAAAACGCCGCCGGGAGATGCGCCACCGCGAGGTGCAGTCCGTTTCCCGCCGCCCGCTCGAAGACCTCGCGCGACCGGCCGGACACCTCCGTGGTGGTGGCGCCGCGCGGCGCCCATACCAGGATGTCGAGCTGGGGCTCGAATGGCGTGAAGAAAGCCGGATCGTCCCGCAGTTTCCCGTACAGTTTCAACGCCGCCCGCCGGCAGGCAGCCAACCCCTGGGCGAACTCGCCCTCACGGGTCAAGGGCAGGAGCCGTTGGGTGGCCCATAGCGCCGCGGCCGCCGCTCCGGGGCGCGAGCACTCCAGGCTGATCTCCCCCAGGTGCAACTCGCCGGAAGTGAAGTAGGTGTACGGCGAATCGTGCCGGTACAGGGTACCGACCGCGGGGTCGCGGAAGAGGACGGCGCCGCATCCGTAGGGCTGCAGCCCGTGCTTGTGCGGGTCGATCACCACCGAGTCCGCTTCGCCCAACAGGTCCAAGGCCGCGCGGGTTTCCGGCGCCAGGTTGGCGGCCAGGGTGAAGTACCCGCCGTAGGCCGCATCTATATGCAGGCGAAAGGGATAGCGCCGCCGCAATTGCACGATCTCGGGCAGGGGGTCCACGGCTCCGGCGGCGGTGGACCCGGCGGTCGCAACCACGCAGCCCACGTCGCCCGCGCGGAGCGAGTGCTCCAGGGCATCCGGGTCCATACGGCCCCGCGTGTCGCAGGCTACCTCGGCGAACGGAAGCCGCAAGACTCCGCCGATCCTCCGGTGGGTGTAGTGGGCCTGCGCCGACGCCACGATCCTCTTCCCGGGATGCAGCAGGCCGGCCACCCACAGCGCCTCCAAGTTGGCCATGGTGCCCCCGCTGGTGAGATGTCCCAGGTGGGTGGCGAAGCCGCACATCGAGGCAATCTCCGCCACCGCTTCCTTCTCCATTTGCGAGGTGGCCCGCCCGCCGTCCAGCGCGTGGTTGTTGGGGTTGATCCACATGGCGAGGGTGTACGCCATGCGTGCCAGCGGATGCGGCGGTTTCAGCATCTGTCCCGCGTACAGGGGATGGAAGTACGGATAGTTGTCGCCCAGACGCCGGGCCGATTCGCGGAGAACCTCACTCAAGCGGCCGGCGCCGGGCACGCTGGCATCCCACTCCGGCAGTGCGGCGAAGGCGCGCTCGAGTTCCTGGAAGGCCTCGGGCATCCGGGTGAAGAATTCGCGATCGAGCATGATCTCCCAGTGTCACACACGAGGATCGGGACGGAGATGGCGGTCCACCGCCGGGCGCTTCGCCGGGGTCCGCAAGGCGAATCGGCGGTCTGGGGCGCGGGCGGGCGCGTCGGGCGGGCGTGTCAAGCCAGCGTTGCGGCTGAATCCCCGGCCAGTTACACTGGAATGGAGCGCAGCCAAGGCTCAGATTCCCCGGTCGTCTAATGGTAGGACAGCGGCCTTTGGAGCCGTGAATCGTGGTTCGAATCCATGCCGGGGAGCCAGATATCATTTCTGGCCGTTCGCGCCGATCCCTCTCCCACCCGCTGCTGCTCCGACGCGACCGCAACTGCCAACACGTCAAAGGGTTGCCGATATTTCGCGGTCAGTTCGCCGCCTTTCCAGGTGCAGTTCGAGAGTACAAAATCCAGGAGTCTGCGTTTCGCCGTTGCGGGCTGACTCTCGAACAGGGCGTGCGCGTTGTGCGCCAGTTCAAGGAGTTGGACGCCTTCCTCGATGTAGCTCCGGTTGGCGGTCTGGTGCGCCCCCAGGTCGCGCATGACGGCCGTCTGCGCGGCGCGCATCTCTGCGGCCTTGGCATCGAAGAAGTCGTTGCCGATCCGGCCGTCCAACTTGTCTTCGTACATGGAGTCGATTCGGTCCTGGAGGCGGCGGTGCTCCCGCTGGAGCTTGGCAATGGCGTCGTCGTGGAACTGGCGTTCGTCACGGTGGCTTTCGCGTAGAGCCTGCCGCACCCAGACCAGCGTCTCGTCACTGAACGCGATGCCCTTCAGCAAGCCCGTGAACCTCTCCTCCAGCACCTCCTCGCGCGTATACGGCTCCGGGCACTTTCCCTTGAAGCCGGTGCAGTGGTAGTAGATGTAGCGGCCCTTCTTGATCTCGCCCACCATGGCGCAGCCGCAGTGGCCGCAGGTGATCAGGCCGCTGAACGCAAACTGTTCCTTCACCTTGCGCGTCCTCTTGGCACCACGGCCGTCAAGGATGGCCTGGACCTGATCCCACAATTCGCGGGAGATGATCGGCTCGTAGGCGCCGTGGTACATCGTGCCGTCGAAGTCGAAGTCGCCGGAGTAGATCCGGTTGCGCAGGATCTTGTGCACGGTGGAAGTGGGCACCGTGTCCCCACTCTTCCGGTACGCCAGCCCGTCTGCGCGCGCCGTCCTGGCCATCTGCTTCAGCGAATACTTGCCGGTGGCGTACTGCTCGAACATCCTGGTGATGACCGGCGCAAGATTCGAGTCGGGTACGATGGTCCGTTTCCCGTTGGTGCCGTCCACATTGATGTAGCCCAGCGGCGCGAATGACGGCCAGATGCCCTGCCGCGCCTTTTCCAGCATCCCCTTGCGAGTCTCCTCCGAGAGGTTGTCGATGTAGTTCTTGGCCATCAGCACCTTGATGCCGTGCATGAATTTCTCGGAAGAGCGGGAGTCGGGAGCCAGGATGACGTTCTCCTTCACGAAGTGGATCTCAAGCCCGAGTTCTTCGATGGTCACCCAGTCCTTCAAGTTGCGGTAGAGGCGGTCGGTCTTTTCCACCAGCACGGTGCGGCAGGACTTGGACTTCTGCAACAGCGCGATCATTTCGCCGAAGCTGGTGCGGCCTGCCGCTTTCGCGGTCTCCACGTCCGTGAATTCCTTGAGCACGTCGAAGCCGTGGGCGCCGGCATAGCCGCGGAGCAGTTCCAGTTGGGCCGGAATCGAATAGCCTTCCTTCTCCTGGTCCTTGCTGCTGACGCGGGCGTAAATCACCGAGGGTCGGAGGGCGCCGCCAACCGATTCAGTTTCGCAGACCGTTCTCGCCTTCATCGTCGCTATCCTCTTTTCAGCCACCCTCGGACCACCGAAGCCGTCCTGTCGATCCTGCGCGCGATCTCAGCAACTGGAACACCTTCGGCGGCCAACTTCCGCGCCTCCCTCCGATTCTCCCTATACCGCTTTTCCGCTTCCCGCTGCGGCTTCCTGCCGCTGGCACATTCGGAACAGAAGTTGGCTTGCCCGGCATTCGGTTTTCGCTGATTCGACCGGATGTAGGGCCGGCCGCATCCGTTGCAGGTGAAGAGGCTCTCGGCGTCCGCAACCGCCAGCGCCAACTGGAGCGCAATCGCAGCCAGGACCCGGCCCTGGTAATACATCTCAAGTTGCCAGCGCGGCTCCCATGCCATGCGCATGTAAACGGTGAACTTTTCCAGCCAGTTGC
>Ga0326728_10001690_pt1 | contig 76807 bp, 70 predicted proteins | sample MB3enrmetagenome_FD_207602 | JGI IMG/M metagenome (GOLD analysis project Ga0326728, IMG submission 207602) | Lab enriched peat soil microbial communities from McLean, Ithaca, NY, United States - MB31MN | ecosystem: Environmental > Terrestrial > Soil > Wetlands > Peat | place: USA: New York...
ACGCCCTCAGGCAATTCCTCGAAGGCCTGCCCCAGCGCTACCTGCAAACCCGCCTTCCGGAGCAGATCCGCCATCACTTCCAGATGGCCCTCAACCTCGAACGCGACCCCGTCCAGCTTGATCTGCGCCCCAACCGCCAGCTCTTCGACCTCACCGTCATCACCCGCGACCGCTCCCGCCTCTTCGCCGACGTGGCCGGAGCCCTCGCCGCCTGGGGCATGAACATCGTCAAGGCGGGCGCCTTCTCCAACGAAGCGGGAATCATCGTAGACAGCTTCCACTTCACCGACGTCTTCCACACCCTGGAGCTGAACCCCACGGAGAAGGACCGCTTCCTGGCCAATCTGCACGACGTGGTGGCGCAGAAGGTCGAAGTCCGGCAGCTCCTCGAAGGCCGCAGCCACATGAGCCATCCCTCGAACATCAAGGTCGAAGTAGCCACCCGGCTGGAATTCGACTCCACCTCCTCCAGCCACTCCACGCTGCTCCAGGTCATCGCCCAGGATGTGCCCGGCCTGCTCCGCCAGATCGCTCTCGCCCTCAGCACCCACCAGTGCAACATCGAAGTGGCGCTCATCGACACCGAAGGCGAGACCGCCATCGACGTCTTCTATCTCACTAGCCAGGGCGCCAAGCTGACTGAGGAAGCACAGCAATCCCTGGCAAGAGACCTCACCGCCGCCCTCGAAGCCATGCGCGCGCCGGCCGGCGCATAGAGCGTCTTTTAGCCCCGCCTTGTGTCAGGGCACGGCTTCAGCCGTGCCGCAAAGACCCCCAAAAACGCCGGGCTTCAGCCCCTGCGGAAAGAATGCTCCCGGAGGGAGCAGTCGAAAATAGCCCATGGATGAAGCGCGAGCGGAATCCTGGGTCAAGTTCGCCGAAATCGTCCACGCCCCGTTGGGGGCGGAACGAATTCCCCAGACCCACAATCGCTGTCCATCCGATGATCCCGCCGCAAAGGGCCGCAGCCTTCGAAGGCGAAGGGGCTGCGGCCTTTTGCTGTTTCGCGCAGCCAGCCCGCCTCGATGAGTGCTACGGGCTGTTCTCGATAACTGAGGACATCATATTGCGCCAGTTATGATGGGCGTAGAAAGGAACGTAATGCCGACCTCGCAATCCGTTCCTTTCTTCCAGAGAGCCATCATGCGGCGCGCGGAGCTATGGCTGGGCCGTCACGATCCACCCAGACTGCAACGGCACATTTTCATAGCCAAGTATTTCCACATGGATATTGCTGAAAACGACTGGGATCCCTCGCGAGAAGATAGGGTCCGGCCCATCCGATACCTGGAAATGAAGATGAGGCGACGTGCTGTTGCCGGTATGTCCCAGTTGTCCGATCACCTGACCGCGTTTCACCACGTCGCCCTTCTCCACCTTCACGCTTCCTGCACGGAGATGCGCATAGGTTGAGTATTCTCCGCTTCCATGGCGGATCACAACGTAGTTACCGAACAGTTCCTTGTAGCCCATCTTCATCAACGCATTCTGTTGCTCTTGCCACCGTTGCTGGAAGGCATTGTTGGATTCGCTAGGCTGTTGCAGGTTGCTATCGGATTCCAGCATTTCCTTGCGCGCCTCAACGACTACTCCGTCAGCCGCTGCCATCACATCTTTGCCGTAGCCATAATAGTCGGTGAGCTTCGCACTCTGGCCTATGTGCGTGCGGCTATCGGCGCCCAGGCTGTCGAGATCGATCGCAAACTCCTGGCCCACTGACCAGCGGTGGTGGCTCTGCAAGGAAGGCGCGCACGCTACATACCAGGTGCCGGCCACGGGCAAGTGATAGTCGTTCGACGAATGGTACTGTTTCACGTTCAGCGTGGTCCTCGCCTGAACTGGCTTGCCGTCCGCCGCTGTTCCATGCGCGGTGATGACGATCTCATCGACCGCTCCGTCAAATAGCATCGGTATCGACGTGATCACGATCGCGCTGCCCGTCTCCAAGGTGCGAGTGGAGGCGAACTTCACGTTGTCCGGAAGGAATCGGCTGGTCTGGAAGTAGAAGTCATACGGTTTTAGGACACCCTGCTGACTCATGGACGAGAATATTCTGGCTGCACCGTCCAAGTCGCTGGCGCTCAAGGTCAGCGTCAGCTTCGGCTGGCCTCCGCGAAGGGCTTGGATGTCAATTGCATCGATTGCGCAGGTGATGTCCGGGTTCCACACCGCGATGTTCTGGATTACTGCCGAGTACAGTCCGTGTTGTTGCTCCACTGGGTACGAATACACGTAATCGGCCGGGTGAACGCGCACTTCCAGCGCTGTGCCGGAAGCAGCGAAAGCTACGGTCGAGAAGATAGTTGTGTAGACACCGATGCCCAGTGCAAGCGTCATTGCTGCCGCAACCGTGGAACCAGAGTTTCCGAACAGTGAGTACGCCGAAAAGCGGAATTCCCGCCATGTGGCCCAGAAAAGGCCGGTCCCACGAACATCGCGGCGCTTCCCGAAAAACTCCAGCCAATTTGTTTGCATCCTTTGCATGTGCTTCCTTTCGCGTTTCACGCGTTCACAGCAGGTACAACATCTGCGCCGCAATAGGGGCAGAACTTGCCGCCGGCATTCACGCTGCGCTGGCACTGCGGGCACACAGGAGCCAGGCGATGTCGGCATCGAGTACAGAAGCTAAACCCAGGCTCAACTACCGCGCCGCATTGCGGACAGCTGGCTACGCGCGGCTTGCGCAGTATGAAATACAAGACGATGCCGAGGGCGTTGGGAATGAAGATCGCGAGAAGCGTCCAGAGAACACGGCTCATTCCGCGGCGGCCTGCATCACGGTATACGTAGCCGATGAGGAGCACATAACACGCCAAGAACGTTCCCGCAACGATTCCCCCCAACACCACCGCGACGATTGGCGGGTTTGTCGGGTCGAAACGAACAAGAAAAGCCAGCAGCGTTGGCAAAGATAAGAAAACGAGAAGCGCGATGAAGTAAGCCCACCGCGAGATGATACGGACTTCGTCCATAAAGGACGTCGAATTTTCATTCTTGACTGGCATTTCAATTCTCCTTTGAGTTTGTACAACTTTTTCCCTGCTACTCGGCAATCTTCCCATTCAACCGTAGTATGAGCTGTTGTGGTCCACCAGATGGGTTCCCCGTGCAAGCAGGAGAATCGCCGCAAAAATCGCCGGCATCAAACAGAACGCCGCAAAACCGGCCTCCCACACCGGCACAGAAAGCCGTACCTGCTGGCCTATCCACGCAAACCCGTACCACAATACGGCTGTGGTGAATGCAGTGCACAGCGTCACAGCCGCACAGCAGACCGCGATCACCCATAGCCGTTCTTGCTGGCGCTGCAATTCCTGTGCCCGCTGGCGCACTCGCATCTGTGTCGTGGACACGAGACTTGCACCAGCCGAGATCGGAGTCGCTCGCAGTGAACGGACCGTCTTCCGGGAGTTCTCCGCGAACTCGCGACAGGTCACGCATGACTCCAGGTGAGCCGCCAGCCACGATTGTTCCGCGCTGCAGACTTCGTCCGGGCCGGACAAGGCAATCAGCAGTCGTGCTCGTTCATGGAGATCAGCGTTCACAAGCAGGCTCCTTTCAACCACGGTTCCAGAGCGCTCAATCCGCGATATATCCGCGATTTCACCGTGCCCACGGGCGCGCCGGTCACCTTGGAGATTTCTTCGATCGACATCTCTTCCTGGAAGCGAAGCACCAGAGCTTCGCGGTATTCCGCTGCCAGATGTTGCATGGCTGTGGAAATCTGCTCGCTCTGCTCGTGTTGAATCGTTACATCGAGCCCCGAGGGCTGCCCGATGGCCGGAATATCGAACGGGACACCATCGTCGTCAGTCAGACCGCCGAGTTTCACAGGCTGCCTGCGGCGCACGTCGTCGAGAAACAGATTGTGCGCGATGGTGAAAAGCCATGTGCTGAACTCATGACGGCCGTCGTATTGGTGGCCGCGCTCAAGCACCCGGATCCAGGTTTCCTGAAAGAAGTCCTCAGCAAGTTCCCGGCGCCCGGTCAGGTATACCAGGTAGCGCAGAAGGCGATGCTGGTACTTCTCGATCAGGTGATCGAGAAGGTCGGGATCATGACGCCGAAGTCCACGAGCGATCTCTATGTTCTCGTCCGCCATCGCACTCACGAAATAGCAGGCAGTCGTGTTCATGCTGCGGTGTATACGCGGAAAGGTCAAGAAAAGATGCAAGTCCGGATGAACATCCTCATTCTCTCTCAAAACCTCCGCGGTGTCTCCTCGGTGTAGCACTTGAAAATGGGGTCATTGTCGCGTCTGCGCTGGAGAGGAATTATTCTAGATTGATGCCAAATCGCCAACGCACTCAGCGACGTACCCCGAGAGGGCGCGATGAACGGACCCCTGAGTTTCGGTCCGCTCGCCGGCCAGCCGTCAGCCAATATCCAGCCAACTGCTCGGCGCTCCAGAGTCTCTTGCCGAACCTGCCGCGCCGCTTGCCGAGAATAACGCCCCGTAAGCGCACAATCATCTCATGGGATGCCTTGATCCAATCTGTGAGGCACGGGACCGGTCTGTACCCGGGAACTACCCCTACCCCCTACCCCTCCGGGAGCCCCTTTTCCACCCGGAATCTGCTAGTAAGTCATTCCGAATCAGTAGGATAGGAATTCACCCCATTAACCGATCGGTAAACAAAACTGGGAGATTCTGGCCGGTTTTGAGCTGGTCTTGAGCCGGAAACAACACCTTTCCGCGCCAAATCGCCGAATATCCGCGCCTTCCTGCTGCACCATCAGGTCGCTGGCGGCGTGGTGGGAGGAATCGTCATTGGACGGGCTCGGTGTGATTCAAATCACTTCCAGGGGTGCGCCGTGGCACATCTCCGCCCCTTGATCGGTGCCACTCTGTGCAGTGCGAGGTAAACGCCATGCCGGATGACGCTCCGGATACGGGGATGGCTCGCTGGATTCATCCGGCGGCGATTCTGGTCGCCACCGATTTGAGCGATCTGGACCGGCTGATGCCGTTTGCCCTGGAACAGGCATCCGAGTCGGGGGCGCGCCTGATCCTGCTGCACGTGCTGGCCTCGGCGGCGGCCATATCGGCCGATGCGGCGGGAATGCCCTACTACGATCCGGCCGGCGCACTGGAGTTCGCGGCCAAAACGCTGGAGCCGTGGTGCGCGCTGGCGCGCCATCAGAATATAGCCTGCGATGCCCTGGTGCGCGAGGGGCAGCCCGCACGGCAGATTGAAGCCTCGATCCGCCAGTTCCAGGCAGATCGAGTCCTTCTCGGAACCCGGAGCCGGAGCAGACTGGGCAAGTTGCTCTTAGGCTCCGTGGCAGAACAAGTGCTGCGCTCGGTCAACCTCCCGGTCATGACCGTGGGACCCGAGGCTCATCTCCTGGTGGAGGACAGCGATCGCGATCGCGTGGTGCTGCACGCCACCACACTTAGAGAGACCTCTCGCCCGAGCGCTGCACTTGCCTGCCGGATCGCGGCCAGCCAGGCGGCCAAGCTGGTGCTGCTGCATGTGCTGCCAGCGATGGATGAGATGGAGCGCGAGGGCCTGCCGACGGGCCTGGATTCGGCGGCCATGCACGAGCTGCGCATCCTCGCCGCCGAGACCGGCGCGGGCTGCGCGAGGGCCGTCGAGGCGCGCGTGGCCCACGGCAATCCATCCATCGAGATTCTGGCCGAGGCCGCCGAGCAGCGCGCGCGGCTGATTGTTCTGGGCGCAACCGAGCGCTCGGCCTTTGAGAATCTCACCCGCGATCGCGTTATTTACCGCGTTCTGGCGCACGCGCGCTGCCCGGTGCTCACCCTGCGCGAACCCGCGGCGAACCCGGCCGAGGCCGAGGCCGAGCGGCTGGTGATCCGTCTTTGAGATTGGGCGGCGCGATGCCGGCCTGGTTGTTAAGCGGCGGCGGGAAAGAGTTTCAGTAAGAGCAGTCTATGCGGTAAGGCGCTCAAGCTGGTCGGGCTTGACGATCGTCAGGCTGGAGCCCTTGATGGTGATCCACTGATCGCGGCGAAACTGGTTCAGGAGCCGCGTTACCGTCTCGCGCGAGGTGCCGGCCATGTTGGCGATCTCCTCGTGCGTCAGGGCCATGGTAAAGCGGATCTCCGGCCTGCCATTGGCGGAAGCGCGCCCCCAGTCCAACAGCAGGCGAGCCAGCCGCCCGGCCGCCGAGCCGGAGAGCGCCAGGCGCTTGGCGTCGTGAAAGACAGTCAGGTACTCGCCGGAGAGAGACTGCGCCGCGTGCATGCTGGCGATGCCGTGACGGCCCAGAAAATCCACGAACTCCTGCTTGCGCACCGTCTTCACCTGACAGGGCTCGATAGCCTCGGCGGTCACTTCGTGGGGAACGTTGGCCAGAACGGCGCTGAGGCCCATCACGTCGCCGGGGCCAGCGATCTTTAGAATCATGGTCTTGCCGTCGCGGGAGGTGGAAGATATCTTGACCTGCCCAAAACAGATGACAAATACATTACGCGCCGGGTCGCCTTCGGTAAAGAGCTTCGCGCCCCGGGCATGGCTCATCATGATGCCGATCCCGTCGTAGTCGCGCAATGCCTCCGGTGTGAGATTGCAGAACATTCGCAGATGGCGATGCTCACAATTTACGCAATCTTCCGGAGGGTGATGGGAATGGAATGATGCCATGGGAATCCCGTCAGTCAAATTGCAGTATAGCGCACATTCCCAGGCGCAAGGCAGGGATTTACTGTCAATTCCCGTTGCGGTCCAGGGAAGCCCCTGGCACGGAAACCTGCCGATACAAACTTCCGGCCTACGCCAACGCCTCCCCGGAGCTTCGCCGGTGTACCCTGGGCACACGGCCAAGGCAGCAGGCGATATAAGCACGGGAAACCTCGCGGGCCAGTTCCTCCAACAAGCGCATGCGGAGCTGCGGAAAGTCCTGAAAGGCCAGATTCAGAGCCTCGGCGGGCAGCAAAAGCACCGATCCGGGAGTTCGTGCGCTCAGCGAGTAGGTATGACGGCCGTCCCCCAGCACAGCCGCCAGCTCAACCAGATCCCCGGCGCGCGCGGGTCCCAGCGTCAAGCGCATCTCCAGCCGCTCGGTCTTGCGCAGGAACTGACCCGATACCACCACGTAAAGCCCCCGGCAAGGCCCCGACTGATGAAAGACTGTCTCTCCTGTATCGAAGTCGAGGCACTGGGCCGAAGCGTTCAGCAGGCTGCCGGTCTGCGAAGGGCAAGCCAGCAACTCCGCCAGCGGACGCGGCTGGACGGCCTCCATTCGCCTGGAGATTTCCTCCGGTTCTATGGGCACTTCTTTCCTTGCTTCGGCACGGCGACCGGTCCTGCGATGAGATGCGTCTTTATTCCACCTCCCGGCCGATCCCTGGCGGGCGCGTTTGCTACCGCGGATTTGCGATGAACCGGACTTCATGGTTCACACTCCCTTTCCTGCAAATCACTCCCGATGCAACAATTCCGGAAGAAAGCATCCATGGAATGGGGCGTCTGGATTGCTCCTTCCGCCCGCCATCCCGCGTCGACAGCGAAGCTGCAACTCCCGCGCTCCCCTGGCGCTAGAGGGTCTGCCCCACGGCACAAGCCTCTCGCTCGCCACTCCAGTTCAAGCCGGTGGGCGCCGGTTGCGGCGGAACACAAAGCACCGGCACGCGCGAGCAGGCAAGCAGGGCAAAGGCAGTTCCATGCGGCCCTGGCGTGCCGCTGGCGCGCTTGACCCCGGCCACCAGGATGCAGGGATGGTACTCCGCGATCGCTTCCACGACCACGTCAGCCGGGGCGCCATCCTTGACCAGGCAGCGCACCGGAAAACTCCCGCTCGCCCTGACGCCAAACTCCTCCGGCGTGGTGTCGCAGGGGTTCAGAGAGGCCGCGGCCTCGGCCGGTGTGCGCGCGTGCAGCACCAGCAGCGTGCGCTGAAAGGTCTCTGCCAGGGAACAAGCCATGGCCGCCGCAGCCGCCGAAGCTTCATTGCGCTCCATGGCAATCATTACCGGCCCGCCCGGAGCAGGACGAAATGCGCCCGCGTTCCAGTCCGCCGCCACCGCCAGCACCGGACACGGCGACAGGCGCACCAACTGTTCGGCAACGGCGCCCACGATCACCGGTCCGGCGCCTTCGATCCCTTTGGTGCCAATCACGATCAATCCGGCCTCATATTGCCTGGCCACATCCACCAGCATTTGCGCCACCGCGCCCTGGCGGATCTCCGAATGGCTGGGTATGCCTTCGCGCAGCAGATCGCCGGCCAGGTTCCCCAGCGCGGCGCGCGCCTCGTCGCTCAATCCTCTCAGCACCGGGCCGGGAATCGCATCCACAGCCGCATAATCCAGCGGGTCAATGCCGTGCGCCAGCACAATGCGCGCCCCATATCCCTGGGCCAGTTTGGTGGCATACTCCAGAGCCGCCTCCGACTGGCCGCTCAATTCCGTGGCCACGACGATGGTCTTCATGCCGGCTGCAAAGCTCATGGACTCCTCCCGCCGCACGGCGGCGCCCTGGGATTACCCCTATAGACATCCGAGTCTGCGCTTCCCATGGAAGCACAAGCAGTGACCCCATTCACCCCCCCCTGTGATTCTGGTCACAAAGGGGATTGAGCAAGCCTGAAGACTAACCGGGCCGCGGCGGCCAACGCCAGTCGAATGACCGCGCCGGTATACATGGGCGGGGCGAATGCTGTAGCCTTTTTTGAGTCATGAGAACCCAAAAACACTCCCCAATTCGTTCGATTTCGCCCATTACGCTTGCCTCTTTTGCGACGATCCTGCTCGGATGCGCCATGGCTGCCGCGGTTCAGGCCGCGGCGCAGGCTCCGGCGCCGGACTCGCCCGCTATCGAGGCCCAGGCCCACGCCATGCTGGCCAAGCTCACGCTGGAACAGAAGATCGACCTGCTGGGCGGCGTGGACGCAATGTTCACCCATCCCGCGCCAGCCATCGGCCTGCCGCGCTTCAAGATGTCCGACGCTTCGGTAGGCGTGCGCACCTGGGGGCCGACCACGGCTTACGCCGGCGGCGTTGCGCTGGCCGCCACATGGGACCGGGAATTCGCCCGCAAGCTCGGCGAGAGCCTGGGCAAGGATGCGCGCGCCCGCGGCGTCAACTTCCTGCTCGGCCCGGGCGTCAACATCGCCCGGTCGCCCATTGCCGGCCGCAACTTCGAATACCTCTCCGAAGATCCCTTCCTGAACTCCGCCGTCGTGGTTCCGTACATTGAGGGCGTTCAATCCCAGGGCGTCATCGCCACCGTCAAGCACTATGCCTTGAACGATCAGGAGTACAACCGGCATAACGCCAGCTCCGACGTGGACGAGCGCACCATGCGCGAGATCTATCTGCCGTCGTTCGAGGCCGCCGTCACCAAGGGCCACGTGGACGCGGTCATGAACTCCTATAACCTGGTGAACGGAGTCCACGCCACGCAGAACGACTTCCTCAACCTCAAGGTGCTCAAAGGCGAGTGGGGTTTCCAGGGCATCCTGATGTCGGACTGGGACGCCACCTACGACGCGGTGGGCGCGGCCAACAACGGCCTCGACCTGGAGATGCCCAGCCCGCGCTTCATGAACGCCAAGGGTCTGCTCCCGGCGGTCAAGGATGGCTCGGTCAAAGAGTCCACGATCGACGACAAGGTGCTGCGCCCGCTGCGCGCCGGGCTGCGCTACGGTTTTCTCGACCGCCCCCAGCTCGATCCGGCCGACTCCACCTACTCGGTGGCGGATCGGGCCGTGGCCCTCGACGGCGCGCTGGAGAGCATTACGCTGCTCAAGAACGACGGCGCACTGCTGCCGCTCGATCCAGCAAAGGTCAAGACCATCGCCATCATCGGTCCCAACGCCTGGCCGGCGGTCACCGGCGGCGGCGGCTCGTCCGAGGCTCAGGCCTTCGAGCCGGTCAGCATCCTCGCCGGAATTGCCAACGTGGCCGGCCCCGGTGTGCACGTCCTGTATAGCCGGGGTTTGCCCGAGATCAATGACATCTTTCGCAATACTCGTTGGGATGGCCCGGTCAAAATTGCCACATACCCAAGTCGGGACTTCACAGGCGAGGCCGATATGACGACAGCCTCGTCGATCGGTGAGTTCCGGCAGGAGCGGCGCGGGCCCAGGGACGCGACCCCACGCAGCGTCCGCTATACGGCCAGCTACAAGGCGGACAAGGACGGCAAGTACCTGCTCCTGGCGGCCTCTCAGTCCTGGGGCAGCAGCTTCAAGGTGCTGGTGGACGGCGCCGAACTGTCCACGCCGCCCCACGTCGAAGGCCAGGTTCCGCCCTTCTGGACCCTCGATCTGAAGGCCGGCCAGACGGTAAACGTCCAGGCCGACTATGTCGCCGGATTCAACGGCGTCCGCTTTGGACTCGGCATCGCCTATGAGCCCAGCCTGGTCTCAGAGGATGCCAAGAAGATGGCGTCGGAGGCGGACGTTGCCGTGGTTGCCGCCGGTTTCGATCACTTCACCGAGGGCGAGGGCGCCGATCGCGCCTTTGCACTGCCCTGGGGCCAGGACGCGCTGATTGAAGCCGTGGCCGCGGCCAATCCGCACACCATCGTCACGCTCACGGGCGGGGGCGGCATGGATACCCGGCGCTGGCTCGCCAAGGTTCCCGCGCTGCTCCACGCCTGGTATCCCGGCCAGGAAGGTGGCACGGCCGTCGGCGAGGTGATCTTCGGCATGCACAACCCCGAGGGCAAGCTGCCGGTCAGCTTCGACAAAAGTTGGGAGGAGAACCCGTCGTTCCCCTGGTACTACCCCGTCAAGGGCGCCGACACTTCGCTGCATGTGACCGAACCCGGCCGCCCGGCCGTCGATTACGTTATTCCCCACGTCAAGTATGGAGACGGCCTGCTGGTCGGCTATCGCTACTGGACCACCACCGGCAAGCACCCGCTTTACCCCTTCGGCTTCGGCCTCAGCTACACGACCTTCAGCTTCTCCAAACTCGAAGTTCCCGCGTCGGCCGCCGCCGGCTCAACCGTTCCCGTCAGCTTCGATGTAACCAACACCGGCAGCGTGGCGGGCGCCGAAGTGGCCCAGCTCTACGTCTCCGACCCCTCCGCCAAGGCCACGCGCCCGGAGCGCGAACTCAAGGGCTTTGAAAAGGTCCGCCTGGCTCCCGGCGAAACCAGGCGCGTCACCATCGACCTCGACGCGCGCGCCTTCAGCTACTGGGACGAGACCGCCCACAAGTGGACCATCGATCCCGGCAAGTTCGTGATTCGTGTGGGCGATTCTAGCGAAAACACTCCGCTCAGCGCGGAATTGACGTTGAAGTAGCTCGCACCTCGCGCCTGACACAACGGCCCGCCGCTTCCAAACGGCGGGCCGCCTTATGCTGCCTTGTCCCCTTTCCTGGCTAGCCTATCACTCGTTTGACGATCCGCTCGGAAACAGTTTCGCCGCATCTTCCGGGCTCAACGTGACTCCGGCCAGGGTCGCCGCAAACGCCAGCACCGGGTCGCGCCCCGCCGCAATATCGGCGGCAGTGGGAAGGAATATCCTGTCCGGTTCAACGCCGATGTGCTCCAGGCTCTTCCCATCGGACATGACGGCGTCGGCGACGGTCACGGAATCGCCATAGGTATAGACCGGGTTGACGCCGGTGGAGTGGGCGAATAGTTGTGATTCCATGGTCTGGCCGGAGGTGTGGTCGCCAAGGATCGTGCCTCGCTCCTCGAGCTGGACGGCGCGTGCGAAAAGTTCGCCACCCGAGGCTGTTTCGCTGTCCACCAGCACAATAAGATCTCCGTTGAACGCATCCTTGCGATTGCTCTTGACCGCGATCGGGCTGGTTTTGCTGCGCTGCACGAAGTCGCCGACCTTCAGGTCATGACTGAAGACGCCTCCAAGATAGCTCTGCACAGAGTCGACCCGGCCTCCCGGAGTCCCGCGGAGATCCACAATGAGTGTCTTATGAGCCTGGGCCTTCTTGAAGAGGTTATCTACATCTGATCCTGTCTGAAGAAATTCCGGAATCCGGATGATCATAAGTTCGGTGCCAAGTTCCTTGTACTGGGCGCGCGCTTTAAGCCAGGCTTCCTCCCTATCGATTATTTGCTGGTTGCTATACCACGAGCTCCCGCCCAGCCCCGCAACTGTCGAGTGCTTTTTAATGGATGCGTCCACAGTCAGCTGGAGGAGCTTGCCGGCGGGATCGCGCAATTCCACTTGAAGCCGTGTGCGCGGGAGCAATACGCTCATAGCGTATTTCAGCTTAGGAGCGCTGACCCGATCCACAATGAACCCGTTGATCGTCAGCAACTCATCGCCCGGCCGCATTCCTTTGTTGTCCGCGTCGCTCTTAGGGCTCACCTCGGTCACAAAACAATGGTTTCCGACTACCTTGAATTGCCAGCCGTAATCGACCGTATTCACATTGCGCGGCGGGATAAAGATGGTATGGGAATCGTTCAGGCGCTCGACCAGCGCCGCAATCTCCGCATCAGCCACTGCCGCGTCGGGAGCTTTGGCAATGTTCAGCTTTGTTTCCCGAACGAGCGCATCCCAATCCAGACCGTGCAGCTTTGCATCGTAGTAATACTTGCGCACATCAGAGGAGACATTCTCCAACATCGTCTCCGCCCGTTCCCGGTCCAGCCGTTGGATCTGCTGGCCCCGTGCCGAAGAAACAAGCAAACCCGCCATTGCAAGCAGTGACCACAGCTTACCTGGCCCGACGCCCATGGCATGTCTCCGTCACTGGCCGTGTGTTTTAGGTCTCGTCCGCCGCGACGGGTGAGACCTAGGCTTCGAATCCTCTCCTACCGCAGACACTTCAGCGCCGGGTACAGCTTGCGCCACTTGGCATATCCGGCCTTGTAGGCGGCCAGGTCGCCGGCGTCCGGCTCGATGCGCTGCGCAACCTCGATGGCCTGGCCGCAAGCCTCGTCCAGGTTGGCCCAGTGGCCCGCGGCCACTCCGGCCATCAGCGCCGAACCGAATGCGCCGCCCTCTTCGGCGGTCAGCACTTCGACGGCGTGGCCATAGATTCCGGCCTGAATCTTGCGCCACAGCGGGCCGCGCGCGCCGCCGCCGCCCAGGCGAATCCCGCTGACCGGAATACCCAGCTCGGCGAAGAGAGTGAACGTATCCTGGAGCGAGTAAGCCACACCCTCCAGTACCGCGCGCACAAAGTGAGCGGCCGTGTGCACGGTGGAGATGCGGGCGAAGGCTGCCCTCACCTCGGGGTCCAGGTGCGGCGTGCGCTCGCCCAGCAGATACGGCGCCCACTCCAGGCCCTCGCTGCCGGCGGGCACCTGGGTCGCCGCCCAGGTAAGCGCGTCATAATCCAGGCCGGTAAAGAAGGTCTCCTTCAGCCAACGCAGGCTCAACCCCGCCGATTGCGTTACGCCCATCACGTGCCATAAGCCCGGAACTGCGTGGCAGAAGGTGTGCAGCCGGCCCTTGGGATCCTTGGTCGGGCTGGCCGTGGCGGCAAAGACCACCCCCGAAGTGCCGATGGTGGCCGATACCGAACCCGGCTGCAGGATGCCCATGCCCACCGCGCCCGCTCCCTGGTCGCCCGCGCCGGCCACGACCGGCGTTCCGGCGGCCAGCCCGGTCAGCCCCGCCGCGCCTTCGCTGATGCGCGCGCAGACCTCCGGCGACTCATAGACCTTGGGCAGCCAGCTCTCCGGTATTTCCGCCGCCTCGGCCACTTCGCTCGACCAGCGGCGATGCGTCACGTCCAGCAACAGCGTGCCGGAGGCCTCCTGCACGTCGATGGCGAACTCGCCCGTCAGCCGGTAGCGCACATAGTCCTTGGGGCAGAGAATGTGGCGCACCTTGGCGAAGATCTCCGGCTCGTGCTCCTTCACCCACAGCACCTTGGTCACGGTGAAGTTGGGCAGCGCCGGGTTGCAGGTCAACTCGATCAGCCGCTCGTAGCCGATCTTCTCCGTCAGCCAGTCGCACTGCGGCTGGGTGCGCGTATCGCACCAGATGAGCGACGGGCGCAGCACCTGGCCGGCCTCGTCCAGCAGAACGGCGCCGTGCATCTGCCCGGTAAGCCCGATGGCCGCAATCGGCTCCCGCGGCTCGGGCGCGGCGGCTAGAGCGGCGCGAATGGCCTCCTGCGCTGCCCGCCACCAGTCTTCGGGGTCCTGCTCCGCCCAACCCGGATGGGCCGTTTTGAAGGCCGCATGTTCGCTCGACGCCCCGGCAATCAGTTTGCCCGCGCCATCCACCACCACGGCCCGCGTGCCGCCCGTGCCCACATCCATTCCAAGAAACCACATATCCGTTCTCTCCCTTGCGTAAATCGCTTTTCCCGGCGATGGCAAGCATATCAGCTAACCCGCGGTTTAGGAAAGCGGGCAAAAGGAAGAGAGGCGCGCGCGAAGGAATCGCACCTGCGGGAGCGGGCATGAAGGCGGCGAATTGCCCACACCGGGGGGTGGGGACTGAGCTTGGCAATTCAGCAAAGAACCAGGGAAGTTACTCGTTGGCCGTGCTTTGCGGCGTTTGGGGGATTGCGCTTTGTAGCCTTGATGGTGTAGGAACGCTGCATAGGTGTATTCCGTCGAGTCGGAAGCAGCAGGAGGTGCATAGCGCATGAACAATCGATTTCTGGGTATTGTTCCGATGTTCGCATTGCTGGTTTCTATTGGCGGCAATGTTCCTCCGCCCGCAGCGGCCCAAACCGTGCTGGGGCCTGAATACGAATTGACCAGGCTTGATGTCCACGCAGTGCAGCGGGACGAACGGCTATGCGAGTATTTTCTGTCGACCAAGCTGGGCGGCGATTCCCAGCGCATCAGCTTCAGCTACAAGCTTCCGGACGGAAAGACCGACGGCGATACACCGCGGATCCAGAACGTCACCATCGTCCTCAATCCGAATAAAGCCGTTCCGACAGCCAAGATCGCCGGCATGGACGATTACCGGCGGACATTGTGGCAGTTGGAGATGGCGCCGGGGGTATACGACATCAATCAACGTTGCCTGTCCGGCATCGCGATCGCGGTAGGAGGCGGCAAACAGTAGAGCGTCACCGCCGCGGAGGCGACCGGCTCCGGCCGCACCGGCAGCCGAGCCTATTCGTTCTGTCCGGCCGGAAGCGGATGCGGGAAGTGTGATCCTCTTAGGCCGGTGTCCGGGACTCGCGCAGTGAAGGTGCGGGCTGCGGCATATTCCAGCTGACTCCTATCCCGCCGCCGGCTCCCGCTGCGGCAGAATCGTCTCGTACGCCGCATAGACCCCTTCAAAGACCGCGTCCCAGCTCATGGTGAGCGCATATTCGCGCGCCGCCAGCCTCATCGCGGCGTGCTTTGCGGGGTCGGCGAGCACGCCGGCTACGGCAGCGGCAAACTCTGCATCCGGCACAACCCGCCCCGTCTCGCCGTCGCGGACGATGGTCGCCGGCCCTCCGTCGCGGGTTACAATCGCCGGCACTCCGCTGGCCAGCGCCTCCAGCACCACGTTGCCAAAGGTATCGGTATGCGAGGGAAACACGAAGAGGTCCATGCTCGCGTACGCCTCAGCCAGCACCTCGCCCTTCAGCACTCCAGGCAGCTCAGCCCGAGGCAAGCGCTCGCGCAGCCAGTCTTCTTCTGCCCCGTGCCCAACGATCAGGAAGCGAAAGCTCTTATGCCCCACCCGCTCCAGCTCTTCCTGCACCTGGGCCAGCAGGGCCACATTCTTCTCCACAGAGAGCCGTCCCACAAAGCCCAGCACAGCCTCGCGGTCTTTGGGGTCGCGCTTGCGCCTGGAGGGATAAAACAGTTCTGAGTCCACGCCGCGCGGCATCAGGCGGCAAGGACGGCCGGTCGTTCGCTCGAGCAGCGCGCATAGCTCGGGGTTGGGAGCAAACAGAATCCGCGCCACCGAGTAGAACCTGGCCGCCGCGGCCATGGCCAGGTTCTCGATCTTCTGTCCCGTGGCGTGCGATTGCCGCTTGGGCAACAGGCGCAGAAACCACTCCGACCGCCGCGCCGCGTACTCGTGCACGTTGGTGTGCCAACTGGCTGCCAGCGGCAGCTTGAGATGGTGAGCCAGCCCCGCGCCCAGCATTCCCACCTCGCTGGGGCCGGTAATGTGGACCAGATCGGGCTGAAACCGCTCCATAACCTCGCCGATCAGCGGAATGTGGCGCAGAAACGCGGGATCGAAGCGCAGATCCTTTTCAAGAGCAAAGGAGAGGAAGCCGCGCGGCAGCTCAAGGGTCCAAACGCTGCCGTCTTCGACAATGGCCTGAGCGCGGTCTCCGGCACGGACGCAGAGAAAGGGCAGATTCCGCCGCCGGGCAAAGGCTTCAAAGTGCCGGCTTGTGTGCGCCACCCCGTTCACTTCGTGGAAGGAGTCGGGGAAGTAGGCAACCCGCGGCAGTCTATCCGCCATACAGTTCATTCAGATTCCGCGCGTCAAGGATCTTCAAACGAAGCGAGCGCCGGCCAGATTGGTTGGAGGGACGCATCTGTGACCTTGCCCTTGCATTGCCAGCGCCATGCGCCTTCAGAATAACGGAGAGATCCGCAGGTAAGGTCCGCTCCCTTTCAGCCCTCATGCTCACCGAGCGCCAGACGCAACTGGTGCGCCTCGCTCCACGCCATGCGCAGCCCGCCTGAAACCAGGCCCCGGCCCATCAGCTGCACCAATCCGATCCCCAGGCTCATCGCCCGCGGCGCCGCTCCATTGGGCCAAAGCTCGCTCAATGGCCTCGCCACGCCGTTCGCATCCGGATGATAGACGCGCTCATCCCAGGTCCGCGAGCCCTGCGGAAACTCCGGATAGTAGCGCACGGCGTCGATCGCCGACTGCAGAATGCGATGCTTCCACGGCTCCGCATACTGCGGCATGAAGAGGATATTGCTCTTCTTCTGACGCCGGATCTCGTGCACAAACTCGGTAAAGCTGGTGGCATTGGTCAGGTTGATATTGGCATTCGGTTCCACTCCGTGCCGGTCTCCGCCGGAGATGGTCAGCATATTCCACTTCTCCGCCAGCCGCCGCGTTCTGCGGTTTTCTTCCCAGTGCCGCAAGCCGTTCAGCTCCATGGCATGCAGATAGTTGCCGTTCTTGAGCAGAAACTCGTTTACCAGGAACTCGTGCTTCTCCTGGCCGATCAGGTACAGGTCCCACATGGGGTGGTTGAAGATCACGAGCACATTGGGATCGGCGTCCAGCGCGGCCAGGATCTCGGTGAGCCGGGCGTCGCTGGGTTCGGCGGTAAAACTCCTGAAGGTTTCCATCCACTCCGTGGCGCGCGCACTGGGCAAGTTGTGGATGCCGATGTGGAAAGACTGGTTGCCATAGGGGGCGCTCCACTCGACTGAAACCGGAATGCGCCGCGCGCTGGGCACCGTCCGCAACAGCATCGGCGCCTGAATCGTGTCGTGATCGGTGATGGAAACCATGGAATCGAGATCCAGCTTCTCGACCTGCCCGCTCTCCAGGTCGAAGGCCAGCTTGGGGGTCATCGGCGGCGTCCAGTAAGCGGCCGCATAGTTCACCCGCACCCCGTGCATCTCCGCCGCCCGCCGCTCCAACCGCGAAAGCAGAGGCCGCATCACCGGGTACTGGTTGCCGAAGTTGGCCAGAAAGTCCAGCGTCTCCTTCGACTGGTTGGTGTGACCGTGCAAGGAAACGCCTGAACGGAAGCCCTTTGGCGCGTTGGGGTCGCGCCACAGGTATGAGATGGTCGAACTGGCCATTTCTGCTCCTTCTCCGCGATCGTGCCCGGATTTCTGCACCCAGTATCCCTTCCCAACCGTAAACGCCCGGTTAAGATGGTGCGAATTGCCCTTCAATTGGCAAAGGAATCAACAGAGTAACCCCATGCTCCCGGAGAAATCACGGTGAATTGCCTAGTATTTCCTAAAAAAACCGAAGTGCGCCACCTCTTTAGTCTGGTCCAGCCCGCCGCAGGGCTTCTCCATCGGCCGGCCATGGGGAAGGCCATGAATCAAGCCTAGCAGAATCGATTCGGCCGCGAACAAGATGGCGGCACTCCGGGACGCCAGGGCGCGCTCTCGGCTACTTGCTGGTCCTGGCCAGATCCGGGCCGAGAAAGTCCTCGAGCGTCAAGCCCGCCATCAGATCCTCGCCGTCGGTCGCCTCCCGGCTTTCCACCAGCTTCTCCGCCGCCGCCTCGGCAAGGAGATAATTCTGCGTGAGCCCGCGGCGCAGAAGCTCGAAGGCCTGCTCCGGCGTATCGGCAAACTGGAATAGCTCAATGTCCTTGGGCGAGATCGTTCCCGTATCCACCAGCGCATCCAGATTGAGGATCTTCCTCCAATACTCCGGGCCGTAGACCACCACCGTGATCTTCTTGGCCAGCTTTTGGGTCTGCGTCAGGGTGAGGATCTCGAACATCTCGTCCAGCGTGCCGAATCCGCCGGGAAAGACCACCAGCGCCTTCGCCAGGTAGGCGAACCATAACTTGCGCATGAAAAAGTAGTGGAATTCAAAGTTCAGCGAGGGGGTAATGTAAGGATTCGGCGCCTGCTCGAAGGGCAGCCGTATATTCATTCCGATGGTCTTGCCGCCTGCCTCGCGAGCCCCGCGATTGGCCGCCTCCATGATCCCCGGTCCGCCGCCCGAGGTGACCACAAACCGGCTCCGCTGCGACGGAATCCTCCCGGCCCACGCCGTCAGCAGGCCAGCCAGACGGCGCGCATCCTCGTAATAGCGGGCCATCTCGACGGCCGCGACGGCCCGTTTCAACTGCAACTCCGTGGCCTGGCCGGCCGCAATCTCAGGCGCGCTGGCCGGCTGCTCGTGGCTGGGAGCCGGACGCCTCGATCCGGTATTCTCAAGCAGCTCCAAAGCATGATCGGCCTCCTCGCGCCCGCGAAAGCGCGCCGACCCGAAGAACACGACCGTATCCTGGATCCGCTCCCGCCGGAAGCGCGCCAGCGGCTCCAGATATTCGGCCACGATGCGGATCAGCCGCCCATCGGCGCTGTTCAGGAAGGCAGGATTCTCATAGGCCAGCGGAGCCGCCTCCAGCGCCGCCGGAGCTGTTCCCTGTTCCCCAATCTCCACTCCCTCGTCCCTCGTCCCTAGTCCCTCGTCCATCGCTCATCTGTCCCAGTGCCGGATCGCGTCCTGAAACGCAATCCAGAGATTCAAGAGCCCCAGCCCCGAGACGATGCCCCGCACCGCGCCGTTGGCGGCATAGATCGAGAGCGTGGGGAATTGCACAAAAAGCGGGTTCTGGTCCCAGAACATCGGCGACCACGGCGCAAAGCAAACCGCCAGACCGATGTACATCCGCAGCAGCACGCGCAAAAACAACTCGGCCCGCTCCAGCCAGCGCGGAATTCGCTCCGGGGCAAGCTGCGCAACCTCCAACGCCGGCGCGGCGGCATCCGCCTGCCCCGGCTGGGAAGCCGGGTTTGCGGGCAACGGGGGCGAAATCAGTTCCGGCTGCTGGGACATTCTCGGGTTACGCGCGCCGCCCCTTTCCCGGCGATTCGCCGGCATTGGCCTCAGGCCCGGAAACCCCGGCCCGGCTCAGGGACGCCGTATTGCAACGGTAACACAGCCGCCGCGGCTGGCTACTCAACCCTGAGATGGCGCCGGCCGCTTCATCCTGCGCGGCGCCAGCACACCAGCTCCAGCCAGCCCGATGCGAGCTTCCCTGCGCCTATGATACTGGTATTCCGTTCTTTCTCGCCATGCGCCCGCGCCGTATCGGGCGGTAGAATCTAGGTCAGGAGGAGCACGTGAGTCTCAAGGAGTTTCTGGGCAAACAGTTCATCGCAGTCATTCAGTGGAATGAACCGGCAGACGGCATCCTTGCCTATCGCTATCCCATGCGGGACATGGAGATAGAAAACGGCGGCCAGCTCACTGTGAGCGAGTCGCAGATGGCCGCTTTTGTCAATGAAGGCACGATCGCCGACGTCTTTGGCCCCGGCCTGCACACCCTCAATACCCGCAATCTTCCCTTGCTCACCGATCTCATGAACTGGGACAAAGCCTTCGAATCTCCCTTCAAGTCCGAGGTCTACTTCTTCTCCACGCGGTTGCAGATCGACCAGAAGTGGGGCACGGCCACGCCCATCACCGTCCGCGACAAGGAATTCGGCGCGGTCCGGCTGCGCTGTTACGGCATCTACTCATACCGCGTTACCGATCCGCGCGTCTTCTTCAAGCAAATCAGCGGCACGCGCGATACTTACCTCGCCACCGACCTCGAAGGCCAGTTGCGCGAGACCATCGTGGCCCGCATGACGGAGATATTTGCCTCGAGCGATATCTCCTTCCTCGACATGGCCGCCAATCAGGCCTTGCTCGGCGAGAAGATCGTACAGCAGATGAAGCCGGCCTTTGCGGCCCTCGGTCTCTCGCTGGAGCAGTTTGTGGTGGAGAATATCTCCCTTCCGGACGAACTGCAAAAGGTCTTCGATCAGCGCATCGGTATGAATATGGTTGGGGATCTGGGCCGCTACACCCTGTATTCGGCGGCTGAGTCGCTGGACCTCTCGGCGGCCAACACCAGCGGCGCGGCCGGCATGGGCATGGGTCTCGGCGCCGGCGCCGCTGTCGCGCAGGTTCTGTCGGCCTCTCTCAAGTCTGTATCTCCCACTCCATCGCCCCTGGGCGCTCCGGTTCTTATCGGTGCTTCTTCCGCCTCCCAGGCATCGAAGTTCTGCATCGAGTGCGGACACCCCCTGCCACTGAGCGCGAAGTTCTGCGCGGAATGCGGGAAGCCGCAATGAACTGTCCCTACTGCGGCGCTCCCATGCACCTCAAACCGGATGAGGACAGCTACAAGTGCGACTATTGCCACGGCGTCTATCTTCCGGAGACGGGCGACGACGGGGTGCGCGTTCTCGGCGACGCATCCGGCCAGACCTGCCCCATCTGCAACATTCCTCTGGTCAACGCCGCCATGGCCAGAATCCGCATCCTTTACTGCACGCGCTGCCGCGGCATGTTGATCTCCATGCGGGTGCTTGAGGCGCTGGTCGACGAACTGCGGGCCCAGCAGGGCGGCGCCGCGCCTCAGCCCCCGGCCGACAGCAGCGATCTGCGCCGCAAGATCGACTGCCCTCAGTGCCACCATCGCATGGATACCCACTTCTACGCCGGCCCCGGCAACGTCGTCATCGACTCCTGCGAGGATTGCTGCCTTCTCTGGTTCGATCGCGGCGAACTCATGCACATCGTTCGCGCTCCCGACGCGCGCGACTCCGGGAGCTGGGACGACAGTGCCGGTTGAAGCACGGGCGCACTGTTCAGCCTCGTAGGGATCTCGGCCCACTCAAAGGTTCACGATCGACCGGCATAGTTCCGGATTGGGGACTGCGCGTTTGCCAGGGATTCAATCCCTTTCGGCAAAACGCCGCCGCCGATCAAGGGTTCACTCATACAGCATTTATCCTAAGAGCATTGGCCGTCCTCCATGGTTTTCCAGGAGGCGGCGAAGTTGAGAGTTATTTTGGCGGAGTTTCTCCAGGAGTTGAAACGGCGCGTGCTGGTCTATGACGGCGCGATGGGCACCAGTGTGCAGAAGCATCACCTGACCGCGGAGGATTTCTGGGGTAAGGAGGGGTGCAACGAGTTGCTGGCGCTATCGCGGCCGGATGTGATTCGCGCGATTCATGCGTCGTTTCTTGAGGCCGGCTGCGATGTGATTGAGACCGACAGCTTCGGTTCATCAAGCATTGTGCTGGCCGAGTACGACCTTCAAGACCGCACGCGCCAGTTGAATGTGGCCGCGGCGAGGCTGGCTCGCGAAGTGGCAGACGCGTATTCGACGCCGGAGGAGCCGCGCTTTGTGGCCGGTTCGATCGGTCCCACCACCAAGCTGCCTTCGCTGGGGCACATCGGCTACGATGGCATGGCCGCGGCTTACCGCGAACAGGCGGAGGCGCTGATCGAGGGCGGCGTGGACGTGCTGCTGATCGAGACCTGCCAGGATCTGCTCCAGGCGAAGATCGCTCTTGCCGCCTGTCAGGATGCGATCCGCGACGCCCGCGCGGGCCGCATTCCTTCGACCGGACGCAACATTGCCTTGCAGGTCCAGGTGACGCTCGAAGCTACCGGGACCATGCTGCTGGGCTCGGAGATCGGCGCGGCTCTCGCGGTGCTGGAGAGCTTTCAGCCCGACGCGATTGGCCTCAACTGCGCCACCGGCCCGGCGGAGATGAACGACGCGGTCCGCTTTCTCTGCCAGAACTCGACCGTGCCTATCAGCGTTCAGCCTAACGCCGGCCTGCCGCAGAACGAGGGCGGCCACGCCGTCTACAAGCTGACGCCCGCCGAGCTGGCGGGCTATCACCGCCGCTTCGTCTCCGAGTATGGCGCGCAGATTGTGGGCGGCTGCTGCGGCACCACGCCCGAACACCTGCGCGCAGTGGCCGAGGCGGTCAAGGGTCTCACGCCCGCGCCGCGCTCCGTAAAGCCGCAATCCGTTGCCGCCAGCGCGTACAGTTCCCTGCTCCTCGAAGCCGACGCGCAGCCCATCATTATCGCCGAGGAGATGAACACCACCACGCGTCTCGATACTTTCCGCAACATGGTGCGCGCCCAGGACTACGACGCCATTCTGGCGATGGCCAACCGGCTCGTGGGCGAGGGCTCGCAGATGCTCGACCTGTGCTGCGCCATCGTCGGCGAGGACGAGATGGGCTACATGAACGCGGTGCTGGAAAAGATTGCCACGCGCGTTCGCGCGCCGATCCTTGTCGACTCGACCGAGGCCAACGTCATCGAAGAGGCGCTCAAGCGCATTCCCGGCAAGCCGGTCATCAACTCCATCAATCTGGAGGACGGCGAGAAGCGCACCAGCCTGGTGCTCCCCATGGCGCGCCGCTACGGGGCCGCGGTCATCGCGCTCACCATCGATGAGCAGGGCATGGCGCTCACCGCCGACCGCAAGGTAGCCATCGCGCATCGCATTCACAATCTTGCGGTAAACAAGTACGGCCTGCGCCCCGAAGACCTGATCTTCGACGCGCTTACGCTGCCCATCTCGACGGGCCAGGAGGAGTATCGCTCGGCAGCCGTTGAGGCGCTCGAGGCGGTGCGCCGCATCAAGCTGGAGTTGCCGCGCTGCCGAACCCTGCTCGGCGTCTCCAATATCTCCTTCGGCCTGAACGCCTATGCGCGCCGCGTGCTGAACAGCGTCTTTCTCAAGGAGGCCGTGGACCGAGGGCTGGACGCGGCCATCGTCAACTATTCCAAGATCTATCCGCTCTACAAGATTCCCGAGGTCGAAGTCGAATTGGCCCGCAAGCTCATCTTTCAGGATACGAGCGGGACCGGCAGTGAGCCGCTGCAAGCTTACATGGCGCACTTCGCTAGCCTGGGCAAAGGCTCGGTGCGCGAGGATGAAGCCGCCGCCGAAAGCCTCACCACGGAGGAAAAGCTCAAGCAGCTTATCATCCGCGGCGAGCGGACGATTGGATCGGGTGAGCACAAGCAATCGCTCGAAGAGGCGCTCGAGGCCGCGCTGACGACTTACACGCCGCTCGACCTGATCAATACGGTGCTGCTGGACGGCATGAAGACCGTCGGCGATCTCTTTGGCGCGCGCAAGATGCAACTGCCTTCGGTGCTCGATTCCGCCGCGGTGATGAAGGCCGCGGTAGCCTATCTTGAGCCGAAGATGGAGAAGAAGGACGGCGGCGGCAAAGGGACCATGGTGCTGGCCACGGTGAAGGGCGACGTGCACGACATCGGCAAGAACCTGGTGGACATCATCCTCTCGAACAACGGCTATCGCGTGGTGAACCTGGGCATCAAGCAGCCCTCCGGCGTCATCATCGACGCCGCGCGCGAGCACGCCGCCGACGCCATCGGCCTGAGCGGACTGCTGGTCAAGTCCACGCTCGAAATGAAGTATGTGTTGCAGGATTTGCAGCGGCTGGGCATGAGTGTGCCCGTCATCTGCGGCGGCGCGGCGCTCACCCGCAAATACGTCGAGGACGACCTGCGCAAGGAATACTCGGGGCCAGTGTTTTATGCCGAGGATGCATTCGCCGGCCTGCACGCTATGGCCGACTTGACCTCGGAAGATGCGGCGGTGCGCGGAGCGCGGGAGACCGAAGGCAAGACGGTGAACGCTTTTGTCAAGAGAGGAACGTCCACCGACGAGCTAACTCTCGTGCAGTTGACCGCGGAAGGCCGCTCGCCGGTGGTGGAGCGGGTTGCGGCCGTTCCCAAGCCGGCCTTTTGGGGCGCGCGCGTTTTCAAGGACTACAACCTCGACGAAGTCTTTCCCTACCTGAATGAAACCGCTCTCTTCAAGAATCAGTGGCAACTGAAGACCGCGGCGCAGGGCGATTATCTGCGCCTGGTGGAAGAGAAGTACCGGCCGATTCTGCGCGAGCTGGAAGAAGAGGTGAAGGCGGAGGGCTGGTTCGAGCCTAAGTCGATCATCGGCTTCTATCCCTGCGCCGGCGACCATGACGACCTGGTCGTCTTCGACCCCGAGGAGCCGGAGCGCGAGCTGGAACGCATCGCGTTTCCGCGCCAGGCGCAGGGCCGCAGGCTCTCGATCGCGGATTTCTTCGAGCCCATCAGCTCCGCCGAGCGCGACGTGGTCGGCTTCTCCATCGTGACCATCGGAAGCGAGGCCAGCCGCCAGACGGCGCGGCTCTTCGAGGCTGGCGACTTCACCAAATATCTTTATCTGCACGGGCTGTCGGTGGAGACGGCCGAAGCCCTCGCAGAACTGGCGCACAAGCAGGCGCGCGAGTTCCTTGGCATCGCCGGCGAAGACGCGCCGCTCGCCGCCGATCTCTTCCACCAGAAGTATCGCGGCTCGCGCTACTCGTTCGGCTATCCGGCCTGCCCCAATCTGGAAGACCAGGCCAGGATCTCCCGCTTGCTAAAGCCCGAGGAAAACATCGGCGTGCGTCTCACCGAGGGCTTCCACCTGGAGCCGGAGCAGAGCACCAACTGCGTTGTCGTGCATCATCCGCAGGCCAAGTACTTTGTGGTGTGAGTCGTGTACATAATTCCAGCGTCTGTACACATCCGTGGTAAGATGATCGATTGGAGGGCGATATGGGAATGGCAAGGGCCGCAGTGGTTCACAAGCATTTCCGCCTTGACGCCGCGAAGCTGAAGCGCGCGCAGAAGTTGCTGGATGCGCCAACGGAGACCGAGACAGTGGAGCGCGCAATCGACCTGGCCATTTTGGAACACGAGCGGAACCGCATCGCGAATCGGGCGCATGACCTGTTTGTTCGCTCGAAGGCGGACGTGCGCGATGTGTACGGCGTGCTTGAGTAGGGCAAATGCCAGTTCTGTTCGACTCTTCGGTGTACATCGGCGCGTTTCGAGGGGATCGGGACGCCGGGCTGATCTTCGAGCGTTGGCGCCGAAAGGCTCCCATCTGGGTGAGTTCGGTCGTGCTGGAGGAGCTCTATGCGGGGGCGGATGGGGCGGGCTCCAGACTCATTGGGAAACTGGAGAGGGATTTTGAGCGGGCCCGGCGAGTGCTGGTTCCGAATTTGAGCGACTGGACGCAGACTGGGCGAATTCTGGCAAAGGTTGGCGCAAAGTATGGGTTTGAGCGCATCGGGCAGGGGCGGCTGACCAACGATGCACTTATCGCGGCGAGCGCGGCTCGATGTGGCATTGAAGTTATCACGGGGAACGCGCGGGACTTCGCGCGGCTCGCTGAATTCTGCCCGCTGCAATGGCGTGTGGGATGAGTGAATCGACCGCGACCGAGTGGCCGACTAGGCCGAACGAAAGGGGATGACCGTGGCCGAGGTGGAGCGCTGGCTGGGACCGTACCCCGATTCGACCCTGCGAAAGTGAGTACAGCCGAGATTCCGTACAGGACGAAATCTGGCGGGTGGCCGGTGTCTCATGGATTACAAATGTGGGTGGTCCAGGTCCGGATTTTCGGACCTGGGAGAACACGAACCTCAACGGTCCCGGTCGTAGTCACCGATTTGCCGGTTGGGATACCGGAGAGGGCTCCAGACGCATGTGCCGCCCTCCCGTCCTGCGTTATCCTTCTTGGGTCAGCCCATGTCACTCAAACCCTCAAGCCGCGCCTCCCCGTCAGCCTCAACCTCCCGCGGCTTCGACAAGGAGCTTGCGGAGCTGGAGGCCCTGGCCGGATCGGTGAAGGCCGGCGCCGCGCTGAGTGCCGAAACCGTCGAGCGCCTGCGCAAGGCCCTTGCCCACCGCAACAACTTTCTGGTAAGCAAGGCCGCCAAGCTGGTTGCGGATGCGGAGCTTTTCGCACTGCTGCCCGACGCGCTCACCGCCTTCGACCGCTTCTTCATCGACACGGCCAAGACTGATCCGAAGTGCTGGGCGAAGAATGCGCTGGCCAAGACCCTCGTCAAGCTGGAACACCGCCAGAAGGACGCCTACCTGCGTGGCCTGCGCCATAGTCAATTGGAGGCAAGCTGGGGCCCTCCGGTGGATTCGGCCGCGGCGCTGCGCAGCACGTGCGCCCATGCGCTGGTGGATTGCCCCGGCATCTCGGACGCCGATCTGCTGACGATTCTGCTCGAGCCGCTGACGGACGCGGACAAGATGGTGCGCATGGAGGCGGCGCGAGCCATCGGCCGGGTGGGCGGCGTGAGCGCCGCGCTCATCCTGAGGCTGCGCGCGCTGCTGGGAAACGACGAACCGGAGGTGCTGGGCGCGGTCTACTCCGCGCTGCTTTCGGTGGAGGGCGCGCAGGCCGTCCCGCTGGTTGCCGGCTACTTGAAAGAGGGTGACGACACGGCTGCGGAGGCCGCGTTTGCCCTGGCCGACACGCGCACGCCCGAGGCGCTGGCTGCGCTCATCGAGCGCCAGCGCGCCGGGGCCGATAACTGGTTCACTTCGGTGCTGCTGAGCGCCATCGCCCTCACCCGCCTGCCCGAAGCCATCGACTTCTTGCTCGCTCTCATTGCCGGCGATGCCCGGGAAGCGGCGCAGGCTATCGAGGCCATCGGCCGCAGCGCGCCCAGCACGGAACTGCGCGCCCGCGTCCAGCAGGCCGTGGAGCAGACAGGCAGCCAGCGCCTGGCGCAGGCCTTCCGCCAGCACCTGCCCGGGCTGTAAAGCGCGGTTTCGGCTCCTGCTGAAAACCGCTCTACTGCCGGGTTCCCCCATCCTCCGCGGGGTGGATTCTTCAAGCGATACTGCTGGGCTTTTTCACCGGTTTTGGCCTGCGGGACGTCATCCTATTGTAGAAAAGCCAGAAGAAGTAAGACAGGCTGCCCGTCAACAGGATGAGGAGGCAACGGGAACCGAGGTCGAAGGTGCGCAGGATGCGGTAGTCGTCGACCGGGAGATGGAAGACGCCAATGATCAGCAAGAGCATCTCATTGAGCGCTACCAGCAGACTTGAAATCAGAGCAATGAGCGTTGCCGTTCTCACGTTTTTCTCCTTGAATGGCCGTGCACAGAGTCGATAAAAGACCTGTGAAAACTCAGTCCGGGGGATTAAAAGCAATCTACACCCTTTTCCCCGTCCCTGGCATTCTTTCGCCGCAAGTTTTTGCGCCGCCTAGCCAGGATTCAGCTAAGCTATTCATTTATAAGGCTCTACTTCTGCCTCAATTGCAACCATCCGTGCGGACGCCGAGGCCCGGGCACATCCAGGCAGGCGCGTCCCGTTCAAACGGCATATGCACAGTGGCTTCAGCTCGGGGCGCTTCCGGACCGGCGGTCACTTCTGAAGGTCTACTCCTGTGGACATCGCGGCGGAAAGCTGCCCAGGGAAATTGCTTCCTTTCATCTCGTTGTCGGGCAACTCAGGCTCGCAGTGCTGCCGGAGCCACTCAGCCGCGATTGACGCCGTGATTCCGGCGGTGCTCTGATAGGAGCGGTGGGATGGGCTTCGCGCTTACACCCGCACGCACGGAGACTGGCAATGAGGAAGGGCGCGGTAATGCTGGCAGCGATGGTTTTGTCCGGAGCTTTGTTGTGCGGATGCGGCAACAGCGGCAACGCAAGCACCGGCGGCGGGGGCGGGAACACGACGCAGACCCAGGCGGCTGCGCCCGCCATTACAACAACGGCCGCGCAAAACGGCGCCGTGGTGGCGAGCCTGGCCTCGACCACGCCGGGAGCCACCGTCTACTACACCGTGGACGGCAGCACGCCGACCACGTCGTCGCAGCAGTACCAGGCGCCCTTCCTCGTGGCCTCGAACCTGACGGTCAAAGCCATCGCCACGGCACCGGGCGACACAGCCAGCAGTGTCACCAGCCAGAGCTTCGCGCCCAACATCCCGTCGGGAACGCTGGTATGGTCGGACGAGTTCACCAACTCCACAAGCGCCAATGCCCAGCCCAATCCCCTAGTGTGGACCTACGACACGGGCAACGGTGCCAACGGCTGGGGCAACTATGAGCTGGAAGACTACTGTGCCTGGGGATCTTCGGCGTCTCCGTGCAGCACGGCGAATCCGAACGCCTACGTGGGCACCGACGGCTACCTGCACATCGTGGCCGAGCAGCCCTCGGCCGGGGTCTATACATCGGCGCGATTGAAGACCGAGGGGCTGTTCAGCTTCCAGTACGGGCGGCTTGAGTTTCGCGCCCAGGTTCCGGAGGCGCAGGGATTCTGGCCGGCGGCGTGGCTGATGGGCAACAGCATCGCCACCATCAACTGGCCAGCCTGCGGCGAGCAGGACGTGCTGGAGCGGGTCAACGCGGCAGGCACGCCGGACTGGAACCAGGGATCGATCCACGGAACCGGCTTTACGGGCGGCAATCTGGGGACGACTTACGATTTCCCCTCGGGCCAGACGGCGACCGGGTGGCACACCTACGGCATGATCTGGAGCCCCGGCAGCGTGGCCTATTACGTGGACAACCCCGCACAGCCCTACATTACCTATAAGCCGGCGAGTCTGGCCGGCCTCAGCGGCGCGGTGTGGCCCTTCGACGCCGGTCAGAGCAACTTCATCATCCTCAATCTGGCGGTGGGCGGCGATTGGCCCGGTTCGCCCAACGCCAGCACCCCGTTCCCTGCGCAGATGCTGGTGGACTACGTGCGGATCTATACCAATTGAAGGGCTCCCATTGATGGCATGAGACCATTGCGCACGGCGTGCCGGCGCGGCTGGCCGCGGCCAACGGCCGGCGCGGGATAACACGATGCGCGCGCCGCGGAGACAATGAGAATGCTCCATTGCCTCCAAGTTACAAACTGAAGAAGATATTCGCACTCTATTTGCAACTGTTTGACAGTCCCTTTACAATCACGGGCGGATACTACTCCCGTGATTGCGCACACCCGGCAGCAAGATCCGTTGAAGTCCGCGCATGGTTCCACGCCTCTCGTGGAACTCTCCTTTTCAACCATTGTTCCGTCCCTGCCGGCAGCTCCAACCGCGCCGCGCGTTCGCGCGGAGGTGGGCCGCTACAGGCTGCGGCTGGCCGAGACCGCGGAGGATCGCGATGCCGCCTGCCGGCTGCGCTTCAGGGTCTTCAATATCGAACTGGGCGAGGGGCTGGAAAGCTCCTACCGGACGGGATTGGACACCGACCGGTTCGACCCCATCTGCGAGCACCTGCTGGTGGAAGACAAGTTTGAGGACAATCCGGCCCGGCGCATCGTGGGCACCTACAGAATGCAGTCCGGAACCACGGCCGAACTCAACCTGGGCTACTACTCCGAGCAGGAGTTCAGCTTTGCCGTTTATGAGCCTCTGCGGGCCGGGATTCTGGAGCTGGGCCGCGCCTCCATCGATCGTGAACACCGCACTCCCGAGGTGCTGACGTTGTTGTGGAGAGGGATCGCGCAGTATGCTACCGATATGGGGCTGCGTTACCTGATCGGCTGCTCGTCCTTGAACTCGAAAGACCCGGCGGAGGGCTGGCAGACGTATCGCCAGCTGGAGCAATACCGGGTTTCGCCGGAGTTTGAAACGGCGCCCACCGCGGCTTACGCCTGTCCCATCGAGCGGGAGGGCGCACACGCACAGCCGTCGCCCTGCCTTATGAAATCGAATCCGGTCGAGCCGGCTCAAGCGGAATCGCCGCTGCCGGCTCTGACGCCAGCCAAGGTTCCCCGGCTGCTGAAGACCTACCTGGCCATCGGCGCGCGCATCGCCGCCCCGCCGGCCTGGGACCGGGAGTTCGGAACCATCGATTTCCTGACGCTGCTCGATCTCAAGTTGCTCTCCCGCTCGGCGCGCAACCGGTTCCTGGCCCCGCTGGTCCAGTGAGGCTGCGCAGGTACCGGCGCGCTGTGGCGCTGGTTTCGGCTCTGGTCCTATGCATTCTCCGCTTTTGGCTCATGCGCCTGCGCGGGCCGCTCACCATGGAGCGCCGGGCAGGGTGGTCCCAAGTGGCCGCCCGCCTGGTCTTGAATGCCCTTGGCATCCGCTACCGGGTTGAGGGCCAGCCGCCTAGCCACGGCCTGCTGGTCTCCAATCATCTCAGCTACATTGACATTCTTATCATCGCGGCGGCCACACCCTGTTTCTTTGTCGCCAAGATCGAGGTAGGCGGCTGGTTCTTCTTCGGAAAGGCCGCGCACAGCAACGGAACCATCTTTGTGGACCGCTCGAGCCTGGCCAGCGCCATGTCGGTGGCCGAGCAGATGACCGAGCGGCTCAAGCTGCCGATTCAGGTTCCGGTGGTGCTCTTTCCCGAGGGCACCAGTACTGATGGCAGCCAGGTGATCCGCTTCCACTCCCGGCTCATTGATCCTGCCACCTCCATCGGGGCGCCCATCACCACGGCCGCCATCCGCTACACGATCGAGGGCGGCGTCGAGGAGCGGGAGCTGTGCTGGTATGGCGACGAGAGCTTCGTGACCCACTTGTGGAAGGTGCTGGGCACTGCGGGCTTCTCCGCCGACGTGCGCTTCGGCGAGCCGCGCGTCTACACCGACCGGCGTGTGGCAGCCGACGAGACGCGCGCGGAGATTGAGGCCATGCGCAGCGGCGCCGTTCTCGCGGCGCAATGAGTTGCGGCGGCGCGACTCTAACTCAGGGTTTCAGGAGAGCCTGGCCAGAGACGCAGGGACGGACTTGATCGACCGGAATCTCCAGTGCGCCGATGCGGTCGCTGGCAACATCGTGGACACCGACACGCAGGAAGAAATTGCCTTTCACCGGCACCGCTATCTCCTGTCGCGAGGCCAGCCCGTCGGCCAGCATCTTCCGGTAATGCGCCTCGCTCAAGTTCAACACCGCCGTGGTGAGCTGCGAGTTAACGGGATTGCCGGTCTGGTCATACACCACTGTGACAAACTCGACCGTGCCATGGCGCGCGCCATCCGCCGTCCGCGACAGACGGAGCGCGCGGGCATCGGCCTGGAACTGGACGGTGCAGGTACGGAACGGCTTGTCCCTGTAGTTAGCTCCCAGGTAGTTGTCCGCGGGCAGCGGCGTCCCCGGGTCCAGCTTTACAACCTGGTCGCCCATCGCCAGGCTGGCGGTAAAGATCACTTCGGTCGGCGCGATAGCGCCAAGCTGCATGGCAGCCACGAAGCCGCCTCTGGGATGCTTTACGAGAGCGCCGGGGGTTTCCGGCGGCTGAGGCTCGCCAGCCGCGGGAGTTGAAGCGCCGTTTGCGGAGTCTTCGTCGCCAAAGGGATTGGCGGCGGCTCTGGCCTTCTGCTTTTGCTTGGCCGCCAGCAGGCGCTGCTCCTGCGCGGCCCGATCCACCGCGTAGTATCCCTGCCGGTGCCGCAGGCGCAGGCCCGGCCGGTCAACCGTTACCTTGATATGCCGGAAGCGGCCATCCCAGGTGTGGTTGGTTGTGGCGTAAGCCAGCGTGTAATAGTTGGAGCCGTTGTCGACGATCCCGGCAATTGCTTCTTTCAAACCGTTGGTATTGTAGTAGGCCGTGCCGCCGGTTGCCTGCGCGATCATTTCGAGCTGGATATGCTGGGCGGCCTGCGCTGATTCAAAGCGAAGGTTGGCGTTGGGCGCCGGCCGGCCGTTATTGCTGGCCTCGAATTGCGGCGGAGTCAGCAGGCCGCGCGCGTCGATGGGGTAGACGGCAACCCGGCTCAAGGTCAGCGCGTCGGTCAGGTCGTCGGGATTGTCATCGAGGATCGAAAGGTCGTCCCGGAACGACATGCCGAATGAACTGCCCAGAGGATCGGTATAGTACGACTGGGGAATTGCGCCGGTCAGCCAGATGAGGTTCTTGCGGCCGGGAAACCCAGCCAGGTAGCGTCCCATCAGCTGAAAACCGCTGCGCAGAATGTCTGACCGGACACGTCGATATTCGGCCGACGTTCCGGGCACCGGCCGCAGCAGGGAGGGCATATTCCGTTTGCTCTTCGCCGCCTCCAGCAGCGTTTGCGGATCGGAGGTGAAACCCTGGATCAGGCGCATCTCGGTGTCGATCTGGAAGATAGCGACCGGCGTTCCCGGCTGCATGTGCTTGAAGTAGTCGATGAGCTGCTCGCGCAATTCCATCTGCGCCTGGACGCGGGTATCGAGCGCATCCAGCAGGATCACGGTCGAGGCATTGGTGTTCTCCACGGGCGTGAAGTTGGTGAAGGTATTCGTCGGCAGCGCGGGAGCGGCCTTCAGCCGGGCCAGGTCCTCCGCGTTCAGCGGGTGATGTTCCTCAAGGTGCGCGATGTGCTGCGGTTCGCCTTCCTCAGCGACCGCGAAGTCGGAGGCCGCGAGGCCGGAGACAGGGTGGCCGTCTCTATCGGTCACCACAACATCGAGCAGGACCTCGCGCGTGGTGATGGAGAGCGTCGGCGTCTGCAGGCCTCGATCCTGGAGAGTTGGCGCGGCCTGTTGCGCGAGCGCCGCCATCGTCAGGCATAGCGAGACGAAAGTGGCGCCGAAGCAGCAGAGAATGCTGCCTGGCAGGTTTCCCAGCCTGAAACTGAAGGACGGCACGCAAGACCTCCATGGCGCATAGCGACGCCTATTCTATAGGACGGGCCAATCCTGCCGCGGTAACGCTGAAAAGTTCAGACCGACCGGCCGCGGCATCGCTGTCGAGCGACTGCCGCCTCAGAAGCCGCCGCCGGCCTTCGCGGTTGCCGGCTTCGGAGCGGCCGGAACAGGGATCGTCTTGATCTCCGCCGCCGGCGACTCCAGAGTCATCTCCACGATGGTGTCGATCGCGCTTGGACTGGCCGGCAGAGTCACTTCCACGCCAGCATCGGTTTGCTTGCACGAAGCCTGGCCGCCGGTAAGAGAAGAGCAGGCCAGGATCCTGGCCGGGAGCGCCGGCAGTGAAAGCGTCTTGCCGGCAGGGTTGAGGATGTGCAGATAGATTGTGTTGCCGCGATAGGTCGAGACGCCAAAACCGCCGGGCAAGTAAGGGCCGCCGCGGGTGGCGTAGACACTCTCGCCATACTGCTGGAGCCACTCTCCAATCTCGCGCAGGCGCGCCGCGTGCGCCGGATCGATCTGTCCATCGGGCCGGGGACCGACGTTGAGTATGAGATTCCCATCGCGTCCGACGACAGAGACCAGCAGGCGAATCATGTGCTCTACAGACTTGATCTTTGCTTCCGGCACGTATCCCCACGCCCCCTCGGTCAGGGTCGTGCAAAGCTCCCAGGGATACCGGCTTTCAAAACCGCCGAGGCTTCCGTCCCCTTCGCGCGAGCGATAATCCGCCGGGGCGTCGGTGCGGTCGTTGATGATGATCGACGGCTGGAGCTTCCTCAGATTGTTCACCGCTTCCTCGTCCCGCCAACTGAAGGAACCGGCGTAGCGCTGATCCCTGGGCCGCGCGGCCCACCCGCTGCCGGTGAAATGGACCCCTCCGAATCCCAGCCAATCGCCGCCGCCGCCGTCGAACCAGAGAATATCGAGCTTGCCGTAGTGAGAGGCCAGTTCGTTCAGTTGGCGATGATACTGGTCGCGCATCTGCTCTGCATTCGGCTTATAAATCCCCGGGAAGAAGAATCCTGGAAAGCGCCAGTCGAGCGGCGAGTAATAGAGGCCCACGCGAAGACCGGCCTTGCGCACAGCCGTTACATAATCGGCGACAAAGTCGCGATGGGCGGCTGACTTCATGGCTGTAAAACTGCTGTCCGGATCGTCGAACAGCGCAAATCCGTCATGGTGGCGGGAGGTAAGCACGGTGTACTTCATGCCGGCCGCTTTGGCCAGCTCGGCCCATGCATCCGGATCGAACTTATCGGGATGGAACTCGTCCGCCAGCCTGGCATACTCGTCTACCGGAATCTGCTCCTGCCACTGAACCAACTCGCCCCGGCCGGGGATGGAATAGACACCCCAGTGCAAGAAGAGGCCGAACTTGGCGTCGCGCCACCATGCAATGCGCGCCGCCGCATCCTGATCGCCGGCCATGGGCGCCCATTGCGCCCTTGCGCAGGTTGAAGCAACAAGAACGGCCAGGAATACCCAAACGAATCTCACACAACTGACTGCCTTGTTCATCTTTCCTCCCATAACCGCGCCCACGACGCCGCAGACGGATCGCCGGCGATGTACACGGTATCAGCAGAGCCCCGCATCGGTCCATCCTCGGCGTTCAGATGAGAGGCAGGCGCCAGCGGGGTTCGTCAGGCGGGAAGACCTCTATCGCGCACTGGCAGGCGGCGCGGCTGTCGAGGAGCGCACAACCAGACTGGTGGAGACCGGGAACTCGCGCTGCATCCTTGGGTTGCCGGGCTCCTCAGCCTGCTGGCGGAGGGCCTCGAAGGCGGCGCGCGCCAGATCGGAGCGGGAGAGGCGGATGGTGGTGAGCGGGGGCAGCGTGAACTCGGCGAAGTCGATGTCGTCGAGGCCGATAACCGACAGATCCTGGGGCACGCGGAGGCCTTCCATATAGGCGGCGCGGAGCACGCCGATGGCCGTCATGTCGTTGGAACAGACAATGGCTGTGGGGCGCGTCGCGAGGGCCTGCAACTGCCCAAAACCGGCCACGCCACCCCTGGCCGTATGGTCGCACTCGATGACCCACCTCTCCTGGATGGGCAACCCGGCAGCTTCCATCGCCGTGTGGAAGTCGTTTTCGCGGGTGATGGCCGAATGCAGGCTGTGGGGGCCGGCCAGGAAGGCGATCCTGCGGTGGCCCAGCTCCGCGAGATGCTTGACGGCCGCATGGATGCCGGTCTTATAGTCCATGAGGATGGTGCTGACTTTGGGGTCTCCCATACGGAACTCGGCCAGCACCATGGGCACGCCGCGGTTCGCCAACTGGTCCAGAACCGGCTCCTCCTCGCCGAAGGTGAGCACGGCCACGCCCTCCACCTTGCGCTCCAGCATGCGCCGGACGCAGTTGGTCAGCGTGGCGAGGTTGCTGTTTGTGGAGCTGACCAGAATCTCGTAACCGTGGGCAACCGCGACCTCCTCAAAACTCTGGATCAGCTCCGGGAAGAAGGGGTTGGTAATATTCTCCACAATGATGCCCAGAATGCGGCTGCGGCCCGAGACCAGGCTGCGCGCATGGGTATTGGGAAAGTAATTCAACTGCTCGATGGCGCGCCAGACGCGCTTGGATAGACGGTCGCTGACCACCGGAGAGCCGTTGATGGTCCGGGAGACGGTGGCGATGGACACCTTGGCCGCGGCGGCGACGGTGCGCATATCCGGCGCCTTGGCGACGGTTTTGGAGATGCGTTTTCGAACCACGAGCTGTTCCTCTTCCATACGGAATGACCGGAATGGCCATTTCATGGCATGGGCCGCGCTCCAGCGGAGGTCGCGACGCCGTTCCCGTCAAGTCGCCGGCGGCTATGAAAAACTTGCGCGCTGAGTCCTGTTTCAAAGCTTATCAAAGGTCTTTGCCGCGCATGGCCCGAAAAGTCAAAGTTTCTCGGCAATCAGAAGGCGGAGATCGCGCAGATTCTGGCCTGTGGGACCGGTCACCACGGCATCGCCGAGAGCGGTGAACATGGGGCAGGCGTTGAAGGCTGCCAGCGACGACTTCAGGTGAAACCCGAAAGCGTGCGCGCGGGTCACGGTAGTGGGGTCGGCGATGGCTCCGGCCGCCCTCGTGTTACCGTCGATGCCATCCGAGCCTGCGCTGAGAACGGTGAGCCGTTCGCCCTGATATTTCTCCAGTTCCAGCGCGCATGCCATGACAAACTGCTGGTTGCGGCCTCCGGCGCCGGGAGTGCGGTCCATGGTCACCGTGACTTCGCCGACGGAGATCAGGCAGAGGCGCGGATGAACGGCGCGCAGGGCGTGGAAGCGCTCCAGCAGGTAGCGGGCGGCGTCGGCATAATCCCAGTCGTCGCAACTGTTGTCCACCACGGTAAAGTACCCGGCCTTCTCCGCCAGGGCGCGGGCGTTCTCGATCAGATCGTGGCTGGAGAGCAGAACCTCGAAGACCGAATCGCGGAAGGGTTCGTCCTCGCCGGACATGGAGGCAGCCGAGGTGAAACGGCGCGTGGGAACCGCCCCGTTCCACGGCATTCGAGGAAGAAACGGCGGACGCCAGCCTTTGTAGCCGGGCGACTCGGGCAGGTCTTCACGATCAAAGAAGGCGCGGATGGAAGGCGGCAGCTTGGGTCCCAGGTCGTACTTGGCCAGAAGCGCACGCACGTCGGCGACGGTGGAGTGATCGGGCGAGGTAGGTCCGGAGGAGAGCGCGTCCAGAGTGCGAAGGGGAACGTCGGGCAGCAGCAGGGAGACCTTGGCTGCCTCCGGCGCGGCCATGGCCAGCCGTCCGCCCTTCACCGCGGAAAAGTGCTTGCGCAGAATATTGATCTCGCCGATCGGCGCGCCCGAGGCCAGCAGGAGCCGGTGGAAGGCGACGGTTTCATCGAGCGTGATCCTGGGGGCCAGGGGCAGGTCGAACATGGCCGACCCGCCGCCGGAGATGAGGAAGAAGATCAGCGTGTCCTTACGAGCCTTCTTGAGCATGGCCAACGCGGCGCGGGCGGCCTCGAAGGAGTCCTCGTTGGGCACCGGGTGGCCACCCTCAAAGTAGTGAAAGCGCCAGTTGCGCTTCTTGGGCAACTGGTTCGAACAACAGATGCCGCGCAAGCCCTGGCGGCGCTTCATGCGCTCCAGCAAGGTATCGAGCATGGGGCCGGCCGCCTTGCCTAGGGCAATCACCAAGATGCGCTTGTAGGCGGCCAGATTGATGGTCGCCGGGCCGCTGCCGTCGGGCAGCAGACGATGGAGCGTATTGCCCTCAAAGCGAACGCGCCGGTCGAACGCCGATGCGATATTGCAGGCAGCCACGGCGCCGGTGAAGATCTCCGTAACAGTGGAGTGCAGAGTGTCCAGAGCGGCTACCGGGCTTGGGCTCGTGCGGGCTGGTGCGGCTGAAGAGGTCATGCCACTCACCATTCTACGCGCAGTGCCAAAGATTTCCTGATGCGCAATCGTCACCGCGCATGGTTACCGGCGGGAGTCGGGAGAGTTGCGCGGGTCAACAAGAAAGGCAGATGGGCAGAAAGTGAAGGGAGCAAACACCTTGTAGGATATTCTGGCAGTATCATGATTGCTCGACCGCCTGCCGGCCCGGCCGCCGCTCCCATTGCTCCGCTCGACCCGATCGGATTTACGCGCCAGTTGTGCGAGATCGAATCTACCACCTACCACGAGGGCGCGGTGGGCGATTTTCTGGCCGATGTTCTCGGCCGGCGCGGCTGGGCAGTCGAGAAGACCCCGGTGGAACAACCGCGTGAGAACGCCGGCGGCGGGCCGCGCTGGAACGTCTATGCCGGCGCGGCGGGCGAGACGCCCGGTCTGGTCTTTTCCACGCACATGGATACCGTGCCGCCCTACATTCCTTTCAGCGAGGACGCCGAGTTTCTGTACGGCCGCGGCGTCTGCGATGCCAAAGGCATTCTGGCCGCCCAGGTAGCCGCCGCCGAAGCGCTGCGCGCGGCGGGATTCCGGATTGGATTGCTCTTTGTGAGCGGCGAGGAGCGCGACTCGGCCGGCGCCAAGGCTGCCAACCGGACGCCCAAGGGCAGCCGTTTCCTCATCAATGGCGAGCCTACGGATAATTGCTTGGCCGTGGCCTCGAAGGGCGCTCTGCGCGCGGCCTTCAAATCCACCGGCAGGATGGCCCACTCGGCCTATCCCGAGCTGGGCGAGAGCGCGGTTCACAAGCTGGTCCAGGTGCTGGCCAAGGTTCTGGCGCTTCCGTTGCCGGTGGTTGAAGGCATCGGCTCCAGCACGCTGAACATCGGCCAGATCCAAGGCGGCTACGCGCCCAACGTCATCGCCGACAAGGCCGAAGCCCAGGTGCTGGTGCGCACGGTCACCGATTCGGCCCCGGTGCGCGCTCAACTGGTCGAGGCCGCGGGCGATCTGGCCGAGGTCGAGTTCACACTCGATTCACCCTTCATCCGCCTGCGCGCCGTCGAAGGCCTGCCCACCATGGTGGTCAAGTTCTCCACCGACATTCCCTACTTGAGCAACTGGGGCGAACCGCTGCTGCTCGGGCCCGGCTCCATCCACGTGGCCCACACGCCGCAAGAAAAGCTGGCCAAGAAGGAACTGCTGGAAGCGGTCGAGTTGTACATCAAGGTGGCAAAGCAACTGCTAGGTTGAACCGCGGACAAAAATCAATTTCCGTGAGCAATCTGCTGCGATTCCGCGGCGGATCTCCCAGCTTGCGCACGAGAAACCGTGAGAAACGGCAGGAAAAGATTACCAGTCAGTAAATAGGGTGATTCTGTAAGCCATTCATACGTATAGGCTTACAAGAGGACAGGGAGCGGCAATATACCCCATGGGGGTATAGGGGGTAGGGGTACAGACGGGGGGGTACGGACCGGGGACATGCCTGACAGGCCGGGCCGGGGCAGGTTGCCGCTTTCCAGTGGAGGCATCGCATACATCCATGGTGCGCCGAGACGCCGTAATTCTCTGCAGGAGGCGGGAAAGCCGGGGTACGGCCGAGAATCTCCTGGATGGGTTTCCTGCCGCGCGGGGTGGCGATCTGGCGCGATTCGAGAATCCCTCTTGGTGATATCGTTCGAGGACCTATGTTGTTACTTTGGCCTATGACTTTGTCGATCAATGCCTTGCCCTGCCTTTACGCCGTCGGGCGTTGCAGGGTATCCGAACTGGCCCCATCGAGCGAGGAGCGCAATCCTGTTCCTAACCGCGGACGGTAAGCGACGGGCGGTGCTAGACTGTTCTTGCATTTCTCACTCATATCTCGAGCCGTCTCCAGAAGGCAGGGTAGGCTATGGCCAAGGAAATCATTGGCGCACGATTTGCCATTCGTATCCTGTTCGGCGGTGCGAAACGTATGCTTAAGAGCCTTGCTTCGCTCGCTGGGCCCGGCGCCTCTTCATTGCTTTCCTTCGGCGTCGGCCTTTTCCTTGCAGCCGCTATCCACACGCTCATATTCGAGTGGAACGCTAGCGAATTAAGCGTTGGCTGGGTCGGCACTGGCCTCAAATGGATTGGCCCGCACCGGACATACATCTACCTCGTCGCTGCTTTTCTGGGCACTGCGGCGCTCCCGTTTGCCGCCCGAGAGCTTAGGCGACTGACCGCATCCTGCTTCGGCGGCACGATCGACACCTTACCGGGCATCTGTCTGCTAGCAGCAATCGGGGTATTCGCCACCGGATCAGCTCCTGTTTGGATCCGCCTGACCGAGGCACTGACAATTATTGCTTTCACTTACGGAAGCCTTCACCTCGTCCGAACGATTCTTACTCGGCGGCATGACCGGACTAGCTCCTGCGCCGCATCTTCCATGGACGGTTTCCGGCTGAGCGGCCCTGTGGCAGCCATCAGAGAGGGTGACGACCCAATCGAGGAATGGGAGCAGGATCTGCTTGATCGATTCCCGTTGATAAATGTCCTCGCCGTCAAATTGCTCATCGCTAAGAAGACGATAGTGGTTCTTGACGGAAAATTCGGCGCTGGCAAGACCTCGGTATTGAACCTTCTCAGGATTCGGCTGCGCAAGGTGGCCGTCGTCGTCCCATTCAGCGCATGGCTCCCCGGCTCCGGGTATTCCTTAATCGAATCCCTTCTTTCAGACATAACCGTGGAATCTAAGAAACAGTTCATCGTGCCCGGGCTGGGCAGGAACACCAGGCGATACGCTCGCGCTTTAGCCAAGAGCGTCCCCCACCTCGACTGGCTGACCGAAATCCTTCCTGAAGAGACCCAGACGGATGCGATTGACCATTTGAAGCAGTCGCTTCAGCGAATGCCGAGGCCTGTCATCGTCTTGATCGATGACGTCGACCGGATGCAAAAAGCCGAGATCCTAGCGCTTTTCAAGCTACTTCGAGGGACCGCTGGAATTCCCAACCTGAGTTTCGTCTGCGCATGCGACAAGAACGAGGTTATGCGCATTGCCGGAAAAGCCGAGAACACTGACGGCGAATTGACAAGGCAGTATTTGGAGAAGTTTTTCCTCGACGTATTCCCAATTACAGAGCCAAACCCCGACACGTTACGCGACATTGGAGTTCGGCGCATAGTCAGATGCATCAAGGAATCCGGCGCTTTCCGGGATGACGCCAATGAAACCGTTTTTCGATCGAACATCGAGACTTTATGGGATAGGTGCTTCGCACCATTCTGTTCGAATCTAAGGAAGATTGGAATCCTTGTCAACGATCTGGAAGGGGCTGCAAAGCTCTTACAGAGGGATGTGGACCCAGTCGACCTTACATTAATCACCCTCCTGCGACGTTACAGCCCCGACGTGCACGCGCTTGTGGCAAGCCAACGGTTAATCCTCGCGGGCCAGCTCGCGGACATGAAGAAATACGAATACCTTGACGAAAAATCAGCCGCCCAAAGGAGGGAGGAACTCAAAGAGCGGATAGAGGAGTGTTGTCGAAATAAACTCGAGCTTGACGCTGTCCACGCGACCCTAGCCGAACTGTTCCCGAAGATTTCAGAGCTGACAAGGCGCGTGTCGCTCCGGCGGCCCCCAAGGGTGGGTGTTGCGCGCACAGTTCTGATTTCAGAGCCGTCAATGTTCGACGCCTATTTTCGCTACGAAGTTCCTAAGGAGATCTTTGGAAAGGTATTGCTGGACGATTTCATCGACTCGATTTCGGCCGCAAACGGCGAGGGGGAGATCGACAAACTCTTTGCGACGACACTGGAATCTATGGACAAGGGTTCGTCAAGACGAGAAGATTTCCTATGGAAGCTTTCGCTATCAACAGAACTGCTGTCGAAAGAGCGCGCGCAGGAGCTTGCGCGATCTGCGATGCGCCACGCTGACCAATACACGTACGCCAGTGACATCGGCTTGTATCGAGAGTCGTTCTCGGCCTTCGGTATGGCTGAGAACGTTCTCCACGAATCTGGAGAACCTGAGAGGATACAGCTCCTCCGAGAATTTGTCAGCGATGCAGGCGATGACACGATGGTATTCGGGCTGCTTCAACGTCTCACTGATATTTTCGATGCAGTTTCCGAGGGCCAAATCCCGAGATATCCGTTAGGAGCGGTGTGGGAGGCGTTTAGGGAGCGGATGCGACGCAAGTTCGGGCCAGCTTCGCGCGTCTCGATCGAGGAAGCCTATCAAACATCCGACCGTGAAGCCTTGGCGTTGTGGGGGCAAAGAGACCTCTCAAAGCGGGGAATTGCAGTCGATCCATCTGATAGGGAAATGAGGGATGGTTTTTGGGTGAGGTACATCGGCGTGAGCAGGAAACGACTAGCGTCGGCTTTCTCTTACAACTTGATGCCTCCCGCGATATTTCAGTCCGATCCGACAGAGTTTGTGGATCAGAGAATCTCGATCGATGTCCTTCGTAGATTGAACTCGAACTCCCTGCCCGACCTAGATCTCACAAAAGAAGAGGGGAAGTCGCTTTACCGCCTCAATAAGTTACTCAACGGAGACTACAAGGGAGGGGTTCCTATGGCCGATTTTCAGCCAGACACCTAATGCTCCACGGCCGGGTCGGAACCCTGAGCTGCGAAAGATCAGCGAGTGCGTTATACAAGAATCGCTCATAGAGTACGGATTCCTAACGAAATGTCGCCCAGCATCCATCCTACCTTTGGTTCGGACCTTATGCTCTACGAGAACCGCGGCGGACTCAAGGCCACCGACGGCCGCGGTTCGACCTTCCTCGTGGTGATGACCACCTTGGCCCCGGCCAGCTCCGGGCCTTCCCAGCCTTCCTTCACCGCCTCAATATGAATCTCGCCGGGCCGCTTGGTGGACTGCACGATCGCCTGCGCAAGGCCGTTGAAGAGCGAACGCCTGGGCTCCTTGTCGCTCTCCTGGCAGTTGGGGTCGCCGTTGCCTACGCCGATGAGCGTTCCCGCTCCGGAGACCTTGAAGCCGATCAGGTTGCCTGCCGTCGGAACCGGACGCCCCTCCTTGTCCAGCGCCTCCACCTTCAGAATCGCCACGTCCTCGCCGTCGGCATCGATCTCTGTCCTATCCGCCGTCAGCCGGATGGCCACCGTAGGCCCGGTGGTCTCGCGCTTCTCCGTCAGCACCACCTTGCCGCCCTTGGTTCCGCGCGCCTCGATAACTCCCGGCGCGTACTTGACCTTCCACTCCACGTGACCCAGCCGCGGAACCTTCTGGCTGCCGAGGCTGTTGCCGTTCAAGAAGAGCTCAATCTCGTCCAGGTTCGAATGCACCCAGACTGGGATTTCGTCGCCCTCCTTGCCCTCGAAGTTCCAGTGCGGGAACAGGTGCAGCACCGGCTCGCTCCCCCACCACGATTTGTAGTAGTAATACGTGTCCTTGGGAAAGCCGCACATATCGACGATGCCAAACTGCGAATTGATCGAGGGCCAGCCGTAAGGCGTAGGCTCGCCGCGATAGTCGAAACCGGTCCAGGCAAAGCCGCCCGCCTCCCACTCGCGCGTCGCGTAAAACTTCCACCACTCCTCGGCCTGCTCGCCCCAGCCGGGGTTGTTCACATCGTAGGCGCTCACCGTGTTGCGCAGCCGGTCGGTCGAGTACACGCCCCGCGTGGAGACGGCGCTGGCAGTCTCCGAGCCGTAGATGGGCCGCTTGGGATGCTCCTTGTGATAGCCGTCCGGGCGATTCAGGCCGTAGTTAAAACCGACGATGTCGAATGCATCGGTGACACCCTTCTCGTTGTCGCCGTTGACGGCGGCGGAGACGACGCGCGTGGGATCGAGTTCATGGCAGCGCCGCACCATGCTGCCCGCGATCTTCGCGCCCTGCTCGGCCATCGCATCCTGCAACTGCCACTCCTCGTTGCCGATGGACCAAAGGACGATCGACGGCGAGTTACGATAGCGCTTGATCATCGTCTCCAGTTGCGCCATACCCTCCGGGTTGGAACTCATCTGCCGCGTCTCGCACATCATCATGACGCCCATGCGGTCGCAGGCCTCAACCCACTCCGGCGTGGGCATATTGTGAGAGGTCCTGACCGCGTTGCAGCCCATCTCGCGCAGCACGCTCAACCTGTACCATTGCAGCCGGTCGGGCAAGGCCGCGCCCACGCCGGCGTGGTCATGATGATTGCATGTGCCTTGCAGCTTGATGGACTTGCCATTGAGAAAGAAGCCCTTGTCGGCGTCGAAGACCGCCGTGCGCACGCCGAAGCTCACCCGCTCGGCATCGCGGGGCTGGCCGCCCGCCTCCACGGTCACAATCGCCGTATACAGATTCGGCGTATCCACCGACCATAGCGCAGGATCGGCCAGCTTGGCCGTCGCAGTGAAACTCGCCGCGCCGTCCGCGGCGATCGACTGCGCGGGCGCATCGGCCGTGGCTACGGTCTTTCCGGCGGCATCCAGTATCCGCCAGCTCACTTTGGCGTCTTCCGCCTGCTTGCCCACGTTCTGCACCACCGTGTCGAGAGTCAGATCAGCGGAGTTCCCATTCAACGCCGCGCGCACCGTGCTCTCCCACCTGCCCAGGTGCAGCGCATCGGTCTTGGTCAGCCACACATGGCGGTAGATACCCGCGCCTTCGTAAAACCAGCCGTCGCCAAAGCTGGCGTCAACGCGCGCCACAATATAGTTCTTGGCGCCGAAAGCCAGGAAGTCCGTAAGGTCGAAGCGAAAGGGCGCGTAGCCGTTGTCGTTGCGGCCGACGAAGCAGCCGTTCACGAAGACCAGCACGTCGCGAAAAGCGCCATCGAACTCGACCCAGATCCGCCGGCCCGCGTCGCCGGCCGGAATCTCAAACTCCCGCCGGTACCAACCTACGCTGGTCTCGGGGTAGCGGCGGCCAAGGGGCTTGTAGCCATGCGAGTTCTGCACCTCGTCCCGCACAAAGGGCAGCTCCACCGCCCAGTCGTGGGGCAGGTTGAGCGCGCGCCACTTCGAGTCGTCAAAGCCGGCCTTGGCGAAGGCGAAATCGCCCGTCTTGGCGAAGTCTCCCTGGCCGTTGCCGAACCCCAGATCGCGAGCCGGATCGGAGCCGTGGCCAAATTGGAACTTCCAGCCGAAATCGAAGAGCAGTTGCTCACGCGGCGCAACCGCGGCCAGCGCCTGGGCCGACGCCGCCTGGGGATCGTCAGCCAGGAGCGCAGCCGCGCGCGCCCAGGCCGAACGCGCCGCCAAAGAAGAAGCCGCAAGCGCCGCTCCGCTTGAAAGCAGATCGCGCCGAGTAATGCCAGACATAAGAACTCCTCTCTTGCAATGAAACTTAGCCGCGCAGCGCGTCTCAGCTCCGCGCGGCAGTCTCGCCAAAGCATGCCCCGCATTCGGCGTTTACGTTTACATTTCCAAACCCGCGCTGGACGAAAATCCCTCCAATGCGCCCCGCCATTCAAGCCACCACGTAGTCTAGCAGGGTATTCCACCGGTCTGCCAAGCCGGTGCCGTGCGGGTGCAGCCGTTCTCTACAATAGACAGATGCCCGAGCTGCCAGAGGTGGAGACTGTTGCCCGCGGAGTTCACGAGCGGGTGCGTGGCGACCGCATCGTGCGAGCCTGGTTCGGCAGCCACCGCGAACCCTTCAAGACGCCGCCGGACGGGCAGGCCGCGGGGCTTGAGGGGCGCGTGTTTCTGGGCGTGCATCGCACGGGAAAGCATATCGTTTGCGATCTGGGGGATTGCGAGCTGCGGCAGCCGCCGAGTCCGGCCTCGCAACCTTTTGCGGACAGTGCGGTAACCGGGGCGCGGACTCATGCCAGCGCACATCCGGCAGCCCAGTGGATCGTGCATCTTGGAATGACCGGGCGACTGCTCGTGACCTCTTCCGATGCACCCGCGGCAGCCCATACGCACGTCCGCCTGCTGTTGGCCAGCGGCCGGGAATTGCGCTTTGTGGACCCGCGGCGCTTCGGGCGGGTGGAGTTTCGCGACCTCGGCGGCGGGGCGGGCTTCAGAGCCGCGGGCGCGGAGCCGCTCACCATTGGGGCCGAGGAGCTTGCCTCCCGCTTCCGCGGCCGGCGGCTTTCCATCAAGGCGGCCCTGCTGAACCAGAGGCTGCTGGCCGGGGTGGGCAACATCTATGCCGACGAAAGCCTCTTTCGCGCCGGCATCCGGCCCAGCCGGAGGGCGGGACGGCTGACCCGGAATGAGCTTGAACGGCTGCGCGTGGAACTGCGCGCGGTTCTGGAGCAGGCCATCCGGATGGGCGGATCGTCGGTCAGCGATTACGTGGACGCGGACGGGGTACGGGGCTTCTTTCAACTGGAGCACTGCGTCTACCAGCGCACCGGGCTTCCCTGCCCGCGCTGCCAAACCCCGATCCGGCGCATTTTGATGGCGGGACGAGGAACGCACTATTGCCCGCGGTGCCAGCGATGAGGCACGTTTTCTATGGTTTTCAGGATTATTCCCTTTCCGGCCTTCCATAATGCAGAAGGCGGCAGCACATGACATTGGTAAGTTATTGAAAACAGAAAGCGGCCTGAATGGCGCTCTAATTGCTACCGTAAGGGCGCCAGTGATGTACCGGCTGCTGGATACAAGTCCGGCCAGCCCAGAGAACGACAGACACCCGGCAAGAGCATCCGCCAGCGAAGCGGCCCTGAAGAAGGGATAGACCGGCCGGGAGAGTCTGTAGCAGGCGCGGTGGAAGAGCCACCGGCCAGAGCGTATTTGGGAGGCCAGTGACCAGCGCAGGACAGCGAAGCGCCGCTCCGTTTGGGGCGGCGTTTTGTGCATGGTCCGGAGTTCCCCGCGCGAGCCGGGAATGCCGAAGTCCGGGCGCACCTGAATGTGTACTTGCCAGCCCAAGTTCTTCGCTGTACTATCAAGACAGCCTATCAAGCGGCTGACGCGAGCCACCCGAAAGGGGCAGTGCGCGCTCGCCGCTGAACAAGGAAGTTCCGTCGCGCCGTCCATTGGTTAATCAACACTCGCGGCGAAGCTCCCATAGGAAGGGCATTACCCGAAGAAAGAGCCAGCCGCGCCGTTTCAAACCCGAAAGAGGGATCGGCAATGGACCCGGCATGGGGTTCGATCAGCCGAGGGGACTGTCCGAGGGTCCCACGAAGCAGGCGGCGAGGCGGCACGGCTTCTGGGAATCATGGTGGATGGCAGGCGGGGCACGGCTCCGGCGCGATCCTCTCAATGTCCTCAAGTGACTGCACCGCCGGTCGTCGTGTTCCCCGTCCAAGTCTGGACAGGCGACAGGCAAAGGAAGCTCAGCAACGGGCGAGAAGACGGCTGAAGCTAGGAACTCAATGCAGCAGATGGCACACTGCCAGGAAGTACACGCATGACGACAGAATCGACCCAGCCCCAGCCGGAACTGGGGCCAGCACCGGCCAATGGGCAGGTGCCGCCGCAAGGGCATCGGCGCAGGCGCCGCCGCCGCAAGAATAAATCCAGCCAGGCGAACGCAACCCAGGGACAGCAGGCGCAAGCGCTGGCGCAACCTCCGCCGCCCGCTCCACCGCAGCCCAAGCCAGTCGCGGTGAGCCGTCCGCATCAGGCGCACCCCGGCCAGGGACAGGGACGGAAGAAAAGGAAGTCCTTGCAGAAGGGCGCAGCCACAGCGGCGCAGCCCGGCAATAGCCTTTCGTCGCCTTCGCAGGGCAAGCGCAAGGGCAAGCAGAGGGGGCCGCGGGAGTTTGTCGGTCCCATGGACCACAGCTACCGCGCCGTCAACGGCAACGTGGCCGACGGGCCGCCCTCGACGATTCAGATCGGGAGCAACGGCTACGGCAGCCACTACCAGGATGCCTTTGAGACGCCGCGGCCGGCTCCGCTCCGCGAGGGCGCGCTCACCCGCATCTTCTGCTTCATCGACGATCTCTTCTTCCAGGCCAAGATTCAGGAGAATGCGCGCCGGCTGGGCATAAAGGTCGAGTTTGTCAAGGGCGACAAGGAGTCGGTGGCCAGGCTCACCGATCTGCCGGAGGGTGAGCGGCCGACACTGCTGGTTTTCGATCTGAACAACCTGAACGCCAAGCCGATGACGCTGATCCCCAAGTTCAAATCCAAGTTTAAGAAGGCCACTTCGATCATCGGCTTTCTCCATCACTTGCAGGGCGACCTGAAGATAAAGGCCATCGAAGCCGGGTGCGACACGGTGATGCCGCGCTCCGCCTTCTCGCAAAGCCTGCCCAGCCTGCTGCGCCGCTATGGGATGGAAGAGGAAGAAGAGTACGCTGAGCAGCCGATGTGAGCCGGCCGTGAAAGGAATAAACACGGATATTTCTGTCTTCCTGAATTCACAATAGCCGGATTGAAGGAGGCAATGACAATTCGGGGCTCTTTGGACCGGAGGCAGGAAGATGAGGTTCTCGCGAGTACTGATCAGCCTGGTGATTTTGTGTTCGGTAGCAAGCGCAGCTTCGCGCACCTCAGTCTATCGAAATGATGACTTCGGCATCTTTCTTCGCATTCCGTCAGGGGCATGGCTTTGCCCTGCTGGGGGTAATGGGGTTGATCACGGTCCTGCCCTACTCCTGGGCTCAAAGGACGCGCGCGTTTGCAGAAGCTATTCTCAGAAGAGGTGGATCTCAATATTCGGGTTTGGCAATGTATCGGAAACCCTACACACATTCCTGAAATCACAGTGCGCGTACGAATTACGTGATTCAAATGAACCTGGTGCGGTGTGCATCCCCGCTCCGGCTGATTTGAATGTCAACGGCTTGCCTAGCGAGGCCGCAAGAATCAATCATTCGAACGGTACGATCGAGATCATTGTGGTTACGCAGGCGGGCAAGCCTGACCCCGATTTTGACGCCTCCGTTCCATCGTTTAACTACGATATGCGTTTGTACACAGACGCGAGCCATCTCGATGAAGATCTGGCGGTTCTTCGCGCGGTGCTGAAGGCTGTAAAACTCGATCCTCCGCCACTGGTCCCGGTGCCCCACCCTTGACTGGCGAATGAAACCGGGCGAAAGAGGGAGCTCACTGGCTGGGAGCTCCCTCTTTGTTTGAGCGCGGTTTCTATCCGAATAGGCGCAGGGTCTATCCCGGCGGCCAGGCGAACGGACGGCCGCCGAGCAGGTGCAGGTGAAGATGATCCACGGTCTGGCCGCCGTCCTGCCCGGTATTCACAACGATGCGGTAGCCGCCGTCAAGCTGCTTGGTCTGGGCTATCTCCGCAGCCGCCGACAGAAGGTGACCGAGCAGCGCGGAATCGTCCCTGTCCGTATCGTTGAGCGAACCGATGTGCTCGCGCGGCACAATCAGCACATGCACCGGCGCCTGGGGGTTGATGTCCGCGAAGGCGTAGCCGAGATCGTCCTGAAAGACGGGCGTCGAGGGAATGACACCTTCGATGATTTTGCAGAAGAGGCAGCTCATAGCGACCTCAGTGTACATGCGCGGTTTTCATTCAGGGAGTAGCATCCTTGGTACGCGGATGGGCGGAGTTCGCCCCGCGGGCGCCGTTTCAAGCCGGCGCCAACGACCGGTATCTTGGAACGCCGCGGCTGCTCGCGACCGGGATTCGCGCTGGTCAAGCCGGCTAAATCGGATCGAGTCGAGTCAAGCGGATTCGAGAATCATGTTGGCATATTGAGTCGTGTCCGCGGTGCGAATCAGGCCGATCGCGCCGGGAACGCGCTTCTTGAACTCGATGTGCGGCTCAAAGACCAGCGGAATGCCGCGCAAAGCCGCTTCGAACTCCCGGCAGGTCTCCGCGCTATTGGCGGCGCGGAACTCCTCGGCCATGAAGGCATTGCCGATATTGAAGTTTCGGCGGATAGCCTTGAGCACATCGAGAACCCGGGGAAGATCGTCGACCAGCGCAATATCGATGGTCTCGATCTGCGGCCAGAATGGGAAGCCCCGGTCGGCAATGACCAGGGTATTGGTATGGCGCACGCGGCTGAGCAGCGAATTGATGCCCGGATTCAAAATGCCTGTCTTCAACATGCGATCGAAGCTCCTTGCAAGACTGGCCGCTCTGGCGCGTCGCGGCCAATCCTGTGCCCCAGTCTACGCATCGAACCTGTGAGAGTACAAATGAGGAAGAGCGCACCGGATCGCCGGGGACGATGCAGCGGGCGGATTACTTGGGTTGCGCGAGGAGCGGCTAAGCCGCTCCCTGGCCGCACACCTGCGCGAGCTTCCGAAAGGCCCAGACGGCGAGCGCCGCGAATACGATGGTCTGCAAAGCGTGCATCCAGAACCAGAGATCCGGCCCGCTCTCCCAAACCAGGCGCCGCGCGGCATCGTGCGGCCAAACCAAGGTAAAGAAGATCAACAGGCCTATGACATGGCCGGGGATGGCCGGCAGGATGGACTTCGTAAGCCAGGCGGTCGAGCCGAATGCAATGCCGACAAGAAAGTAGAAGAGAAGTTTGGGCCAAACGAAGCCCTGCGTGGGGCCGTGAGCGAGCGCAAATAGAATCGATGAGATCGCGACTGCCGTCGGGCCGCTGAACTCGCGCTCGAGGATAACCTGGCAGTAGCCCCTGAAGGCGGGCTCCTCGGTAAGGGGAGCGGCTATCGAGCCCATGAGAATCATCGCCGCAACGGTGAAAACAGGGTAGCGGGAAAGATCGGGGAGGGCGTTTCCCGGCAGCCTGACGAGCTGGAACATCACGATCCAGAGCCCGGCAAGGGCCACCACCGACAACGTGCCCGCCACCAGCGCCCAGCCAAACGCCCGGCCCGGCGCCACGTTGGCCCGCAGGCACAGGCGGCGCGCCTCTGAGGTGCCGCGCGGCCAGAACCGGCCGCCCAGGTACTGCCACATCAGCCACAATACAAGAGCCATGGCGGGGACCGCCCAGGGAACAGCCGGGCTGACCCTGAGATTGATCCCGACCAGCGCCGACCAGATGCCGGCGCCCAAGACAATAATCAGGAAGCCCAGGAACGCTGCCCAGGCTACTGCCACGATGCGGCGGAAAAAGGAACGCATACTGGTCGCGCCTCCTTGACGGCGGCCGTTTCGAACCACGGCTTCATGAGTTGGATGGAACTCCTGCGCGGGTAGTTCGGTCGGCGAAGCTCGCTCTAGTTTACGTAGCCGAAGCATGCCAGGTTCCATCCGCGTGCTTCCGGCCCGCGCGGGCGTGCTCCGATTAACTCGCGCGGTCCAGCAGCATCTTCCAACCCTGTGGCGTTCTGCGTCAAGCGAGGAAAGGGATGCCGGGGTCTTGCAGCGCCTTGACCGCGCGCTCGCAATGAAAAGTTGCCGCTGATCCGGCGCAATGGATTTGACGAAGCGATGGAGCTAATCTTGAAACTATGAACTGGACATTGATCGTCATAGCCGCGGGCATTTTGGTTGCCTACTCTGGATTCAAGCTCGCAGGCTAAGTTTCACTGAAGGCCGCGCGTGCACACCTGAAGAACGGTGCTTTGTTGATTGACGTCAGAAGTAAGGCCGAATTCAACTCCGGCCATCTGCCGAAGGCTGTCAATATGCCGCTGGATGAGATTGAATCGAGCATGCCGCGCCGGGTGAAGGACATGGATCAGGTGCTTCTGCTGCACTGCCAGGGCGGATCGCGCAGCAGCGCGGCCGTGAAGAAGCTGAATGCAATGGGCTACGCCAAGGCCTTCAACCTGGGTTCGTACGGGCGGGCGGCGCGAGTTCTGGGGCGCAAGTTGGCGTGAGATTCAGATGCAGTCCGCGAAAGCAGTTTTGACCGGCCCTGGGGTTAGAAGAGGCCGATTGCGTAAGTGGGAGGATGGGGAGATGGCTCTGCAGTTTACCAACTCGCACCTGGTCGATTCAATCGCGGTCTTTCGGTACTACAAAAACCTTGCGGAAAGAGCGATGGCGCAGTTGACGGACGAGCAACTGCTTGCCGCGATCGACGAGGAATCAAACTCCGTCGCCATCATTGTGAAGCACATGGCAGGCAACATGCGCTCGCGCTGGACAGATTTCCTGACGAGCGACGGAGAAAAGCCGGACCGCCGGCGTGACACCGAGTTTACTGACCCGCCGGCGAGTCGCTGCTGGCGGCATGGGAAGAGGGATGGGATCGGCTGTTCGGCGCGCTGGAGCCGCTGAGCGAAAGCGATCTTGCCCGGACGGTGACCATTCGCGGCGAAGCACACTCGGTGATGCAGGCCATCAACCGCCAGATCGCTCACTACAGCTATCACTGCGGACAGATTGTAATGCTGGCGAAGCACCTGAACCACAGCGGGTGGAAGCCGCTGACGGTGGCTCGCGGAAGGAGCGAAGAGTTCAACCGGCGCGTGCAGGCAGGCAAGGCCAGCCAGAGGTAGAAAAGCGGCGCTGTTCTCGGTGCATCTCAGGCCTTCGCCGCGGAAGAGGAAGCCGGCCTCGGTCTTGCTCGGGACTTCTTCAAGGCCGCGCGGCTTCGGCGCCGTGCCGTCGTGAAGCCAAGGATTCGATTGAAACGTCAGGAAACTCAAGCTGAATGTCGATCTGACCGGCGGCCTGGTCTTGGTGGGCCGTGACATGGTCCAGCATATCTGCGGCGCGGTTCAAGAACGGCGCGTTCGTAGCAAGCCACTTTACAAGAAGTTGCGGGTTGTACGGCTTGTCCTCAAGGCTCGTCCATCCTGCGAGCAAAGCCTTCGCGGCGCCTGCGTGCGGCTCTACCCCGACCAGGAACAGGCTGCCGAAGACATACCGCTTGCCTTCATCGACGTCGATCGTCAAGTTGATGACGCGGCGTGCTTCATCGATGCGCGTCAGAGGAATAGCTCCGACGTTGATATATCCGTTTTCAAGGTAGAGATTCTTTAGCCCTTCGAGTCCCTTGCCGATGCCGGTCGCACTGATCAAGCTGCCCGTTTCTATCGGAAACTGCCTCCGGAGTTGATCCGGCGGGAAGAGCGATGCGCCATGAAAGTCAATTCCTCCAAGATGGTACTGAACGCCGGGCTCAACCCGGATGGAAACTTCGGCGGAGCGGAACGGCGAACCTTCATGGATGTCGGAAAGTTGCGGGAAATCGGCGTGAGCGGAATAGTAGCCCAGGTCGAGCAGGCTCATGCGGACGCGCTCGGCAAGCTCTTGAACGCCGTACGTTCTGCCCTGCAGCGATTGTTCGACGCGCTGGCGATCGGCTTCGGGCAGATCGTTGGCGACGATGGTAAGTGCGCGCACCTGTACCGTGGGCTCAGGCGCTTGAGTGGAGTCCTGCGCCAGTCCGAAACCGGCGAGAACTGATAGAAAAAGGGCGCCGATCACAATTCGCATCCTGCGTCCTCCTTGCCAGCTCCGGGGATCGTCGGGGGGCTGAACGGGCGGCAATCGGATTCGAGCCTTGGTGAGAACTTGGACGGATGGCGTACAAGAAAGTACTTGCCGCCGGTGCAGAATGACGGCGGCTCATGCAATCCAGGTTACTGGACCGTCAGGACCATGGTGGTGGAGTTCGTAATGGCGGTCACGCCGTTGGTGGATTGCCCTGTGACCGTCACGTTATAGGTACCGGCAGGAGTGGCGGGGTTGATGGGCGGGCCGTGGTGGAAATAGTCGTAGCGCGCGTTGCAGGCGGTTGCGCCCAGCGTGGTGACGAGGGCCACCAGGGCCAGCAGCGAGAGCCAGTTGAGCCAGGCTCGGCGGCGGGCTCCCCAGGCAAGACCGCCCAGGGCAAGCACGCCAGGCAGCAGGAATGCCCAGTTCACTGAGCCGGGGCCGGGATGAGCCGCCGAGGCCGAAGAGGCCACCTGGGTGACAATGACCATGGTGCTGGTGACCGCGGCGGTGGCGTTGGGGAGGATCTCGACATTCTCCGGCGTGAACGTGCAGGAGGACTGATCGGGAAGGCCGGAGCAGGAGAGCGTAACAAACATCGGAACCGAGAGCACGGAGCTGTTCTGAGGTGTAATGGAGGCGATCGAGGTTCCCGACTGGCCGGGGGTGAGGGTCATCGAGGCCGGGGCGACAGAAACCAGAAAGTTGGGCGTGGAGCTGGCCTGGGCCAGCACCTGAGCCGCCTCGGAGATCGAAGGCCGGTGAGCGGCGTCTCCGGCATAGGCCGCGGTAAGGGAGTGGGGACCGGCCGCCAGTGTAACCACAACTCTGGCCTGACCGCTGGCATCGAGCGCCGCGCCGGCCAGTTGAGCGCCGCGGTCGCTGATGACCACCGCGCCGGTTGCCGGAAGCCCATCTTCGCCGTTCACGGTTACCGCGACGGTGGCCTGCGTGCGTCCGTCCAGGTCGCGGGTCTCCGCGGCCAGCGAGGTCTGCGTGGTCAAGCCAGACCCGCTTTCGGCGCCCAGCGCCAGCGCGGGCATGGCCAGCGCGATCACCAATCCTGCAACCAACTCAAGCCGCGGACCGCGGCAGACAATGCCTCTCACGTGCACCTGCTCCAAATCTCAAGTTTCGACCCACGCCCCCGCTCGACGAACGGCAGAGCCGCCCAGGGACCCCGGCACGCCGATGATCCGCGCCGCCGCTGTACCGCCGCGTAGAACCCTATTGTATCCGGCGGGGGCGCGCGGAAGCTATGCGGGACACTTTCTTTGGACGAAACGGGGACGGGAATGGCGCGGCTTTCAAACCCGAAATCGTGCGTTTGGCAGAACTGGAGCGCCGGCGCGGGCGCCGAAACGGGCCGGGATACTACAATAGGCGCCATGATCGCTCACTTGCGCGGAAAGCTCATCCACAAGCAGCCCGGCCAGGCCATCGTCGAGGCGGCCGGCGTGGGCTATGACGTCACCATCTCGGTGCCCACCTTCGCGGCACTGCCCAGCGTGGGGCTGGAGGCCGCGCTGCACATTCATACCCAGGTGCGCGAGGACCAGATTGCCCTCTTCGGCTTTCTCGATCGCGAGGAGAAGCGGCTCTTCGAGCGGCTGATCACCGTGGCGGGCGTGGGGCCCAAGCTGGCCATCGGCATTCTGAGCGGGCTTTCCGTCGAGCGCGCGGTGCAGGCCATCCGCAGCCACGATCACGCGCAGCTGGTGCGGATTCCGGGCGTGGGCAAGAAGCTGGCCGAGCGCCTGGTCGTCGAGCTGAAAGACAAGCTGGACGACTTTGCAGCCGCGCCGGTCCGATCCGCTGTTCAAGGGCCGGCAGCGGAAGATGTGCTGTCGGCGCTGGTCAACCTGGGCTATCAGCGGCCGGCGGCGGAGAAGGCCATCCAGCAGGCCGTGGCCAGGGACGCCGCGCTGGGCGCCGATTTCGACGGCCTCTTCCGGGGCGCGCTGAAGCTGATCCGGTAACCACCTGCAGTGGGGGATTGGCCGTCCAAGCAGGCACGCTTTGCGTTCGATGTTCGTGGTCTCACAGGTCTCTGGAGTAAGATTTGGGTCACCTGCGTGGTGGAGTTGCCGAATCGTTCTTCTGGCCGATTGACTGTGCAAGACGCGGGCTAATCATCTCGCGTCCGATTAAGATGTAGCGATTCCTGACGGTCAAGAACGGTATTTGTCTTCCCGAACCTGCGTCGAGCCGTGTGATAATCGCCTGGACTAACAACAGGGGGCAAACATCGAAGTGAATCGCAGAAAGTTTATCCAAAGCTCTCTTCTGGCTGCAAGCGGCGCATGGGCTGTTGGCAAAGGACTGGCGGCCACCGCGTCCCCGGCGCCACCGCAGGTTGCGGGGGCAGTCTCAGACGCGCAAATCGCGGCTGCCCGCTTTCCCAAGGATTTCCTTTGGGGCATGGCCACCTCCGCTTATCAGGTGGAAGGCGCGTGGAACACCGACGGCAAAGGCGAATCCATTTGGGACCGGAACGCGCACGCACCCGGCAGAATCAAGGACAGCTCGAATGGCGATGTGGCCTGCGACCAGTACCACCGCTACAAGGAAGACATCGCCATCATGAAGCGCCTGAATATGAAGAGCTACCGTTTTTCGACTTCATGGCCGCGCATCCTGCCCGAAGGCACAGGAAAGGTAAACCAGGAAGGCCTCGACTACTACAGCCGCTTGGTTGATGACTTGCTGGAAGCGGGCATTCGCCCCTTCTGCACCATCTATCACTGGGATCTGCCCCAGGCGCTCGAAGACCGGGGCGGCTGGCCGAATCGCGACCTGGCCGGCTACTATGCCGACTTTGCCGCCATCCTGGCCAGGAACCTCGGCGACCGCATCACCGTCTGGGCGCCTTTCAATATGCCCACGGACTTTACATATCATGGTTATGGCAAAGGATGGGCTCCTCCCCACAAAGAGAACATCGATCTCTTTCTCAGAGCGGCGCACACGGTCAATCTGGCGCAGGGCATGGCCTTCCGCGCCATCAAGGCCGCGTCCTCCAAAGCTACGGTGGGCAGCGCGTACGGGATGGAGCCGGTCTATCCCAGGACCGGCAGCGAAGCCGACCGCGCCGCGACCGCGCGCTACCACGCCGCGCACAATCTCTACTGCATCGAACCGGCATTTCATGGCGCTTATCCCAAGAAGGCATTCATCGGCGAGATTCCCTATGAGGCCATGGGATTCAAACCGGGCGACGAGAAGATCATGCAGGTTCCTCTGGATTGGGTAGGAGTTCATTATTACCTCCGCCTCATCGCTTCGGATGCGAGCGGTGGCGCGCAGCCCGACCTGTCGAGCCGCGATCCTTATGCGCAAATCCGTATCGAACTGGACAACGAAGGCCCCAAGACCGATAGCGGCCTGGAGATGTGGCCGCGCGGCCTCTACGACCTGATGATGCAGCTTACGCGCGACTACAACCACCCCATCATCGAGATCACCGAAACCGGCGGAGTATTCATGGAAGCTCCGGACGCCGATGGCCGCGTCGCCGACCTGCGCCGCATCGAGTTCTATCGCCAGCACCTGGCCGAGCTGGCGCGCGCCATGGCGGACGGAGCCAGAGTGCGCGCCTATCACGCCTGGAGCCTGCTGGATAACTTCGAGTGGGGCAACGGCTACACGCAGCGGTACGGGCTGACCTATGTGGACTTCGCCACCCTGAAGCGCACCATCAAGGACTCGGGCCTGTGGTATGGCCGCGTCGCCGCCGCCGGCCGGCTGGAGGTGTGATCCGCCGGCGGGAATTGCATCTCCTGCCGGGGTATCAGCGGCCGGCAGCAGAGTAGGGGCGATCAGCAGGCAATGGCCAGAGAGGCCGCGCTCGGCGCCGATTTCGACGGTTTGTTCCGCGGAGCGCTCAAGCCGATCCCGTAAAGAGTGGCTACTTTACCGGGTGGTGAATCGGTTTCCGGGCAGCCGACCATCCGGCCGCAATCGCAAGGTTGGGCCTGTTTGAGTTTGGAAACGTGCATCGGGCTGTTTGCGTAAACCCGGGATTCCGCAGAAGCCGATCTGTGGAGCCTTGTCGACTTTCCAATACCGATCTGGCATCCAGATTGATTCCATATGTCAGGAAGTTTGATCCGGATTTCGCGGCAGTCTTGGATCACCGACGATGTTCCTTTCACGCGACCATGTGGTATTCTGGTCGCAGATTCGAGGCTATCCTTATGAGCATTAAGCCCTTGGTGGAGCCAAAGTCAAGGTTTTGTAAGAAATCTTATTGGATTCTCAACGCGGCTCGTGACACTGCGTCTGAGTTGCTACTCCTCTTCGATGAACCGAACGGTCAGCCGAGAGGACCGGGCGTTCCGTCGAACGCGGATCAGGACCTGTTGAGATCGATGTTGATTTTCGCGGGAGCGGGGCTCGACGCTTCTATTAAGCAACTTATCAAGGAGACCTTTCCAATTATTGTGGAGAAGGACGATACGGCTCAAAGTAAAGTCATAGAACATTTTTCAAAACTGGTTGGGCGCGCGGAGACCGCTTCGTCAAAGGATCTCGTCCGCTGGCTGTTCCAGGACAAGCCCCGTAATGCAATGATCGACGACCTAATACAAGAATTGACTTCCAACAGTTTGCAATCCAAGCAGCAAGTGGAGAAGGTGGTTGAGTACATGAAACTGGACAGGAGGAACGTCCTCACAGTTGGAGACCAGGAATTAAAGGCTGCTTTTGACGTACGAAATCTGATTATTCATGAGTTGGACGTCGATTTCTCAAGACCCGCAATGGCAGGAAAGCGGACACGCACGCAGAGGCGGCGTGACGAAATGGTTAAACATACGAATGCAGTCATCGCGATCGCATCTGGATTTCTGTCAGAGGTGGACAAGAAGCTGTCCTGAATTGATCGGCGACACTGGCCGGGTTGCAATCCCATGTCCCGATTTTGGGACATGGGATTGCAACGATCTCCCCATCACGTCTTGCCTTGACCTTCTTGCTGGATTTACGAAAAATCGCCGAGGCGCGAATTGAGCGTCCGGAAGGCGGAGTCTGAGGTTCAGGACGGATGACCGGCAATCCGGAGACTGGCCCTCGAGCTTCCGCCGGTTCAACTTCTGCAATGAAATGAGAATGCTGTAGACTGGCATCCATCATGCCTCGCGCTGCAAAACCCGCCGCACCCGCCCCGGCCGCCCATCTTCGCCCGGAGGGCCTCGCCTTTCTGCGCGCCCTGGCCCGCAACAACGATCGCGAGTGGTTCATGCCGCGCAAGGCCGTCTTCGAGGCGGAGCTGAAGGAGCCGATGCTGGCCATCGTCCGCAAGGTGACGGAGGCGATGACCGGCTTCGCCCCCAGCTTTGTGCGGCCCGCGGAGAAGTGCCTCTTTCGCATCTATCGCGATACGCGCTTCAGCGCCGACAAGCGGCCCTACAAGACGCACGTGGCCGCCTGGTGGTCGCACCAGGGCCTCGAAAAGACCTCCGGGGCGGGCTACTACTTCCACGTCAGCGCGAAAGAGGTGGTCATCGCCGCCGGAGCTTACATGCCGGAGAAGGATCAACTGGCCGCCATTCGCCATTGGCTGCTCGATCATCACGAGGAGTTCCGCAAGGTTTTGCGAACCGCGGCCATTCGGAAGACATTTGAGGAGTTTGAAGGAAACGCGCTCACCCGGCCGCCGAAGGGCTTTCCCAGGGAGCATCCCGCGCTCGACCTGATCCAATGCCGCCAGTGGGGGCTGAGCACCACGCTGCCGGCCGCGGCGGCGCTGGAGCCGGAGTTTGCCGCCACGCTGATTCGCTGCTTCCGGCTGGCTGCGCCGGTGGTGGATGCGCTCAACACGCCCATTGCCGCCGCTGTTGCGCCCCGGAAAAAGGTGCTCTTCGGACTGAAGTAGCCTGGGTCCGGGAGGGTTCCTTCCGCGGTCGAATCCGCCCTTGCCGGCAGGTCATCGCAGCAAAAACCGCGCAAATACAGGCAAAAATAGGCCAAACCGGCATAAAACCCAAAGAAAACTGTGGAAAACGCGGTTTTTCGATTGACTTTAACCACTCCGAAGCCGCATTGTAACCATCGACGGGATTCACAGAACCCGCATGAATACAGGGGAAGAGTGCAAGGGTTGCCTGGGTCGCACGCCCCCATGCGGAACGCATAACGAAGCGGAAGCCCGGCAACACAGGCAGCCCCGAGGGCTTGCCCAGAAGGAGAACATCACATGGCAACTGGATTGACCAAAACCGCCCTGGTGCGGTTACTGGCCGAGAAGCTGGAACTGACCAACAAGCAAGTCGCGGCCTTCCTGGATACCCTGGCGGAGACCGCCATCAAGGAAACCAAGAAGAACGGCGTCTTCGTGATCCCCGGCATCGGCCGCCTGGTGAAGGCGGAGCGCAAGGCCCGCATCGGCCGCAACCCGCAGACCGGCGCGGCCATCAAGATCAAGGCCAAGACGGTGGTCAAGTTCCGCGTGGCCAAGGCCGCCAAGGACGTGATCGCCCCCCCGAAGAAGTAGCATTTCAGACTGCGGATAGGAAGCAGCACCTCGGACTGGCGCATCGGCAAGGGGAGGAAGCGACCGGCTTCTCCCCTTTGCCGTTGGCCGTAGTCTTTGTGTCTCAAAGCTGCTTGGCGCTGAACTCTACTTCGCCCGGCCGGTTTCTATTCCTGTCTCCGTCAGCAGCGCCCGCACCACCAGCGAGAGGCCGAAGCTGACGACGATCACCTTGGCCATGAGCCGCATGTCGTAGCTCCACGAAAAGAAGGCCAGGGCCGCGAAGATCCCAATGGGAGCGATCTCCGATACCGCCGCCTGCGGCCAGCGTGGAGCGCGGCCGGCGGCCGGCGGGGCGCCACGCAGGCGAGGGATCAGGCGGGGCACAGCGCGCAGGTAATCCTGGTACGGCTGGCCGAGCTGGCCGCTGAGGAAGGCCTCTTCGCCCAGGATCAGGCGAAAGAGAAAGACCGTGACGGCAGCCATAGTAAACAGCGCGCCGCTCGCCGGCATGAGCAGCGCCAAAGCGGCGAAGACCAGCCACAATCCTATATAGAGCGGATTGCGCACGTAGCGAAGAGGCCCGTCGGCCAGCACCGCGCCGGCCTTCATCTGACCGTGCTTCACCGTGCCGGCGCCCAGATATGCCGTGCCCCACACGCGCAGAGCGGCGCCCACCCCGGCCACAACCACGCCCGCGGCGATGACTGCCGCCGCGGCGACGGAGAACGAAACCACACTCATCCGGCTGAGTTCCTGCGGCAGCCACATCAGCAGCGGGATGCGCCTGCCAATGCCCCACGCCTCAATCCACGGGGCCCAGAAACCCAGGCAGACGATGACCATGTTGATCAGCATGCGGAGACGAAACTCGATTGCGCTGGCCTTCATTCACTCATCCCTTTCGCCGGAGTGTAGCATCCGCGGCTGCGGCTGCGAGGAAGGTACGCAAGCGGGCGAGGGGTAGTTCATTGCGTAGGATTGGCAGGCGGCGAAGAGGCCGAAGTGCGCCAAAGGCCACGCGCCAGTTACACTGATAAGGCTATGCAATTCCGCTCTGGGAACGATATTCGCGAGACTTTTCTGCGCTTTTTTGAGTCGAAGGGGCACCGCCGGGTGCACTCTTCCTCGCTGGTGCCTGCCAACGACCCGACGCTGCTGTTCACCAACGCGGGCATGAACCAGTTCAAGGACCTTTTCCTGGGGGCGGAGCGGCGGGAATACTCGCGCGCGACGACTTCGCAGAAGTGCGTCCGCGCCGGGGGCAAGCACAACGATCTTGAGAATGTTGGGTTTACGCGGCGGCACCACACCTTCTTCGAGATGCTGGGCAACTTCAGCTTCGGCGACTACTTCAAGCGCGAGGCGATTCTTTATGCCTGGGAGCTGGTGACCAGCAAGGAGTGGTTCGGCATTCCCAAGGACCGGCTCTACGTGACCATCTTCGAGGGAGCCGACGGCGTGCCGCGCGACGACGAGGCCGAGCAGTACTGGATCGAGGCGGGCGTGGCCAAGGAGCGCATTCACCAGAACGGGCTCAAGGACAACTTCTGGCAGATGGGCGAGACCGGCCCCTGCGGCCCCTGCTCGGAGATCTTTTACGACATGGGAATTGAGGCGGCGGAGACTCCCGGCGTCGATAAGCCCTTCGGCCAGGACGAGGCCCGCTACGTCGAGATTTGGAACCTGGTCTTCATGCAGTTCGACCGGTCCGCGGTGACGGAGAACGGCAAAACCAGTTATAAGCTGACGCCGCTACCCAAACCATCCATCGACACCGGCATGGGTCTGGAGCGCGTGGCGGCCGTGCTGCAAGAGAAGGTTTCCAACTTCAAAACGGATTTGTTTACGCCGCTGATTGAGAGGGCGGCGGAGCTCGTCTACGGTTTCAGGCCTAACTTTACCAGCCCGCTTATCCCTTTAGACCCATACATTGCCAACGCCAGCCTGCGGATCATCGCCGACCACGCGCGCGCGGCTACTTTCCTCATCAACGACGGCGTTCTCCCCGCAAATGAGGGCCGAGGCTACGTGCTACGCAAGATTCTCCGCCGCGGCATCCGTCATGGCCGCCTATTGCACCAGGAGCGACCCTTTCTTTTCCAGATGGTCTACGCCGTCCGCGACCTGATGCAGAGCGCGTATCCCGAACTGACCGAATCTGCCACTCGCGTGGCCAAGGTGGTGGAGGCGGAAGAAAGGCAGTTTGACCGCGTACTGAAGATCGGAGCACAGCAATTCGATGAATCCCTCAGAAAGGCGCGTTCGGATTATTTTGCCAAGTGTTCAGTCATGCTCGCTAAGCTAAGTTCCAAGTATGGTAAAGACTGTCTAGTCTTTACGGGCAAGCAGATATCGCGTGGAATGTCCACGTTTGCAGAAGTAGATGTTCTAAAATCCAAGCCAAGACTCGAACGTAGGATGGAACCAGATGACCCCGAACATCAATATTTCGATTTCCTTCTTCAGGCACCGACACTAGATGGCAAAGAAGCCTTCCGACTCTATGAGACATTTGGCATACCACTTGACTTCATGGAAGACGCTACACGCGACGAAGGCATACGTTTCGATCTTGAGGGTTTTTTAGATATGGCTCTCCGCGAAAGCACAGAGCTGGAGAATACTAGTGAACCTCAATACTTCAGTTCAGATGTTCGGGGGCCTGTCCTTTTCAATAATGAGGGTTTTAGCGCAGCCAAGGAAGCCGAGCAAGCCCGCGCGCGCGCCAGTTGGAAGGGCGGGGCGCAGAAGACCGCCAGCCCCGCCTATCGCGAGCTGCCCAAGACCGATTTTCTTGGCTATAAGCGGATCACCGCAAACGGCGCTGAAGTCCTCGCCATCGTCAAGGATGGTGCAGGCGTTCCCGCTGCCGCAACGGGCGACGAGGTTGAAGTCGTCCTTGATCGGACCAGCTTCTATGGCGACTCAGGCGGGCAGACGGGCGATACAGGGTGGTTTACCTCGGCGGACGGGAATTCCACGGTGGCTGAGATTCTGGGCTGCGTGCTCCCCGTCCAAGGCGTCCGCGCGCACAAGGCGCTGCTCAAGCAGCCGCTGGCCGTGGGCGACCTCGTGAACACCGTTGTCGACGGCGAGCGGCGCAACGCCATCAAGCGCAACCACACCGGCACTCACCTGCTGCACGCGGCGCTCAGGCAGGTGCTGGGCACGCACGTGAAGCAGGCCGGTTCGGCGGTCCATCCCGAGCGGCTGCGCTTCGACTTTTCTCACTTTGCCCAGGTGGCCGATGAGGAACTGGAGGAGATCGAGAGCATCGTCAACCGCGAGGTCCTCGTCGACGCGCGCGTCGAGACCATCGAAGACGTGCCCATCGACGTGGCCGTGAACGAGTACCACGCCATGGCTCTCTTCGGCGAAAAGTACGGCGACAAGGTGCGCGTGGTGAGGCTTTCGGACGGCTTCTCGACCGAACTCTGCGGCGGCACGCATACCGGGGCTACGGGCGAGATCGGCCTAGTGAAGATTGTCAGCGAAGGGTCGGTGTCGTCGGGCGTGCGGCGGCTGGAGGCGATCAGCGGCCTGGGCGCGCTGGACGCCTTCCGGCAGGACTTTGCCGTCAGCAAAATCGCCGCGCAGATCGCTCCGCCGGCTGCGGGAGCTAGCCCGTCGGAGGCCTTCCGCGCCAAGCTGGCCAGCCAGGAAGACGAACTCAAGCGCCTGCGCCGCGAACTGGAAGAAGCCCGCATGAGGGCCGCCGCCGGCGCCCTGAATGAAGCACTCGCCCGCTCCGTCGAGGTGAAGGGCGTGCGCCTGGTGACGCTGCGCGCCGACTCACTGGAGCGCGGCCAGCTTCGCACCCTGGTGGACAATCTGAAGCAGAAGCTCGGCGAGGGCGCGGTGGTGCTGGCCTCGGCGCAGCCGGAAGGCAAGGTGGCTCTCATCGCCGGAGTGACGCCGGGACTTATCAAGCGCGTCCAGGCCGGCAAGCTGGTGGGTGCGGTGGCTAAGCTCGTGGGCGGATCGGGCGGCGGCAAGCCGGAGATCGCCGAGGCCGGCGGCAAGGATCAGAGCCAGATCGACGCGGCGCTCCAGGCAGCGGCGGGGCTGCTGGCCGAGTTGCTGGGGTAGAGCGGACGACTGGAGGTTCACGGTTTCCCACCCCTTCCGCAAAAGACGCGGAAAGGATGGGGCACCCAGAGGGGCTGCTTGCGGAGCTGCTGGGCTAAGGCGGCTGTCGGAAATGCCTTAATCTGAGTTCATGGTCATGCAGGGCCAGGAAACGGGAAAGACTGGCAGGCTGCGGAGCCAGCTGCTGGAGTGGTATGCGCGCCGCGGACGCGACCTGCCCTGGCGGCGCAACACGGATCCTTACGCCATCTGGGTCTCTGAGATCATGCTGCAACAGACCAGGGTAGCCGCGGTTGTGGATCGCTACAAAGCCTTTATGGCGCGGTTTCCCACGCTGCTGTCGCTGGCCCTGGCGCGGGAAGAGGACGTGCTGGCGGTGTGGAGCGGCCTGGGCTACTATCACCGCGCGCGCATGCTGCAGAGGGCCGCGCGCTTTGTGGCCGACCATCACCAGGGCAACCTGCCAGCCACCTCCGAGGAGCTGCGCCTGCTGCCCGGCATCGGCGCTTACACGGCGGCGGCCATCGCCAGCATTGCTTTTGGCGAAGCGGTCGCGGTGGTGGATGGCAACGTGGAGCGGGTTCTGTGCAGGCTGGAAGGCTGGGCAGCCGGGAACCGGGCCGGCGGAGCCGCTCTCAGGCACAAGATTGAGGATCTGGCGGCACAGCTTCTTGATCCCGATCGGCCCGGCGATTTCAACCAGGCGCTCATGGAGCTGGGAGCGACCGTTTGCCTGCCTCGCAATCCGCAGTGCCCAATGTGCCCGTTGAATGCGGACTGCAAGACCCGGGGTGAGCACAAGACCGCGCCCCGGCCGCGAATGCTGAGCCGCGAGGCGGCCCAGGCGCTCTCCGTGCGCACGGGGCGCGAATCCGGCCAGGCCAGCCGCGAAGTCCTGCTGGAGCAGCGGCCATGGGCGCTCAGCGTGATGCCCGGCTTGTGGGAGCTGCCCACGCTGCGCGATGCGGCCGTCCCCGAGGACGAAGTGCGCATGACCTTGCGCCACGCCATCATGCAGGTGAGCTACTACGTGCGCATCCGCACCGTCTTTGAGGACGACGTCGAGGCCATGACCGTGGCCGGCGGTGAGCGCCGCTGGGTTCCGCTCAGCGAGGCCGCCCGAATTCCCCTGACCGGCCTGGCCCGCAAGGTGCTCACCAGGGCCCATCTTCTGCCCACCGCGGCGCGGGGCGCATTCGCCCTTGAGCCGGACGCGATGCGCACACCGGTGGATCTTGCTTAGTGTGCGGCACGAATGAAGTCGCGCCCTTTCAAGACTCAACCTTCCCCACAGGCTGCCAAGGGAGAAGAACTACCGCTGTCCGCATCCCTGGCGGCCTCCTGAGCATCCAAAACTCATCCGGCATTCGGCTGCGGCTTCCCCTTCCCTTGAGCGCGGCGCATCCGGCAACCCAATCCAAGAAAATCCAATCAATCCCCTAGGAGGAACAATGGCAAGCAAGGCAAGCGCGGTTTGGACAGGTTCACTGAAGGAAGGCAAGGGCACGATCTCGACGGCGACGGGCGTGCTGAGCAACGCGAATTATTCTTTCGCCACCCGGTTTGCGGGCGACGACTCGGGCACCACCCCCGAGGAGTTGATTGCGGCGGCCCACGCCAGTTGCTTTTCGATGGCCCTGGGCGCGCAGTTGGGCGAAGCGGGCCTCACCCCGGAGAGCATAGAAACCCATGCGGCCGTCACCCTGGCCAAGACCGGCGCGGGCTTCGCCATTACCAAGATTGCGCTGACCACCACCGCCAGCGTTCCAGGAGCCTCTCAGGAGGTCTTCGACAAAGCCGCGGCCGGCGCCAAGGGCGGCTGCCCGATCTCCAAGCTCTTCGCCAACAACACCGAGATCCTGCTCGACGCCAGGCTGGTTTAGGCCAATCGCGGAACCTGGACCGGAATGCAAAGGCCGGCTTTTCCGGCCGGTCTTCGCGGGCGGGATGAGCGGCTCTTGACGATTGCCCGCGGCAGTGCGCATACTCGCCACTGATGCCGAGGCTGGGGGATCTTTTGCTCCAGTCAGCGAAAGTTGGCATTTTATGGATCTCATTCTGCTTCGCATTCTTTTTGTGGCCCTTCTTGCCGGGGTCTGCTTTTTCCTTCATCCATTCGGCCTGTCGGGATGGATGAATGCGGGCGTGGGCGCGGCAGCGGCCGGCGCGGTCATCGTCTTTGAGTTGCGGGTGCGGGCGCTCAGCCTGCGGCGGCTGATCGGCGCCGTAGCCGGCAGTGTGCTGGGAATCTTCGGCGCCGCGCTCTTCTGCCTGGTGCTGCGCTCGGCGCCGCTGTCGGCCGCCACGTCGGCCGTCCTGCAGATCTTCGTTCTCCTGCTGATGACCTATGTGGGGCTTCTGGTGGGGGCCAGCAAGGGCGACCTGCTGAATCCCGCCGCCTTGGGCAGTGTCTTCAGCACCGACCGGCCTACGCGCCGCACAGCCAAGGTGCTGGATACCAGCGTCATCATCGACGGGCGCATCGCCGACATCGCCGAGGCCGGCTTCATCGACGGCATGATGGTGGTGCCGGAGTTCGTTCTGCGCGAGCTTCAGACGGTGGCCGACTCGACCGATGGGTCCAAGCGCCAGCGGGGACGCCGCGGCCTGGATATGCTGCAACGGATGCAGTCGAACCCCTCCATCCAGGTACAGATTGTGCCCGACGATTTTCCCAACATTCACGAGGTGGACCTGAAGCTGCTGGAGCTGGCCAAGAAGTGGGAGGCCAAGGTAGTGACCAACGACTTCAACCTGAACAAGGTGGCCCACCTGCACCATGTCGAGGTGCTGAACATCAACGACCTGGCGAATGCCCTCAAGCCGGTGGTGCTGCCTGGAGAGAAGATGAATGTGCTCATCCTCAAGGAGGGCAAGGAGTACAACCAGGGGGTGGGCTACCTGGACGACGGCACCATGGTGGTGGTGGATCATGCGCGCCGGCTGATCGGCAAGGCGGTCGAGATCTCAGTGACCAGCGTTCTACAGACAGCCAGCGGCAAGATGATCTTCGGCAAGCTCGACGAGGCCCCCAAGAGCGGGGAGCCGGGGCGGCCGGGACCGGTGGAGCTGCTTCCAAGATAGACGAATGGAGATTTGTGAATGGGCTTCCTTCATTTCAATCACATGCACGTGCTCATCGCGGCCCTCGTTCTGTGGGTACTCGGTGCGCTTTGGTACTCGCCTGTGCTTTTCGCCAACCCATGGACGGCCTTGATCGAGGTGCGCCCGGAGGCCAAGGGAATTCGCATGTTCATTGGAATGATTGCGTCCTTCATCGGTTGCCTGGTCCTATCTTTCCTGCTCATGCATGTGATCTGGTGGTCGGGCGCGTATGGGTTGAAGCAGGGCGCGCGCGTGGGCCTTATCCTCTGGGCCGGATTCGTCTTTGTCCCGTTCGCTGCGCGTGACCTCTATGAGGGCCGGCCCTTCAAGCTTTTCGTCGCCAACACCGGCTACTGGCTGGTTGCGCTGATAGCGGCCGCCGCGCTGCTGGCGCACTGGGGGTGATGAGCGGCTGCTTGTCGCGAGTGACGGGCAGTCAAGAGTGTTCCCGCCGGCCCCGTGCATGTTCCAAGGCTCTGCGACGACTCGGAAATGCCCGTCGATCGCGAAACCGGCGCTCCAGCTTTCTCCTTGACACAGCCCACTCGCCTCCCGCACAGTCGAATTCACGGCTCCTCCCAGGCCGGCCCGCGACTCTTCCCCAAGTGTCTTGAACTCCCGGCTCCCGGAGACGGACTTCTGCCCGCGATGGAGGTTTTCCCATGCATCATCTTCACTTCAACCACGTGGCCGTACTGGTTGCGGCCGTCATTCAGTGGATTCTGGGCGCTCTCTGGTATTCCCTGATCTTCGTCAAGCCGTGGATGGCCCTCACCGGCCACAAGAAGGGCGAGAGTTCCAAGGGCGCCGTCCTCAGCATGATCGTGTCCTTCCTCGGCGGCCTAGTTCTATGCTTCGTCGAGGCGCATTTCATTCTCTGGTCAGGCGCAGCGGCCATCTACGGAGGCCTGCTCGTCGGCTTCATCTGTTGGCTGGGCTTCATCGCCGTGCCGCTCTTGTCCGAGACGCTTTATGAGCGCCGGCCCTTCAAGCTCCTGGCCATCAACGCCGGTTACTGGCTGGTGGCGCTGCTCATCTCCGGCGGGCTGCTGGCTGCATGGCATTGATTCCGCCCGGCGCTCGATTTCCCCTAGCCCGGTTCGATCCCATGGGCCGGCCGGTCCGGGATGAGCGCTTCTTGCCCATTACAATCGAGCTATGAGCAAAGAAGTTATCGCAACCGCAAAGGCTCCCGCCGCCATCGGGCCCTATTCCCAGGGCGTTCGCGTGGGCAACCTCCTCTTCACCGCCGGCCAGGCCGGTGTCGATCCGGCGACCCAGCAGGTCGTCGCCGGCGGTATCGCCGAACAGACCGCCCGCACCTTTGAGAACCTGGAAGCCATCCTGGAAGCCGGCGGCAGCAGCCTCGCGCAAGTGGTCAAGGCCACCGTCTTTCTCAAGGACATGAATGACTTTGCCGCCATGAACGCCGTCTATGCCGAGTATCTGGGCCCGACCGGCGCCCTTCCCGCCCGCACCACCGTCGAGGCCGCCCGCCTGCCTAAGGACGTGCTGGTGGAGATCGACATGATCGCGGAAGTAACGGGTCAGATGCGAACGATCGGCGGCGATTTTGTTCGGTTTGTCGCCATCTAGCGGGCGCAGTTACAGAAGGGGTCTATGAGCGAATCGCCCCGGAAGATCGTGCGCACCGAGGCCGAGTGGCGCGCCCTGCTCACTGACGAGCAGTATCGCATTCTGCGCGAGAAAGCCACTGAGCGGCCCTTCACCGGCGCGCTAACCCAGAACCACGAGACCGGCGACTACCACTGCGCCGGCTGCGGGGCGCTGCTGTTTCTGAGCGGGGCCAAGTTCGACTCCGGCTGCGGCTGGCCCAGCTTCACGCTGCCCGCCGACTCCCAGGCCATCGAGGAGCGCGAGGACCGGAGCTATGGAATGCGCCGCGTCGAGGTCGTCTGCGCCCGCTGCGGCGGCCATCTGGGCCACGTCTTCCCGGATGGCCCAGCCCCCACCGGCCTGCGTTACTGCATCAACTCCGCCTCGCTCACCTTCACCCGGCGGCAACCGTAATCCCATCGGAATGCCGTCCGGCAGCCCCTCTCCAGGCACAACAAAACCCCGTCCGGGTGAGGACGGGGCTGGTGTCGATCCCGAGTGAAGCGAGGCCATGCAATGGGGGCGGCTTGAGTTTGCCCCATCCTTGCCGCGTCCTTGTCTTTGCGGCTGCGGTGGGAAACCGCGAAGCCCTTACGCTTTGGCGATCTTGCCGCTCTTGATGCAGCTGGCGCAAACCCTCAGACGCTTCGGCGCGCCATTGACAAGGGCTTTCACAACCTGCAGATTCACGCTCCAGCGGCGCCGGGTCACGTTGTGCGCGTGAGAGATGTTATTGCCGAACTGCGGGCCTTTCCCGCAAATGTCGCATACCTTTGCCATGACTCAGCTCCGAATCCTTTGTTTGCCGCCGGAATTTGCCCCTTTCGAGCGCCACATTGCAGTGCGCCTAGGCCGGGCCTGCCAGCCGGTGGGGCCAACGGCGCGCCGAAAGACACACACCACCAGCGGCTTGCCGAATCATCAGTATACGCGGAACCGGCCCTCGCTCCAAATCGCACGCGCCGCTCATGCTCGATTGGAGTGAGCAGCGCGGATAGCTCTTCGAGAGGCCTCAAGTCTCCGCAGGCAGGCGGAACGGCCCCCAAATGAAGGGAAGGCGCAAGAGCCACGCCCCCGGCAGCGCCGGGGTCAGCCGCGCCACGGCACGGCTCTCGCCGCGATCAAGGGGCACAGCCAATGGAGTGAGTTTTGGGGAACCGGAATTGGGGCGGAACGCCTTCCCAGGCTGGAGCGGGATTCCACGAACCCCGCTCCATGCCAGAAGCAATCTAGTGGCGATTCCGATTGGCCGCCCTAGCCGCCGCCTTGATCTCTTCCCGTGCCTGCCTCAGCAGCTCCTTGGCGCGGCCCGCATGGCCTTCCATGTCGTACTCGTTGGCGTGCTGCGCGGCGTCCAGGGCGCCGATGGCCTGGTCGATGTAGCCCTGCGCGGCAGCCAGGTTCGGGTGACGCTCTGGATTCTGGGCAATGGTTACGCCGCCGGCGACAAGTCCTAGGACCAGCGCGCTGCTCAAAAACAGGTTGCGAATTTTCATGAGACTTCCTCCGCGCTCCACAATACCAGATTGCGGGAGTGTGCAAGTGAGTTTTTTTTACCGTCATAGCCAGACCGGCTACGGCTCGTGGCCTGCTCAAATATAGTCTCGAAAGAGCTCTTCCGAGGGCGCCGCGATCACGCCCCGACCCACCAGCATCCCTTCCTCGGCGGCTGCCTTGGAGCCGGCGGCGACGGCTGCCTGCACGCTGGCGACATCGCCCGCCATGAGCACAAATCCCTTGCCGCCCAGAGCCATGGCCAGGTGGATTCGCAGCAAAACCACATTGGCGGATTTGACGGCCGCGTCGGCCGCCTCGATGACGCTGGCCGCCGAAAAGGTCTCGACGATACCGATGGAGCGCAACTGCCTGGGATCGATATCGACGGCATTGGAGATTGCTGCCAGAACCGAGGGATGCACGCGCGCGATCTGCCGCTTCTCGATGAGCGAGGGACCTGCGGCCACTCCGCCGGCCTCGACCGCCGCCTCCACCGAGCTCACATCGCCCGAGACCGCGATGAGAAACTTCCCCGAGCAGATGCTGCGGGCCATCAGAAGCTGAACCGAGCCGGCCTTCAGCATCACGTCTTCGACCACGTAACCGGTGGCTACGCTGGATAGCTCGATAAGTCCGATAGAGCTGATTTCAGACACGGCTTTCGCTCCTTTCGCGCTGCCTGCTCACTTCCCCGTCCCGCATTCAGGCCTCAATGAAAACAGCTTCCTTGGTTACGGTGGCCACGCCGTCAATGCTGGCATGAATTCTGGCGCCCAGCTTGCCCTGCTCGGGCGCGGCCAGCAGATCGCCAACGCGCACCCGGTCGCCACACTTGACCACTGGAATCGCCGGAAGGCCGGCGTGCTGCTTCAGCGGCAGCTTGACTTGGCGCGGCGAAAAAGCGCGATCGAGCAGCGGGCCGGTATTGTTGAACTCGCCCAGACCCAGCCGGGCAATCAGCCTGCGCATGGGCACGCGCCGGAATTCGGCCAGAGGATGAGGAGCGATCGACGCCGGGTCGCCCTTGAAGGTCAGCCCGCGCTCCCGCGCCAGCGGCTTGGCCTGGACGCAGACGTTCTTGGGATCGAGATCCTCAGGGCAGGCGTAGAGGGTGCAGAGATTGCATTCGCAACAATAGAGCGTGGCGACCATGGGGTCGGCGCCGATGGCAAAGCCCAGCGACTGCATGGCGCGATGCGGCTCGATGGGATGCCCAAGCAGATACCGCGGACAGAATTCCGTGCAGAAGCGGCACTGATCGCAGGCCGAGCGCCCGATCCGGTTGACCTGAATCATGGGGGCGTTGTGACGCCGGATGAGCGCGTGCGAGGCGGGCAGCACGACGATGCCGCCGGTGGTCTTGGTCACCGGCTCGTCCAGGCTGGCGGCCGGGCGCGCCATCATTACGCCGCCCAGAAGCACGCCGATGTCGCTCGCCGTGGCCCCGCCCGCGGCTTCGATGGCTTCGCCGATGGCGATTCCCACCGGAACCCGCAGCGTGCATGGATGCTCCACGGCGCCGGCGACCGTAAGATACTTGTGCGTCACCGGCTGGTCGAGGCCGATGTTGATCAGCGTTTCGACGTTTGAGACCACCGCGTCCACGTCCTTGGGCAGCCCGCCCGGCGGAATCACGCGGCCGGTCACCAGGTGGACGAGGATGAATTCGTCGCCCGCCGGGTAGCAATCCGGCAAGGACACAACCCGCACTCCCTCGGGCACCTGCCGCTCCAAAGCGTCGATTATGTCGTGGTATTTTTCCTTGATGCCGATGACGCCCTCGCGCGCGCCGGCCATCTCCATGGCCATGAGCAGGCCGCGCAGGAAGGGCTCGGAGAAGTGGTGGAGCAGCTCCTTGTCTTTGTGCAGCAGCGGTTCGCACTCGGCGGCGTTGGCGATCACCAGCGAGACCTTGGTTCTGAACTTTACCGCCGCCGGAAACCCTGCCCCGCCCGCGCCCACGATGCCGAGTTCCTCAAGGCGATCGGGGGACGAATAGAGCGGCGCGTCCCGGCCCAGATCGACTCGCGACTTGCTCGCAGCTCCCGACATTCCCGCTCAACCTCAGAATCCCGTGAAAAAAGGCGATTGACTCTGACTCAAACTGTACAGTATGCTTTATAATAATTCAAGTTTGTTCAAAAACGTTCAAGAATGAAATGCCTGATTCCAAATATCGGTAGCACTTCGTTCAAGTACCGGGTTCTGGATATGCCCGGCGAGCGCGTCCTGGCCGAGGGGCGCATCGAACGGATCGGCCAGCCGGGCGGCGATTGTCCCGACTACCCATCGGCTATCGCCAAGTGCATCGCGGCGATCTCCGGCCCGGGAAAGGCACTTGCCAGTCTAGCAGAGGTGGGCGCGGTGGGGTTCAAGGTGGTCCATGCCGGGCCGCGCAGCGAATCGCAGCTTATCGACGACGCATTCCTAGCGGCGATGGAGGAGTTCTCGTTCCTCGCGCCGGCGCACAATCCTCCCTACATCGCGGCCATTCAGGCCTTCCGCAAGGAGCTTTCCGGCGTTCCGCTGGTGGCGGTCATCGAGACCGGGCCCTACCGGTGGATGGAGGAAGCGGCCACCACTTATGCCGTGCCCTGCGAGTGGCGGGAGAAGTTCGGCATTAGGCGCTATGGATTCCACGGCGCCAGCCACCGCTCGGCCAGCGAACGGACCCAGGCGCTGCTGGGGCGGAACGATCTGCGCCACATCTCCTGCCACCTGGGAGGCAGTTCGAGCCTGGCGGCCTTCCGCAACGGCGTCGCCATCGACACCAGCTTCGGCGCGTCGCCGCAGTCCGGATTGCCCCAGAACAACCGCGTCGGCGACATCGACGTCTTCGCCGTGCTGCACATGATGAAGAAGCTGGGCCTCGATCCCGATCGGATGGCGGCCCTGCTCGGCAGCCGCTCGGGATTGGCCGGGATCAGCGGAACGAGCGGCGATCTGCGCGACCTCAACCAGGCCGCCGCGGCGGGCGAAAAGCGCTCGCAACTGGCGCTCGACGTGTTCACGCGCGCCATCCGCCACTATCTGGGCGCGTTCCTGCTCGAGCTAGGCGGCGTGGACGCCATTACATTTTCCGGCGGCATCGGCGAGAACAGCGCGGAGATCCGCGCCGCCGTCCTGAAAGACCTGGCGGGCTTCGGAGTGGATCTCGACGAGGAGAGGAACCGGACCGTCAAGGGCGAGGGCGCGATCTCGACCGCCGGCTCGGCGGTCAAGGTGCTGGTGATTCCGGCCAACGAAGAGACGATTGTGGCGCGCGATACCCTGGCTGTTGTGGAACGCGCGCGCGCCGCTGGACATATACTGGCTGGTCAGGCAAGTTAGGGCCATTCAGGTTGGGATTTCTTATGGAAAGTGGAAGCTCGGCGGGAACGAATCCGGTGGGCGCCATCGACAGATCGATGGTGGAGCGGATCGTCCGCCAGGTGGCTCTCGAGTACCTGGGCCGGGGGAAGAACATTGCGGCGCCGGTGCTCACGGTGCAGACCTCCTCGCGGCACATGCACATCTGCCACGAAGATATGGATGTGCTCTTCGGGCCGGGCTCGGAGCTGACCTTCGACCGGCCGCTCTTCCAAGAAGGCAACTTCGCGGCCAGGGAGACGGTGACCATCGTGGGTCCGCGCAGCCGTCTGATCTCGAATTTGCGCATTCTGGGGCCCATGCGCAAGCAGTCGCAGGTGGAGCTGGCCTTCACCGACGCCATCATGCTGGGGTACTCCGATATTCCCGTGCGGCTCTCCGGCGACATTGCGGGCACTCCCGGCGCCGTCATTATCGGTCCCAAGGGCGTCGTTGAACTCAAGGAAGGCGTCATCCGCGCCGCCATCCACGCGCACATGAATCCGGCCGAGGCGGCATACTTCGGCGTCACCCAGGGCGACCGCATGAAGCTGCGCGTCGGCGGCGAGGCGGGAGTGACCTTCGACAATGTTCATGTGCGCATCGATCCCAGAGCAAAACTCAACGTCCACATGGACACCGATGAAGCCAACGCGTGCGGTATCCATCTGACCAAGGAAATCGAACTGTTCAAGTAACGCAACGGAAGAAGAGAGGAAGCGATGAAACAAGCGCTTGGAATGATTGAGACGAAGGGCCTGGTAGCGCTGTTTGAAGCCACCGACGCCATGCTCAAATCCGCAAACGTGACGTTCGCCGGCTGGCAGTCCGTGGGCGCCGGACTGGTGACCGCCTTTGTGGAAGGGGACGTGGCGGCGGTCAAGGCAGCCACGGACGCGGGTGCTGAAGCGGCATCCAGAATCGGCGAGGTGATCAGCGTTCAGGTGATCTCGCGCCCCCACGACGAGCTGCCGTCTTTTGTCATGCAGGACAAGAAGCCCGCGCCCAGGAAAGCCGCGGGAGCATAACGGCAAGAGGAGACCAGATGAGTGAAGCAATCGGATTGATCGAAACGAGGGGCCTCGTCGGACTTGTCGAGGCGTGCGACGCGATGGTGAAAGCCGCCAGCGTGGAACTGGTAAAGACCGTGCAGATCGGCGGCGGATACGTCACCGCCATCGTTCGCGGCGATGTGGGCAGCGTGCGCGCCGCAGTGGACGCCGGATCGGCCGCTGCCAAAACAGTGGGGGAGCTTGTCTCTTCGCATGTGATTGCGCGTCCGCACGATGCGCTGGTCGAAAGCCTGCTGAAGTAATACGGAATTTGGAGAATCGAAATGGCCAATGAAGCGATTGGAATGATCGAGACGAAGGGCCTGGTGGCGCTTGTTCAGGCTACGGACGCGATGCTGAAGGCGGCCAGCGTGCAGTTCGTCGGCTGGAACAAGATCGGCAGCGGTCTGTGCTCGGTCTTTGTTCAGGGAGATGTGGGCAGTGTGCGCGCCGCGGTGGATGCCGGGGCCAGCGCCGCCCGCGCCGTGGGCGAGGTGCAAAGCGTGCATGTGATCGCGCGCCCGCACGGAAACCTGGGAACCGTATTGCCGAAATAGCCGCTGGCGGAGGAGGATTCCACTGCCGCGGCGCGCGAGGTGAGCCGGCATGTTCATAGCCAAAGTTATCGGCAATGTTGTCGCTACCCAGAAGAACGAGAAGTTCCTGGGAATGAAGCTGCTGCTGATCCAGCCCTACATCAGCAAGGATGGCAAGCTGCAAGTCTCCGGCAGCTCCGTGGTCGCGGTGGATAGCGTAGGAGCCGGAGTGGGCGAGTGCGTGCTGTTCACGCAGGGCAGTTCGGCCCGCCTGACGCCGACCACCAAGGATGCGCCGGTAGACGCGGTGATCGTGGGCATCGTCGATTCCGTCGAGGTCGAAGGCAAGCCGCTGGAGAAGCCTTAGATGCAGATTCAGGAGCAAGTGATCGCGGAGATCGCCAAGGAGGTGGTAGCGCGGCTTCGCGCTCAGATGCAACCGCCTGCCGCCTCCGCCGCCCACGGGAGGAGCGCCGCCGCCGCGCGCGACGGAGTCTTCCCGACCGTGGACGAGGCCGCCAGCGCGGCCTACGAAGCGCAGAAGAAGGTGGCGCTCATGAGCCTGGAAGAGCGCGGGCGCATGGTCGATATCGTCCGCCGCATCTGCATGGATCGCCGCGAGGAACTGGGCCGCATGGAGCTCGACGAGACCAAAGTCGGCCGCCTGGACCACAAGATTCTCAAGCTGACGAACATGCGCTTTGTGCTGGGGGTTGAGGCCATGCGCGCCGAAGGCAGCCACGCCCGCAGCGACCGGACCGGTCTGTGCATCATCGAGCGCGCGCCCTGGGGCGTTATCGGCATGATGCTCCCGGTGACCCATTCGGTGCCCACCATGGCGACCAACGCCATCAATATCCTTGCCGCCGGCAATACGGCCGTCTTCGGGCCGCACCCTTCGGGCGCCAAGGTGGCGCAGTACGCGCTGCAACTTTTCAATCGCGAGATCGAGCGCGAGCTGGGCGTGGCCAACGTGCTCACCACCATCGTCGAGCCCAGCATCGAAGCCGCCGGGCAGATATTCAATCACCCCAAGATCGCGCTGCTGTGCGTTACCGGCGGCCCCGCTGTGGTGCAGGCCGCGAGCCAGTCCGGCAAGCGCGTAATTGCGGCCGGACCGGGCAACCCTCCGGTGGTGGTGGACGAGACTGCCGATCTGGATCGCGCCGCGGAATCGATCGTCGCGGGCGCGGCCTTCGACAACAACCTGCTGTGCATCGGCGAGAAGGAGATCTTCGTGGTGGCGCCGGTCGCGGACAAGTTCATCCACGCCATGAAGCGCGCCGGAGCCTTCGAGCTGGACGCGGCGCAGATCGACCGGCTCACGCGGGCCGCCTTCACCTTCGACGGCGATGGTAAGGGCTGCGCCAGGGCGCACGTGAAGAAGGATCTTGTGGGCAAGGACGTCACAGTCCTTGCCGCTGCCGCCGGCGTGCGTGCGCCGGCTGGCACGCAGCTTCTCTTTGGAGAGACGGATGAGGATCATCCCTTCGTGGTGGAGGAGCAGATGATGCCTTTCGTACCGGTGGTGCGGGTGCGCGATGTAGACGCGGCCATCGCGGCCGCAGTAAAGGCCGAACACGGCTACCGGCACACCGCCATCATTCACACGCAGAACGTGGAGACCGCGACGCGCATGGCGCGCGCCATGAATACCACGCTGTTCATTCACAACGCCGCCTCGCCGGCCTCGCTGGGCGTGGGCGGTCCGGGATATTTCAGCCACAGCATTGCAACGCCGACCGGCGAAGGCGTCACCACGCCGCTCACCTTTACACGGGAGCGGCAGATGGTGGTCGGCAATGCGTTACGGATCGTGTAGTCATGTTTCTGGCGCGCATCGAGGGCACCGTAGTCGCGGCAGTCAAGCATCCGACTTTGGATGGCTGCCGGTTCCTGGTTGGGCAAAGGCTGGAAGCCGATGGAAGCGCGGGAGCGGAGCCGGTCGTGGTAGTGGATTGGCTGGGAGCGGGAAAGGGTTCTACGGTTGTAGTTTCGACGGATGGGGATATAGCCCGGCTGAGGCTTGGCAACACCACGCCGGCGCGCATGGTGGTGGTGGGGATTGTGGATCAGGCGCAAACTCGCGGCAAGCAGGAAGCGGAGTAACGCATGAGACTGGGCATCGTTCGCGGCCATGTTGTTCTCCACCCCTCGGTAGCGGCGTATCGGGGCAGAACGCTCGTTGTTCTGGAGCCTGTCGCCATGGAGAACCTGCGCGCCGGCAATGGACTGGGCGGGGGCAAATCGCTGGTGGCCATCGATGAGCTGGGAGCCGCGAAGGGACAGATGGTGGCGTTTACTGAAGGCCGCGAGGCGGCTAATCCATTCTGGCCCAGTCCCGTGCCGGCCGATGCGTATTGTGCCCTGATCGTGGATTCGATCGACATCCGGCCGCCGTCAAGTTTTTCTCGAGAATCTGAGGTGCGGTAGTGAAGAACGAAGCGAAGAGCATCGATATTTCCGGTAAAAAGCTATTGGCGATGCGCGATGCCCAGAGCGCGCTGGCGGCGGGCGCAAGCCGCGTGCTCATCGGCGAGAACTGCGTGGTGACCCCTTCGGCGCGCGACTTCCTGGCCCAGCACAACATTGCCCTGGTGGCGAGCGGCAAGGCGAAGCCGGCCTCGCAGGCCGCTCTCAAAGAATCCCCTTCGGCGCAGGCTTCGGGCGCTTACGGCAGCGGCGGCGAGGCGGCGCAGAGCAAGAGCGCGGCGAATCCGAAGTTGTTCCATACGCCGGAAGCCGATGCCATCAAGAAGGAGATTTGCGCCGTGGGGCGCAAGCTCTGGATGCGCCAGTTCGTAGACGGCAATGGCGGCAACATCTCCTATCGCATCGGCCCCAACGAGGTCATCTGCA